>Ga0213872_10002754_pt1 | contig 10082 bp, 10 predicted proteins | sample VelepicomBERX_R2_FD_160071 | JGI IMG/M metagenome (GOLD analysis project Ga0213872, IMG submission 160071) | Rhizosphere microbial communities from Vellozia epidendroides in rupestrian grasslands, the National Park of Serra do Cipo, Brazil - RX_R2 | ecosystem: Host-associated > Plants > Roots >... | reverse complement strand
GGGCCGTGCCGCCCTCGATCAGATGACCGGCGAGGTCATTCAGAAATTCATCGGCCAGATCGCCCGCATCCTCACGCCGCGCGGCCATCTGATGCTGTGGGTCGACAAGTTCCATGTGGCCGAGGGAATTACGCCCTGGCTGGAAGGCTGTGACCTAAAAGTGGTCGACATGATCACCTGGGACAAAGGTCGGATCGGCATGGGATACCGGACTCGCCGGAAATGCGAGTATCTGATGGTGATCCAGAAATTACCGCTGCGCGCCAAGGGCGTGTGGACGCTCCACAACATTCCCGATGTGTGGACCGAGAAGCTGGATAAGGAGGCGGCCGGGTCGCACGCCCATACCAAGCCGATCGGGTTGCAGTCCCAGCTCATTGCTGCTACCACACCGCCCGGCGCCGTGGTCCTGGATCCGGCGGCCGGCAGTTTCTCGGTGATGAAGGCGGCGCACGCGATGGGGCGCCATTTCCTCGGCTGCGATCTGCGGGGTTGAGGGAAGCATGACGACGTTACGGGAAATTCGCCGCCGCGCGCGCAATGTGATCGGGCCCTTCCTGGGTCTGACGGCGGTGGTCTATTTCGGCTATCACACGGTGCAGGGCGATCGCGGCCTGTTCGCCTGGTGGCGCGTCAAGCAGGAAGTCCATCAGGCCGAGGAAACCCTGACCGCCCTGCAAGCCGAGCGCGACCGCCTCGACCACCGCGTCCAGCAGCTGCGCCCCGACCATCTCGATCCCGACATGCTGGAAGAGCGAGCCCGCGTGATGCTGAATATGGGCCGCGACGACGAAGTCATCGTGCTCAGGAAGCGCACTTAAAACTTGAGGCCTTTGTGCCCAAGGCCAAGCTGTTGCTCGTCTCCTATAAGACGGCCTCGCTGCTGCTGCACAAGCTGCGGCGGGCGATGGTCGATCCGAACCGCTCGTTGCAGCATTCGCCTTGAGGTCATTCCCGACTATCGCGGCGACACGCTGAAGGGCTTCATCCGGCGACATCCGCAGCCGCACTCGGAAAATAACCTGAATGAGCCTGTTCGTCAGGAAGTCCGTGGCCGGGTAATCAACAAATCGTAGTTACCGGAACAAAGGGGATAAGCCTTAAAAATCAAGGTTTCTTATAATGAAGGAGATCGGGATTTTAAGAGGAGGGGCATGCCATCCTCAACCACCACCACTACCATAACTCTTTGCTCGACCACCAGGCGGTACATGTCCACCCGCTACCTTGTCGAGATCTTTGTCGTCCAAGGCTTTGACTTTTACGGCTTGGCCTTTTGCGGCTTGGCCTTTTACGGCTTGATCCGATTTTTTTCCAGCGGTTTTACTGTCACTCACGGGAACGCTCCATTATCAGTAGAGGTAAACGCACACTATTCATCCTTTCGTAGATTGACAAGGGCAAATCTTGGGACATGTCCGTAGCAGGTGATATGTCCGGAACTTGTACCACACGATCTGTCCGGTTTTTGGAATTGGGCTATTTCCCCCACGTCAGAAACAGCCCCGCATCGCCGGGAAACCCTTCGGGGAAGTCGAGAATCTTCGCCGTCAGGTGGAAACGCTGCGGCTTCAGCTCCTTCTCCCAGCGCTCATAGAGTTCGCGCGCCTCGCCGCGCAGCGTCTCCTGCCAGCCTTCCTCATTCACATTGATGGCGCGGCCGCCATCGCTGCAGAGCTGGCTGGGGAAGCGCAGCAGCAGGAATTCCGTTTGGCCTGCCTTGGCGGCCTCCCGCGCGCGGTGCATCAGCTCTTCCCATTGGCGGTTGCCGACATGTTTTTCGGAAAGTTCCTTGACCCGCCTATCGCGATCTTCGGCGGCCTTGTCGCGGCGCTTTTCGAGGTCTTCTTCCTTTTCCCGCTCATATTGCTCGGTCAGGTGCTGGAAATGCTCGGCGTCGAGCTTCTCTTCCTCCTGTTCCCGCTGCTCCTCGACATCGGGGCGTTCATAGCCGGTTTCCTGTCCATGCTCGCCGCGGTCGAAATGCTCCTCCAGGCTCTGGATCGCCCGCTCCAATAGGCCGGGCTGGTCCTGCTTCTTTCCCTTTTCAGAGGGCTGCTTGGCCGTCATCGGATTCCTCCATCGCTTGGAATCCTAAAACCGGTCAAGGGGAGCGGGGTTTCCCGCTAATCCTCCCAGGTCAGATAAAGCCCGACATCCCCGGGGAAGCCGTTCGGAAAGTCGAGGATCTGGGCCGACAGGTGGAATCCCTTCGCCTTGAGTTCACTCTCCCAGCGAAGATAGATCTCGGCCGGCTCGCCGCGCAGGGTCGAGGGCCAATCGGGTTCGGCGACATTGATGGCGCGGCCGCCATCGCTGCAGAGCTGGCTGGGAAAACGCAGCAGCAGATAGTCCTTATGCCCCGCCTTGGCGGCTTCGCGGGCGCGATCGAGCATGAGCCACCATTCCGACTCTTCCAGATGATGATTGTTGAGGTCGGCGATCCGGTGTTCGCGCTGCTCCAGGGCGGCGCGCTGGCTTTCCCGGCGCCGCTCATCCTCATGATGGGAATAATCCTCATTGAGCTGCCGGAAATCGCTCGCTGCGGGACGCTCCGCGGCAGGAGCGGCGGCGCCAGGGGCCGGGGTCGCGGGGCGGGCATGAAAATGCTCGTCGAGACTGGCGAAGGCGCGGCCGAGCGCGCTGGCGGGTTTTTCGCCGGCGGCCGGCGGTTCATTCGCCAACGCGTGCATCAGATCGGCCCGGCTGACGATGCCGACCACGCGCCCATGCCGCACCACCGGCACGCGCTTGATGCGGTAAGAGGCCAGCATGCGGGCGATTTCCCGGCTGTTTGCCTCTTCGCTGATCGTCAGGACCGGACTCACCATGATATCGCGCGCCAGCGCTCCGTTGCCGAGGCTGGAAAGGAGGTCGGCCGCCGACTCGCCCGCGGCGAGGGCCAGCCACCAATCGCGCCGCGCTTCGCGATCGAGCCCCGAACGCCCGAGCAGGTCGCCTTCGCTGACGATTCCGAGCGGGGCGCCGGTCTCATCCACCACCGGTACGGCGCTGATGCCGTTCTTGATCAGGCGCCGGGCGATGTCGCGTGCCGGCATGTCCGGCGGCACGGTGACCACCGGGCTGCTCATGAGATCCTTCGCCTTCATTTTCCATCCGTCCTTTCCTTGCCGAGGAGGCCGCGCTCATGCTAAGGCGCCTTTCCAGGCCGGCGATGATCTGGATCAAATCGGGAAGGGACGGGGAATGGTGACAGCCATCGGGTTTGCGGCGATTCTGCTCTGGTCGGGACTGGCGGTGCTGACCACCCTGACCGAAGGCGTGCCGCCCTTCGAGCTGCTGGCTTTGACCTTTGGCGTGGCCTTCATCGCCAGCCTCCTGGTGCTGGGGCGGCGCGGGGCGTCGGGCTTTCGCGCGTGGCGGCAGCCTTGGCCGGTCTGGGCCTCGGGTTTTTCGGGGATCTTCTTCTACCATGCGCTCTATTTCTATGCGCTCAAGGCGGCGCCGCCGGTCGAGGCCAGCCTCTTGAATTATCTGTGGCCGCTGCTGATCGTGATCCTCTCCGCCGTGATGGCCGGCGAGACTTTGCAGCCCCGCCAGATCGCGGGGGCGGGTCTGGGCTTTGCCGGCACCGCGCTGGTGGTGCTGAGCCGCGATTCGGGCGCCGCGGCCGGCAGCAATCCGCTCCTGGGTCTGGCGGCCGCCTTCGCCTGTGCCGTGGTGTGGTCTGTCTATTCGGTCAATAACCGCCGCTTCCATGATGTGCCGACCGAGGTGATGGGCGGCATTTGCGGGCTGGTGGCGCTTGCCGGCGCGCTGTGTCATTGGGCGTTCGAGACATCGGTTACCCCCGGCGCCGTGGGGTGGGCGGCGATCGTCGCCCTCGGTGTCGGGCCTACCGGGCTGGCTTTCTTCGCCTGGGATTACGCGACAAAGAGGGGGCGGCTGTCGCTGCTCGGCGTTCTCTCCTATTTCGCCCCGCTGCTCTCGACCTTGCTGCTAGTGCTGTTCGGGCGGGCGCCGGCGCGTCCGGCCATTCTCGGTTCGGCCTTGCTGATCATCGCCGGGGCGGCGCTGGCGGGATTGCGGCTCAAGCGCCCGGCAGCCGCCGGTGATGCCCTCTGATACTTGTTTCTTCGCCTCTGCGATGCTAGTTCCATGGTCGTGACACCACCACCGAGACCACCGAAGTGAAGTTTCCCGAGTTCAGCCAGCTTGTCGTCAAAAAGAATCTGAAGCTGCATTGCTGCGACCGCTGCAATCGCGCTGAATGGGTCGAGCAGAAGGTCACGGCCTCCTTCTGCCGCTGCGGCACGCGCCGTCGCCCGCCGACCAGACCGGAGCTCGACCAGTTCAAGCAGCAATTGACAGCCGCTGCGACGTCCGGCAACGAAGCCTAACGCTTCGCCATGCCCTTTACGAAGGACGCGGTCACCGCGTCCGCCAATATCGCGATGCTGGCGTCCGACAAATCGTCAAGATGGGCGACATTGAGGTTTTTCAGAAAGCCTTCCTCATTCACCATGCCGGTTATCACCGGCTTGACCGCCAGCGCATCGGTCTGCTGGGTGTTCTCGAGCTTTGACGCGGCGAAATAGGATTGCACATTGCTGACCCGGGCGACGGCGACCGACCAGCCCTGCGGGTTCTTGGCGCTGTTGGAATCCCGATTGGCATAGAGCACCAGCTTGGCCTGCGGCAAGCTGTCGACCAGTTCATAGTCCGGCATTGCGGCGAAGGATTTGGCGAAAGCGGCGGCAAGCTTCGCGGCGGCTTCGTGATCGTCGCAGGCGATGGAGACGGAGATCCTGATCTTGTCGGCGGCGTCGGCGTGAATCGCGGCGAACAGCAGGCAGAGGGAGAGGAGAAGAATGCGCATGATGAGGTCACTATAACGTCATGGGAGTGGTCACGGAAATGTCTCAGTTTTACTCAATGGATGTTGAGTTAGAAGAGGCTGCAACTCCTTTATAGCCGCCAGTCCTGGCGTTTTGACATGGCTGCGTTGCTGCGGGCGACGTGACAATTAACTGAATAACAGTTAATTCAGCATTTTGCGTTGCAGCATAATGCTTTAAGCTACTCTCGGGCGCTTGCGCAGCTTTGGAAAAAGAGATAATCGTGCCTCTCCAGTCTGCCACCTCGGGAGGAATTCGATGGCTACCACCGCAAGACGAACCAAGAAAGCGGCGGAGCCCGCATCCGACCCGAAACAGCTCCTTTCCTATTATCACGACATGCTGCTGATCCGCCGTTTCGAGGAAAAGGCGGGCCAACTCTATGGCATGGGGCTGATCAACGGCTTCTGCCATCTCTATATCGGTCAGGAAGCGGTCGTGGTCGGCATGCAGTCGGCCATCACCAATGAACGCGACTCGGTGATCACTTCCTACCGCGATCACGGCCACATGCTGGCTTGCGGCATGGATCCCAAGGGCGTCATGGCCGAACTCACGGGGCGCGCCGGCGGCTATTCCAAGGGCAAGGGCGGCTCGATGCACATGTTCAGCCTGGAAAAGAAGTTCTATGGCGGCCACGGCATCGTCGGCGCCCAGGTGCCGCTCGGAACCGGCCTCGGTTTCGCGCACAAATATAATGAGGATGGCGGCGTCGCCCTGGTCTACTTAGGCGACGGCGCGGTCAATCAAGGCCAGGTGGCGGAAAGCCTGAACATGGCGGCGCTGTGGAAGCTGCCGGTGGTCTACATCATCGAGAACAACAAATACGCCATGGGAACCTCGGTCGAGCGAGCCACGGCGGATGTCGAACTCTCCCACCGCGGCGTGCCCTACGGCATTCCCGGCAAGGCGGTCGACGGCATGGATGTGCTGGCGGTGCGCGCCGCCGGCCTGGAAGCGGTCGAGCGCGCCCGCAAGGGCGACGGGCCGACCATCCTCGACGTCAAGACCTACCGCTATCGCGGCCACTCCATGTCGGATCCGGCCAAATACCGGACCAAGGAAGAGGTCGCCAAGATGCGCGAGCAGCACGATCCGATCGATCAGCTGCGCAAGCTTTTGATCGACGGCAAGCATGCCACCGAGGATGACCTCAAGGCGATCGACGCCAAGGTCAAGGAAGTGGTGGTCGCGGCCGCCGATTTCGCACAGACCAGCCCCGAGCCGGACGCTTCCGAGCTCTATACCGACGTCCTGATTGGCGGCTGAAAGGAACCCGACCATGCCCACGCAGATTTTGATGCCCGCCCTCTCTCCCACCATGACCGAGGGCAAGCTGGCCAAGTGGCTGAAGAAGGAAGGCGACACCGTCAAGTCGGGTGACATCCTGGCCGAAATCGAAACCGACAAGGCGACGATGGAGTTCGAGGCGGTCGATGAAGGCAAGATCGGCAAGATCCTGGTGGCAGAAGGCACCGAGGGCGTTGCCGTGAACACCCCGATCGCCGTGCTGCTGGCGGAAGGCGAGAGCGCCGACGCTATCTCCGCCGCGCCGGCTCCGAAGCCGGCCCAGCCGGAAACCGCGCCGGCAGCTCCCGCCGCTGCGCCCGCTCCGGCTCCGGCCGCCCCCAAGGCGCCGGCCGAACCCAAATCCGCTTCGGTCGCTCCCGAGCCCGATTACAAAGGCAACCTGATCCGCCAGACCGTCCGCGAATCCTTGCGCGACGCCATGGCCGAAGAAATGCGCCGCGATCCCAAAGTGTTCCTGATGGGCGAGGAAGTCGCGCAATATCAGGGCGCCTACAAGGTCAGCCAGGGACTGCTCGACGAGTTCGGCGCCAAGCGCGTGATCGACACGCCGATCACCGAGATGGGCTTCGCGGGCCTGGGCGCCGGCGCCGCCTATGCCGGTCTGAAGCCGATCATCGAATTCATGACCTTCAACTTCGCCATGCAGGGCATCGACCACATCATCAACAGCTCGGCCAAGACGCTCTATATGGGCGGCGGGCAGATGCCGTCCTCGATCGTGTTCCGCGGCCCGAACGGCGCCGCTTCCCGTGTCGGCGCGCAGCACTCGCAATGCTACGCCTCCTGGTATGCCCATATTCCGGGCCTCAAGGTGGTGGCTCCCTGGTCGGGCGCCGACGCCAAGGGTCTTTTGAAGGCCGCCATTCGCGATCCGAACCCGGTCATCGTGCTCGAGAACGAGCTGATGTACGGCCAGAGCTTCGACGTGCCGGAAAGCGCCGATTTCGTGCTGCCGATCGGCCGCGCCAAGATCGAGCGGGTCGGCAGCCACGTCACCATCACCGCCTTTTCGAAGATGGTGAAGACCGCGCTGGACGCCGCCGAGGCGCTGGCGACCCTGGGGATCGAGGCGGAAGTCATCAATCTGCGCAGCTTGCGTCCCTTGGACACCGAAACGATCGTGCAGTCCGTCAAGAAGACCAACCGCATCGTCAGTCTGGAGGAGGGTTGGCCGACCGCCGGCATCGGCGCCGAAATAGCCGCCCTGATCCAGGAGCACGCCTTCGACTGGCTCGACGCGCCGGTGACGCGCGTCACCGGCAAGGATGTGCCGATGCCCTATGCCGCCAATCTCGAAAAGCTGGCCCTGCCGCAGATCGAAGACGTCGTCGCGGCGGCCAAAGCCGTCTGCTATCGCTAAGGAGACAAATCCATGCCGATCAATCTCCTGATGCCCGCTCTTTCGCCCACCATGACCGAGGGAAAGCTCGCCAAGTGGGTGAAGAAGGAAGGCGACAAGATCAAGTCCGGCGACGTGCTGGCCGAGATCGAGACCGACAAGGCGACGATGGAATTCGAAGCCGTCGATGAAGGGATCCTAGGCAAGATCCTGGTGGCCGAAGGCACCGAGGGCGTGGCCGTCAACACCCCCATCGGCGTGATCCTGGAAGAGGGCGAGGATGCCTCTTCGATCAAAGCGCCCGCGCCTGCCGCTCCCGCGTCGGCTCCGGCGCCTGCGGCCGCTGCTCCGGCCCCCGTAGCGGCCGCGCCGGCTCCTGCCGCCGCTCCGGCGCTGGTGGCGCAAGGCGAACGCGTCTTCGCCACGCCGCTCGCTAAGCGCATCGCCAAAGATGCCGGGATCGATCTGAAATCGATCACCGGCTCCGGCCCGCATGGCCGCATCGTCAAGGCCGACGTCGAGGGCGTCCAAGCGCGTCCGGCCGCCGCTCCGGCTCCGGCTCCGGCCGCTGCCGCCCCGGCGCCCAAGCCGGCGGCTCCGCCGCCGGCCTTCGGCCCGGCTTACGAGGAAGTGCCGCTCACCTCGATGCGCAAGGTCATCGCCCGCCGCCTGACCGAGGCCAAGCAGACGGTGCCGCATTTCTACCTGACCATCGACTACAAGCTGGACGCCCTGCTGGCGCTGCGCTCGCAGCTCAACGCCAAGTCGGATACCAAGCTTTCCGTCAATGACTTCATCATCCGCGCTTCGGCTCTGGCGCTGAAGAAGGTGCCTGCGGCCAACGCCTCCTTCACCGACACGGCTTTGCGGATGTACAAGGACATCGACATCTCGGTGGCGGTCGCCACACCCTCCGGCCTGATCACCCCGATCATCAAGCATGCCGATCAGAAGGGCCTCGCCCAGATATCGTCGGAAATGAAGGATCTCGCCGCGCGCGCCAAGGAAGGCAAACTCAAGCCCGAGGAATTCCAAGGCGGCACCTTCTCGATTTCCAATCTCGGCATGTTCGGCATCAAGGACTTCGCCGCCATCATCAACCCGCCGCAAGGCTGCATCCTGGCGGTCGGCGCCGGCGAGCAACGCCCCGTGGTGGTCGATGGTGCGCTGGCCATCGCCACCGTGATGTCCTGCACCCTGTCGGTCGATCACCGTGTCGTCGACGGGGCGGTCGGCGCAGAATATCTGGCCGCCTTGAAGGGTCTGATCGAAGACCCGCTTACCATGCTGCTGTAACGGAGGAAGCACCCATGTCCGATACTTCCTTCGACCTGATCGTCGTCGGCGCCGGCCCCGGCGGCTATGTCGGCGCCATCCGCGCTTCCCAGCTCGGCATGAAGGTCGCCATCGTCGAGCGCGAGCATCTGGGCGGCATCTGCCTCAATTGGGGCTGCATCCCGACCAAGGCGCTGCTGCGCTCGGCCGAGGTTTACCGCAATATGCAGCACGCTTCTTCCTACGGCCTCTCGGCGGCCAACATCTCCTACGATCTGGCCAAGGTCGTCGAGCGCTCGCGCAAGGTGGCGAACCAGCTTTCCGCCGGGGTGAAGGGGCTTCTGAAAAAGAACAAGGTCACGGTGTTCGACGGCGCAGGCAAGCTGGCCGGCAGCGGCAAGGTCGCCGTCACCAAGGACGGCAAACCGGTCGCCGACCTGACCGCCAAGCATATCATCCTGGCCACAGGGGCGCGGGCCCGCGTGCTGCCGGGGCTGGAGCCGGACGGCAAGCTGGTCTGGACCTACAAGGAAGCTCTGGTGCCCAACACCATGCCGAAGCGCCTCCTGGTGGTCGGCTCGGGCGCCATCGGTATCGAGTTCGCCAGCTTCTTCAATGCCCTGGGCTCCGATGTCACCGTCGTCGAGGTGATGGACCGCGTCCTTCCGGTCGAGGATGAGGAAATCTCGGCCTTCGCCAAGAAGTCCTTCGAGAAGCAGGGTATGAAGATCCGCACTTCGGCCACCGTGAAGGGGCTGAAGAAGGCGGGCGAAGAGGTCACGGTCACCGTCGAGGCGGGCGGCAAGACGGAAGAGATCGTGGTCGACCGCGTCATCGTCGCCGCCGGCATCGTCGGCAATGTCGAGAATATCGGCATCGAGGGCACCAAAATTAAGGTCGAGAAAACCCACGTCGTCATCAATGAATGGGGCGAAACCGGCGAACCCGGCGTCTACGCGATCGGCGATCTGGCCGGTCCTCCGTGGCTTGCCCACAAGGCCAGCCATGAGGCGATCATCGTCGTCGAGAAGATCGCCGGCTTGCCGCATGTTCATGCCATGAACACGCTGAACATCCCGGGCTGCACCTATTGCCACCCGCAAGTCGCATCGGTCGGCCTGACCGAAAAGAAGGCCAAGGAGCTGGGCTATGAGCTGAAAGTCGGCCATTTCCCCTTCATCGGCAACGGCAAGGCGATCGCTCTGGGCGAGGCCGAGGGCATGGTCAAGACCGTGTTCGACGCCAAGACCGGTGAATTGCTCGGAGCTCATATGATCGGCGCGGAGGTGACCGAGCTG
>Ga0213872_10002753_pt1 | contig 10085 bp, 6 predicted proteins | sample VelepicomBERX_R2_FD_160071 | JGI IMG/M metagenome (GOLD analysis project Ga0213872, IMG submission 160071) | Rhizosphere microbial communities from Vellozia epidendroides in rupestrian grasslands, the National Park of Serra do Cipo, Brazil - RX_R2 | ecosystem: Host-associated > Plants > Roots >... | reverse complement strand
TCCGACACCGCCGGATGGTTCGACAGGCGCTGCGCCAGTTCCATTGCGCCGGCGCTGGCCGCCTTGACGCGGATGGGCAGGGTGCGCATGCCCCGCTGCAGCAGCCAGGCCTCGAACGGCCCGAGAATGCCGCCGATGCGCGCCAGATTGCCGCGGATCCGGGTCCAGAACTCGTCCTTGGCCCTGGTCACCAGCGCGCCGGCGACCACGTCCGAATGGCCGTTGAGATATTTGGTGGCCGAATGCATGACGATGTCGGCGCCGAGTTCCAGAGGCCGGGTCAGGATCGGCGTGGCGACGGTGGAATCCACCGCCAATTTGGCGCCGGCGGCGCGGGCCAGTTCGGCGATGGCGGCGATGTCGGTGATGCTCCACACCGGATTGGCCGGGGTTTCCAGCCAGATCAGTTTGGTCTTGCCGGGGCGGATGGCGGCCTGGACGGCGGCGGCGTCCTCGGTGGCGACCAGCTCGACCTCGAGACCCCAGCGGGTGGCGGTGTCGCCCAGCCAGCGGCGCAGCGCCCAATACATCATCTTCGGCGCGATGACGTGGTCGCCCGGCTGCAAGGCCAGGAACACGGCGGACGAGGCGGCCATGCCGGAGGCGAACAGAAGCGCTTCCTCGCCGCCTTCCAGGGCGGCCAGCAGATTGGCGGCGACCTCGTAGCCGGGATTGTCGGCGCGGGAATAGACGCGGCCGTGGCGATACTGATTGTCGGGATCGCGCAAGTATGTGGTCGAAGGATGGATCGAGGGGACGATCATGCCGTTGACCGGATCGCTGCCGAACAGAGTCTGCGCCGCCAGCGTTTCCGGGGCCAATTTGCCGATGTCGTCGCGGTTCATCCTATCTTCCTTCGTCACTCGGGGCCTGCATCTTCGGCTCTGGAAATCGCCTCGGCAAGCGGCTATCTAGTGGGCATGAGCACGCTCAACCTCAAGGCGCTCGAAGCCGCCGCCATCGAACAGGACCCGTATCCCTACGTCATCCTGCCGGATTTCGTCTCGCGGGAGACCCTGGCCGAGATCAGCCGGGATTTCCCCAAGATCGACATGGCCGGCCTGTTCCCGCCGCAAACCCTGAAATATGGTCCCGCCTTCGCCAAGCTGGTCGAGGAGTTCGAGGGCGAAGCGCTGCGCAAGGTGATCGGCGAGAAGTTCGGCGTCGATCTGGCCGGCAAGCCGACCTTCCTGACCGTGCGCACCCATGCCCGGGCGCGCGACGGGCAGATCCACAAGGACAGCCGCTTCAAGATCGTCACCGTGCTGCTCTATCTCAACGAGTCCTGGGCGGCCGACGGCGGGCGCCTGCGCGTGCTGCGCTCGCCCGACGACATCGATGATTACGTCGCCGAAGTGCCGCCCGACGGCGGCTCCTGCTTCATCTTCCGCTGCACCGACATCGCCTGGCATGGCCACAAGCCGTTCCAGGGCGCGCGCCGCTGCATCCAGATGAACTATGTGGTGAGCGAGGAGGCGCGCGACCGCGAACTGAAGCGTCATAGCTTCTCGGCGCGGATGAAGAAACTCGGCCGGCTGGTCGGGATCGGGAAAGCCGCTTAGCTAGACCTTGAAACTCGCGACTTTACGGAACAGGTGGCTCTGGGGCAGGGGGGTGAAGTCCTTCACCTCTTTCGACGGCTTGCCGAACAGATATCCCTGCACATAGTTGCAACCGCAATCGCGGCAGAAATCCAGGGCATCGACGGTGTCGACCATCTCGGCGATGGTTTCCACCGTCATGCGGCGGCAGAGTTCGGTCAGGGCCGACAGGAAGGCGCGGCCCTTCGGCGCCCGCTGGGCGTTCTTGATCGCCGAGCCGTCCAGCTTCACCACATCGACGTCCAGCACCGACAGATACTGGAACGACGCGGCGCCGGCGCCGAAATCGTCGAGGCAGATGTGATAGCCGCGGCGGCGCAGCGTCTGGATGAAATTATTGGCCGATTCGAGATCGCTCATGCGCGAGCTTTCGGTGATCTCGAACATTAGCTTGCCCTGGGTCCAGCTATTGTCGCGCAACAGATGCATCAGCGCGTCGAGGTAGCTCGGCTGGCTCATCGAGAAGCCCGAGACATTGACGGCGACGCGGTACTTGGTGCTGTTGCGCGGAAACTTGCCCAGCCAGTCGATCGTCTTCTTGGCCATCGCCATGTCGAATTCATGGATCAGGCCGGTTTCCTCGGCGAAGGTGATCGATTTGAAAGGCGATTCGCCGGGCTTGGAATCGAAACGGCACAGTGCCTCGTAGTGATGGATGTCGCCGGTATAGATGTGGATGATCGGCTGCAGCGCGACATAAAATTCCGATTGCGAAATGATCTGCTTGAACTGGGTGACCTTGGTGGCAGCCTCATTGATCAGCGAGGTCATGTTGGTGGCGAGATCCTCGAGCCCGACGCCGGCGCTAACCGAGTCGCTGAACTTGGTCATCATGTAGCCCAGGCCCTTGGCCAGATCCTCCTCCGAGACGGCGCCGGCATCGGACATCGGCACGGTGGCGGCCTCGACCTTCGAGCCGCGACCCGCCGGGTCCATCTTCTGGGTGATCTGTTCGAGTTGGCCGATGATCTCCGAGATCGGCGTGCCGGCGCCGTGCAGCAGCGAGAACACGCCGTCGCCGATCTTGGCCGCCGTATCGCCACCCACCGAGTGGGATTGCAGGATCTGCCCGACGGCTCTCTCCAGATCCTGGTGGTCCTTGGGGTCGATGCGCTTCTGGATGTCGCTGATGCCGGGCAGCGACACCACGGTGACGTCGGCTTCCTCGCCGCTGTCCTGCAGCTTCTTGATGCGGCTGGCGGCGACGTCGGCGAAATTGCTGCTGTCGAACAGCCCGCTTTCATCCCTCAGCGACGGAGAGGCCGCCCGCGCGGCGGCGGCGCTGGCCTTGCGCAGGGCGACGAACAGATTGTCGTCCTCGCCGCCCAGGCAATAGGCCGACAGGGCGACATAGAGCCAGCTCTTGTCCGGCCCGATGATGCGGATGAATTCTTCCTGGATGCGGCCGGTATTGAGGATCGTTTTCAGGGTCTCGCCGATTTTCGGCACGTCGGGCGGCGCCACCAGATCGCGGAACGAGCTGCCGACCAGCGCGTCGCTGGACAGGCCGAAAAAGGCGCGGGTCGCCCCGGCGGCGAACACCACGTTGAAGTCCCGGTCCAGCTCGAACAGGAGATCGGCCCAAGTGAAGGCGAGCGACACATACCGATCGCGCTCGGCCTTGATCGCGTCGTACTTGGACTGTGGTTGAGACACAGGCCTCCCCTTCGCCGTTCGCCCCGTGACAATACTGCTTCAATCTGCCAAGCGCGGCAGGGTTTGGCTAGTACATTGTCGGAAAAAGGACGGCCTCCGCAACCTGCGGATGCGCCCCCTTCACGTCAGGCCCCGACCCCCAGCATCCGCAGATTACGCTCGATCCATTGGCGCGTCAGCTTTTCCTGCACCGAATTCTGCGACAGGCGATCGCGCAGATTGTCGAAATCGACCGCATCCAGCGGTTGATCCTGGTCGGCGCAGGTAAACACCACCAGCTCGGCCCCGGTCTCGGGATCCTTGTGGCGCTGCAGGCACTGGGCGCAGATTTCCTTCATCATGCACTGCATGGGCGAGTTGATCGACCCGATGGCATGATGGCGCTGCTTGAGATAGGGCTGCAGCGCGCCGTGGCGGGCGCCCGCCACCGCTTTCATCATGCGGTCCGAGCCGATGGCGATGACGCGGTCGACCGCGGCCAAGGACACCGGCTGGTCGCCGAGCCCGCCCTCGGCATAGGCCACCATCGCCTGGACGATGTTGCCGACGAAGCTCTTGTCCTGCGGACGATCGGGCGTGAAGGCCTCGCCGCTATCGACGCACCATACGACGGTGTCTGCGGCCGCCTCGATCTCCTCGATCTTGAAGCGGTCGGAGTGCAGTCGGTAGCCGGCGAAATAGAGCACCTTGGAGCCCGCTTCGCGCAGCGCCTGGCCGATCGAGAACAGCACGGCATTGCCCAGGCCGCCGCCGGCCAACAGCACGGTCTCGCCGGCCGGGGTGGCGGTGGGAGTGCCGGTCGGGCCCATCAGGATCACCGGCTCGCCGGGTTCCAGCATCTGGCAGAGATCGGACGATCCGCCCATCTCCAGCACGATCACCGACACCAGCCCTTGTTCGCGGTCGACCCAGGCGCCGGTCAGGGCCAGGCCCTCCATGGCCAGCAGGGTGTGGCTGCCGCGCTTGGCCAGGGTCTCGAAATTCTGCAGCCGGTAGAACTGGCCGGGCTTGAAGGCGCGGGCGGCGGCAGGCGCCTTCATCACCACCTCGACGATGGTCGGGCCCAGGCGCTCGACCTTGTGCACCACGGCGCGGAAATCGGCGTTCACCGCGGCGAAGATCTCGGCCGGAGCGACGGCGGGAACCGGCTTTTTGGCCAGCACGCGGCTGATCGTCGGATAGCCCTGCTTGGCGCTGCCCATGGCCGACACCACATTGCCGGCATAGGAGGGGTGCAGATCGCCAAAGAACGACACCGAGGAATTGAGGCCGTCGGTCGCCACCAGCATCTGCGGCACGTCTGGCTTGGTCAGGCGCTGCGGCGAGACGCCGGCGCCGTCCTCGTCGATCGCCTGGAAATATTTGCCGTCGAGATGGACGCGGCCATCCTCGCGGGCCAGGACGATATTGGGAATGGTGCCGGCGGCGACGATGATCGAGCGGGCCGGCAGCGTCGTCTCGGCGCCGTCGGCGGTCTTGACCTTGAGGCCGGCGGCGTGGCCGAAACGGTCGATCTCGACGCCCAGCGGCGATAGCTGCTCGGCGAAACGGATGCCTTCCTCGAGCGCCTTGGTCACTTCCTCGTGATTGCGATAGGCCGGGCTTTCGGTCAAGGTGCGGCGATAGGCGATGGTGGCGCCGCCCCATTTTTGCAGCAGCTCCAGCACGCGCGGCAGGCGGCCGGTGCGCAGGGCTTCGGCCTTCTCGGCGCGGATGGCGCGGGCATGGGCGATGAACTCGTCGGCGATCGCCGCCTCTTCCTCGGTATAGGAGGCGCGCACCGCCGCCTCGCCCTTTTCGGCGACCAGCGCGTCATAGCGGGTGAGGAACTTCTCGACCTGCACCGGATAATAGGCCAGCGCCTCGGTGCAGCTGTCGATGGCGGTCAGGCCGCCGCCGATCACCACCACCGGCAGGCGCAGCTGCAGATTGGCCAGGCTGTCGGCGCGGGCCGCGCCCGTCAGCTGCAGCGCCATCAGGAAGTCCGAGGCCTGACGCACCCCGCGCGCCAGATTGTTCGGCATGGTGATGACGGTCGGCTTGCCGGCGCCCATGCACAGGGCGACGTGGTCGAAGCCCATCGCGAAGGCCTGGTCGAGGGTGACGGTGCCGCCCAGCCGCACGCCGCCCAGCATCAGGAACTCGTTGCGGCGTTCCAGCACCAGGCGGATGACCTTGAGGAAATTCTTGTTCCAGCGCACGGTGATGCCGTATTCGGCGACGCCGCCGAAGCCGGCCATGACGCGCTCGGACAGGTTCTCATAAAGCTCGCCGACGTCCTGGATCGGCTCGAATCGGACGCGCTCGCCGTCCACCGCCACACCCGACAGGCGCTCGGGCAGCGGCTCGATCTTGAGACCGTCGACGGCGACCACCGCGTGGCCGTCATTCATCAGGTGATGCGCCAGGGTGTAGCCGGCGGGGCCGAGACCGACCACCAGTACGGTGCGGCCGGTCGCCGCCTTGGGCAGCGGACGCTGGATGTTGAGCGGGTTCCAGCGGGTCAGGAGGCTGTAGATCTCGAAGCCCCAGGGCAGTTCCAGCACGTCCTTGAGGATGCGCGATTCGGCTTCAGGGATGTTGACCGGATCCTTGTTGGCCTTGGTGTAGATGCAGCCGACCATGCAGTCGTTGCAGATGCGATGGCCGGTGCCGGGGATCATCGGATTGTCAACCGCCGCCACCGCCAGGGCCGCCAGCGAGAGGCCCTTGCTCTTCGCCTCGTGCATCTCGGAGATGCGCTCTTCCAGCGGACAGCCGGTCTGAGTGGCGCCTACGGCGTTCTTGGAGAACGCGCCGGTCTTGGGATCCTTCAGGCCCTTCGAGCAGCTATCCTTGCCCTGGTGATGACAGAAAATGCAGTAATTGACCTCGTCCAGCGCGCCCTTGAGATCGGTGCCCGGATCGGTCAGGTCGAAGCCGTCGCGTGGGCGCAGATGGTCATCCGATATCACCAGCTGCGTCACGCCGTCGACCACCACCGGATGGGCCGGCACCATCTTCAGCGGGTCATGCTTGGCCGGCGCCTTGAACAGGCGGCCGAGACGATGCTTGTTCCGGCCGGCGGTGGACAGCAGCGCCCAAGCGGCATATCGGGCGGCGAGATCGAGCGAGGCGGCGTGGGTCGCCTCGTCCTCCATCCAGCCATTGACGGCGCGGGCGAAGTCGAGCTCGTCCCACGGACCGCCTAAGAGCGCTGTCAGCTGCTCGGCCAGGGCTTCGCCGTCGATGGCCTCGGCCTCTTCCGGCTTGACCGCCTTCATGGCGCGGCGCTGGACGAACAGGCGCTTGCACGAGAACAGCGGCGCCAAGGCGTCGATGCGCTCGGCCAACGCGATCATCTCGCCGCCGATTCCGAACAGCCGTCCGAGAAAATCCTCGACATGTGGAGCCAAAGCCAGCAGAAGATCCGACTCTTCATGAGCGGGAGCGGGAGGAGCGCAGCGCGCCGCAAGCAGCCTTTGGGCCAGTTCCGGGTCGATTTCGCGCAGATGGGTCAGAAAGGCGTCGTCCAGCTTTTCGAGGCCAGGCCGGTTGTAGAGATCGGCGAAGTCCAGGGAAAAGCCGAGTTCGCACTTCCGCGTTACCAAACCCATGCTGCTCGTCTCCAAGATTCTACGAGTGCCGCACGCGCAACTGGCCGGGTCCGACCCGGAAAAGGCGCGCGGCTATGTATAATGACCGTTCGGTGTCATTTCCAGGGTAAAGAGGATCGTTTCCGATGAACCACCTAAGCATCGATGAGCGTCGCCGCAAGATCGTCGGCCTATGGTTGCTGGCCCTTGCCGCGATGATTCTCGTCAATGTCGCCTTAGGCGGATTGACCCGTCTGACCGGCTCGGGCCTGTCCATGGTGGAGTGGCAGCCGCAGGTCGTCCTACCGCCGCTAAGCGACGCCGATTGGGCCGACATGTTCGCCAAATATCAACAGTCGCCGCAGTTCCAGAAGGTCAACATCCATATGGATCTGGCCGGGTTCAAGAGCATCTTCTGGCTGGAATTCATCCATCGCGACTGGGGGCGGCTGCTCGGCTTCGCCTTCCTGATTCCGTTCGCCGTCTTCCTGTGGAAGAAGATTCTCACCAAGGCCGAGGCGCCGGCTTTGTCGCTGCTGTTCTTTCTCGGCGCCTTGCAGGGCGTGCTGGGCTGGGCAATGGTGGCCAGCGGCCTGCGCGATCGGCCCGAGGTCAGCCATTACCGTCTGGCGGCGCATCTGTTCGCCGCCTTGCTGCTCTATGCCGCGCTGCTGTGGACCGGTTTCGACCGGCTGGCCGCGCCCGAGGCCCGGCCGCTCAACAAGGGGCTGCGCAGCGCCAAGCGGCATCTTCGGATCATCCTGATCCTGCTCTGCTTCGTCATTCCCGCCGGGGCGCTGGTGGCCGGGCTGCATGCCGGGCTGATCTACAACACCTTCCCGCTGATGGGCGACGATCTGGTGGCGCCGGATGCCTTCGAAATGACGCCGGGCTGGATCAATTTCTTCGCCAATCCGGCTTTGGTGCAGTTCGATCACCGCGTCCTGGCCTTCTTCACCTGGGCCACGGCGATGGGGCTGACTCCGGCGCTGTTCCGCAAGGAGATGATCCCGGGGCCGCTGCGCGCCAAGATCGCTCTGGTGATCGGGCTGGCCAACCTGCAGGTGGCGCTCGGTATTTCCACCCTGCTGTTTTATGTGCCGATTCCGCTGGCGGTAATTCACCAACTGACAGCTTTCCTGTTGTTCGGCGCGACCTTATGGGCTTTCCATCAGATCAGGCTGACACTTTCGCCAGCCAGTTGAGGATCTCGTCGGCGGCGGCCTTCCACCAGCCCTCGTCGATCATCAGGCCGTGCGGCGCGCCGTGCAGGATCTTGAGGTCGGCGTCGAAGAAGGTGGCGGTCTCGCGGAAGGCCGAGACCGGCAGGAACATGTCGGCGTCGCCGCCGATCACCAGGATCGGCGGCTTGCCCCCGCCGCGCACCGGAGAGGGCTGCGAGGGGGCCAGCATCTCGGCGGCGACCCGCGGGCTTTCGCGCTGCAGATAGGCCAATAGCGTGTGACCGGCGTCGGTCTTGCTGCCGGGTGACAGCATGGCGCGGGCCATCACCTCGGGCGACACCGCCTCGGGGCCCAGGCTCTGCAGCAGCCCGAGCTGCCATAACACGTCGGGCGCCTGCATCGACATATGCATTGCCGAGGAGCCGAGCCCGCTGGGCGGCACGGTCGACAGCAGTACGGCGGCGCGCGGCCGGTGGCGGGCCAGCAGATGCTGCACCACCAGGCCGCCCATCGAGTGGCCGATCACCACCGGCGGTTCGTCCAGGGTGTCCATCGCCTGGATCACGTCCTCGACATAATCGGCCAGGCTGGCCCAGCTCAGCATGCCGTCGGAATGTCCGTGGCCGCGCAGGGACAGCGCATGGCAGCTATATCCGTTCTCGCTGAAATAGGGCATGAAGCGGGGTTCCCAGATCTGCGCCGAGCTGTAGGAACCATGGACGAAAAGGACCGGCGGACGAAGGCTGGCTGCGGATTTGGCGGATTTGTGCAGTATTTCCAGTTTCATTGCGGCCCCCTCCACCCTAGAGAATACTTTCGACTTCGACGTCGTAGCTGTAAAGCTCCAGCTTCTCCTGCAGCCTCACCAATTGCCTTTTCAGGGCGCGGGCCAGTTTTATCTTCCTCTCGATATCCTTGAGCCTCTCTTGCAGAAGGCCGGTAACCAACACCTCGTCATTTGGGCCGTTCAGGCGTTGCAGCACTTCGCCGATCCGGGCGGCGGAATGGGAAAGAGTCACCAATTGACGGTCGGCCACCGACAATTGCAGTCCGATCGCGTCGCGTAATTCCTGCAGGATGTCGGTGAATTGCGGGGCGCCGGCCTGGGTGATCACCGTTACCAGCAATTCGCCCGCCAGCGAGCGGAAATGCGCCGTCTCGGCGGCGCCGACCTCCGCGTCCTCCGGCGTTTCTCCCGTCTCGTCATAATGCCTGCGGTCGTCGGGGTCGATCAGCACGTCGTAGGCCTGCTTCAGGCGGAGAAACTCCGCCGGGTCGCCGCCGGCATCCGGATGGCAGTGTCTGGCCTTGCTGCGGAACACTTTCTTGATGAGGGCAGGCGAGGCGTCGCGCGGGACGCCGAGAATTTCGTACAGATCCTGCTCGCTCATCGGGCCCCCGGGGTAAATCGTAATCGCCGCTACAGACATAGAGCGATGGAGAGGTCCCTCAACGGGACTGCCCGATATTCTTCGAGGACATGGCTGTTATCCGGCGCGCCTGCCCGAGGCGCCGCCGATCGTTCTTGAGGCCGGGGGCTTTCTGTGTATGATACGCCGCCAACTCCCACACCCCTACCCCTCGGAGGCGGCATTGCAGATCAAAGAAGCCCTTACTTTCGACGACGTGCTTCTGGTGCCTGCCGAATCCAGTGTGCTGCCGGCACAGGCGAACACCTCCACAAGGTTGACCCGCTCGATCGAACTCGGCATTCCACTGATTTCGGCAGCGATGGACACCGTTACGGAAAGCCGGCTGGCCATCGCCCTGGCCCAGACCGGCGGCCTCGGCATCATCCACAAGAATTTCGACATCGCCGCCCAGGCCGAGGAAGTCCGCCGGGTGAAGCGCTATGAATCCGGCATGGTGGTCAATCCGGTCACCATCCATCCCGACCAGAGCCTGGCCGACGCGCTGGCGCTGATGGCGCAGCACCGCATCTCCGGCATCCCGGTGGTCGAGCGCGGGAACGGCAAGCTGGTCGGCATCCTGACCAACCGCGACGTCCGCTTCGCCACCGACCGCGATCAGCCGGTGGCCGAGCTGATGACCAAGGAGAATCTGGTCAC
>Ga0213872_10002751_pt1 | contig 10086 bp, 25 predicted proteins | sample VelepicomBERX_R2_FD_160071 | JGI IMG/M metagenome (GOLD analysis project Ga0213872, IMG submission 160071) | Rhizosphere microbial communities from Vellozia epidendroides in rupestrian grasslands, the National Park of Serra do Cipo, Brazil - RX_R2 | ecosystem: Host-associated > Plants > Roots >... | reverse complement strand
AGCAAGTTGCGTCATGGGAAATTTGCAGTATCTGCAGATTTTATTCTACGTCTGCATGAACGTAGCGATATCCCTGTAAAAGATATCCGTAAAATGCTTGATAAGGCGTTTGCATAATGGGTCAGCCAAACGGATACATCCCTAAAGCTGGGGATAAGGTTAGGATTTTGGATATCGGGCCGAGTTCATTTTTTATCGATCATAAGGATCAATTGGTTGGGCAGGTGTTTACAGTAGCAGTAAATACTAATCCGAATGGAACTTTACGCACTTTAAATCCTCCAGATAAAGATTTTATTAGTGTTGAGTTTGTGGAGAGTCATCATTGTATAAAACATAAAAATAATCGTTTAGCAATTAGTAGCTGCCGGGTTGAGAAAGTTAATGAAATCTACGCTGCCGTACCTGTTGCACAGGATACTAAACCCGGCCTCAACGACGAAATCGAGCCACAACTGATGTCTAAACGCCTCCGCGATTGGTAGCCGTCTAGTCCAGTGGTAGTGACAGTACCACTTGGCGAGCATGTGCTCGATTTAGGAGATATAAATGCAACATACTACTGTTGAAACAGAAGAAGGCAAATTGTTCACCTTGGGATTACTTTCCACTATTGTGGATAACTTTGGTGAATATGATGAAGAAAAATATTTAACAATGGAACTCACCAAACGTGAATTCCATGCTTTGTCTGGTTTGGTTGCAATGAGCCTTCAAGCTATTAAAAATAGTAATGTTTCGAATATGAAAATGCATCTGAAATGGTCGAAGAATTTGTAACCACTGTACTCGGTTATATGCAAGAGCAACACCCAAATGACATTCTTGACGCAGCTAAAGAACTTGGTATTCAAGTTCATATTGAAAGGACTAATTAATGTTTTGGCCATTCAAACACATCCCACCGTCATTGCAGCAAATGGCAGAAACTCAACTTGATGCAAGTAAACGTGAGCTCTTTGAAGAAGAAATGATCGCGGAAGCTGCACTTGGTCGTATTGAAGTCTTGCGTAAGCGGATTGCGCGCCTAGAAGGTGCTACTGATGTGGCTAAAATTACGGGCCGCATAGGCGCTGTAGGGCGTGCTGGTACTGGCACATAGGGTAGGGTGTAAAAAGGGCGTGGCGGCCCGTTTTGGTGGCTTGCTGGGCCGGTTTACACTGGCCATTAACCTTTATATTGGAGGCTGTAAATGAGTACTGTAGATAAAAGTATCGCTGATCGCATTATTGCCGGCGAATTTGAAGAAGATCATGCGTTTAAAATTGTCAAATATAAGAATGCATTTGACGGTAGCGATGCGTATGGTGTAGTTTTTGAAGGTAACGACCCAAACCGCTATAAGGCATCTGAATATGTAATTGCGCCGGAGTTGTATTGGGAGCGGCCTAAAGATGCAAATGGTAATTATATTTATGGGAGTGAGGCAGAATGAAACTTAATATTGTTTTGAATAAAGACGCTTTGGTTACAATTGCTAAAGGTAATCAAGTTTATTATTGGGATTTTCGACTTGTAACAGATGAAAATCTTAAGCTTGACGACAAAATAATGGCTAGCGTGGAGTTTGAGCTTCCAGCTCAAGCAGATTGTATGAAACCTGCGGTGGCTGTTCTTAATCAAAAAATTAAAGATTTGCGATTTGAATTGCATCAGCAAGTTTCAGAAGTACAAGAAGAACTTAACGATCTTTTATCTCTTCCTGCTCCTCAAGAGGTTTAACATGACCTACTACAAACCTCAACCCGGAGACCGAGTGCTAATCACAATGCAGTGCGAAAGCACTATTCACCACAATGTACGTCCACCCATTGTTGGCCGTGAAGTAACGGTGGACCAATTTAATCCCATTATGAAAGAACCAGGTATGTAGTCATTTGGCACCGAAGAAGGCGTTTATGTGCATAATGCTGTAGTAGAACCTGCACATTAAAGTTCCAGATCATAGGGCCAGTAACGGCCCTATATACGGGCGCTTTGACCCGAATAGGAGGTATAAATGACGTGTATTAAAACTGGATGCTATGTGTATTTTCCAAATTATAACGAATTGCATAGCTGCGATGTTTTTCGTGTTGGTAATTGTTTGATTATTATGTCTTGGCCAGATCAAGTTGGTAGAGGTCAAGGCGGACAAGGCTTACCAGATCTAATTGTGCCAAGTGTAGGTGACGAATTCTGGCGCACTGATCGTGGAGTCTTTGTTGTTAAAGAAGAAGAGTGTATTTGGAATATTCGAAAACCATAAGGAGAGTAAAATGGAAAACGACGATAAAAATCTAAAACTTGCACAGAAGTTTAAGATGTACCATTTGGTTGAAAAACATCTTAAACTTGCCGCAGAAAATAATGAGCCAATTACTCCATATTGGCTTCGTCAAAAAGATGAAATTAAAGATAATGAAGCTTCACCATACGAAGTTACGAATATTATTCGTGCATTTATAGATAAGAATATGGTAAAGTGGATTGGTGTAGGTCACGAACGCGCTTATTGGTGGAATCCAGAAGTTAAAGGTTTGATGTTCACAGAAAGTGGGCGTTTTATTAAACCTGTGTTGGATAATAAAATTCCAGAAGAACCAGTAGAAGAATCGAGAGTACAGCAAAGCGTTAATGCCAAGGACATCGAACTCGTTATTAACGGAACTACGATTATTGTTGGTAAGAACCCCGAAACTGGCCGTGTGCGGATTACTATTGAGGGATAAATGGAAAATAAAGCATTCATTATTGCAGTGATCATATGGCTGCTTTTTCTTATTATTTTACTTTGGGCAGCTAGATGAAACCTAGCGAAATCTTAATCGCTGCCCGTACCCTTTTGGAAACAAAAGGGTGGACGCAAGATGCTATGGCAAGAGACATAAGCGGTATAGCTGTCTCTTGCCATGATCCAAGAGCTACGTGCTTTTGTGCGTTAGGTGCAACTGGCAAAGTTTTAGGACCAAACAGATATATAACTATTTTGTACGGCCACGAACAATATATGTATGACGTATTTGATGGTATCCCAAGTAGTACTAATGACGCAGAAGATACACATATGCTGGACGTCCTCATAGCCTTCGACTTTGCTATTTTAATGGCCCAAGACAATGGAGACTAGATTTCTTCCGTGTTGCTTAATTGCCGCAATAGGTGTATAAATGGGACCAACTGCTAACGAAAATGCAAAGTTTAATGAAGCTGTAAGGAAGGCAATTGCAAAACAAGACGGCGTTGATTTAACGCCGCAGTGGCGCAAGAGTTGGACAGCACATTATAACTTATGTGGTGGAAGTAAACACCTGTTAACCTCAGATAATTTAGAGGCATTTGTTGCGGCTGTTAATAGATTCCAACATCAATTTCCAAATCTACCAATAACCATTCATTTAGTGGAGGAATTTAAATAAAATGTCTGCGTATAGGATTCACGCTTTAACGGAAGAAAAAGATACACCGTTATTTGTAACCACATTAACAGGAACTGAGTTCAATACTTTAGGCGAACTTGGTATCGACGAATTGGTTGCAAAATGGTGTGAGAAGCGTAAGCTAACTTATATTGACTTTACGGTGGATTAGATAAAATCATTTGATAAATGGTTTGCAGAACAAAAACTAGATGAACCAGAAGAGGCAGAATTACCTAATGGCCTTTGGGAAGTTCAAGGTAAGTTAATGTATCGTTGTACATCTTGCGGTAAACCATCAGAATGGAATGGTACTATAGCTGATTTCGAAGATCCAGACTCTATTCAAGTTTGTGGTGGTTCTCAATATTGTCTTCCCTAGGAGGTGTAATGAAAACAATTAAAGATTCAGACTTAACCGAAATCTTCGACGGTACTAAGTTTGTACCGGGCCAAGTTGGAGTTTATAAGACAATTCATCCTAAACAAATGGTTTTCAACATTTGAATGGCGAATATTGGGTGCTCGTGTTTTCCAACCGGAACAAGCCGCAACTGAGTGGGCTCGTGGCTTTAGAAGCCCCCATTGCAATCTCCCCTTCCAAGGCTTAAAGGAGCGCTATGGCGAAAATTGAGCCCGACAAAGTTTGGACTCTAAACGAAGTACTTCCTAAAATTTCTCAGTTTAAAGCGTTTCTTGCTGAACGCGGTGCTGAAGTTTTAGAAACCATAGACGAATACGAAATGGTTCGTTTTCGTACTAAAAAGGATGTCTCAGTTATTCGTATTGGTAAAAAGGATGTCCTTTTGTTTACAGGTGAGTCCAGTAAAGCGTGGTTAGCCTACAAAACAGGGGCTAGCTGGCGCGCTATGGCCCCAGCGAAACGTACAGCAGCTAGGGATTACGACACCATACGCGCTAGGGATGGCGACAATTGCTTTTATTGTCATCGCCCTGTTTTTAAAGAAGAGGCTAGTGAAGAACATTTAGTATCTATTTCGCATGGTGGACCCAATCATATTAGTAATAAGTTCTTAGCGCACAAAGTATGTAACGAAGAAGCTGGTACTTTAAGTGCACCGGAAAAGATTGAAATCCATACGAGAGTTGCTATTATTAGATATTTAGAAAATCAATTAATGAAAGTTAAAAATGGAACTAGCTGATAACGATATTATTAAGCAAGCGTTAGACATTTTAGAACAACGTATTACAAAAGAAAAGTTTGACGAAGATTTAAAGCAATATTGCTGTTTGCAAATTGGATCATTTACAGTAGAAGCATTTGCAGTGGTACTTCTAGATGTTGCTAACAATTTCTTGGGCTTTAAAGTTATCACAACAGGTACAGTTAAAGACGTAGTTGTTTTTCCAAGGGAGATTGCGCGCATTGCGTTAAGCTACAATGCTTCTAGAATAATTATTACGCACAATCATCCAACAGGCGAAGTGTGGCCAAGCAAAAACGATCTCGACTTAACCACAATGCTTAGGGATGCATTACAACTGGTTGATGTCGAGCTTGTTGATCATCTGATTGTGGGTGGAAGTAAAGTTTTGTCCTTAAAAGAGGAAGGGTTATATGCTAACTAATGGTTGCTATAATAGACTTCCTTTTCGTGGCGCATACAAAACCATGAAAGGAAAAGTTGTTAAATTTAGGAACAGTTTAGAATGTCAATATAGCGTTTTAACTGTTGATGAAAAATGTAATGGGTGTGTGTGGAATAGGAGAGAAAATGGATCTGCAACAACTCAAAAATGATCGTGATAATGGTGTTATTATTTGTCGAGAGACAATTAATAAATTAATTGATTATGCGATTAAATTAGAAAATAAAGAGGAGCTAATTAAAACAGCAGTAGATAAATTTCTTAGTTGGAAACTACCAAAAGATTTTTATCCAGATTGTGGTATTAGCTTTATGCATCAAACGGAACCAATTGGGACTAATTTGTTTACTGCGGTACAGGCTAAAGAGATGTTTGAGTATTGTTTAAAGGATAAATGATGAAATACGAACCTTGTAAAGGCATGAACTGCGGCACCACCGATGGCGTTTCGCACAGTCTAGAATGCCAAGCCGAACATGCAGCGTCAGTGGCTGGTGGTCACTTCACCAAAGCTGCCGCCCCGGCAACGGGCTTCGTTCACACCTACCCATTTGGAGACTTGTCTGTAAAGGCGCAACTGGCTGCGCCTGCCGGGTTGGAAGAATACGTTTTGCTCTCTGATTGCGATGAAGGCCATCATCCAAAATACGGTCGTGGCTTTTTCTTTACGGCGAATTGCATCAAAGAGCCTACACAAGTGGCAGTAGGGCAGGATGCTGTGGATGCGGCACGTCTAGTGGAAGCAATCACCTTACTCAGGAAGGTCTACCCAGCAATTAATCCTCATGCCATGGACGTTGCAAGGATGACAGGCAACCCTGCGTCTGAGTGCTATCTCAATACGATGGTGCGTGAATTCCTGGATCGGCCAGCTATTGCTGCCATCGACGCCGCCATCAACAGCAAGAAAGGCGGGGCCGAGGGATGAGCGACTTCTACACCCCTGTTCAAACCCGCAGGGCTGCAAAGCAGCACAAATGCGTCTATTGCGGTGGACCGATCCCTAAAGGCGAGCAACACCAGTTTCAGTCAGGCGTCTATGACGGAAGCTGGTACAACAATCGCTATCACGAGGAATGCTGGCACGTTCTGAGCGAAGAATGCGAGTTTGAATTCATGCCCGGAGACGGCGAGATACCGCCGCGCATTATCAAGGTAATGGAAGCCATCAACAGCAAGGGAGCAGAGGGATGAACTGGTTCATTTTCGGCTTTGTGGTCTCCATGTTCTGGCTCGGCTTCATCATTGGCTGGTCTATCCGAGGTCAGGAAATCAAAGAAAAGAAAGGACAGCCGTGAGCAACCATAAACAAAAATCGCCGCACGATATCTGCCGCATGAAAGAAGCTGACCTCCGCGCCTACGCCGAGCAGCTGGAGCGGGAGAAGCAAGAGCTGGAGGCAGACGCGAACCGTTACCGCTGGTTGCGGGATTATGCTCACCCTTCGAGGCCTTATCCTCGAGGTGAGGTGTGGGCCACGAATCATCTTGGTAGCTTCCTTGAAGAAGAGGCACTGGATGAAGCCATAGATACTGCAATCGCTAGCGGTGCCTGAGCGCACCAAGAAAGGATAGGTATGGACATTCAACCAACTTACTACGTGCAGCACCCTGATGGCTCATACAGTGTTGCTGATCCACAGCCTGTGGGCGCTGTGGTGGCGGATCACATCCTACGTGAAGTAGTCAACGATCTGCGCGACACCGCAATCCAATTCCATGACACTCAGCAATTGCGCGAGCGGTTGCGCCATTGCCTTGACCCGCTACTGGCAGCCGCCCTCGCATCCCAGCCAGCCAAGCCTGCGGAAGTGCCGCCCGCAATTCTGAAACGTACTGAAGAAATCCGGCTGGCTATGGCTAATCCCGTTGCCCTCAGACGCACTAAGCTTATTGGCTTTGTTGAGTGTTTGCTTGGTCACATAGCTTTCACGAATGCTTCATCCGAGCCTGCGGAAGTGGGCGGGGTGGCGGATGAATTTATTAAGGAAGCAATCGCGTGTGTGGAGTATTACGAAGGTAAAGCGCTTGCGGATAAATTACGCACCGCCCTCGCAGCACAGACGGCAGCGCCGCAGATCTCGACTAAATGCACACTTCCTCCAGAGGGCTGGTATTGCACTCGCGCCTCTGGTCATGACGGTCCTTGCGCTGCGCACCCTAAACAGGAATCGAACTATGAACAAAAATTACGGTCTGGGGAAACACATCAAGGCGATGCGCAAGATGGTGCGCATGACGCAGGCGGAACTGGCTACAGCGTCGGGACTGGAGCGCACAAGCATAACGAACATCGAACGGGGCAATCAGCAACTGACCAGCAAAACGCTGACGGATATAGCAGCGGCGTTAGGGTATCGGGTGAAGGTAAAGTTTATACGGAAGTGACGATAGAACCGGATTTTGTCGGCCACCCTAACTGCGACTATATATGGAAAGCTGGAAGCATCTGTAAAAAGTGCGGCAATGTTCATGAAGTAGCGCCGCAAGACGAAACGCTCCCGGGTGAATTCGATACGGCCGAAGCACTATTTGATGCAATGGGAGTTTCAGCAGCGCCGCAAGAGACAGCAAAGCCAGTAGCGTGGCGAGTCGGCGTGACGGGAAATTGGGTCTACCATTCGACCTATGAAGATGCCAAAAAAGAAACCGACGATCACTACGCCTACTACGGTGAGGATGCTGGCGAATACGAAGAACCTGAGCCGCTTTATCTTGCCGCCCACCACCCAGTGCTAGAAGCCGCGCAGGCTGTAGACATCGCGGCAGCACGCAAAGCACTAGATAACCTGGACGACTACGCACGCATGGAAACCGGCGTTGACGCAATAGGCCCGCGCACTGTGCTGGAACAGTTTATTACAGCCGTTGAAGATATTTTATCTAATAAGGATAAATAAATGATCGACCTTACAGACCCAAAACAAATAATTGAATACGCCCGTAAATTCGATCATTACCGTCACCAAATGGTAATGCTTGCCGAAAGCGAAATTATTGCGTACACAAAAGATATCGTGCGACTTCTTACTAATGCCCAGCATCCTAATCGAAGAGAAGAAGATAAAAATGGAAAACCAGAATAAAGAACTCAGTTATTGCCGAAATGGCGACATTATTTGGTTTGAAAACGATTGCTCACAATATCGTGTTTGCGCTAGACGTGGTAACTGGCTTATTGCTGCCAAAAAGTTGAATACTAAGAAACCATCCTACACAATTATTAATCTAAAATCTGAATTTAGAACAGTACCTATTAATTTTACGCATTACACAGATTCAATTACAGATCTAGAAAAAGACTGCTTTAAAATGACCTACCATTTGGATTTTATGTTTAATAATCCAGTTGCGCGTTTTGATAAAATTCCTTTAGAGATTAAAGAAATTGATCGTTTAATGACGAAAATTTCAGGGACTAAAGATGAAATGGCTAAAAAAAGATGGGCCAAACATAATAAAGAAGTTATTTCAACTATTGAAACGGCTATTCAAAAAACATCTGAGTTTCGTCAATTTGGTCTGATTTAAAATGTACGTTGCGTAGGTAGTACGTATAGGTTATACTGGCTTTTTACGTGCTACATATGCATGGGGCTTTACTATGGCAAACATTACTACACAGCAGGAATTTGATGAAAAGTATATTAGTTCAGCAGAAATCTGTGATAAGTTAAACATTGCAAGATCAACTTTAGTTCATGCTAAAAGAGCAGGTCATTTACCACACTCCATTTCGGTTAAAAGTGGCAGGATTTTTCTATGGGATCGAGAATTAATTACGCCTTATATTGAGGCTTGGAAATTAATGCTTGAAACCCGTAGAGGATCCAAAAATGCCGATTAATTATAATAATATTCCTGAGGAGCTACGTTGGGACGCGAGTTGGGCAATCGCAGGTCCTGATGAAAATGGTCGTTATAAACGACCAAGTGTTGTTACGCCCAATGGGATCTTTCCATCAGATACAACAAATAAAGTAAATCTTAAAGATTTTGAAACAATTAGAGACGAAGCGGAAGAAAATCCACCTTGCGGCATAGGTTACGAACTCTTGCCTATGTGTGGTTATACATGTATAGACTTAGATGTTCGTAATGCTACAAATTATCCAAATAATCCTGAAAAATGGTCAACGCAAGAAGATTTAGATCGTTTTTGGAAGATTGTTGAGGCATTTGATAGTTATACAGAAATTTCTAGCAGCGGCCAAGGTTTACATATCTGGGTTAAAGGATCTATTGGTCCCGGTGTACATAGTCGCGATGGTGTAGAAGTTTATTCTGAAAATAGATTTATTGTTTGCACTGGCGATGTGTTAGTGCATAATGATATTCAAGAACGTCAAGAACTTTTAGATACACTTGTAGCAGAGATTCGTAATGCTCAGAATCAAAAAGTTACACTTATAGATATTGAACAAACAGAAGATGACGACGTAATATTAAAACGGGCAGCTACAGCAGAAAATGCTGAAAAGTTTTTAGAATTAATGACAGCAACACCATGTGAAATTATTGGTAATGAAAAAGTACATGGTAGCTACGTCGATTTAGGATATCCTTCGCAAAGTGAAGCAGATTTAGCACTTCTTTCAATTTTTACCTTTTATAGTAAATCTAATCAACAGTGCCGTCGCTTATTTAGGTTATCTAATCTTAGTAAGCGGCCAAAAGCAATCAAAAATGACGCTTATCTTAACCGAACATTAACCCTTATTCGTAGTAGGCAAGCTGCTGAGGATAATAACGATAACGCGGCCATTTTAGCCACAAGGGAGCTATTGCAGCGCATGGGGCTATTGGGTGCAACAGGCGGCAATACAGCGCCCATAGCGGCCCAAAACGAGGGCGAGCAGGCCGTTATAGCCCCGCCAGTAGTTGCGGCTGTAGTGGTAGCGCCATTGCCAGATCTAAAAATTGATTTTGCCGAAGCTATTAAACAAGAAGAAGCTTTAGACGATTCTGAAATTGATTATGATGAGTTAGAAGCGCAACGTTCGCCACTTGAATGGCCACCGGGGATGATTGGCGCATTGGCAAGATATATTTTTGATACTTCACCTCGTCCAGTA
>Ga0213872_10002750_pt1 | contig 10086 bp, 7 predicted proteins | sample VelepicomBERX_R2_FD_160071 | JGI IMG/M metagenome (GOLD analysis project Ga0213872, IMG submission 160071) | Rhizosphere microbial communities from Vellozia epidendroides in rupestrian grasslands, the National Park of Serra do Cipo, Brazil - RX_R2 | ecosystem: Host-associated > Plants > Roots >... | reverse complement strand
AGAACATGGAATGATGCTTGCCTTGCACCTCGTCCAGACGATAGCCGAGCACCTGCAGGAAATTGTCGTTGGCGTGCAAGACGGTGCCGTCGAGATCGAACTCGATGACGGCCTGTACCCGGTTCAAGGCGTTGATAATAGCGATTAATTCGAGTTCTTGCGATTCAACAATTTGAGTAGGCGCGTTCATAATCGTCCCTGTGATATTTGGAGAGAATTTAAATGTTTCCTGGACATCTTTTTATAATATCCGTGACATTTGGTGAGATTCAATCTGATATTCGGGGGCGGGGAATATGTCCAGCGGTTTTTATTATTTACGCGATTTAATTTGAATTCAAGAAATTTTAAATGGATTTATATTGCCCTGTTCATTTTGCGCGACACGCTGCAGCAGGCCCTGGGGCGTCTGGCGCCGGCTCCATAGCGCGGCACAGAAAAATAATACGGTCGTTCGTTTTATGCGGTATAGTGGAAGCCTTCCATCCGTCATCACTAGAACAAGGAAAGAGACATGACTGCTGAATACCAAGTTCACGGCGACGTCGCCGTCATTACGCTGAATAATCCGCCGGTCAACGGCCTGGGGCACGCGACGCGGACGGCGGCCGTGGCAGGCATCCAGCAGGCGCTGGCGGATGACGCCGTCAAGGCGATCGTGATCACCGGCGCCGGCAAGGCGTTCTCCGGCGGCGCCGATATCAAGGAATTCAACTCGCCCAAGGCGCTGGCGGAGCCTTCGCTGCACACCCTGATCGCCACTGCGGAGGGTTCCAGCAAGCCGGTGGTGGCGGCGATTCATACCGTCTGCATGGGCGGTGGGCTGGAACTGGCGCTGGGTTGCCATTACCGCGTGGCCGTGCCGGGGGCGCAGATCGCTCTGCCGGAAGTCAAACTGGGCCTGCTGCCCGGCGCAGGCGGCACGCAGCGCCTGCCGCGCGTGGTGGGCCTGGAAATGGCCTTGAACATGATCGTGTCCGGCACGCCGGTGCTGTCGGAAAAACTGGCCGCCACCGCCTTGTTTGACGAGGTGTTTGCGCCCGGTACCGATTTGCTGCCGGCGGCGATCGCCTTCGCGCAAAAGGTCGCCGATGCGCGCCCGCTGCCGCGCGTACGCGACCGCAAGGTCGACTATCCGAATCATGAGGCCTTCCTGCAGTTCAGCCGTAACACGGTGAAGGCGATGGCCGGTCCGTTCCCGGCGCCGCTGGAGTGCGTGGAGACCGTGGCCGCCTCCGTGACCAAAAAGTTTGAAGATGGCCTGAAGTTCGAGCGCGAACGCTTCCTGCACCTGATCCAGACCACGGAATCGAAGTCGCTGCGCCATGCCTTCTTTGCCGAGCGAGTGGCCTCCAAGGTGCCGGATGTACCGGCCGATACGCCGGTGCGCGATATCAAGGCGGCCGCCGTGATCGGCGCCGGCACCATGGGCGGCGGCATCGCCATGAACTTCCTCAACGCCGGTATTCCCGTGACCCTGCTGGAGACCAGGCAGGAAGCGCTGGACAAGGGCATCGCCACCATCCGCAAGAACTACGAGAACACGCTGAAAAAGGGCAAGCTGACGCAGGAGAAGCTGGACCAGCGCATGGGCATGCTCAAAGGGACGCTGTCCTATGACGAGATCGGCCAGGCCGACATCGTGGTGGAAGCCGTGTTCGAGGACATGGGCGTGAAAGAAGCTGTGTTCAAGCAGCTGGACAAGGTGATGAAGCCGGGCGCCATCCTGGCCAGCAATACCTCGACGCTGGACCTGAACAAGATCGCCGACTTTACCGCGCGCCCGCAGGACGTGATTGGCACGCACTTCTTCAGCCCGGCCAATGTGATGAAGCTGCTGGAGATCGTGCGCGGCGCCAGGACCGGCAAGGACGTGCTGGCGACCGCGCTGGCGCTGTCCAGGAAGCTGAAGAAGACTGGCGTGGTCTCGGGCGTGTGCGATGGCTTCATCGGCAACCGCATGATCGAGCAGTACAGCCGCCAGGCCGGCTTCCTGCTGGAAGAAGGCGCGCTGCCGGAGCAGGTCGACCAGGCCATCGAGAAGTTCGGCTTTGCCATGGGCCCGTTCCGCATGGGCGACCTGGCGGGCAATGACATCGGCTGGGCCATCCGCAAGCGCCGCTACGTGGAATCGCCGGAGATCACCTACTCGAAGACCGCCGACCTGCTGTGCGAGATGGGCCGCTTCGGCCAGAAGACCGGCGCCGGCTGGTACGACTACAAGCAGGGCGACCGCAAGGCCTATCCGAACCAGCAGGTGAACGAGATGATCGTCAAGCATTCGGCGGACATTGGCCTGACCCGCCGCCAGATCAGCGATCAGGAGATCGTGGAGCGCCTGGTGTACTCGATGGTCAACGAAGCCGCGCTGATCCTGGAAGAAGGCATCGCGTTGCGCGCTTCGGATATCGATATGGTCTACCTGACCGGCTACGGTTTCCCGCTGTACCGTGGCGGCCCGATGTTCTACGCTGATACCGTCGGCTTGCCGAATGTGCTGGCGGCGATCGGGAAGTACGCCCGGGGCCATCATGGCGAGGCGTGGAAACCGGCGCCGCTGCTGGTCAAGCTGGCCGCTGAAGGCAAGGGCTTTAACGGCTAAGCTTCGGCTTTGCCAACCAGGGCTGCACAGGTTAATACCGTGCAGCCTTTTTCACATGGGCGGGTACTTTGTGCCAGCTGCGGAAACTCTGCCTGCCAGCGCTGAAGAATCGCCTGTTCGCCGGGGCGTGCCGCATCGTCCAGAAAGACGGCGGCGCCTTCGTTCAGGTGGCCAAACAGCACGGGGCCGGCGGGATAGCGCGCCATTGCCTGTGTGGCCTGCGGCGGGCCGTCAATCACCAGCATGTCGATGGCGAGCGCGGATGGCAGGGCCGAATGGCGGTACCAAAGCCATTCCTCTGCGCCGATCCTGTGCGGCTGGAGTGGCGCATCGATCACCTCGGCCCAGGCACTCAGGCCATGGCGGGCCAGCTGCTGGCGGGTCTGTTCCGCGTAGTGATGGTCGTGTTCCAGGCTAAGGACCTTGCCGAAGCCATTGCGTTGCGCGCAGCGCGCCAGCACCAGGGTGGAGGTGCCGCTGCTGCATTCGACAATGCAGACGGGGCGGCGGCTGAGTGCATGCGTCGCCAACTCCAGCAGGAAGTCGGGAGAAGCCGCCCAGCCTCGGGTGGCAGGCAGGCTGGCGTCGAGATCCAGCTCGATATAGAGCCCGAGCAGCGCTTCCAGCTGGCGGAAGCCGGTAGCCGATGCGGTGCGGGTGCTATCGTGGACCTGGTAAAGCAGCACATGGACTGCGCGCAGCTTGTATAGGATGTACAGCGCCACCAGCAGGGCGGTGGCGGCGATCAGATTGGATAGCATGCCTGTCCCTCCTGCGAGACCTTGCTGACGACGTAGCGGTGCTTGCCCGAGGGCTCGGCCTGGATCGCCTCGGTTTCTTCGATCAGGATCTCGACATCCGGGCCGAGGCGGGCCTTGAACTGCGCGGTGATGGCGTTCAATTGCGCCGCCCCCAGGCCGCTGTCATGCACGATCTGGATGCGGGTGCGCTGCACGCTCTCCTGGATGATTTTGAAGGCGCTGATGCCCGCCTGCTCGCGCAGGATGTAGATCAGCGCCAGGCCATGCATGGTGGCGCCGTCCTGCGTCACGATGAAGTCGGTGCTGCGGCCATCAACCTGCCCAAGCAGCGGCAGGCCCCGTCCGCACGCGCATTGGCGGTGCTCGATGGCGCCAATATCGCCGGTGCCGTAGCGGATAAAGGGAAATTCCCGGGTCGCCAGGTGGGTCACTACGATTTCGCCGGACTGGCCCGGCGGCAGCGGGCGTCCGGCCGGATCGAGGATCTCGACGATGATGTCCTCCGCGCTGATATGCATGCCGCCGGCGGGACACTCATGGGCGATGAATCCCGCGTCGCGCCCGCCGTAGCCATTGGCGACCGGGCTGGCAAAGACTTCTTCCATCAGGCTGCGCTGATGCGGATAGAGGCACTCCGCGGTGGCAAACACCACGCGCACGCCCAGATCATCCAGCCGCACGCCACGTGCCCGCGCGTGGCCGGCGATGCGGCTTAGCGCGGACGGATAGCCAAACATCATGGCGGGCCGCTGGCGCCGCAGCGTTTGCAGATATTCATCCATGCGCTGGGCAGACAGGTCGAAGGCCGGCAGCAAGGTTGTGCGCAGCAGGCGGTCGCGTAGCCTGCGCCAGTGGTCCTGCGCCTTCAGCTCGATCGGCGAGCCCCACACCACGGCTTCGCGATCGCCAATGTCGACATTCCACCAGCGTGTGGCGCGCCATTTGGCGGCGACGTCGTGGCTGATACGTCGGCGTCCCAGGTAAAAGGCCAGCGCTTCGCCGCTGGAGCCACCGGTGGTCAGACGCTGCAAGGGTCCGGCCTGCGCCGAGCGGAAGCGTTCTGCATTGCGGTTGATCTCGCGCTTGCGCAGCACGGGCAGACAGCGCAAGTCGCGCAGATCGTGGATGGCGCGTGCGTTGAAGCCTGCCTGGGCGAACAGCTCGCGGTAATAGGGCACCTGTTCCTGCGCGTGCAGCAGCAGGGCGCGCAGACGTAGCAGCTGAAGCTCTGCGATCATCGCGGGCGTCCACCACTGCGATTGCTCCAGCTGGCGGCGCAGCTGCGCGCTGTCGTGTCCCTTGATGCGCTCCTGGAGCTGGAACACGGCGCGCGCGCTCCACGCGGCGAAGGGGGGCGGCTTCATTGCTTCGGCCCAGCTGCAAGGCGCTGGTAGATGCCGGCATAGCGATTGACGCTGGCGGCCCAGTTGCGCTCGCGCTCCACATAGCGGCGGGCTTGCTGGCGCAGCGCGGGCCAGGTCTCGACGTGGCGGAGCAGATGTAAGACACGTTCGCTGAGGGACGCCGGGTCGCCGGCCTTGAACAGCACGCCGGTCTTGCCGTCCTCGATGAGTTCGCGGTGCCCGCCGACGTCGGAAGCGACCACCAGGCGCCCCTGGGCCATGGCCTCCAGCGGCTTGAGCGGGGTGACCAGCTCGGTCAGCCGCATTGGCAGGCGTGGATACACCAGCAGGTCGACCAGCTGGTAGTAATCCCTGATCTGGCCGTGCGGTATGCGGCCCGCAAATCGCACCTTGCTGTGCAGCCCGAGTTCCTGGGCCAGCGCGCGCAGCTCGGCCTCCTGCGGCCGCCGCCCACCAGCAGCAATTGCAGCGCCGGCACCGCAGCCAGCATGGCGGGCATGGCGCGGATCAACAGCTCCAGGCCTTCGTAACGATAGAAGGAGCCGATAAATCCCAGCACAATGTAGCCATTCAGTCCCAGTTGCTGCGCCAGCATGCCGTCGTTTGGCTGGGCCGCCTGGAACTCCGTGGTATCGACCGCATTGGGAACCACGGTGATCTTGTCGGCCGGGATGCCGCGCTGCTCGATGTCCTTGCGCAGGCCGTCACAGATGGTGGTGATGGCGTCGACCCGCCGCAGCACGTAGCTTTCCAGGGCGCGGGAGATACGATAGCGGATGCTGCCTTCCGCCGCCGTGCCGTGGTCGGCTGCGGCGTCTTCCCAGAACGCCCGGATCTCATACACGACTGGGATGCCCATGGCTTTGCCCACCTTGAGCGCGGCCAGCGCATTGAGCGAGGGCGAATGCGCGTGCAGCACGTTCGGCCTGGCCAGCCGGGCGACCTGGCGCAGGCGGCGTACCAGCTCGGTGACCACCGCTACTTGCCGCAATATTGGCAGGCGCGCCCACCAGCGTGTGGATGGCAAGGTGCGGAAAAAGTGCCAGCCGTCGACCTCATGTTCCGGGCCGCTTTGATGGCGGCCTTGTTTTGCGCCGGTCAGGTGAACGGTTTGCCAGCCCAGCTTGCGCTGCTGTCGCAGGATGGCCAGGGTGCGGAAGGTATAGCCGCTGTGGAGCGGGACCGAATGGTCAAGAATGTGCAGGATGCGCATGGACGTTCCAGATAGCGGTTGAGCGAAGAGCTTATGATTCGCAAGAAAGCGATTCCGCTCCTTGCGCCACATCAGTGAATGCGGTGCGGAGGAAGGCGTCGAACATCAGCAGGGACCAGAGCGGCGCGCTGTAATCGCTGCGGCCCGAGGTGTGCTGGTCGATCATGCAACGGATGGCCGCCGTATCGAACATGCCGCAGCGGGCCAGCGCGGATTCGCTCAGCATCTGGCGCAGGGAGTGCCGCAAGGGGCCGCGCAGCCAGCTTGCCATTGGCATGGAGAAGCCCATTTTGCGGCGGTACAGGATCTGGCTGGGCAAATAGGGTTCGAGCGCGCGCTTGAAAATGTACTTGCCATGTCCCTTGCTGAGTTTGAGCTGCGGCGGTAGGCCGGATAGCCATTCGACCAGCTGGTGGTCCAGCAGCGGCACCCGTACTTCCAGGCCGTGCGCCATGCTGGCGCGGTCCACCTTGGTCAGGATGTCGCCGGGCAGATAGGTTTTCAGATCGAGATACTGGATCAGGGACAAGCCGTCCTTGGCTGGCGCGTTGGCGGCGTGGGTGCGCAAGACTTCCAGGGCGTGGTAGCCGTCCAGCTGGCGTTTGAAGTCGGCGCTATACAGTTGCTGGCGCAGGCCGTCGCCCATCAGGGCGGTGCTGTGAAAATAGGCCGTCACCGAATCGCGCGCCAGGGCCAGCAGGGTGGTCTTGGCGCGCAGGGGTCTCGGGGCCCAGTCGGCCTTGGGGTAGGCGTGGCCCAGCATACCAAAGACACGCTGGCGCAGCGTCAGCGGCAGCACCGAGCGCAGGCGTTCTTCGTGCATATGCCAGCGATAGCGCCGGTAGCCTGCCAGGTTTTCGTCGCCGCCGTCGCCGGAAAGCGCCACGGTGACGCGCTGGCGCGCCAGCTGGCACAGGCGATAGGTCGGCATGGCGGAGCTGTCGGCAAACGGTTCGTCGTAGCAGGCGGCCAGGGTGTCGATCAGGCCATAATCGTCTTCATCCACGTGCCGCTCATGGTGCCGGGTCAGATAGCGCTGCGCGACGGTGCGCGCATAGTTTGCCTCGTTGAAGGCCGGGTCGCCGAAGGAGATCGAACAGGTGTCCACGGCCTGCTCCATGCACTGCGCCATCATCGCAACGACGGCGCTGGAGTCCACGCCGCCGGAGAGGAATGCGCCCAGCGGCACTTCCGAGACCAGGCGGATGCGCACTGCTTCGCGCAGGCGCTCGATCAGTTCTTCGGCGACTTGTGCATTGCGGCCCACTGGCACAGGCGCGAATGGCACGTCCCAGTACTTGCGCGGCGCCGGCATTGGCTCGCCACGGCGCAGGCGCAGGCTATGCCCCGGCGGCAGCTTGAACGCCTGGCGATAGATGGTGCGAGGATCGGGGACATAGCCGAAGGCAAAATAGTCCTCCACCGCCTGCGGGCTGAGGGTCTGCTGAAAGCCTGGATGAAGCGCCAGCGCCTTGAGCTCGGAACCGAACAGGAAAGTTCCGTCACCCAGCAGCGCATAGTGCAGCGGCTTGACGCCCAGGCGATCGCGCGCCAGGAACAGGGTCTGCTGGCGGCGGTCCCATAGCGCGAACGCGAACATGCCGCGAAAGCGCTCCGCGCAGCGCTCTCCCCATTGCTCCCATGCGTGGACGATGACCTCCGTATCGCAGTGGGTGCGGAAGATGTGGCCGAAGTGCTGCAGTTCTTCGCTCAGCGCCTGGAAGTTGTAGATTTCGCCGTTGTAGACCACCGCCACGCTCTGGTCCTCGTTGAACAGCGGCTGCCTGCCGCCTTCCCGGTCGATGATGGAGAGGCGGCGGTGCCCCAGTCCCAGCCCGGGCTCGCAATGGCTGCCGCCGCCATCCGGGCCCCGGTGGTGCTGGGCGGCGATCATGCGCGCCAGCAGGGCGCGGTCGACCGGGCGGCGGTCATGCAGGTGGAAGATGCCGGTGATGGCGCACATGGAGCCTCCTTGCGCTTAGCGTGGTGTGGTGGATGGGGCGGTGAGGGCGTCGTACACCGCGAGGTAGGCATCGGCCATGGCCATCATGCTGTACTCGTTCAGGACTTGACGGCGGGCCCGGGCGCCGTGCTGCTCTGCCAGTCCGGGGATACGATAATAGTCGGCGATCGCTTCGGCCATCAGTTCGGGGACGCGAGGCGGAACCAGGCTGCCGGTCCAGCCGCCGTGCACCAGATCGAGGTTGCCGCCGACCGTCGTCGCGACCACCGGCAGGCCGGTGGCCATGGCTTCCAGGATGGTGTTGGACATGCCTTCGGCGAGCGATGGCAGGGCGAAGACGTCCATCGCGCGCAGGAGCTGGGGAATATCCGAACGGGTGCCGGGCAGCCAGGCAAGGTGCGACGCGCCGGCATGTTCCAGCAGGTCGAGGCATTGCTGATGGCAAGGTCCGCTGCCAATGATGATCAGCCGGAGCCGCGAGCGGGCGCCGCCTTCGCCAGCCACTAGAAGCAGAAATGCCTGCACCAGGGTAAGGTGATCCTTGACCTCCGCCATCCTGCCCACGCTGCCGATGACGAAGGCGTCGTCGCACAGGAAACCCGGCGGTCCGGCCACGGCGCGTGGGCCCAGGCCCAGGCGGGGATGGAACTGCACGCTGTCGACGCCGTTGCGGATGTAGCTTACCCTGGCGGGTTTGGCGCCGATGGCAGCGATCAGCCAGGCCCGCAGATCCTTGCTGACCGCGATGAAGTGGCTGATCAGGGGCCGCAGGAGTTTGCGCAGCAGGCGGTAGCGCTGGTTGATGCCATACAGGTCGGCCATGTCCCGCCCATGTTCGCCATGGACCCGCAGGCGCACACCCGCCAGCGCGGCCAGGAGGTGGGCTTCCATGCCCGCCAGGTTGCGGGTATGGAGCAGTTGCGGTCGCAACTGGCGGATGGCGCGGTAGAGGCGCAGATAGTGCAGCAGGTCTTTGCCTTCGCGCTTGTTCAAGCTGATGATCTGGACGTCGCTGCGGCGGATCCGCTGCCGGAACTCGCTGGCATCGGTGAGGCAGACGATGGCATGGCGGTAGCGTCCCGGCGGCATGTGGTTGATCAGGTTGACCAGGCCGTTTTCCAGTCCGCCGACATCCAGGCGGTGTATCAGGTGGACGATCAGCGGCGCCGGCGCCAGTGGCGACGTGGCGGCGGAGGTGGAGAAGTCAGTCTCCAGCATGGGCCAGCTCCGGCGTGAGTGCGGGAAGCAGCGACTGCAAGGTGCTGGCGGCTGCTGCGGGATCTTCCTCGTAAGGGGCGGTGAGAATGATTTCCTCTGCCGCCTGTGTTCCGCGCGTCAGCTTGCTGGCGGCGAGCAGCAGCTTCACCATTTCCGGCCGTGCTGTCTGATGTCCCGACTGGACATACCAGCGCCAGGCCAGCAGCTTGCCGTTCTCCGACTCGAGGGTGAACTGCTGAACCCACACGCTGGCTGTGCCGGCATGGACGCGGCGTTCGATGGCGGGCATTTCGCGCCATAGCGGCTTGCCGGCTTCCCGTTCGCGCGTTACGACGGCCAACAGGTCCGCGTCTTGTGCTTGCAATTGGTAGCGCGTGAGATGAAGCGTGGCGCTACGGCCTGCGCCGCGATAGCGCGTCTCGCCGTAGCTGAAGCAGCCGCGATGCAGAGGGCGCCAGTCGAGGGGGCTGAGGGCGGCCGAGCGCCATCCCGGCGGTGGCGCTGGCATGCGCGCCTGGTCCGGCGGAGTGCAGGCATTGGCGGCCGCCGGATCGAAGCGTGCGGCCACATAGGGAAACACCACGATCAGTGCGCAGTTCAGGCTGAATGCGGTCAGCGCGCACCGCTGCGGTGCTGGCGCTGCTGGAGGGACGGGACTGGATGCTGACGCAGGCCAGGGCTCGCGCCAGCGGCGGCCCAGCCAGAACAGCAGGCCCATGACCAGGCCGAAAAACAGCCAGCCATACAATAGATGATCGATGCCCGTGGCCAGCCGCATGTCGCTCCAGTGGCCGATCAGGACGATCAGGAAGGCGCGTACGCCATTCGCCACCACGGGAACCAGCAGTACCAGCAGCATGAAACTTAGCCTGGTGCGCTGCCGCTGGAAGTTGAGATGAATGAATACCAGTCCCAGAGCCAGTGCGGCGATCATGTAGCGCAAGCCGCTGCAGGCCTCCACCACC
>Ga0213872_10002749_pt1 | contig 10092 bp, 12 predicted proteins | sample VelepicomBERX_R2_FD_160071 | JGI IMG/M metagenome (GOLD analysis project Ga0213872, IMG submission 160071) | Rhizosphere microbial communities from Vellozia epidendroides in rupestrian grasslands, the National Park of Serra do Cipo, Brazil - RX_R2 | ecosystem: Host-associated > Plants > Roots >... | reverse complement strand
CTGGTTCTATGACCGGCGCGGCTCGGAGTTGTTCGAGGCGATCACCGAATTGCCGGAATATTACCCGACCCGCACCGAACGGGGGATTTTGGCCGCCGCCGCCGAAGAAATCGCGGCACTGGTCGGACCCAAGCGCTCGGTGGTGGAATTCGGCTCCGGCTCTTCGACCAAAACCCCGCTTCTGCTGTCGGCGATCGATCCCGCCGCCTATATCCCGATCGATATCTCGGACGATTTCCTGGTCGATGCCGCCGCCAATCTGGCGCGCTCCTTTCCGCATCTGCCGATCTGTCCGCTGGCCGGCGATTTCACCGGCATTCTGACGCTTCCGGAAGCTGCCCATAAAACCCGCCGCCTCGGCTTTTTTCCCGGCTCCACCATCGGCAATCTTCTGGTCCCCGCTGCGGTGGATCTGCTGCGCGCCATGGCGGAAACCTTGGGAATCGGCTCGATGCTGCTGATCGGCATCGACCGGGTCAAAGACGAAAGCATCCTGGTGCCGGCCTATGACGATGCGCGGGGCGTCACCGCGCTTTTCAATCTCAATCTGCTGCACCGGATCAATCGCGAACTGGATGGCGACATCCCGGTCGAGGAATTCGGCCATGTCGCTTTGTGGAACGATTTCGAACAAAGGATCGAAATGCATCTGGAAGCCAAGCGCGATCTCCGCTTTTTCGTCGACGGCCTGCCTTTCGCCATGGCCGAGGGCGAACGCATCCACACCGAAAACAGCCTGAAATTCACACCTGGCGACGCCCGCACCTTGCTGCGCGCCGGCGGCTGGACCCCGATCGCCGATTGGAGCGACGATCAGGGCCTGTTTTCCTTGTATCTGGCGGAGGCGCGGGCGCCAAGATCGGCGCCTTAGACCGCACCATCCGATGACGACAGATGGGTATTTTTCCCCCATATCGTCACCAACGACAGATGGACCGGCGTTAGTAACAAAAATCACGATTTTCGTTACTAACGGGATTGCGGCTAACGTGCTCGTGAGTTAGTTTGCCACATCTAACAATTTTCGTGGATTTCGTTAGATGATAAGGCGGGCATCGTGGCTGATCATTCGGGCAGGATCGGAACCTATATCAAATCCTCGGTTACCGCCGGAGAGACTTATGGCGCCTATTTGCCAAAGAAGCTTCCGCCCGATCCACCCCTGAACATGGAAGCGCTTTATCCGCTCCTCGACAAAGCGAACGTTGCGCTCGGCCGACTAGATGGAATGAGCATGGTCCTGCCCGACCCCTCTTTGTTTCTCTACATGTATGTCCGCAAGGAAGCGGTCCTCTCGTCGCAGATCGAGGGAACACAATCGTCCCTTTCAGATCTCCTCCTGTTTGAAAATGACGCTGCCCCGGGCGTGCCGATTGACGATGTCACGGAAGTCTCATGCTACGTTGCCGCCATGAACTTTGGGATAAGCCGACTCAAAGAATTCCCTCTATCGCTCAGATTGCTGCGCGAGATCCATGCCGAGCTGATGAACAACGCGCGTGGAGGAAACAAGATGCCCGGTGAATTCAGGACATCACAAAATTGGATCGGCGGATCCCGCCCCGGAAATGCCCGATTTGTCCCGCCGCCGCCAGATCGGCTGCCTGAAACCTTGGACGCGTTCGAGAAATTCCTGCACGACGAAACCATCGCCTTGCCGGCCTTGATCAAGGCCGCGCTCGCGCACGTCCAATTCGAGACCATCCATCCATTCCTGGACGGGAACGGCCGGCTGGGACGCCTTCTCATTACCTTGATGCTCTGCGTCGACGGCGTTCTGCGAGAACCGATGCTCTATCTTAGTCTTTACCTCAAGGCGAACCGTCAAACTTATTACGAGCTTCTTCAATCCGTCCGCGAGACCGGCGATTGGGAATCCTGGATACAATTCTTTCTCATCGGTGTCGCAGAGACCGCTCAACAGGCGAGCGAAACCGCCCAAGCCATCGTCGCCCTTTTTCGCAGAGACAATGAGAAAATCGTGGCGGCCACTTCCGCCACCGCCACCATGGCGACCGTGCACGGCTATTTGCAAAGACATCCGGTCACAACCACAACCCGAATCAAGGAGGCGTGCGGCGTCTCTCTGCCAACGGTCTTGCGCTCATTGGCGACGCTCGAGGAATTGGGGATCGTCCATGAGACGACCGGAAAGGGGCGCAACAAGAGATATGTCTATCAAGACTATCTGGAAATTCTGTCGCGAGGCACCGAGCCGCTTCCGGCATAGCGTCAAACCCGCAAAATCAGCCCTTTTGGCGAGGCCTAGAAGGCTCCACAGGCCGGCATGCTGACGATCCCTACGGCTTGCTGGTGGAAACGCGCGCCATAGTCTTTGCGGATTTCTTCCATCTTATCGCGAAATTCTTGGGTATCCGGTGCATCCACTTCGATAATCTTGGTGGGTTCGTGCCCGATCACCTTGGTCTCTAGATCGCGCCAACGGCCCATCGCGTCATAGGTGGTGTAGCCTTCGGGAAAGCGCGGCGTCACCACAGCGGCAAGAAATTTTTCCCAGACCGAATTCGTCAGCCGCTTTCCGCCTTCCATCTGGCCCAAATACAGGCGGACGCTCAGCATCGGCCTCTGACCGACGGGGCACTCGGCTCGGGCCGAAGCGGCTACGAGCAAGGCAGCAACAAGGATTGCCAGCTTAACCATGGCCAATTCTCCCAGTGTCAAAAGCCTATCAGAATCACCCGCCGTCTGCTTCTACTGGCTCTGCTTACTTCCCCGCCGGCTCGCTTTTGGCGCCGCCCACAATCTTGTCGCAGGTACCGGCGGGCAGGTCGATGTATGTATGCGGATCGCGATCCGCCGTGCCTTTGCCGGCACAGATATGGGTCGAGGATTTGCAATCATTTTTGCCTGCTTTGGCGACGCCGAAGCAGGCCTCGTATTTTTCATCGTTTGCCGCCGATGCCTTGGCCGCTGTCGCCAAGGCGATGGCGGCAACAGCGAGGAGGCCGATATGCGCGTTGATTATCTTGTTCATGGAAGTCTCCATTCCGAAATGCCGATCGCCAAATTAGCGAAGCAACGGTTTCATCGGAAATATCTGCCGGCTATCAATTCGATAGCGCTGGCGGAGATAAGCGCTTTGGTGCCCCAGGCCGGACTCGAACCAGCACGCCCTCTCGGACAACAGATTTTGAGTCTGCCGCGTCTACCATTCCACCACTGGGGCACAGCGCGGAGGGGCAGACATATAGCGAACGGGCGCCGCTCTGGTCAATGCCCTATCGATTTGCTAAAGCTGTAAGCCATGATTACCCGTCTCTATCAATGGCTGATGGGCCTGGCCGGCCATCCGCGCGCGATGCTGTGGCTGGCGGCGATTTCCTTCGTCGAGAGTTCGGTATTTCCGATCCCCCCCGATGTCATGCTGATCCCGATGGTGCTGGCTGCTCCCACCAAATGGTGGCGCTATGCGCTGGTGGCGACCATCGCTTCGGTGGCCGGCGGCTGGCTCGGTTATGAGATCGGCGCCGTGCTGTTCGACAGCATCGGCCAGAAGGTCATCGCCTTCTATCATCTCGATACCGCCTTCACCGCCTTCCAGGAAAAATTCCAGACCTATGGCGGCTGGATCGTGCTGCTCAAGGGCATGACGCCGATCCCCTTCAAGCTGGTGACCATCGCGTCGGGTGTGGTGCATCTCGATCCTTTGGTGTTCACTCTCTCCGCCATCGGGTCGCGCGCCATGCGCTTCTTCCTGGTGGCGGCGCTGCTGCGGCGTTTCGGTCCCAAGGTCCGCGACTTCGTCGAGGAGCGGTTGGTAATCGTCACCTCGGCGGCGTTGGCGCTGTTGGTCGGAGGTTTCCTGGTGCTTAAGCTGCTGTGACATGAGCCAAATCAAAGATCCCGCCATGCTTTTGCTGGTCTGCGCCACCGCCGCCTTGGCGGCGGCGCTGACTTCGCAATATGCCTTCGGCCTGCTGCCCTGCCCGCTTTGCATCTATCAGCGCATCCCCTATGTGGTGGTGATCTGCCTGGCGCTGTTGGGCCTGATGCTGCGCGGCAATAGCAGGCTGGCGACACTGCTGGTCGGGTTGTGCGGCCTGGCCTTTTGCATTGGCTCCGGCCTCGCGCTTTATCATACCGGGGTCGAGCAGCATTGGTGGGCCGGTCCGGCGTCGTGCAGCGGCGGCATCGGCACCGCCAACAGCGTCGAGGATCTAATCTCGCAACTGTCCCGCCCGATCAAGGTCCCGGCCTGCGACGAGGTGGCGTGGTCGCTGTTCGGCATCAGCATGGCCGGCTATAATCTGCTGGCCAGCATCGTGCTGGCCACCTTCTCTCTGGTCACCGCCGCCCGCCGCTGGAAATCATGAGCAAGGCCCGCATGCTGGGAGACCCCACTCCCGAACAGAAATTGGCGCGGATGATCCGGGTCGATCAGGCCGGCGAATTCGGCGCCGTCAGGATCTATCAGGGCCAACGCGCCGTGCTCGGCAACAGTCCGGTGCTCAAACATATGGAAGAGCAGGAGCGCCAGCATCTCGAGCGCTTCAACAAGCTGATGACGGCGCATCGGGTGCGTCCGACCATCCTGACGCCGCTTTGGCATCTGGCCGGCTTCGCGCTGGGCGCCGGCACTGCGCTTTTGGGCGAGAAGGCGGCGATGGCCTGCACAGTGGCGGTCGAGGAAGTGATCGAACAGCATTACGCCAAGCAAGAAGCTGAAATGCCGGACGATCAAAGCGAACTCAAGGAAACCGTGGCGCAATTTCGCGCCGATGAGGTGGCGCATCGCGAGGAGGCCCGCAAGCGCGGCGCCGAGCAGGCGCCGCTTTATCCGCTTTTGCATGGCGCGGTTACCGCCGGAACCCGCCTCGCCATCTGGCTGTCGGAACGGATATGAAGCCGCACCTCGCCGCGACCGAGACCCTCGACCGGCCCGATGCCGTCCCCTATGACGAAGGCGCCATCGGCGCCGCCGATCTCGACGCCGCGCTGGCACGCGCCAAGGTCTCCGGCAAGAAGGTGCTGCTCAATATGGGCGGCAATTGGTGCGGCGATTGCCGCGCCGTGGCAGGCCTGCTCGACAGTCCCGAGGTGAAGGCCTTCATCGAGGCCAATTACGAGCTGGTGTTTGTCAATGTCGGCCGCTACACGGAAAATCTGGATGTGGCGGAGCGTTTCGGGATCGAGCTTTGCGCCGCGCCTACCTTGGTGATGCTGGACGCGGACGGCACGGTGCTGAACCCCGACGACATGATCACGCTGCGATCCGCCCGCGCCATGACGCCGCAGGCCATCGTCGACTGGTTCGCCCGGTGGATTTAAACGGGGTCGAGCTCAGTATCCCAGTATAGGAAGTCTCGCCAGCTTTCATGCAGATAGTTGGGCGGGAAGGCGCGGCCATGTTCCTGCAGCATGAAGCTGGTGGGCTCGGTCGGCCTGACCAGCGGGAACATATGGGCCTGCGCCGGCAGCTTGTCGCCTTTGAACAGATTGCAGGGCGAGCAGGCGGTGATGACATTGTCCCAGGTGGTGCGCCCGCCCTTGGAGCGCGGGATCACATGGTCGAAGGTCAATTCATGGGTGGGAAGGGATTCGCCGCAATATTGGCAGGTGAAGCTGTCTCTGAGGAACACATTGAACCGGGTGAAGGCCGGTCTTCGCGTGGTCGGTATGTACTCCTTGAGCGAAATCACGCTGGGGAGCTTCATCTCGGCGCTGGGAGAGTGGATGACGCGGCTATATTCCGAGACGACATTGACGCGCTCGGCGACCACCGCTTTGACCGCCTCCTGCCAGGACCAGAGAGACAAAGGGTAGTAGCTCAGCGGACGGAAATCCGCATTGAGGACCAGGACCGGACAGCTCGAAAGCGCTAGGGACAAACCCGCCCCCTTATGCCGTTAACCTCACTATATGTAGGGTATCTACCAGATTCACCTACTAAGCAAGCATAACAATTATATGAAACTGCTTATTTAGCCTTGCAATATCCCGAAGCATGATTTGGCGAAAGCGATGCCGCTGGCGATCCCTTCGTCATCGATCGAGTGACCGAGATGCGGGCGTTCTTCCACGCTCACCGGAACCTCCATCACGTCAAGGGCCTGGCGCGCCAGATCCATCATTTCGAAGGGTACCACCGGATCCTCGTCGCCATGGATCAGCTTGACCGGCGGCCGTGAACGGATCTCGGCGGGAAGCCGGTCGGGCGCCGCCAGCATGCCGGAATAGCCCAAGATTCCGGCGCAGGCGAGCGGCCTTCTCAGCGCGGTGAACAGCGACAGCATGGTGCCTTGGGAAAATCCCACCAGCAGCATGTCCTGGTTGGCGAGGCCGCGCTCGGCCAGAGCGGCGTCGAGAAACCCGTCAAGGATCGGCCGGGCGATGGCGAGACCTTGATAGAGCGATGACGGCGAACGGTCCTGAAGACTGAACCATTGCCGGCCGAAAGGCGCCATGTCGCAATCGAACGGCGCGTGCGGCGACAGGAATTCGGCGTCGGGCAGCGCTTCGGCGAAATAGGGCGCGAGCCCGATCAGATCGTCGCCATCCGAGCCCAGCCCATGCAGCAGCACCACCAGCTGCTTCGGCCTGCCCCCCGATCGCGGCTTCTGTTCAGGTCCGTACAATTCGCTCATGGAGATGATAGTCTGCCGGAATGCACCCCATTACCACCCGATTCGCCCCCAGCCCGACCGGTCTTTTGCATCTCGGCCATGCCGCCTCCGCCCGTTTCGCCTTCGAGCAGGCGGCGGGGGGGCGGTTTCTGCTGCGGATCGAGGATATCGACCAGGGGCGCTGCCGCGAGGAATTTGTCGCCGCCATCTTCGAGGATCTGTCTTGGCTCGGGCTTTCCTGGGAATTGGAGGTGCGCCGGCAATCGCTGCATTTTGCCGAATATCAGGCCGGGCTCGACCGGCTGGCGGCGATGGATCTGCTCTATCCCTGCTTTTGCAGCCGCGCCGAGATCGCCGACGAAATCGCAGGAATGGGAGGCGCGCCGCAGGGACCGGACGGACCGCTCTATCCCGGCACCTGCCGCCATCTGAGCCGAGCGCAAAGCCAAGAGCGCAAGGCCAAAGGCGATCGCTTCGCGCTTCGCCTCAAAATGCCGGAAGCCATCGCCGTCGCCGGCCCGCTGGTCTGGCGCGATGTCGATGCCGGCGAGCAGCGGGCGCGGCCGGAGCTGTTCGGCGATGTGGTGCTGGCCAGGAAGGATATACCGGCCAGCTATCATCTGGCGGTGACCCTGGACGACGCCCGGCAGGGCGTAAGTCTGGTGACGCGCGGCCAGGATCTGTTCGCCTCCTCCCATCTGCACCGGCTGCTGCAGGCGCTGCTGGCTTTGCCGGTGCCCGATTGGCGGCATCACCCGCTGCTGATGGACGGCTCCGGCCAGCGCCTGGCCAAGCGCGACGGCGCGCCATCGCTCCGCAGTCTGCGGGAAAAGGGCATGTCCCCCGACGAGGTGCGCCGCCTCAGCCTTTTCCCGCCAGCGGATGCGCCGCGCTGACCAAGGCGGTCAGCCTCTCCTCCAGCACATGGGTATAGATCTGGGTCGAGCTGATATCGGCATGGCCCATCATCTGTTGCAGTGTCCTGAGATCGGCGCCGCCCGCCAGCATGTGGCTGGCGAAGGAATGGCGCAACACATGCGGCGACAAGGTCGAGGGCGGCAGGCCGGCGCCCGCCGCCAGCCGCTTCAACAGCAGGGCCACCGCTTCCCGGGTCATATGGCCTTGGCTTCCACTGCCGGGGAACAGCCAGCGGCTGGCCTTGGGCTGGCGCAGCTGCAGCCAGGCATCGACGGCGCGCCTGGCCGGAATGCCGAGCGGGATCAGCCTTTCCTTGTTGCCCTTGCCGCGCACGATCAGGCTGGTCTGGCCGCGCGCCAGCGTCGAGACCGGCAGCCCGACCAGCTCCGAAACCCGCAAGCCGCTGGCATAGAGCAGCTCCACCATCGCCTCGGCGCGGCGGCCCGCCCCGCCCTTGGCGCGCCGCGCCGCGTCGAGCAATTGGCCCACCGCGCTTTCCGACAGAAGCTTGGGCAAGGGGCGTCCGAGCCGCGGACTGTCGACACCGGCGCTGGGATCGTCGGCACGGCGTCCCTCCAGCGCCAGGAAATGGAAGAATTGGCGCAGCGCGCTCAATCGTCTGGCTTGCGTCCGCGCTGCGAAGCGGCGCGCCGCCAGATCGCCGAGATAATGCCGCAGATCCTCGCGGCTGGCCTTCTCCGCCTGGAATCCGAGATAGTCCTCGAAATCCTCGAGATCGCGGCGATAGGCGTCCAAGGTATGGGGCGAAGCGCCACGCTCCGCCGCCATCATCTCAAGGAACGCCTCAGCGCTCATATTCCGTAGGCGAGCGCCAGTTCCACGGCGAAGGCCCTGGCGTCGGCATCCAGCCCCACCATGCGGAGCGCGGTGACCAATTGCGCGAACACCGCCGGCTCGACATCGCGCTGTTCGCCCAGGGACAGCAGCGCATAAAGCACGGTCTCGCCGCGCTTCTTGGCGGTCTCGGCGCCGAGCAGCCCGACCGCCAGCGCGCTTTTCGGCATCTTGCCGCTGATGATCGGCGCGCCGTCCAGCAACGCCACCCAATCGGCTTCCGGCGGCGCGTCGCCCAGAGCCGACAGCAAGGACAGCATCAGCAGCGTATGCTTGGCATAGTCTGAAGCGGGCTCGTTCCTCGCCTGCTTCCAGCTGGCGAGATCCAGCGTGGTCAAGGGATCGATCAGACCGGCGATGCGCAACAGCGGCTTCAAGGCATTGAGCGCATTGGCGCTTCCCGTGCCGAGCAGCGCGTCGGAGCGCAGAATGCCGAGCCATGGCCGCGCCGCCTCGCTCTGGCCGCTGGCCAGCAGCGCCCTGATCGCCCAGGGCGCGAAGCCGGCCAGATCGGGGCTGGCGGGCAAGGCGGCCAGCATCTCGGCATAAAGAAGCGGCGCCAGCACCGGATCGCCGGCGAGTGCGCGCTGGATCAGTTCGGCGCGGCCGGACGGCAGCAGCTGTTGGCTGGCGGCCTTGTAGATGATGGCGCGGCCCTTGGCGGTCTTGGCGGATTCGGTGGCCGCTCCCGCCAGTTCGGCGGGGGTGAAGCTCAGCTGATCGATGATCTGGCGCAACAGCTGCGGCGATCCGGTGCCGGTGGCCAGCGCGCGTTCGGCGGCGGCCAGGCGGACTTCCGGAGATGCGCCCGGGGCGCGGGCGATCACCGGGTAATAGGCGGCAGGCGCCGCGGTGACGGTGTTGTCCGGCAATTGCAGCTTGGCCAGGCCCGCCATCGCCAAGGCCAGAGGCGAAGCTTCGTTCATGCCTTCGATCTTGCCGGGCGGCAGGCCGGACAGGCTGTCGGCGGCGGCGAAGAAGATCGGGTCCTTCAGCTTCTGATCGCGCAGCAGATCGATGCCGAGGCTGGCCTCCTGGCCGCGCCCGCCGACGAACTGGCAATAGACCTGGAGTTCGAGAGCGTAATTGTCATTGCTTTGGGTGGCGCGCAGCGCCGATTCCTGAGCGCAGGCGCCGGCGGCGTCGCCGGCCAGAAGCGCGCTGTCGACCTGCAGGCGGCGCAGGATCGGCGTCATCGCCGGGCTGGGCAGCAGCTTCAGCAGCGCCGCCACCCCGTCATTGGCGCCCATGCCGGCCAGCTTGCCCGCCCTGAGCGCGATCATCGGCTCGCCCGCAGTTTTGCCTGAGGGCAAGGTGGCGGCGCTTTCCAGCAGGCGGATCTGCAGGCCGCGCAGGCTGCGCCAGCCGGGCTGATTGGGCAAAAGCGGGATGGCCTTGCCGACCAGAGCCATGGAACTGTCCTTCCACAGCGTGAGGCCCAATCCGCCATGCTGCTCGTCCAGCAACCCGATTTCGTCGGGATTGAGGCTGGCCAATTCCTGCACCTGAACCCGGTTGTCCGGCGGCACCAGCGGCACCGGCGGCTGCTGGGCTAAGGCCGAAACTGCGGGTAAGGTCAGTCCGGCCGCCAGCAGCAGTCGGTAAACGGGTCGGTGCAACATACAGCGCTCGCGCAATGTGTTAAGGTAGGTAAATGACGATTTCGGCGAAGTGTATCGGTGCGGCATGCGGACTGCAACGCCTCTGGACGGAGGCGAAAAATCTTGCATGAGCA
>Ga0213872_10002748_pt1 | contig 10097 bp, 11 predicted proteins | sample VelepicomBERX_R2_FD_160071 | JGI IMG/M metagenome (GOLD analysis project Ga0213872, IMG submission 160071) | Rhizosphere microbial communities from Vellozia epidendroides in rupestrian grasslands, the National Park of Serra do Cipo, Brazil - RX_R2 | ecosystem: Host-associated > Plants > Roots >... | reverse complement strand
GGATAGCGTCTTTCGCCATAGGTCCATAAAATCTTGTCATTTTCGCGGTGGATAATGCCGCGTTGATCCAAACGCCGCAGCGCGCGCACGCGCAGTGTCATGGCTTCGGGCGTCAACAGGTCGATCCATTCGGCGATGGGATGTTGTGTCAATTGCGGTGCGATCGCCAGCATTTGCAAAATGGGGTCGAGTATATCGTCGCCAATGGGCAGAACGTCCGTAACATAGATATTGCGCAGGTCGTAATCCAGTCGGCGCCAGCGCATCAGATCCATCAGGACAGCGCCAGCGGTGGCGAGGTCAAGACGGCTGCGCGGCACGATGTGGAACGCGCCCGTCGCTTCATCCAGCGCCAGCAGCACAAATTCTTCAAGTATCGTCAACGGCGGTATATCGACCATGAGCCTTCCTTCCGGGCGACTATAATGGCAAATCAACGCGGGGAACAGGGGGATGGAAAGGCTTTATCCATCAATCTGTTGCGGCGCGGAACGGGAGAAGAGCCAGCGGCCTTCCTGCGCCTGCCACACCAAAAGCCCCGGCACATAGATAATCAGGTCGCGGCAGCGACGGATAACCGCAAGCGCCAGCGCAGTTTCGCGCGGCAGACCCAGCATACCGCCAAAAAAGACAAAGCCCGCCTCCTGCACACCGATCGCCCCGGGTACAGCAAATGCGATGCTGGCGGAGGCCTGAATGAGCGCCTCAACCATCACACATTCTGTCCAGTCGAGCGGATGGCCGAGATAATGCAGACCGAGCCCGATCTCAACCGCACCCAGCGCCCAGGCGATAAATTGCCACACAGTGCAAAAAACCACATTGCCGTAACGGCGATAAAGGCTGTGCACCGCGCGGTCGAGCATCGCCACACTACCTGCAAAGCGGTTGTTGACGATATCCTTCCAGGTGTCGCGCAACATGACGGTAAAAATTTTATCAAGAACACCGAAAAAGCCGAGCTTCTGCACGTAAACCATGGCGGCGATCGGCGGAACGGAAATCAGTAATCCGGCCAGCAGTTTCAGGCCGAGATCGTGATTGGTTACATGCAGCGCGAAAAGGCCGATGCCCAGAATATCGAAGATGAAAACCGCGATGACGGAAGATGTCAGCTCCACAACGGTGGAAGCGACAGCGATGGAACGGCGGAAACGGTGCTTGACCATCACACGTACGGCGACAATCTCGCCGCCAATGCGGGCGACGGGCATCAAGTTGTTGACGGCGGCCCTGAGCCACAGCACGTAATATAGGAAGGGAATGCTGATGCGTTTGCGTCCGGGCATAAGCGCGCGCCAGCCGATAACGCAGGCAAGCATGGAGACGAGATGGAAAAGGCTGGTCCATAAAATGCCCCAACCAGCCGTCTGGAGCGCGGCGACAAGGGCGTCATACCCGCTCCAGACAATAAGGCCGGTTGCGACAAAAAGACCGAGAAGGCCGAAAAAGGCGGCCCAGCGCAGCATGGGCGCTTTACTTCGGCAACGCCAACGGTTTGTCGGACTGCGTGTTCAGCCACGCGATGACGTTTGCGCGGTCTTGATCATTCTTCAGACCGGCAAAGCTCATCTTCGTGCCAGAGACGGTATTACGCGGCGCGAACAGGAATTCATTCAGCGCGGCGAAATCCCAGACCTTGCCCTTCAGCGCGGTCATGCCATCGGAATAGCTGTAACCTTCCTGATGCGCGTGCGGCCCGCCGATCACACCATAAAGGTTCGGGCCGATCTTGGCGGCTTCGCCCTTGTTAAAGCTGTGGCAGGTACCGCAAACACGGGCAGTTTTCTGCCCCGCTGCAATATCGGCCTTGGCCAACAACGGTTCAATCGGGGCCGGACCGGCAGGAGCCGCTGTGGCCGCCTGAGCCGTGCCGACGGCACCAACGCCTTCGACCACATAGACATTCTTTTCAAGCATGGTGGGCGACACGACTTTGTGCGCGATGAAGTTCGCGAGGTTACCGATCAGCAGCGCCGCGATGACGGCAGCCATAATTTTATTGAATTCAAAACCATTCATGGGGGTGTTCCCTAGCTTGTCATATGATGCGGGAAAATAATCCCATCTCTGCCTGATGTCGAGGGGATTAAAACAGGTCCCGGAACAAGCAAAACACCCCCCTGGTGTTTAATAATGGTGTTTGATTTAGGTCATATCCCCGATATTCAGGGTATTTGACGGCTCTAACTGTGTGCCGGTAAGTGTTGCGTAGGCCGTTATGTCATCCAGCAGAATGACGTTGACGACTGTACCCACCGGGACCATTTGGCCGTTCAGGGCCTGTTCGGTTTGTGTAATGACGGCATAACGCATATTACCACTCCCATACCCTGATTTCGCCACGGCCTCCCGCACCGCCATTACCGCCGCCAGTCAGGCCGGAACCACCGCCCCCACCACCGCCGCCAGCATTACCACCAGCGCCGCCTGCGCCACCTGTGGTTGAGGTGCCGTTACCACCACCAGCACCACCGCCGCCGGAGCCATAGGTAACACTGGCACCAGCCGTGCCGGATGTGCCAGACGCACCACCCGAACCACCGGTTGCAGACGTGTTGGTAACGTTAGTTCCACCTGAGCCGCCAGATAAAGCAGCAGGCGTGGACGCTACACCGGCACCCGCGCCGCCGCCGGTCGGGGAATAGGGTGCGCACCCGGCTTTGTTTCCGGCAGCGCCAACAGCGGTACCGCCGCCTGCGGACGGCATCCAGCCGGATGTGTCACTGGAAGCAGAACCATTGCCGCCACCCTGGCCGCCGCCATTGCCACCGCTGCCGCTGGAGCCAACGCTGCCATTACCGCCGCCGCCCGCAACACCAGCACCCCCGCCGCCCGCCGAAGAACCTGCGGACGAGCCACCGGAACCGCCGCCGCCGCCATAGGCCATAAGCAATGCACCAAAGCTGGAGGTGCCACCACTGCCACCAGCAACACCGGCATTGCCCGCGCTGACAGCGCCTGCGCCAGATGTGCCGCCTGCACCAATCGTGACGGTTACGGCACCGGTTATGTCGGTTGTCGAGAATTGTGCCATAGCACGGGCACCGCCTGCCCCTCCGGCGCCGCCGGATGAAGCTGTGCCAGAATTATAGGCGCCGCCACCGCCGCCGCCACCGCCTGCGCCCAAAACCTCAACCAGAAAACATTTGCTGGAGGAAAGGGGCGTGTAGGTGCCGCTGGATGTAAAGCGCGTAAAACGCGAATTGGAAGGAGGATTAAATAACGTCATCTTACCATCTCCTCGCTGTAATTTTCTGACCGGTTGTCGCGCCATAGACACTGACGGCACCCAGGGGGCGCTGACCTGCTTCGGTCGCGTAATAACCACCATTGGCGGCAACACGGATGCTGCCCACGCCATTAGCGGCAGCGGTTGTGCTGTCGGACACCCACAGATCATTACTGGGATCGGGGTTACAAATGGCATAGCCATTGGTGGGCACCGTTCCGCCAAACAGGTTTTGCGCCGTGCCACCGGTCGTCAGCGTTGTAGAGCCATCCGTCGCGGCATTGCCCGTAAGCGACACCGGTTGCGTTGTTTGCCAAAACGTACCGCTGACGGGCTGCGTGGCCTGCCAGAATGTACCTGTGACTGCGACAGAGTTGCCGACCTGCACCTTCATACCATTTGCGGCAGAGCCGGGTGCGCGGTCATAGCTCGTGCCGTTCCAGAGCATAGGTACTTCGGCAGCCAGACCTGTGCCTGCCATGCCATCGCCCGCAACGCCGCGTTTGCGGTCCAGATTACCGCTGCCGTTCAGCAACTGGTCAACGCCGCCAGTCATGATGCCATAGACGGTGCCAAGCGATTGATTGTCTGCATTATGAAAGGCGGTAACAAGCGCGCCATTACCAGTCGTGGGATCCGTCACGATAATTTTTGCCTGTCCAGACACGGATACCGTGTTATTCGCGACACCTGTGTTCGGGCTGTTTGAAGCGCTGGTCTGCAACAGCAAGGCAAAGTTATTTAACGTCGCCGCACTTGAGCCGTTGCTGTTCGTCACAGTCAGAATGAAGGACGCAAAAGGTTTGCCATCCAGAACATCAAGGTTCGCGGCACTATTCGCTGTAAGCGCGACACTGACAGCCGCTCCTTGAGGCACCGCACCGCCCGCATCCAGATAGCGCTGGATCGACAGTGTGCCCGCCTGTGTTGATGTCAGACCTGCCGAGATAAGCGTAAACCCTTCGGTGACGATCAGGCTGGTTTGCACGGTGCCACTGGCGGCAATGCTTGTAGGCAGATTATGCGTGGTTGCAGGCACGGGGGCCTGCTCAACCGACCAACGCGCATAAGGCGCAAAGCCGGGGTTATAGGATGTATCGGTCATTGTTCAGATTGCTCCTTTGGTTAGAGAAAGTTTGGAAATGGGTCTTAGCGACAGGCCGCGAGCGCTGCCGTCAATTGCGCTTCATAGGCTTTGCGGCGGTCGATATCGGCCAGCAACACACCGATAGACTGCCGCAAAGGCGTGTCCGGTTTCAGATGTGCGGTTGGCCAATCGGGCGGTATAATGGCGGGCGTGATGCATGCGACGCGTAGCGGTATATCGGCCACCACCGGATGATAAAGACCCGCCGGCTGTTGCACGCCACAGGCGGTGAGCCATAACGATGCAAGACAAAACCACTTCATGGCATATTCTCTGCTGCATTCTGCGCAGCAAAATCACCCACAAGTTTTTGTGCCGCTATGCAATCATCGCCCGTTACCTGGATTTTCAGCCAGGCATCCGCCTGCCGCATCCACACAGCCGCGCGTTTTTGCGCCTGCCGCAGATTTTGCGCTGCACGGGCGGCACGCTCTGTCTCCGCATGTCGCCATGACTGAATCGCCGCATTTTGTTGCGACACTTTATCGCGCATATCCTGATTGGCGATGGTACAGGCCGAAATATGCCCCTGCAGGGTTGCGATCTGCGCCCGCAGATGCGCGTTTGCCAGCAAAAGCCATATGATGCTGGTCACCAATATCAGCATCACGGCAGCGGCAATGATGCCCAGAATGCCGTTGAGTGTCATGGCTTGCCGCCTTCGCCGTCATCCGGCGGGGTTATATAGGGTGAGGGGGCGGCATCCGGTTCCGCATGCGCCTTGGCGCCGATGCCTGCGCCGCCGCCGCCCAGCAACGCGCCGAACCCATAGCCGAATTTATCCATATCGAATTGCAGGGTTTTTAGAACAGACACCAGCGTGCAGCCCAGAAAAACAAGGCCGCCCAAAAACATAAGAACCCGCGCGATATCCCATGAAAAATTATCACGGCCGGTCAAAAGCATGCGTAAAAAATTTGGCATGTCAGGCCTCCTCACGTTGGCGTTGATTGGCGGGAGCGTCAGGCAGAAATTTTTCGGGTCGAACATTCCACAATCGTGCTTCGGCAGCGCGGCGGCGACTGAGCCCGCCCAAAACCTCACCCCGTGCGCGGTTCCATCGCATTAATTGCGCAGGCACCTGTTCATACCAGCCACGATTAAGCAGGCGCAGCAGGGTTGATTGTTCCAGATTGGCAATACCCACATTGAAGGTAAAACTGACCAGCGCCGCAAACTGGTTTTCATTCAGCGGCACCCGAACAAGCCGTTGCACGGCAGGTTCCACCAGACGCAAATCCTGTTGCAGCAACGCATCCGCTTCGGCAGGCGTTACGATCATGCCCGTATAAACGCCGCGTGTGTGTCCATAGCCAATACTCCAAACCCGCGCCGGGCAAAGATAGGGCTTCAGATGCAACCCTTCATAGTCCTTGATAAGTCCGATACCTGCATCGTTCGTCCGGCGAACGAACAGATTGTCGGCTGCACCAGACCAGTTGGTTCGTATGTCGTTTGGCATTAACGCCTCATCCCTGTTTGTTGTTTGTCGATATGATCCAGAAGCGTCGCCTGCGCGTTCAGCTTTTCCTCGATGCGGGCCAGACGCTCGATCATCTGCATCTCGACCTGCTGATGCTCCCCCGTGTGCTGCTCCAGTTGCTCAATGCGGGTTTGCAGAAAACGCGTATCGCTGTCGCGCGTGGCGGCCCACCACACGATGGTCGCAATTTGCAGGCACACGGCCGCCATGACCGCCAGCGGTGCGCGGCGATCCAGTAGGTCATCAATTGTCATGTTCTAAGCCTTAAGCACGCGCACGCGCCATGTGCCTGCCGCCAGTGTGACAGATGCGCCTGTCAAATTGTTCAGCCTGACTTTGACGTTACCGGCAGCATTGACATAGGCCGTGGCGGAAAGTCCCTGTAAATCATACGGGGCCGTCACAAGAACAAAGTCACCCAAAGCCGCGTTTGTCAGCGTCACGGCGGATGACGTCAGGCCGGAAGCGGTCGTGATGGTGCCGGGCGTCCAGCTGAATGTCGCGTCATAGGCGGGCGTTGCCAGTAATGACCAGGTCGTGCCGTTGTAGTATAAAAGGCGGCTGTCGTTGCGTGCCCATGCCGTCCACCCGGCCAAGGGCGTTTTAAACACCCAGCCCCCATAATAACCGGCGACCGCATTGGCATAGCCCGTCCACACGCCGGTTGGTGAGGCGGCAACAATATAACTGTCGCCCGTGTTGGGCGAAGCGGGCGGCGTTGATAAAGTATGGTCGATGACGGATATGTTCGCGACGAAATCCAGGTCGTTCAGCGCCGCGTTATGCGTCATTTCTTTTTGCGCCTGTGATGTGGCGATATACGTCAACGCCAGATTGGGTGTTGTGGTCATAAACTCTCCTTAAACTGTGACGGTTGCCGCCGCGCCGCGGCCATAGCAGGTGCCGAGCTGATAGATATTGAGTGTAAAGCTGGCGGGGATAGAAGCACCCCAATCACTGCTTTGCTCGGCGGCGGTGTAAATGACGCTGCTGGTCGTAATGGAACTGAATGTTCGTATGACTGTGCCGCCATTGACGACTTCCACGTCATACTGTTCCTGCATTTCATCCAGCGGCACATCGATATAATCGACCCATTCCGCATTGATGCGCGCGCGGCGCACCCATGACAGGGTCAGGTCGGTGCCTGCCCCGCTGGCCCGCTGGCCCTTGACTGCAACCGGGGCAAAGGGGCGCAGCGTGGCAAGCGATAGGGTCGCGTTGACATCCTGAACGTCGCCCAGGCTCTGCCCGTTGCCGAGCGCGCGGAATTGATAAGTCGCGTTGCGGTTGGTCAGAAGCGCAGGGATAAATTCGATACTGCTGGTTGTCAGAAGCGTGAAATTTTCACCAACGACATGTACAGTCGTGGCAAACTCCGTACCGCGCCTGCCGCGCAACAGGTTGCCGAGCACATAAAGCCCCGGCCCTGTCAGTGTGGCTGTCTGGAACTGTATAATCTCTTGTCCCAAAAGGGCGGCATTCGCGCCGTTGAGTAAATCCGTCAGGCTGCAACTGGACAGGCTGCCTGACGCCGCTTGCACGGTCACGCTGTTCACATTGTCCATATAATAGGATGAACCGTTTGCAAGGGCCGTCACCGCAAAACCTGCCGTGGCGGCCAGCGGTAGATCTGCAACCGCGCTGTAATTCACGCCATCAGCCGCGCGCCATAACTGCCCGCCGCGCCAGCCATCGAGCGCCGATACGGCAATGTAATAACCGGGCTGATTGTCCGCGCCGCGCAAAAGTGGTATATCCAGTATCGTCAGGCTGCAGCCGCTATTGGCCAGCGACGGAGGGCTTTGCGCCACAAGACCTGTATCGGCAACGGCCGCACTTTCATAGGCATCAACATAAACGTAAAACCCTTCGATGCTTAGCAAATGCCCGGCCTGTTGAATGCGCGAGACGCGCAGCAAAGCGCCATTACCCAAATCGACTACATCGCCGACATCCAACGCCATCCATGCGCCACTGATGGAGAGACGCACAAGATCGCGCTCTGCCCACAAGGCAAACAGCCGTGCCTCCGCCACACGTTTGGCCGTGGCGGAGTTCGTCACAACAGGCAGATTGATTTTTTGCACGGCCAGTGATTGCGTTACAATGCGGCGCGCTGACTGGCTGTTAATTTCATAGTCGCGTGACGCGTCGATGTAATCCAGATTGATGACGCGCGGTAATTCGCTTTCCTGCGCGCGCACGGTCTGCAACGCAGGCGGCGCCGGTTTGTTTTCTGCCGTCGCACGCCATTCACCCGATGGAATGGCTACATCTGCCGTATCATGCCGTAAAATGGCGCGTAAAAGGCCGCTGGTCTCCACAAGGTCGAACGGTGCGTAAAGCTGCAGCGGTTCGATCGCGGCACGGGCCGACATAGGCTCTGCCACGATATAACCCTGTACATCCGAACCGGACAAAGCGGTCACGTCAAAGTCACCGCTGACATAGCCCGCCCGCGTCAATATATCGCCCACAATGCCGTCCAACCCCTGCCCCAGCACCTGGCGCGGCAAGATGTACATGTTGGGCACAGAGGCCGTGGCTTGAACGGGGGCCAGCAAGAACCGTCCGTAATCCAACGCAATGCCCTGCGTTGAAACGCCGTTCGTGCCGGTTGTTGTCACAAGGTTATAGCTGCCAATTGCGAAGCTGCCGGATGTCAGCATGACATCGGTCAGATGACATGAAAGGCCTGACATGTCGCCCTGCGCCATGACGATGCGATCGCCATAAAACAGGGGCAGTTGCGTTGCCGCGTTGCCAAAGCCTGGCACAATCCACTGCCAGGGACGCGTCAAGCTGGCGCCGGTTGTCGTCGGTACAAAGGACAGAAGCCCAAAGCCGGAAATGTTGCCGTAGCAAATTGTATATTCATCCGCGGCGGTGTTGAGCAGATAGGCCGTGGCCCCTGCCGTAATGCCGCTGAGGCCCGATGTAATTGTATAGGGCGTACCAACAACCAGTGCGCCGTACTGCCACATCAGCGTCACGCCATAAAGGGCCGTGAAACCGCCAGGCCCCACATAATCCGACATGCACGCCAAAAGCCCGCCCGCAAAGCGCGTGAATTGCGCGCGGCACAGGGGCGCGCGCGTTGTGGCGGAGCCGGCACCCCATACGCCGTTAAAACCCAGATGAATAAGCCCCAGTCCCGCACGTTGCAAAACATGAACACCCCAAACACCGCCGCTGACATCCGGCAACACCAGATGCGTGTTATCAAGCCACGCTATTTGCCGGACCGCCAGACTGGTCAACGCAGGAAAGAACAATGTCGCGCCAAACTGCCGCGCTTCGGTGTCATACAGCGTGACGGTGGCGTTGGTGGACAGGCTGTCCATCATCATAATGGCAACCATGCGTCCGTCAGGGGACAAGGCCCAATCACCATCGTAAGGCTGCGTTGTAGGGATAACGCACTGATGCGTTTCCAGAAGCGCCGGTGCATCACCCGTCACGTCATAGGCGCTGACGATCAATTCGATATTGGTGCTGGGCGGCATAGGATTATACCCGCCAACCAAAACCGTGCTGACGGCACGGGCACTGCCCGCCAACGCGATGGGTTGCATACCGGCATAGTTGGTGGTTTGCACGGGTTGGCCGAAAGGCACAAAGCTGCTGCCAAGAAGTGACAGATTTGTTGTACTGCTCTGCGGCGCGGCAATTTCAAAGGTCAGGTTCGGCAAACGATTGCCGAAATTCGCCAACTGCAGGTTTTCAAGAACGATATAGGCCATGCCGCGATAAGCGGGAACATTGGCACTGCCCAGCATGGATTGCATAAAACTGTCTGGCGCTTGCGTTGTCGTGCCCGTGTAAAGAGTGGCGCTGTCTATCAGGCCGGATGTCCAGACACCGTTTTGATAGATAACCGTACTGTCGGCCCAGATGGTTGTAATGCCGCCAATCGGTCCCGCCGCAATGCCAACCGCGCAATGTACGCTATAGGTATAAATGGTTGCGCTGGCTCCGCTGCCGCTGAGGCCGCCCTTGCCGCCGCTGAGGCCGCTTTGATGCGTAGCCTGCATCAGGTCACTGGCCCAGATGACATTGCCCGCAACACGCGCCTGCCCATACACACGGGGAATGCCTGCGCCATAGCGCGAGTCCTGAACCGTCAGGCTGGCAAGACGTGGCCCCGTTACCTGTGTCCCGATCCCAAGGCCGTTATCAATCAACCCGCCCGCCGCGCGGCCAAGCGCGCCGAAAAATGTCGAGCCAAGGCC
>Ga0213872_10002747_pt1 | contig 10098 bp, 9 predicted proteins | sample VelepicomBERX_R2_FD_160071 | JGI IMG/M metagenome (GOLD analysis project Ga0213872, IMG submission 160071) | Rhizosphere microbial communities from Vellozia epidendroides in rupestrian grasslands, the National Park of Serra do Cipo, Brazil - RX_R2 | ecosystem: Host-associated > Plants > Roots >... | reverse complement strand
AACGATCCGGTAGGGCCAAGTTTCACCTTGGCCTCGTGGTGGCAAAGGCGTGCGAAAAAGCCGACCCTCTCACGCGCCTGGCTTCTGGTTGCAGCTCCGCCGCTTTAGGTTCTCCCGCCTCCCCCTCCCGCCTCCCGCTTCAACGCAAGCAACGCAAGCATGCGGCCGGTCCGGCCTCTCTCCATCCGGTAGGAATAGAATTTTCCAAGGTCCGCTCCAGTATTCTCCCCGGAATCGAATACCGAATTCACACCCGACCGCTTGAGGTCTTGGATAATGTCCGCAGCAAAATCGACTTCGTAATGAGGCGGCCGGATGCATGGACTCAGCTGAGCGATCACCTGATGAGGGTCAGTTCCAAACTCCGTCGACATCGCCTTCAGGGCTGCGCCGACGATATTCAGTGCGGTTCCCTTCTTTCCGGAGTGAACAAGCCCGATGACCTGCTGCTTCGGGTCAACAAGAAATATCGCACAACAATCGGCGACGTGGATTCCAAGTAAGACATCCGGATCACAGGTGATGAGTCCATCGACTCCCGCGGTCTTGGCGGGCGAATCAACAGTTACAACAGCGACTGAATTGCCATGGATCTGTTCGGCGAGACGAACTTGCCGCGGACCAAAGTTCCGTCGGGCTAATTCGTGAAACGCGTCCAATCTGCGCAGAGCCGCCTCCCGATCGGTTCGAACATCCAGTCCCGGCACTCTGAGAACAAACCCATGCACAACACTTTCCAGCGTATCGAGAGCGTGAAAGTGTTCGACCGGCAGATCAATCATTGGTGGTTTCCACTTTCCCTGCCGGCGGAGTCAGAGATATGCGTTTTGCCTTCTGAGTCGACGGCATACCAGGGTCGAGCGGCGAGTTATACCTGAATCGAGCGGCCTTCGAGGCCTCACCCTTGGTCAGAGTCGACGGACGAGCCCGGCCATCATCGAAGGTATCGTTGTACTTCGTTTCGGTCGCCGTATTCTGCTGATACGAGAATACTGCTGACAGGTACGAGAACTGGGCCGACACGAGGTTAGATCGAGCCGTAGTCAGCTGTGTTTGAGCATTCAAAACGTCGAGCTGAGTCCCGGTGCCGGCGGCGAGCCGTTCGTCGGCCAAGCGAAGAGCTTCCAGGTTGACGTTCACACCGGTCTGGGCGCTATCAACGGTCAGGGCGGCTTGCCGCAGATTGCTGACCGACGTCGCGACTTCCAATTCGACCTGCCGGACCGAATCGTCGTAGGTGACCTTCGACTGTTCCAATTGTGCTCGTGCCTGTTGCATTTTCCCGTAAGTCAACAAGCCGTCGAAAACATTCCAGGAGCCTTGAAAACCTAAGAACCAGCCCTGCAACGTATCTCCCAGGTTATTTGTCGCCGGATTGCTCCGCTGCTCCCATCCGACATCCGCGGTGATGGTCGGTTTGTAGCCGGCCGCTTGAACCGTGATATTTTCGACATTGGCTAGAATGGCCGATCGTTGCGCCTTCAGAAATGGGCGGTTGGCGCGAGCGGCAATCAGTGCAGAGGCCAGATCAAACTGAATCGGGCTAAACCCAAGCTCTCCCTGCACCGGCAACGGCTGGTCGGTGGTGTATTGGCGGCTGGCCGGGATACCGAGCGTCCGCGCAAGGGTGACTTGAGAGATAAAGTAATTGTTCCGGGCGGCGATTAGCTGGGGAATTTGGTTCTCGAGCTGACCCTCGGCCTGGAGAACGTTAAATTGAGGGACGGTCCCGGCCTCAAAGCGGCTTTTCTGGTCCTCCAACTGGCTTTGCAGGAGGTTTACCGACTCTTCCTGAACCTGCACCAGAGCCTTGTTGAGGATAATCTGATAGAATTGGGTGCGAACGGTCTGCACCACCGTGTCTATCGTGTCACGCAGCGTATAGTAAGCCTGGTCTTCGTTGATCCTCGCGGCTCGACGGGAAGCAATCGTCGCGCCCCCATCATAGACCAACTGCGAGACGGTCAACGTGACTTGCCAGGTCTGGTTCGACGAACTTCCCCTCCCCGAAGAGGCCGGGATTGCGATGGCATTGTTTGTTCCAGTCGCAGGATTGACGATCAAGCCCTGGCTACCGGCAGGCACAGCAAGGAAATCAAATCTCGAAGCACCGGAAGTTGATGGGCTGAGCGCATTGTCGTTCTGCGAATAATTCGAAGCCATGGTCACCTGGGGCAGCAGCCTGGATTGCGCCTGGAAGACAAGGCCTTTCTGGACCTTGATTTGCTGGATTTGCCCAAGGATCGAAGGATTCTGCTTGAGCGCAAGTTGAACGGCCTCGTCGACCGTCATTGGATGACTGCCGAAACCGGCAGGGGATTCGCCGCCGGCGATTAATTTGCAGGACATCCCTGCGAAGGCTAAGGCAAACAGCGGAAGTCTCATTATTTTTTCGGAAGTTTTTCGGAGTAATCTGCGATCTTACGGTAGATCTGAAGCCAAGCTCTCCCCTCCTCGGCGGTGAGATATTCCCGTAAAAGCATCATAATTTTGTCTACCACGTCTCGATGGATTTCAGCGACCAGACCGGATCCTTTTTTGGTGATTCTTACCATGACTTTACGCCGATCATCCAGTGCATGTGAACGCTCAACATATCCAAGTTTTTCGAGCCGATCGACCAAACCGGTGGCGGCTGCGGTGGTATGCCCCATCTTCGAAGCGATACCTGACATTGTTATTACTTCCTGTTTATCCAGATAGCCGAGCAAAAAATATTGCGGAAAAGAAACACTTCCGCGGCTGAGCTCCTCCGAGAGGTTCAGAAGGAATTTTCGCTGCATGCGCATCACGATCTCGGCAAGTTCTTCCGCAGCGGCTTGCAGATCGGACTCAGAGCTTTGCTCGGCGGAGCGTTGCTCGGTAGTAAACATAGACTGGGTAAAAAGTTAACAGGGTTAAATTCCTCTCGCTCATGATATAACCGTAGCTCCTTTGGTTTGCAACTCTGCACGGCCCCTGGCCAACCCTGCGTTTTCATCTAGTCTAGCGCTGTTACGAAATGGGTTATCCTTCTGGTCTCGTGCTCCTGCTCGTGCTCGAAACCCTGAGCACAGCGGCGAAGCCGAGAGAGAGCATAGCCTAGGCTGAGCTCGCGAGGCCTAGGAGAGGTTTTAGAAAGGACGGAAGGCGCGACAGATCCCGATTTGGGGATGATTGACGGATTGCATACCACAACCAAACAGCGTGGAAGCGTGGTGCAGCCGTCCAATCTTCCGCGCCTTCAGCGCTCGACGTCTTGGGCTACCTGTTCCTAGGCCTCGCAAGCTCAGCCTAGGCTAAAATCTGTGAACCGCTTCGCGGCGAAATCCGACAGGCGCCTAGGCTATGCTCTGTCTCGGCTTCGCCGCTGTTTCCCGGCAAACAGATCGCGCTAGGATGGCGGGGCCCTCCGCCGGTAAAACCCAATCATTGAAGCTCAAATCTCGTTTGCGCGGCGTACCTTTTTAGGTGACGAGTGCCTGATCAGTTCGTCTCAAGTTTTTCCAAGCACCGTTACGAGCACGCTTATGGCCTATCAAAATGTTCAGCCGCCTGCCGGGGGCAAAATCACAACGCATAACGGCATGATTCAGTGTCCGGATAATCCGGTCATCCCTTTCATCCGCGGAGATGGCACGGGACCGGATATCTGGGCAGCCAGCGAGCGTGTCTTCGATGCGGCAGTCGAAAAAGCTTACCGTGGCTCCAGGAAGATTGCCTGGTTCGAAGTCTTCGCCGGCGAGACGGCTAAAAATCGTTTTGATGATTGGCTACCGGAGGACACCGTTACCGCATTCAAGGAGTACCTCGTAGGAATCAAGGGTCCTTTAACGACGCCCATTGGAGGCGGGATTCGCTCTTTGAATGTTGCCCTCCGGCAACTCCTCGACCTGTACGTATGTCTGCGACCGGTTCAGTACTTCCAGGGCGTACCATCGCCTGTCCGAAACCCCGAGAAGGTCGACATGGTGATCTTTCGCGAAAACACTGAGGACATCTACGCGGGAATCGAATTTCGCGCCGGAACTCCAGCTTCGGAGCGCTTCTTGAAATTCCTCGAACAAGAATTCCCCAAAGAATTTGCCAAGATTCGTTTCGGGACTGAGAACGCCGCGAAAGCATTTCTAGCCGGCGAAAGCGCGCTCGGCACGCCCCAGGTTGAGGTCGGAGTCGGGGTCAAGCCCGTGAGCCACCTTGGATCCAACCGGCTTGTGGCTGCGGCAATCCGATACGCCATCGCCAACAAGAGAAAATCTGTGACCTTCGTACACAAGGGTAACATTATGAAATTCACGGAAGGAAGCTTTCGGGATTGGGGTTACGACCTTGCTGACACGTTTTTTGGCAATGAAACATATTCCTGGGCGAAGTGGGAGCAGACGAAGAAAGAGCAAGGCGAAGAAGGCGCAAACAAGCAGATGAAGGCGGCGCTTGCCGGCGGTAAGATCCTTGTGAAGGACGCCATTGCCGATATTACGCTGCAACAAGTTCTGACCCGACCCGAAGATTTCGACGTCATCGCAACGCTGAATCTGAACGGTGACTATCTTTCAGACGCCCTGGCGGCACAGGTGGGAGGCATTGGCATTGCGCCCGGGGGCAACATAAATTACCACACCGGCCACGCGATCTTCGAAGCAACGCACGGAACTGCGCCCAAATATGCAAACCTTGACAAGGTCAATCCGGGCTCGGTCGTATTGTCCGGGGAAATGATGCTCAGGCACCTGGGTTGGACTGAGGCCGCAGACCTGGTGATTAAGGGACTCAACGGCGCCATTGGAAGCAAGAAAGTGACCTACGATTTTGCGCGTTTGATGGATGGCGCCACAGAAATCAAATGCTCCGAATTCGGAGATAACATCATCGCGCACATGGACACGTAGTTTTCAAGTTTTGGGTTTTGCGTTTGGAGTTTTGGGTTTTGCGTTTGGAGGGGAGCTGCTCGCAGCTCCCGGGCTCACTCAAAACTCAAAACGCCAAACTCAAAACCCAAAACTGTGTTCTAGGTGGCGATCTCGATCTCGTCCTTTGTTGGGATATCGTCCTGAAAAAAAATGCTCCTTTGGCGTTCCCACACGTATCGATGCAGCAGAACTTTGAGCGTCGCAGTTAGTGGAATCGCCAGCACGGCTCCGAGCAGACCTCCAAGGACGAGCGTCCAAAGGAATACAGACATGATGACAGTCATTGGATGAAGACCGACCGAGTTTCCAACGATGCGGGGCGTCGTCACCAGTCCATCGATTTGCGCAACAATCAAAAAGAAGATGATCGTGACCCACAGCGGATGCACCCAGTCATTGAATTGCGCGAAGGCAATCAGGACCGCCGGTATGAAGCAGATGATGTACCCTACGTATGGGATGATTCCGAAAAAAATGAATCCGAGCCCGATCAGGAAGCCAAACTGCAAGCGTAGGATCGACAGTCCAATCGCCAGCAACACACCGTTGATTAGAGCCACGACCACTTGGCCCCGGAAAAAGTTGATCAGATAACCGTTGATCTCGGTTAAAACTGAGACGAGCTCATCTTTAAATTCGGAGCGCCGAAGTGGTAAGTAGTTGCTCCAGGATTCCGCAATTCGAGGGCTCTCTTTCAAAAAGAAAAAAAGATAGATGGGAACAATCAGCAGGCCGAACAAGAATCCAAACACGCCGAACACGCCGGTCAAACTCGTCTGAATGAACGTCCAGGTGCGCTGAGCCAATGATGGAAGCTGATCCTTCAGATACTGCAGCGATTGTTGTACGTAAGGATTGTCCTGATAGCGGGCGAAACCGAAGTTGGGGTTCGGGTTGCCCGACGAGTCCGGTTGGACCGGTTGCTGCCCCGGTTCAGGCGCCGGAGACGGCTTGGGGCCGAGTTGAGGAAGCTTCTCCAGGTTTTCTTCAAGAAATCCGTCAAGTGCACTCCAGCCTCGTTCCAAATAACCAGGAAGCGCGGAGGAAAATTTCACGCTTTCAGTGTATAGCGACGGAACTACTCCGACGACCAGCAGCGCACCGCCCAATACAAACACTCCGAATACGATAACCACTGCCAGAAGCCGCGGCATTTTTCTGCGGGCCAACCAGGTGACAACAGGCTCCAGCAAATACGCGAACACTCCAGCGACCGCCATCGGCAATAAGAGAGGCTGCAGAAACGCTAGAATTTGCGTGGCGACATAGAGAGTGAAAACTACGACTCCCGCGATCACTAGCAAGGAGAGCGAAGTGATGGCGTTCCAAAGCATCTTTTTCTGCCAAGGAGTCGGATACAAGATTACCAGAAGCATGATAACGAGATCCGCAGGTTGCAACGAAAAAGCGTGGCCTGGGCGCGATGCGCGGGCATTGTAGGATGGGCGTCCCGCCCGTGAATCTTCATCGGCCCACGGGCGGGACGCCCATGTCACAGTCGTCGCGAAACAAATCCTTAGAGATTTGTGATCGATGCAGGTTAGAGTGTCCGAACTGTTAATCGAATATGACCATGTCGACTGAGGCGATAACGGAGGAGGTAAACAGCAATGGCCAGTGGGTTCACGCGGTTCAGAATGAAATTTCCCGAGTGATCGTAGGTCAGAAATACTTGATCGACCGGCTGCTCATCGGGCTGCTCGCAAACGGGCATGTCCTCTTGGAGGGTGTTCCCGGATTGGCGAAAACACTCGCCGTCAAGACGCTGGCGTCCTGCGTTCGCACTAACTTTCGTCGTCTTCAATTCACACCGGACCTCCTACCGGCAGATATCATCGGAACCATGATCTACAACCCGCGTGACGGTGAATTCCGGCCGAAACTCGGTCCGATCTTCTCGAACCTGATCTTGGCGGACGAAATCAATCGCGCTCCGGCCAAGGTGCAGAGCGCCTTGCTCGAAGCAATGCAGGAACGCAGCATCACCATCAGCGAACAGTCTTATCCCCTTTCTGATCCGTTTTTAGTGCTGGCGACGCAGAACCCGCTCGAACAGGAGGGCACCTATCAACTTCCAGAGGCACAGTTGGACCGGTTCATGTTGAAGCTCAACATCGGTTATCCAACCAAGGTCGAAGAGCGCAAGATCTTGGATCTCATGGGCACCTCGGCACCGGATCTCTCGGTTCAAAATGTCGCCTCGCCGGAAGAAATCATCCGGTCGCGTGATATAGTAAACCGCATATTTATTGACGAGCGCGTGAAAGATTACATCGTCGACATAGTGTGGGCGACTCGTCGCCCCAAGGATTACAACCTCGGCATGGACGGATTGATCAGGTACGGGGCTTCTCCACGCGCAACGATTAATCTGACCCTGGCAGCTCGGGCACATGCTTTCCTTAACGGCAGGGGCTACGTCACCCCACACGACATCAAATCGATTGGTCCGGATGTATTGCGGCACCGGGTAATCGTCAGTTATGAGGCCGAGGCCGAAGAAGTCACCAGCGAGACAATTATTCAGAGAATCTTCTCCGGTCTTGCGGTTCCATGAAATGAATCGATGCAGTCTGTACCTGAGATTCTGAAAAAGATCCGCAAGCTGGAACTTCGCACCCGCCGTTTCGTCGAAACAGCCTTTGCTGGCCAGTACCACAGCGTTTTTAAAGGGCGCGGCATGAATTTCGATGAGTTCCGTCAATACGACTTCGGCGACGAAGTCCGTTCGATCGATTGGAACGTGACGGCCCGGATGGGTGAACCGTACGTCCGGAAATATGTCGAGGAACGCGAACTGACCGTCATGCTCTTGATCGATGTGAGTGCGTCGGGTAGTTACGGTAGCGTGAACGCCAGCAAGCGAGAACTGGCGGCCGAAGTCGCTTGTTTGCTGGCGTTTTGCGCAATTCGAAACAGCGATAAGGTCGGGCTTATTCTGTTCACGGACCGTGTCGAGCTTTACATCGCGCCAAGGAAAGGGCGAATTCATATTCTCCGGTTGATCCGCGAGATTCTTTACTATGAGCCGGCTGGAAGAAAAACCGATCTCACGCAACCTTTAAATTTTCTGAATCGCGTGACCACCAGACGAGCGGTTGTTTTTCTCCTGTCGGACTTTCACGCCGAAAATTATGAAAAGCCTTTGACCATCTGCGGACGCCGGCATGATCTGATCGCGATCCCTATCGAAGACCGGGGCGAATATTCGGTGCCGGGCATCGGGGTGGTTCGGGTTGAGGATCCTGAAAGCAACTCGGTTTACGAGATCGACTTTTCTGATCGGCGTGTACGATCCGAGTTCAGCAAATTCGCCGAGCAGGAAAGGGTTGAACGTGAAGCCTTGTTCCGCAGGAAGAGCATTGATTCAGTCTCGCTTCGCACCGACCAGGATTATTTTCCTGCACTCCGGTCATTCTTCATCCGGAGAGAAAACCGGCTCCGACGTCAATGATTTGGTTTTTTCTAGCCCAAGCCGCATCGAAACCTCCGGACGAAATTGAAGATATTCGTCCACCGATCAATGGCCCCCCCTCCTTTTGGCTCGTGGTCATTCTAGCGACCTTGCTCCTGGTCGCCGTTGTTGCATACTTTCTTTGGCCGAACCCGAAACCCAAAACTGTCCTGCCCCCTCTGCCAAAAGAGGTCGCTAGGCGGCGCCTGCAAGCAGTGAAATCAAGAATTTCCACTGATAGTGGTTACGATTTCAGCATTGAAGTGTCTGACATCCTCAGAAGCTTTATAGAACAACAATTCGGTCTAAGGGCAGTTCGACAGACCACCATCGAGTTTCTGAACGAGGCTGCAAGCAACCCCCAATTTGATCTAGCTCAAAAAGAAAGGTTGCGTCACTTTCTGGTGGCTTGCGATGCGATCAAATTCGCGCGAGTACCCACGGGGACACCAGACAGCGAAGGCTTGTTTGAACAGGCCTCGTCCTTCGTGGAGGAAGCCAAGTGAATATTCCGTTCCGATTCGAACAACCTTGGCTTCTACTGTTGCTGGCTCTGCCTCCGTTGCTTTGGTACGTCCACAAGCGCTTGCAAAAGCCACCCGTCATCCGATTCGCCGCCGCGCGGATCTTTGCAAAGGCCGCGACCTTTCAAAACTCCTGGGCGCAGCCTATCCAAAATGCGCTCTACTACTTCGGCTGTGCCTGCCTGATAGTCGGCCTTGCCCGTCCCCAGTTTGGCGTGGCCTCAAGCCGGATTAAGACGAGCGGTATCGATATCATGATTTTGCTGGATGTCTCCCTCTCAATGCTGTCTGAAGATTTTTCCATCGGATCGCAGCGCGCGAGTCGGCTCGAGGTCGTCAAACAGGTCACCGAGAAGTTCATCAGCGGCCGGCCCGATGATCGGATCGGCATTATCGCTTTTTCAGGCCGTGCTTATTTGGTTAGTCCCCTCACTCTCGACCACGAATGGCTGATCGAAAACCTCGCCCGCCTTAACATCCGCCGGGTCGGTGACCAAACTGCCCTCGGCTCCAGCCTGGTCGAAGATGGCACGGCCATCGGTTCAGCCTTAGCCACCGGAGCGAATCGACTTCGTGACAAGCGAGCAAAAAGTCGGGTGATCGTCCTACTGACCGACGGTGACAATAACGCAGGCAAGATTCCGCCCTTGACCGCCGCAGAAGCCGCCGCGGCGATCGGCATTAAAATTTATACCATCGGTGCGGGAACCAACGGACTGGTCCCTTTCCCGCACTCGGACGGTTTTGGTAACACCTATTACTCGCAAGAATATATGCCGTTCAAAGAGGATACCTGCCGGGAAATCGCCCGGATCGGTGGAGGAGTTTTTTTCCGGGCTACTGACACGAAGACACTAAGAGAGATTTTCAGTCAGATCGATCAGTTTGAGAAGACGGATTTGGAGGTGCAGAGGTACCAGAACTACCGTGACCTTTTCGGCTGGCTGGTGGGAGCGGGCCTTTGCTGCCTCGGCGCTACGTTTATCTTGAGCGAGACGATCTGGAGTAAGGTGCCATGACTTTCGGTGAACCAGCCTGGCTATGGGGTTTGCTCGTGCTGCCATTCCTGGCTGCGCTGGGCGTTAATAATGATCGGAGACGCCGGAGGCGGCTCGCGCAGCTTGTCGCAACTCGGCTACTGCCCGAACTCACCGATAGGGTCGCGCAAGTGCGGATGTTAGCCAAACGCATTCTCTTTGTCGGGGCGCTGTCCATGTTCTTAGTCGCTCTG
>Ga0213872_10002746_pt1 | contig 10100 bp, 11 predicted proteins | sample VelepicomBERX_R2_FD_160071 | JGI IMG/M metagenome (GOLD analysis project Ga0213872, IMG submission 160071) | Rhizosphere microbial communities from Vellozia epidendroides in rupestrian grasslands, the National Park of Serra do Cipo, Brazil - RX_R2 | ecosystem: Host-associated > Plants > Roots >... | reverse complement strand
TATGATTAAGGTAACCTGGAAGTGACCGATCTCGACGCTATGGATGTGCGGATTCTCAACATCCTTCAGGGCAATGCCCGCATCACCACGCTGGAACTGGCCGAGCAGGTCGGCCTGTCGCCGACGCCCTGCGCGCGCCGGGTGAAGCGGCTGGAGGATGACGGGCTGATCCAGCGCTATGTGACGCTGCTGGACGAGAAGAAGGCGGGGCTGGATCTTTCGGTGTTCATCTCGGTGCGCCTGCGGAACCAGACCGCCGAGACCATCGACAAGTTCGACCGCTCGGTGCGCAGCATGCCCGAGATCACCGAATGCTATCTGGTGTCCGGCGCGCATGATTACCTGCTGCATCTGCGCGTCGCCGACGTGGACGCGCTGCGCGACTTCCTGCGCGAACGGCTGGTCACCATCGAAGGCATCGCCGAGACGGAATCCTCGATCGTGCTGGAAAAGGTGAAATATACGACGGCGCTGACTTTGTCCGAGTCGCGGAGATGATGAGTCTGGCCCGACGTTGATTTGAACCGCGGAGGCGCAGAGGCGCAGAGGGGTTTCCCGGATCCAAAGCGCCTGCGGCAATAACCCGATGAGGAATTGCCGCAGGCGCCGTGACCCAAAAGCCACCTCTGAGCCTCTGCGCCTCCGCGGTTCAAATAGGCGTTGACGCGGACTCAGTCCCCGCCCTGGAATAACGTGCTGGACGTTATCGGAATCACCACCCGCTCCAGCTCATTGGCGAAATAGAGGCCGGGATGTTTGGGATCCTCGCAGGATTCCGACCGCAGCCGCAGCGCCGTCTTTTCCGTAAGCGGCCGATCCCACACATAGATGACGCAACGGACGCCGCCCGGTCCGGTCGTTTCGGTGTCCTGATGGGAGAGGAAATTGCCGTGCTCGCTGCCGGCGCCGCCATCGACATAGAAGGGGGCCGGGGCGGGAGCGGGGGGCGGAGGCGGCGGTGCCGCGGGGTGGCTGGAACAGGACGCCAGCAAAATCGGCGCGACGAGTCCGGCGCCACGCCGCATCCATCTCTCCCAAGACATGAACTCTCCCCTGCGGTCGAAGCCGGGGAGAGTTCAACGCCCGAATGAGACGATTTTAGGGCAGAGCCCTTACTTCTTCGCCGGCGCGGCCGGTTCGGTGGTGGTGCCGCCGGCGAGCTTGGCGCAGGTGCCGGCCGGGACCGAGATGAAGGCGTGCGGGTCGCGGTCGGCGTTGCTCTTGCCGGCGCAGACATGGGTCGAGGTCTGACAGTCGTTCTGGCCGGCCTTCGCCACGCCATAGCAGTGCTCGTACTTCTCTTCGTCGGCGGCCTGGGCGGAGGAGGCGGCGGCCGAGACGATTCCGGCGGCGATCAACAGGCCGAGGGACTTGGTCAGGGGGGAAGTCATGATGCGGACACCTGTGTTTAGGGAAGAGGCCCACAGAGTGTCAGCAAAGCGGTCCGGCGAAAAGCTATCGATGCGATAGGCCGCAGCTATCCGGTGTCATGAATCACAGTAGCGAGGGCAATAGCAGCGAGTTTACCTTTGGTGCATGAAATAGAACCAAGGGGAGAATCGCCGTGTTTGCTCGAGTTCTTCTGTCGGCCAATCTGGCCGCCGCCGCGCTGGTCGCGGCGCTCCCGGCAGCTTCGGCGCACGCGGAATGCCGTCTCGCCAAGGTTGCCACCCTGCACCCTGTCGTCGACAACAATCAGATCCTGATCCCGGGCGTGCTGAACGACCACAAGGTCAATTTTCTGTTCGACACCAGCTTCCCGGTCAGCATCATTCCCGCCGCGGCGGCGAAGCGCTTGGGCATCGACGTGCAGAACTTCACGTTCCAGGAAACGGCGCTGCTGACCAACTGGAACTTCTACACCGCCGAGCTGACCGAAGGCACCACCAAGGTGCAGAACGTCAATCTCGACGGCCACAATGTCAGCATGACCTTGTTCGGCGTGTTCGGCACCAGCGACAATTTCGGATCCCCGGACACCGTCGCCGTGCTGGGCACCGATTTCTGGCGCCAGTACGACGTCGAGATCGACCTCAAGGACAAGACCATCAATCTCTATCACCCCGATGGCTGTGCCACGTCCAACCTCGCCTATTGGAGCAACGCCTACAACGTGGTCGACATGGAAAAGCGCGGCTGGCAGATGATGCTGAAAGCCAAGCTCAACGGTCATAACGTCGCGGCTTTGCTCGATACCGGAACCCGCTTCTCGAATCTGACCGAGCGTGCCGCCGGAGAACTCGGCGCCACCAAGGACGAGAAGAGCATCCTGCAGAACGAGCCGCGCATGGCCGACGTCCAGCCCACCGATCTTTTGTCCCTGACCAAGCTCAGCTATGGCATCGGCATTTATCAGCCGGGGCCGGACATCGGCAGCTTCGGCGTGTTCCAGCCGGTCAAGAACGACAACCGGACCGGCTTCTGGCTCGCCAAATTCGACAATTTCACCATGGATGAGGAAACCATCGCGCCGGCCCGCCTGCGGGTTGTGCCGACGCCGCGTCTGACCAACGAGGTCGGTTCGCGCCTGGGACAGCAATATTTCACCTATGACGTCCTGCTCGGCGTCGACTTCCTGCTGGCCCACCGCGTGATGATCTCGAACAGCCAGATGAAGATGTACTTTTCGCACACCGGAGGACCCGCCCTCCAATCGGTCAGTGCGAGAAGCGCCCAGTAACACCCGACTGGGCGCGTAGCCCCGCGGAGGCTTCCCCTAGGCAGCCGCGGGGCTTCCTCTCCATACGAGGGAGGTATAGATGACGTTCGCGCAAATCCTCCTGGCGGCCATGATTGCCGCCGCCGCTATGGCCGATCTCGGCGCCAAGATGGAGCTTCCTCCGTCCGCCTGCGGCATGGCCCGGCACATAGTCGTTCTGTCCTGAAATTATTTCCCCTCGAACAGCCATCTCACGGCTGTTCTGAACTCGGGACGCCAAGCCGTTTCGCTGTGCTTGGCCTCCGGACCGACGCTGAGAGTGACGCTGCCGGGTGCCGCTTCCGCCCTCAAGGTAGCGTCCATCGCCCGGGCCGGGTTCTCCATGATGGCTCCCTCCAGATGACCGACGAACAGATAGATCCGGGTGCCGGCGGGCACCGGCGTCTTTTCGGCTCGGGAGACCAATTCCGGCGAGGCCCAGTAAGACGGCGAGAATACCCCATATTTGGAAAAGACCTCGGGATAGGCCAGCAACGCGTAGTGCGAGATCAGCCCGCCCATCGATGAGCCGATGATCGCCGTGTGATCGCGGTCGGGCAGGGTGCGATAGGTCCGGTCGATATAGGGCTTCACCACCTCGACGATGAAGCGCATGTACTGAGGCCCTTCGGCCACTTTCAGTTCTGGACCGGGATAGGGGTTCAGCTCGCTCATGCGCTTGTCGCTGTTGTCGATGCCGACGACGATGGTCTCGAAATGATCGGTCCTGGCCAATTCGTTGAGGGTTTCGTCGACACCCCATTCCCCGGAATAGGCGGTTTTGGCGTCGAACAGATTCTGGCCGTCATGCATATAGATCACCGGATAGCGCCGCTCCGGATGGTCCGCGTAACCCGGCGGCACATAGATGCGCAGTCCGCGGTCGCGGTCGAGGCCGGGCATCGCCAGCTTTTCGGTGGGGATCAGCACATTGGGCGGGCGGTCGATGTCCGCTCCGATTGCAGCACCACTTTTTTTCCATGCGCCACGTCGGACAGATTGTTCGCGAGATCCCGCGCCATGTCGGGGCTTTTGCCCAGCACGGCGACGATCGTTCGGTCCTTGGGCCGATAGCCGAGCACGCCGTCGCCGCCGTCATGGCCGTAGAACGGGCCGTCCGTGTCCGGCAGGACATACAGGCCGAGTCCGTAGAGGCCGCCGTCGGGCGGGGTGGTCATCGCGCGAACCGACTCTGGCGACAGGACTTTGCCGCCATAGAGCGCGGTCTCCCAGGTCGCGAGATCCTGAACTGTCGAGACGATGCCGCCATCTTCCGCACGCAGACCGGTTGATTTCATCCCCAGCGGGGCGAATAGACGCTTGTCCAGAAAGTCGCGAAATGGCATGCCGCCGGCCTTTTCGACGGCGCGGGCCAGCAGCGCATAGCCGGCCGGACTGAGTTCGAATCTCTTGTCCACCTCCGGCGCCTGGAGGGTCGCATCATTGCCGAGTCCCGAGCGGTGGATCAGCAGAAGGCGCAGCGTGATTTTGCTCCAGCCCGCCGGAATGTCGGGCAGATAGGCGGACAGCGGATCGTCCAGGTGCAGCATGCCGTCCTGCTGCAGCAGAAGGAGCGCCGCGGCGGTGAACTGCATGCCGATGGCGCCGATGGGATGAGGGGTGTCGACCGCCGACCCATATCCTTTTTCGAGCATGATCTTGCCCTCGCGGGAGACCAGCACCGATCCCGAGAAGCCGTCTCGCGCGTAAACCTGCGCGATGTGCTCCATGCGCGCTGCGCCGTCGCCGCTCGCGGCGAAAGCCAGGCCCGGCAGGAAGATCAGCGCCGCGATCTTCCGCCGGAACGAGGCCCGCATGCTCAGACGGACGCCAGAGCGTAGAGATGCTTGATGTAGGACAAGGTGGCGTCGGCCATGCCCTGCACCTTCGGATTGCTGCTTTCGATCACGTAATATTCGTCCGGCGCATGGGCGCGGCTGCCATGGCCGGTGCCGAAATGACCGGCGGGCAGGCTGACCGGAGCGCCGGTGAAGATGTAGCCCGGCCACGAACCGCCCAGCCGCGGCGCCAGCGACACCGCCATGCCTTCGCCCCGGTAGGTCGCCACCGACGCCTTGATCAGCGAGGAGTTTTCGTCGGTCTGGGTCGGGTCGTAGCCGCCGCTCACCTTGACGTCGATGTCGCCGAAGCCGCGCTTGGCCAGATGGGCCTTGAGCTTGGCCTCGGCATCCTTGGCGGTCTGGTCGGGCACCAGGCGGAAATCGAGCTTGGCGGTGGCCTTGGACGGCAGGATCGTCTTGCCGCCCGGGCCGGTATAGCCCGAGATCATGCCCTCGATATTGACCGTCGGTTCCTGGGCCAGCCTTTCGAGGGCGGCGCGGTAATCGAGGTCGCGCACCCAATGCTGCACGCCCAGCAGCTTCTTGGCGTCCTCTTCGTGGCCAGCGGCGACCTTTTCGGCGATCAATTGCTTCTGGCGGTCGGTCAGCGGCTTCACATGTTCGTACCAGCCGTCGATGGCGGGATCGTTGCCGTCTTCCGACACCAGCGTGTTGAGCGCCTTGACCAGATGCCAGACGGCGCTGTCCAGCGCCGCCTTGTAGCTGGAATGGATGTCGTCCTTGGAGCCGCGACCCCATTTCTCGGTCGAGGAGGTGAGTTCCACTTCGATCAGGCCCTTGGCGCCGAGATAGACCTCGACGCTGCCCTGCGGCGATTGCGAGGCGAAGGGCATGAAGACTTCGTGGCACTTGGACAAAGCCTTCAGGACTTCGGGCTTGTGCACCACCTGGCCGAAATGCGGCGAGCCGATTTCCTCCTCGCCCTCGGCCACCAGCACGATATTGACCGGCGGCTTCTTGCCGGCGGCCTTCAAGGCATGCAGCGCGGCGAGGAAGGTCGCCTCCGGACCCTTCTGATTGATGGCGCCGCGGCCGATCATCACCTTGCCGAACGGCGCCTTGTCGACGATGCGGCCTTCGAGCGGCGGCGAACTCCATTCGGAGGGATCGAACTGCTTGACGTCATACATGAAATACATGCCCACCGTGCGCTTGGCGCCGGCATCCAGCGTGGCGAACACGCCCGGCTGTCCGTCGGTCGGCATGATGGTGGCGGTCTGGAAACCGGCCTCCTTCAACAGGTCGGCCATCCGTTGCGCGCCTTCCTGCATGTTGCGGTTCTCGGCGGCGATGGAGGGCAGGGCGATCCAATCCTGCAGGCGCTTGATGGCTTCGGGCTGCTGCTTCTCGATGGCGGCCTTGACCGCGGACAGGTCGCCGCCGAAGGACAGCGGGTCGGCGGCCCACAAACGACGCGGCATCGCGGCGGTCAGGCCCGCCGCCGCCGTCATCATCATCAGACCACGGCGTTCAATCAGAAAACGGCTCATCAAGTTCCTCCCAATTATTTATCACCAATTGGGTGCGTGAAAGGCCTCCTTGCCGTCCAGCACCGTCAAAAGCGCCTGGGCCTTCAGGATTTCCGGCTCGGGCACGGTCATCAGATCCTTGGAGAACACGGTGAAATCGGCCCGCATGCCGGGCTTGATGGCGCCCAGTTCCTTTTCGCGGAACGAGGCATAGGCCGGCCACACGGTGAACATCTTCAGCGCGGTGGCGCGATCCACCGCTTCCTCGGGATGCCAGCCGGGGCCGGAATGGCCGTCCAGCGCCTTGCGGGCGACGGCGGCGTAGAATTCGATGCGCGGATCGCCCTTCTCGACCGGGGCGTCGGACCCGCCGGGGATGATCGAGCCGGCCTTGATCAGATCGGCCCAGGGATAGCCTTCCTTGAGGCGCGCATCGCCCAGGCGCTTTCCGGCGAAATCGAGGTCGCCGATGGCGTGGCTGGGCTGCATCGAGGGGATCACGCCGAGCTGGGCGAAGCGCGCGATATCCTCTGGCGCGATGATCTGGGCGTGTTCGACGCGCCAGCGCGGCGGCTGGGTCAGGCGGTCCTTTTCGGGCACCGCGGCGAAGGCCTCCTGGTACCAGTCGAGCACCAGCCGGTTGCCCCTGTCGCCGATCGCATGGGTGGTGATCTGGATGCCGCGCTTCAGGGCCTCGATCCAGACGGGCAGCACGTCCTCTTTCTTCGAGACGAGCAGCCCGTCGGTGTCGGCGTCGCTGTATTTGGCCAGCAGCGCGGCGCCGCGCGATCCCAGCGCGCCATCCATGTAGAACTTCACGGCGCGGGTGATGATCCGCCCGTCCGAGGCGATGTGCGGGCCATCCTTTTTGAGGTTGGCGAAATAGTCCGGCTCGACCGCGTTGTAGACGCGCAAGGGCGCTTCGCCTTTGCGGGCGAAGTCTTCCAGCATCACCACGTCGTCCCACGGCACGCTCATATAATGCACGCCGGTCCAGCCATGGCTGGTCTCGAAATCGAAGGCCGCCTTGAAAGCTTTGGCGCGATAGGCGGCGTCGGGGGCGGGGACCAGCTTGTAGGCCAGCGACAGGGCGTTATCGACCACCATGCCGTTCGGCTCGCCCGCCGCGTCCTTGTTGATGTAGCCGCCTTCGGGCACCGGGGTGTTGCGGTCGATGCCGGCCAGGGCCAGCGCCTTGGAATTGAGCACCACCGCATGGCCGTCGGCGCGTTCGAGGATTACCGGGCGGTCGGAAACCACCGCGTCGATATCCTGGCGGGTGGGGAAGCGGGCTTCGGGCCAATGGGTTTCGATCCAGCCGCGCCCGAACAGCAGGCCCGAACCCGGTTCGCCAATATCGTGCATTTGGGAGCGGTTCTTGACCGCCTCCATCACCGCCGCCAGCGAGGCCGATCCTTCGAGATTGAGGGTCAGTTCGCGTTCGCCGACTTCCCGCAGATGGGCGTGCGAATCGGTGAAGCCGGGATACATCGCCGCACCCTTGAGGTCGACCAGCGTGGTTTGCTTGCCCTTGAGCTTTTCCGCGTCCTTGCGCGATCCGGCGAACAGAACGCGCCCCTTGGCCACCGCGACCGCTTCGACCCTGGGATTGGCGTCATCCGCCGTATAGATCGGGCCGTTCCAATAAAGCGTATCGGCCACTTCCTTGGCCGAGGCCGCGCCGGACAACAGGATGGCGGCCAGCAGAACAGCTTTGCGCATGCGACATTCCCCCAGACGTTCCTGTTAAACGATAGCTCAAGGAGGTTTGATCGCAAAGAGGTGTAACTGGACTGTAAAAAACCTCACCATCAGCCCGGCAGTTCCATCGCGACCTGATTGCGGCCCGCGCCCTTGGCGGCGTACAGCGCCGCGTCGGCGCGCGCCAGCAGGCTGTCCACGCAATCGCCCTGGCGGCGGCAGCCGACGCCGATCGAGATCGACAGGGCGATTTCCTGTCCCTCGAAGGTGGCACGGGTCTCCTCGATTTGACGACGCAGCCTGTCGGCGGCGGACCGCGCGTCGTCGCCTTCCAGCAGCGGCAGCAGCACCAGGAACTCCTCGCCGCCCAGGCGTCCGACGCAATCGCCTTCGCGCAGGGCGTGGCTCAGCACCCGCGATACGGTGCGCAGAGCTTCGTCGCCCGCCGCATGGCCATAGGTGTCGTTGATCGCCTTGAAATGATCGATGTCGGCCATCAGCACCGCCAGCGGCAGGGCATGTCGCGCCGTGACGGACAGCTCCGCCGACAGGGTTTCAAGAATGCCGCGGCGGTTGGCGACGCCGGTCAGCTCGTCGGTGCGCGAGCTTTTTTCCAGGGTGCGGCTCAGCGCGATCACCGCCAGATGGTCGCTGGCGGCGGCGCGTTCGCGGCGGTTGATCGAAAAGGCCAGGCCGGCGATCACCGCCGCTTCGACCAGCGTCGCCGCGATCAGCGGCCCGCGCGGTTCGAGATAGGCATGGCTGGCGAGATAGGCCAGCACCGAGCCGCCGACGCTGGCATCGGCGATCAGCGGCATGCGCAGGAACGCGGTGGACGAAGAGAGCACGAAGGTCACGCCCACCGCCACGATCAGCAGCCGCAGATAGAAGAGGGGGGTGACATGCCCGTCGTCGAACAGGAAGAGCGCGGTGCCCCAGCCGATTCCGATCAGCGCCGACAGCACCATCTCGATGCGCAGCAGCGGCTCGGCGCCGCGTCGCTCGATGGCGCCCGACACCGCGATCTGGCCCAGCGCGGAGCGGGTTCCCAGCACCGCCGCCATCGCCATCAGCCAGAGGCTGGCCGGCATCCACCGGCCGGCGACGAATTCCGGCCCGGTCATGATGCCCAGCGGCGGCAGCGCCGACAGCGAGGATAATCGGGTGCGGCCGAAATAGTCGCGCGCCAGCAGGCGATCGAGATCGGCGGGATCGACGGAGGGAGTCATGGCGACCTCATACCGGATCGATGGCGCCCGCGCCAGAACAGACGGCGGCGACATTGTCGAGTGCCCTGAAGCCCATGGCGTTGCGGGTCTCGATCGTAGCGCTGCCGATATGGGGCGTCAGGAACACGTTGGGCAGCTCGGCGAAGCGCGTGTCGTAATCGGGCTCGGAACGGAACACGTCGAGCCCGGCGGCGAACAGATGCCCCGATTTCAGCGCGTCGAGCAGCGCGTCCTCGTCGACCAGCGAGCCGCGCGCGGTGTTGACCAGCACGGCGCCCCTGGGCAGCAGGGCCAGGGTCTCGGAATTGATCACCTTCTCGGTCGCGGCGGTGGCGGGGGCGTGGATGGCCAGGATGTCGCAGTGGGGAAGCATGTCCCTCAGATCGGCGAAATAGCGGGCGCCGGCCTCCAAGTCGGGTTTGAGCCGCGAGCGGTTGGAATAGAGGATCTGCATGTTGAAGCCCCGCGCGCGCTGCGCCATCGCCTGGCCGATGCGGCCCATGCCGAAGATGCCCAGGCGCTTGCCGGTCACCTGCAGGCCGAGAAATTCGCCCATGCCGAAGCTCTGGCGCCAGCCCTTGCGCATCAGCTGTTCCGCCTCGGCGCCGCGGCGGCAGGCGGCCAGCATCAGCAGCATCGCCATGTCGGCGGTGCAGTCGGTCAGCACGTCGGGGGTGTTGGTGACGATCAATCCCCTGGCCTTGGCGGCCGGGACGTCAATATGGTCATAGCCGACGGTGACGGTAGCGAGTACTTTTACGTGCGGGGGCAGGCGAGCGATCGCGTCGGCGCTCATCTTGTGGCGATGGCTGATCAGCAGAGCCTCGGCGCCATGGTGTTCAACTTGCGCGAGCGCCTCGTCGATTGTCATATTGCGATCGCCGCCGATCGGGTCGAACCGCTCGGGCAGGCTTTCGAACACGGCTTTGGGCAGGCCGGGCGCGACGACGAGACGGGGTTTCTGCATGGAACCATCCTTTCATACTTTGCAGGTAATGATAGGATAGAGGGGTTCTGGAGAGGGAGAGGGAATGTCGGCGTCACCGGCGACATCAGCGGATGAGTTTTGGCAGGCGGGATATGCCGAGCTGCAGGGACGCCTGTCGGTGGCCCAAGGCGAGGCGCAGCATCTGCGCGAAAC
>Ga0213872_10002745_pt1 | contig 10104 bp, 7 predicted proteins | sample VelepicomBERX_R2_FD_160071 | JGI IMG/M metagenome (GOLD analysis project Ga0213872, IMG submission 160071) | Rhizosphere microbial communities from Vellozia epidendroides in rupestrian grasslands, the National Park of Serra do Cipo, Brazil - RX_R2 | ecosystem: Host-associated > Plants > Roots >... | reverse complement strand
CACGACTGGACATGGTGGTAATCGTCATGGCGGCCTCCTTTGCATGTAGCTACGTTACTACAAATGACACGGTGCGCCAGTTGCCATATTAAATCATTTGATTTATTAAATCAGATACTTTATTGTCGATAGCATTCGATTAACAATCGGCAGGGGCGGCGTGGAGCGGAGATCCAGACAGGTGGTGGCCATCGGCGGCGCGTCCGGTTTTTGGGGCGATAGCGTGCTTGGCGCGCGGCAGCTGGTCGCCTCGGGACAGATCGATTACCTGGTGTTCGACTACCTGGCCGAGCTGACCATGTCGCTGCTGGCCAACGCCCGGCAAAAGAATCCCGACGCCGGCTATGCCACCGACTTCGTGGCCCTGGCAATGCGCGCGGTGCTCAAGGACGCGCTCAAGAAAGGCATCCGCATCGTCGCCAACGCCGGCGGCGTCAACCCGCGCGCCTGCGCCGCCGCGCTCAAGGCGCTGGCGGAAGAGCAGGGCGTGGCGGTGCGCGTGGCCGTGGTGGAGGGCGACAACGTCATGCCGCTGCTGCCATCGCTGGACGTTCCGGGCCTGCCCGCCAAGGTGTTGACAGCCAACGCCTACCTCGGCGCCTTGCCGATCAAGCAGGCGCTCGACGCGGGCGCGCAGGTCGTCATCACGGGACGCTGTGTCGACAGCGCGGTCACGCTGGGCGCGTTGATGCACGAATTTGGCTGGAGTCCGGAGGACTACGACCTGCTCGCCGCTGGCAGCCTGGCCGGACATCTGATCGAATGCGGCTGCCAGGGCGTGGGCGGCCTGCATACCGACTGGGAGCAGGTGCCGGATTGGGCCAACAGCGGCTATCCGATCGTTGAATGCTCTCGCGACGGTGGCATCGTGATCACCAAGCCCGCAGGGACGGGCGGCCTGGTGACGCCCGCCACCGTCGGCGAGCAACTGCTGTACGAGATCGGCGACCCGGCGCGCTATCTGCTGCCGGATGTGGTGTGCGACTTCACGCAGGTACGCCTGACGCAGCAAGGCCCCGAGCGTGTGGCGGTGCAGGGCGTGCGCGGACTGCCGCCGACCAGCACGTACAAGGTCTCGTCCACCTGCATGGACGGCTACCGCTGCGCCGCGCAGCTGACCATCATCGGCTTCGATGCCGAGCGCAAGGCGCGCCGCACGGCGGAGAGCATCCTGGAACGCACCCGCGCCATGTTCCGCGCATTGGGCATGGCCGACTACAGCGCCACGCAGATCGAAATTCTCGGCACAGCGCCTTCGCATGGTCCGCACGCCCCGCAAGGGCAGCACTGGGATGCGGTGCTGTGGCTGGCCGTCTCCCACAACGACAAGCGCGCGCTGGAGCTGTTCAGCCGCGAGATCGCGCCATCCGCCACTTCGTGGGCGCCCGGAACCACGGGCATGGGCGGCCGGCCCACCGTGTCGCCATCCATCAAGCAGTTCGCCTTCCTGCTTGATAAAGACAAGGTGCAGCCGACCGTGCTGCTGCCGGATGGCCAGCAGCTACCCGTAGCGATCCCGCATGTGTCGCAGCAGCCGGTATTCTCGCCAGCGTCGCCCGCGCCATCCGCGTCGCCCAGCGTCCCGCATGCGGATGGCGAAGTCGCTGTGGTCGACCCGTCCTGGCGCCAGGTGCCGCTGATCGAGCTGGTCTGGGCCCGCAGCGGCGACAAGGGCGACATCTCCAACATCGGCGTGATCGCGCGCCGCCCGGACTACCTGCCGCTCCTGCGCGCCCAATTGACCGGGCAAAGCGTCGCCGCCTATCTGGCCCACTTGGCAGAAGGCCCGGTCACCCGTTACGAGCTGCCCGGCATGGACGCCTTCAACTTCGTCTGCGAGCGCGCGCTGGGTGGCGGCGGCATGGCCTCACTGCGGCACGACGCGCTGGGCAAAGGCATGGCGCAGGTACTGTTGTCCATGCCGATTCGCGTGCCATTTGCCGAGGAGGCCTGAATGGTCAACCCCATGCCCCCATCGGCCGAATTCAGCGCTGAACACGAAGCCGACCTGGCCGCACGCCAGTTGGGCTGGAAATAACAAGGACTCGCCATGTATCGATCGATCTTCAAACCGGAACTGTTCAAGGGCAAGGTTATCGTCGTCACCGGCGGCGGTAGCGGCATCGGCCGCTGCACCGCGCACGAGTTGGCGGCACTGGGCGCGACAGTAATCCTCGTCGGCCGCACGCTGGACAAGCTGGAAGCCGTGCGCGACGAAATTGCCCGTGACGGCGGCCGCGCCGATCCGCGCGCCTGCAATATCCGCGACGAAGCCGCGGTCACCGCGCTGGTGGCGGACACCCTCGCCGCCCACGGCCGCATTGATGGCCTGGTCAACAACGCGGGCGGCCAGTTCCCATCCGCGCTGCTGGGCATCTCGCAAAAGGGCTGGGAAGCGGTGGTCCAGACCAACCTCACCGGCGGCTTCCTGATGGCGCGCGAATGCCTCAAGCAGCACATGCAGCGCCACGGCGGCAGCATCGTCAACATCGTGGCCGATATGTGGGGCGGCATGCCGAATATGGGCCACTCCGGTGCGGCGCGCGCGGGCATGGTCAACTTCACCGAGACGGCGGCCTTTGAATGGGCGCAGTACGGCGTGCGCGTCAACGCCGTGGCGCCGGGCTACGTGGCCTCGTCCGGCATGGACTCCTATCCGCCCGCCATGCGCCAGATCATTCGTGGATTTGCTGGGACGGTGCCGCTGCACCGCATGGCGACCGAGGCGGAGATCGCCGCACCAATCGTATTCCTGCTGTCGGAAGCGGCCAGCTTCATCACCGGCACAACCCTGCGCGTGGATGGCGGCCGTCCCAACGCGCGCGGCGGCTTGCCGATGCCCACGCCATCGCAGGGCGGAGAGGCGTTTGACGGCTTCCACCTGGCCAGCACGCCCAAGGTGTTCCAGGATGACGGGAGCAAGCCATGACACAGCTGTTCACCCGCATCGCGCCGCACAGCGAGCAGTTCCAGGCCAACGCGGCGGCGCTGGAAGGACAGATCGCCCAGCTGCGTGCGCTGGAAAAGCGCACGCGCGACAAGTCCAACGCCGCAGGCCCCTTGTTCGCCAAGCGCGGCCAGTTGCTGCCGCGCGAACGGCTGGGCCATCTGCTCGACGTCGGCGCGCCATTCCTTGAGCTATCCACGCTGGCGGGCTACTGCCTTGACGCGAAAGACCCTGCGCAGTCCGTGCCGGGCGGTGGCCTGCTGGCCGGGATCGGCTACGTCAGCGGCGTGCGCGTGATGGTGCTGGTGGATGATGCCGGTATCGATGCCGGCGCCTTGCAGCCGATGGGCATAGAGAAGTTCCAGCGCGCGCAAGCCATCGCGCTGGAGCAGAAGCTGCCCTTTATCCACCTGGTGGAGAGCGCGGGCGCCAACCTGCTGGCCTACAAGGTGGAGACCTTCATCAACGGCGGCAGCACCTTTTACTGGCTCGCGCGCCTGTCGGCGGCTGGCCTGCCGGTGATCAGCGTGGTGCACGGATCCAGCACGGCGGGCGGCGCCTACATGCCCGGCCTGTCCGATTACGTGGTGATGGTACGTGAACGGGCGCGCGCCTTCCTGGCCGGGCCGCCGCTGCTGAAGGCCGCCACCGGCGAAATCGCCTCCGAAGAAGAACTGGGCGGCGCCGAGATGCACGCCTCGATGTCCGGCCTGAGCGAATACACGGCGGAAGACGATGCCGACGCACTGCGCATCACGCGCGACATCGTCGCCGCGCTGGACTGGAATCGCGATCTGCCTGCGCCTGCGCGTGCCTACGAAGCGCCGCGCTACGACGCCGCCGAACTGCTGGGCATCGCCTCCACCGACCACCGCAAGCCGCTGGATATGCGCGAAGTGATCGCACGAGTGGTGGACGGCTCCGGCTTCCTCGAATTCAAACCGGACTACGGCCCGGCCACCGTCACCGGCCACGCCTTCATCTGCGGCATGCGGGTGGGGATCATCACCAACAACGGCCCGATCGACCCGGCGGGCGCCAGCAAGGTGGTGCACTTCATCCAGGTGTGCAGCCAGTCGGACACGCCCTTGCTCTACCTGCAGAACACCACCGGCTACATCGTCGGCAAGGCTTCCGAGCAGGCGGGCATGATCAAGCACGGCTCCAAGATGATCCAGGCGATGTCCAACGCGCCGGTGCCGCGCATCACGGTGCATTGTGGCGCGTCCTTCGGTGCGGGGAACTTCGGCATGTCGGGGCGCGGCTTCTTCCCCGATTTCTGTTTCAGCTGGCCGAACGCGCGTACCGCCGTCATGGGCGCGGAGCAGGCGGCCAACACCATGGCCTTCGTCATGGAAGGTAGCATGAAGCGCAAGGGCCTGGAGGTGGACCGCGACGCCATCGAAGCCATGCGCGCCAAGGTCATCGCCACGTTTGAAGCGCAGACCGACGCCTTCTACCTGTCGGGACGCCTGCTGGACGACGGCGTGATCGACCCGCGCGACACGCGCAAGGTGCTGGCCATCGTGCTGTCGGTCTGCGAAGAAGCGCGCCGGCGCCAGCTGCATCCGGTCCAATTCGCGGTCGCCCGCGCCTGAATTCAAACACGGAGACACCCATGCAATTCACCCACGAACACCTGGAGCTGCAGCGCAATCTGGAACGCTTTATCGAGACGGAGATCAATCCCTACGTCGACGAATGGGAGGAGGCCGAGATCTTCCCGGCCAAGGAGCTGTTCCGCAAGATGGGCAAACTGGGCTTCCTCGGCATCACCAAGCCGGTGGAGTATGGCGGCCTGGGGCTGGACTACTCCTATGCCGTGGCGGCGGGCGAGGCGCTGGGCAATATCAACTGCGGCGGCGTGCCCATGGCGATTGGCGTGCAGACGGATATGGCCACGCCCGCGCTGGCGCGCTTCGGCTCCGATGCGTTGCGCCGCGAATTCCTGGCGCCAGCGATCACGGGCGATGCGGTGGCCTGCATCGGCGTCTCCGAGCCGGGCGCCGGTTCCGACGTGGCGGCGGTAAAGACCACGGCGCGCAAGGACGGCGACGACTACATCATCAACGGTAGCAAGATGTGGATCACCAACTCGCTGCAAGCGGACTGGATGTGCCTTCTTGCGAATACCTCGGACGGCGCGCCGCATCGTAACAAGACCCTGATCATCGTGCCGATGAATACCCCCGGTATCTCGGTTGGCAAAAAGATCCGTAAGATCGGCATGAACTCTTCCGACACCGGCCTGATTCACTTTGACGAAGTGCGTGTGCCGCAGCGCTTCCGCGTCGGCGAGGAAGGGCTGGGCTTTACCTACCAGATGCTGCAGTTCCAGGAAGAGCGCCTGTTTGCCTCGGCCACCAATCTGCGCTCGCTCAGCAAGTGCATTGAGCAGACGGTGGAATACACGCGCGAGCGCAAGATGTTCGGCGGTTCGGTGCTGGACAACCAGTGGGTGCATTTCACGCTGGCGGAGTTGAAGACGGAAGTGGAAGCCCTGCGTGCGCTGGTCTACCGCGCCTGCGATCTGTACGTGGCAGGGCAGGACGTGACCGAGTTGGCCTCCATGGCTAAGCTGAAGACGGGGCGGCTGATTCGCACGGTGTCGGACAGCTGCCTGCAATTCTGGGGCGGCATGGGCTATACGCTGGAGAACCCGGTCTCGCGCCTGTATCGCGATGGCCGCCTGGTGTCGATTGGCGCGGGTGCGGATGAGGTCATGCTGGGCATCATTTGCAAGTACATGGGCACGCTGCCGGGCAAGAAGGGCTGATCGCATGGCGCTGCGTCCTTTCCGCTCGATCCTGATTGCCAACCGGGGCGAAATCGCGCTGCGCATCACGCGCACGGCGCGGCGGTTGGGCTATCGCGTCATCGCCGTGTATTCGGATGCGGACCGCGATGCGCCGCATTGCCGGGCGGCGGATGCGGCGGTGCATATCGGCGCGGCGCAGCCGTCGGCGTCTTACCTGAATATCGCGGCCTTGCTGGCGGCGGCGCGGTCTTCGGGCGCGGAGGCGGTCCATCCCGGTTATGGTTTTTTGGCGGAGAGCGAGGCCTTCGCGCAGGCGTGCGCGGGTGCTGGACTGGCGTTCATCGGCCCGCCGCCCGCTGCGATCCGCGACATGGGCAACAAGGCGGGCGCCAAGCGCATCATGGCGCAGGCGGGTGTGCCTTGCGTGCCGGGTTATCATGGCGTGGACCAGTCGGATGCGCGCATGGCGCAGGAGGCCGCAGCCATCGGCTATCCGCTGATGATCAAGGCGGCGTCGGGCGGCGGTGGCCGGGGCATGCGCCGGGTGGAACGTGCGGAAGACTTTACGGCGGCGCTGCAGTCTGCGCGGTCGGAGGCGCAGAACGCGTTTTCCAGCGGTGAGCTGATACTGGAGAAGGCCATCGTTGAACCGCGCCACATCGAGATTCAGGTGTTTGCGGATGCGCATGGCAATGTCGTGCATCTGGGCGAGCGCGATTGCTCGGTGCAGCGGCGCCATCAGAAGCTGATCGAGGAATCGCCTTCGCCAGTTGTGACTGAGGAACTGCGGCAGCGCATGGGGGAAGTGTCGGTGGCTGCGGCGCGCGCCATCGGCTACGTCGGCGCGGGGACGCTGGAGTTTCTGCTCGACCGCGAAGGGCAGTTCTACTTCATGGAGATGAATACCCGCTTGCAGGTGGAGCATGCGGTGACCGAGTGTGTGGTGGACGTTGATCTGGTGGAGTGGCAGTTGCGCGTGGCGGGCGGCGAGGCGCTGCCCCTGTCGCAGCAGGAGATCGATGCCCGGCGCGCCGGTGGCGGGCATGCCATCGAGGTGCGTCTGTGCGCGGAAGATCCGTCGCAGGACTTTTTGCCGCAGAGCGGAAGCGTCGCGCGCTGGCGTGCGCCGGGCGCGGTGCGAACAGATCACGCGCTGGAAGATGGCCTGCAGGTGTCTCCGTTTTACGATTCGATGCTGGCCAAGATCGTGGCGCACGGCCTGGATCGCGCCGACGCGTTGCGCCGCCTGTCGCGCGCGCTGGAGGATTGTCTGCTGCTCGGCGTGCGCAGCAACCGGCGCTTCCTGGCGCAATGCGTGGCGCACCCCGAGTTCGTCGCCGGGCGCGCCACCACGGCGTTCATTGAAATGAATTTGCCCGCATCTGCCCGCAGCGTGGCCACCGCGACCGGCGCTGCCCCCGCAGGCGCGCAGGCGCGTGTTGCGGGACTAGCGGCGCTGCTTCTCGCGGCGCGCCGGCAGCCTGCCGCCGCGCGCTATCCGGTGGAGCTGCAGGGATGGTCGAATAGCGATGCTTATCCGCATCTGTGCCTCTTCACGCTGGATGGGCAGCCGGCGCAGGCCTATGTGCGAGCCGCTGGGGCAGGGTGCTGGGAGGCAGCGCATGGCTTGCCCGGCCCGGCGCCATCGGCCGGCTCCATGGGCTCGACGGGCTCTGAGGTGGTGATCGGCTCTTCGGCCCGGGTCACGCTGGCCACTGTGCTGGCCGACGACGGCAACTGCCTGCAACTGGAAACCGGCATGCGCACCATCGCCATCGAATACGCCCGCGTGGCCGACGAATGGCACATCCTGATAGACGGGGTTGAACACATCCTGCGCGACACCACCTACGCACGCGCGGAACGCAATGGCGCCTCAGCGGGCAGCGGCCGCATCACCGCGCCAATGAACGGCCGCGTCACCGCCATCCACGTCGCGCAGGGCGATCAGGTGGAGGCTGGCCAGCCGCTGCTGGTAATAGAAGCCATGAAGATGGAGCACAGCGTCGTGGCTCCCTTGGCTGGGCAGGTGGAGCAGCTGGGCATCCGCGTTGGCGACCAGATCGCACCCGGCGCGCTACTGGCGCAGATCGCCGCTGTGCCGGCTGCCGCGACCCCGGCAAACTTGGCCGCCACCGCCGACGGAGGCTAAAATGTCCGCCGTTCTCCTCCTTAACGATGCCATGAGCGCCACTTCCGAACAACCCGTCAAACGCAAGCGCGGCCGCCCGGTGCAGGATGCCAGCGAAGGCCTGCGCCAAGCCCTGCTCGACCAGTCGGCCAAACTGTTCCGCGAAAAAGGCTACGGCAACACCACCGTGCGCGATATCGCCGCCGCCACCGGCATCCACGCCGGCAGCTGGTTCTACCACTTCAAGACCAAGCAAGACATCCTGGCCGCCGTGGTGGAACTGGGCCTGACCCGCGCGCTGGAGGCCATCGAAGTCATTGGCGTCGACCAGCTCCCCCCGCGCGAAGCCTTGCTGCGCCTGATCCAGCAGCATCTGCATACGTTGCTGGGGCCAGACCAGGACTACATCCCCGTCATGCTGTACGAATGGCGCTCCCTGGACGCCGGCGCCAAGCTGCGCATCGTCGGCCTGCAGGACCGCTATGAAGCCGTCTGGGACCGGGTGATCGTGCGCCTGCACCAGTCGGGCGAATGGTCCATGCCGACCAAGCTGGATCGCCTGCTGATGTTCGGAGCCCTGAATTGGTGCGCCAAGTGGTACAAGGCCGACGCCGGGGACGATCTTGACTCGCTGGCGAAGACCGCGCTGCAATTTGTGCTCCGTACACCATAATTCGCCGGACGATGGCATACTGTCGCCAAAACAAAGGAGACAGTGATGCAAAAAATCCTGGCAAGCGCCATTGCAGGCATCGTATTGACTTTGGCTGGCGGCGCCGCCCTGGCCGACGCCCAGCACCCCAAGATCGGCTTTTCGATTGACGACCTGCGCATCGAACGCTGGGCCCGCGATCGCGACCTGTTCAACGCCGAGGCAGAAAAGCTGGGCGCCAAGGTCTACATCCAGTCGGCCGACGCCAGCGAACAGCGCCAGATCGCCCAGATCGAAAACCTGATTTCGCGCGGCGTCGACGTGCTGGTGATCGTGCCTTACAACGCCACAGTCCTGAACAACGTCATCCGCGAAGCGAAGAAGGCCAAGATCAAGGTGATCTCCTACGACCGCCTGATCCTCAACGCCGATGTCGACGCCTACATTTCCTTCGATAACACCAAGGTCGGCGAGCTGCAGGCCGAGGCCCTGGTGCAGCAAAAGCCCAAGGGGAACTACTACCTGTTGGGCGGCGCGCCGACCGACAACAACGCCAAGATGCTGCGCGAAGGCCAGCTCAAAGTCCTGCAACCGCTGGTGGACAAGGGCGACATCAAGATCGTCGGCAAGCAGTGGGTCAAGGACTGGAGCCCGGCCGAGGCGCTCTCCATCATCGAGAACGCGCTGACTGCCAACGGCAACAAGATCGACGCCGTGGTGGCCTCCAACGACGCCACGGCCGGCGGCGCGATCCAGGCGCTCACCGCGCAAAAGCTCAACGGCAAAGTGGCCGTATCGGGGCAGGACGCCGACCTGGCGGGCGTCAAGCGCGTCATCGCCGGCACCCAGACCATGACCGTCTACAAGCCGCTCAAGCAACTGGCGGCGGAAGCGGCCAAGCTGTCGGTCCAGCTGGCGCGCAACCAGGCCCCTGCCTACAACGCCAGCTACGACAACGGCGCCAAGAAGGTCAGCACGCTGCTGCTCAAGCCCATCGCCCTGACGAAGTCGAACGTGCAGGTGCTGGTCGACGATGGCTTCTACACCAAGGCCCAGCTGTCTGCGCAATGACGGACTACCTGCTGGAGATGCGCGGCATCGTCAAGCAGTTTGACGGTGTACGCGCCCTGGACGGCATCGACATCCGCGTCCGCCCCGGCGAATGCGTGGGCCTGTGTGGCGAAAACGGCGCCGGTAAATCCACTTTGATGAAGGTGCTGTCGGCGGTCTACCCGCATGGCAGCTGGGACGGCGAGATCCTGTGGGATGGCGCGCCCTTGCGCGCGCAGTCGACCCGCGAAACGGAAGCGGCCGGGATCATCATCATCCACCAGGAGCTGATGCTTGTGCCCGAGCTGACGGTGGCGGAGAACATCTTCCTCGGCAACGAGCTGACACTGCCGGGCGGGCGCATGGACTACGCCGCCATGAACCGCCGCGCGGCCGAGCTGCTGGCCGAGCTGAATATCCACGACGTCAACGTGGCGCTGCCTGTCAAGCAGTACGGCGGCGGCCACCAGCAGCTGATCGAGATCGCCAAGGCGCTCAACAAGAATGCGCGCCTGCTGATTCTGGACGAGCCTTCGTCTTCGCTGACGGCGGCCGAAATCCATGTG
>Ga0213872_10002744_pt1 | contig 10107 bp, 9 predicted proteins | sample VelepicomBERX_R2_FD_160071 | JGI IMG/M metagenome (GOLD analysis project Ga0213872, IMG submission 160071) | Rhizosphere microbial communities from Vellozia epidendroides in rupestrian grasslands, the National Park of Serra do Cipo, Brazil - RX_R2 | ecosystem: Host-associated > Plants > Roots >... | reverse complement strand
AGACCATTCCCGCCTCTTCCTGATTGCCAGCCCAAAACACATTTGCGGGAGAAGCTCCAGGTCGATCGTCTTGAAGAACCAGTCCAACTTGCTTGAGATATTCTGGGTCCCAACGACGTCGGGCCGGCGTGGCAAGGATCCGGATCGGATTCACAATCGCAAGATCGTTGGTCGAAGCCACAACCCAATCGAGCAAGGGCCTCCAGATGTCTTCCGCCTCTTTCTGATCCAGCCCTTGGAACACCATGTTGAATTCGAGAATATTGCCAGACCGCAGTGCGATTTGTTCGCCCCAATGCGGGTTGAATAAGGCTCCTCGATAGAAGCGAACGACTCTCCGGATCAGCTCTCGAAAAGCGTCGTCCGATTTTGCTTTGATAGTTCCCTGCACGCGGCCGAAGAAATTCGGAAGGGGATGAGTCTTCAGCGTCAGACGCGTGATCACTCCCAAGCTCCCACCGCCGCCACCTTTGATCCCCCAAAACAGATCCGGCTCCATTTGTCGATTCACGGTCCGCACAACCCCATCAGCAGTTACGATTTCCGCCTCTAAGAGGCTTCCGCAGGCGAGTCCGTAGGCCTTTGAAAAGGAACCGAAACCGCCACTTTGCACTAATCCGGCGACACCGACGGTTAAACACCCGCCACCTTGGACGTAACGGCCTGCTTTGCTGACGACTGCGTCGTACACCTGGCCCCAAATTGCCCCCGCCTCGACGGTAACAGCTGGAGTCACTGGGGCTTGGTCTTCGCAGCCCGTGCAGACGAACATTTCGTGCAAGGTGATGCGGTTCATATTGCGCGTCCAAATCAGCAGCGAATCTGGCGCGTTCGATGTCCCCTGGTAGCTATGGCCCCCGCCCCTAATGACGAGTCGCAACCTGTGCTCGCGCGCGAAAATGACGGCGGCGACGATGTCTGCGGCGCTTCTTGCAGCGACCGCGTAGACGCTGGGTTGTGACGTCCAGGCTCCGACCCAGCCTAGCGTCTGGGTCAATCCGCTTTCGTCGCCGAGGTAATAGGGATTCTTCAAATTTCGAAAGAACTCTTCGCAATCGTCGCTGGCAGGCGGTACGCCTGCCAGTTCAGCAAACGGCGAACGAACCTTGAACAGATTGCCACCGACATCTCGTCGAAGCCGGTCCCAATCTGCCTCGGCGGGCCAGTCCGGATCGCTCTGGCGCAAACGATAAACAAGCGGAGCAGCCTTCGACATCTTACTTTTTGGATTGTTGAACTAAACCTGAACTCCGGATTTGGAATAAACCACAGGTGAAATCTGTGGTTTTTAATTCGGAACCTAGGGCGGTCAAGAACGTCTCCCTTCGTCGACCTCGTAGAAATCGAAGAAGGTTACAATGTCCGATCGGTTTGCGAGGCCGCTACCCGCTTTGAAATCCTCCAAAGTTTTCGTTGTGGTGTCATCATCTCGCCAGCCTCGTTTCCGGAGAAAACTGCTGAAGACGGATATTTGCTCTTCGTTGGGGTGACGTCCTTGTTGCAGGCACCAATCAAGGATCTCCTCGTCGGTTCCTCCAGCCAGAGTTCGGTCCCGTAGTGCGGAGTACTCCACGCCGAGGAATCGACAGCAGCGACCGTCAAATCCCTGACCGAGATTTTCGAAGTAATCAGGATGCAGCATTTGAGCGTGCTTCAGGCGGATCTTGTCCAGCATTCGGGCGAAGTACACGAGCCCGCAGGTCTGGTCATAAGCGGTACGCGGCGATTTCTCTTCCATAGGATCAACCGCTGAATCTAGTGATAATCGGCTGTACAGGCTAGCAGTCTCTACAGCAGTCGCGATCTGTTGAGCGCCTCTTGAACCGTTGTAAATTTCGTAAATTCGGGCAAAAAAAATTCTGGCTGTTCCAATGAATATGAGCTACCAGGAGGTCCACGATTATGCTGCCCTGGATTTTAGCTTTCAGTCTCTCCGCTGCTCCATTGGAGGAATCTGATCCGGGCACAGCAGCCCCTTCCGCAGTTTCGCCAAACTACAGCGCAGACGTGCAACTGATCACCCAGCAGATCGCGAAGCAGTACCAATCGTGGATCGCTCGTGATATTGATGGGTACATGGCCGCGTTCTGGAAGTCGCCCCTGTTGGTCTATGTCATCGACAGCGATGTCGCGATTGGCTGGGATAACGCCTATGGCATGGTCCGTCGTGATTTCCCCGCAGGTCAGGACGCCGGCCACCCGGTACTGGAACGGTTGCAGGTCAATGTGATCGGGCCAGACGCCGCAGTCTCCGTAGAGTGGTGGACGGTGCATTTCCGAGGCGCTGACGTTCACGGAAACACGAGTTCGGCCTGGAGGAAATTTTCCGAGGGCTGGCGGACCATAGAGTGCCACACCAGCTCCTCAGAGTTTCCCAAATAGCCTAACTCAGGACCACCCCTGGAGGATGTGGCATGACAAAGGCCACTTCGCAGGGAGGATGTGGCATGACAAAGGCCACTTGGCAGGGTGGATGCGGCATGACAAAGGCCTCTTGGCGGGGTGGGTGCGGCATGACAAAGGCCACTTGGTAGGGTGGATGCGGCATAACGAATGCAACCTGTGTTTTTTGGTGATCGCTGGCCAGGAAGGATCCGACGCCGGCTAGACCAATAGCAGCAATAATGAGTAGTTTTTTCATAGTTCCCGATTTACGACCTTTTTCATTTTGCGCACGTAAAAAAGTATCCGTGCTCCAGACTTTGTGTGACAAACGAGCACCGGAGTACGCAATAAGTCCTAAATTCGAAGAGGTTTAGCAGCGAAACCGCGACCGAGGATAGCGTGGGCTGAGATCGCTGTGGATTTTCAAGAGCTGGCGGTCCAAGCTGTACGGGCGCAAAAAGAGCTAACTGGCCGCGGCCCGGAGGGTTGCGTTAAAAATGGGGGCGCCTCGGTTAGCACGGACTCCCGCACCATTAGATGCGAGACGGCAGACTAACCACTGGCCACAACACTCGCTCTATGATTGCTATATCTGCAGGTTGGCTCGCGGTATATTCTGGGAACTTTTGGCCAATAAATCGGTCAAAGCCATCGCAAGCTGAGAGGCACCTAAAGCGACATTCTCCGGAGTCGGTTCCCTGCCGTGAACCAGATCCCTTTCCACGGCGTAAGAGATTGGCAACGAGCTGAGCAGTGCTTGTGCATAGAAGTCTTTGTAGGTCATACGCACACTTAAATGCGGAATGAACCAAGCCTGTTCAACCTAAATCCCAGTGGTTCTTTATATATTTCAAACCGAACTCCGAAGTTAGGGGCATCGTGCTCGTGCTCCGGCGGCTAGGTACTGGAGGGCTACGCTCCCGACTTCGCCCCTGTTCGCCCCCTTGCTATGGCTGCTACGACGGAGCGTAGCCCTCCAGCGCCAGCGCGTGGCTCATCGCAATTCCACCGATTTACTTGGCTTAGGCTGCCGGCCCGCCAAACCAGACACCAAAGGGCGGCAAAACGATCTTGCCATCTTCGAGCTCGGCATCGAAGCCGTGCCCGTCGATCGAACGCCAATCGCTAGCAACCGGTTGTGAAGCGGTCCGATTAGAAAAGTTGAACACGCAGAGAATTCGTTCACCCTTCCAGGCTCGCTCAAACGCCAGGACCGGTTCGTTTGACTCGACAAACGCGATATCGCCTCGGACCAGGGCAGGACGTTGCTTGCGCCAAGCCAAAAATCTCCGGAAAGCATGCAGGACCGAACTGGGATCTCTATCTTGTTCGTTTACTGCCAGGGCCAAATGTTCCGCTGGAACTGGCAGCCACGGCTTAGCTGTGGTGAAGCCTCCGTTCGGTAGCTGAGAAGACCAGGGCATAGGCGTTCGACACCCATCGCGACCCTTATAATCGGGCCAGAACTCGATCCCAAACGGGTCACGTAAATCCGCGAAAGCGATGTCAGCCTCGGTCAGCCCAAGCTCCTCGCCCTGGTAAATGCAAGCCCCTCCCCTGAACGACAACAGAGCAGCGAGCAGCAGCTTGGCTAGGGCGGGATCGTTGCCTTGAAGTTCCGTTAACTGCCCACAGCGGGTCACCACCCGTATGTTATCGTGGTTACTCATTGCCCAGGTCGTCCAGCCTGCGCCAAGCAGCGCTTCCATCCTTTCCATGACCTGCCGCAGGGAAGACGAGGTGAACGTCCGTTGCATGAGCTCGAAGTTGTAGCAACTATGCAGATGTTCTCCGCTGCGTGTGTACTTGGCGCTGACGCTGATCATCTCAACATCTGCGACCTCTCCGATCAGGTATCGGTCGTCATAACGGTTGACGACAGCGCGGAGTTCACCGAGCAACTCCAGCGTGCGAGGCTGGTCACGGGTGTAAATCAATTCCTGCCAATTAAACGGATTGTTTGACCCGGAGAAGAGTTGAGGCTCCCCCGGATTCGGATCGCGCGCAGGGTTGTCTCGTAGTTCAGGATCGTGCGTAAGCGTCGTAATGGCATCGAGACGCAGACCATCGACGCCCGCGTCCAGCCAAAAGCTCACCTCTGAAAACATGGCAGCTACGACCCCCGGATTATGCCAGTTCAGATTCGGTTGCTCGCGCAGATAATGGTGAAGATAATACTGCCTGCGCCGCGAGTTCCATTGCCAGGCCGCGCCGCCGAAGATCGAGAGCCAGTTATTTGGAGGGGTACCGTCGGGTTTCGGATCGGCCCAGACATACCAGTCCGCTTTTGCGTTCGTCCGGTTCTCGCAGCTCTCCTGAAACCAAAGATGCTGATCGGAGGTATGCGCCAGGACCATGTCGACAACGATTCGAAGACCCCTTTCGTGCGCGGCAGCAAGCAGAGCAGCTAGATCTGAATTGTTCCCAAAGATCGGATCAACGGCTCGATAATCGGAAACGTCGTAGCCGAAATCACGCATCGGCGACTTAAAAAATGGTGAGATCCAAATCGCGTCAACACCTAAACCCGAAATGTAATCGAGCTTCCGGATAATACCTGGCAAGTCGCCAGTTCCATCCTCGTTAGCATCAAAGAAACTTCGTGGATAAATTTGATAGATTATTGCGCCACGCCACCATTCTGATTCCATCGTGACGATCTCCTTTCAGCAGTTACAGGCGGACCAATTCAGAACGTTGTTAGGTGGCCAGGCTCCGTTTGTCAAGAACCTGAAAACGGCCCACTTCGACAGTTGAAAACCGGCCCTTTGTAGCCGATCTGGTCCTTGTGAGGCAAATCCCGGCGACGGTCGTTTCTAACGAGCAGAAGGATGGTCGATATCAATTGGTCGTCTACATTGAACCGGCCAAATTCCGTGGGCCATTCCTCAAGCTTCGGTTCCGGGACAACGTACCTGTCAAGGGCACTTACGAAGATGGAAGGCTTGAGCTGACGTATGCGCGGAGGTTGGAGTTTGAGGCTGGCGACACGTTTCCGGTTTGGGTGGATTGATCAGTGGTTGTCCGAGTTCGAAGCGTCCTTCGGCTTGGTGCCGAGCATGTTATCGATCGTTTCCAGCACTTCCGAAGTCAGTCGTTCGGCCGCAGCCGAGGCTTTCAGGTTCTCCGCTAATTGAGCTACCTTCGATGCGCCAAGAATTACGGTGCTTACATTGGGATTCTTGAGACACCAGGCGATCGCCAGCACCGATTGGGAGAGGCCGAGTTCGGTCGCGAGTTTTCCAAAGTGCCGAACCTTTTCGAGGCGCTCCGGTTTGAGCACCCAGTCTCTCAGCCAGCCATAACGATCGAGACCAAGGCGAGCGTCTTGCGGAAGTCCGTCGTTATATTTCCCGGTTAGCAGGCCGCTGGCCAACGGCGACCAGATTGTCGTACCGAGTCCAATCCTTTCGTACAAGCGCGCGTATTCGACTTCGACGCGGTCGCGCTGGAGAATATTGTAATAGGGTTGCTCCATTGTCGGTGGAACGAGGCTATACTGCCGGGCCACCGTGTAGGCTTCCATTATCTCTTCGGCACTCCAGACGCTTGTTCCCCAGTACAGAACTTTCCCCTGGGCGACCAGATCGGACATCACGCGCACAGTTTCTTCAATCGGTGTTTCGGGATCCGGTCGATGACAAAAGAAGAGGTCAAGGTAATCAACCTGCAAACGGTTCAGCGCTGCATGGCACGCTTCGAAGACATGTTTGCGGCTTAGCCCGTTCTGGTTCGGTTTCTGCGGGTGCGGGGCCGAGCCGAAATACACCTTGCTCGAGACCAGCCACGTATCGCGTGGCCAGCCAAGCTTTTTAAGGATCTTGCCCATGACCAATTCGGAGCGCCCGGCTGCGTATCCCTCGGCGTTGTCAAAAAAGTTGATGCCGCCCTCGTACGCTTTGATCATCAATGATTCGGCAACGTCATCAGAAATTTGGTCACCGAATGTGACCCAGGATCCAAAAGAAAGTTCGCTTACTTTCACACCGGCCTTACCAAGTCTGCGGTAATTCATAGCTGCGACAATGTTTGCACGTTTCGATCGGCGGAACAAAATGAACCTCCGCGGGTAGGAAACGCCGAAAGCGCCGAGAACGCCGGGAACGCCGAAAAGGAATGGAGGGCGAACGGTTCTCGGCGTTCTCGGCGTTCTCGGCGTTCTCGGCGTTCTCGGCGTTCTCGGCGTTCTCGGCGTTCTCGGCGTTCTCGGCGTTCTCGGCGTTTTCGGCGTTCTCGGCGTTTTCGGCGTTTTCGGCGTTTTCGGCGTTCCTACGGGCGGGACGCCCGTGCTACGAGGAAGATCGTTTTGGGATTGCGTTGCGAAGCACCGGCAACGTACTATTAGTCTGTGTTCACAAAGCCGCATGCCTGGCACTTCCGAGAGACCTGAGCCGTTCGCCGTTATGCAACCTGTGCCAGAAGCCCGCTCTTGGGCCGAGAATGTCGCGGCACGCCTGTGGATGCTCCAGACCAGCTTCGCAGACGATCCTCCCAACGCGCGTCACGAATACCTGGTCGAGGAAATAGAACGCTCGATCAAAGACATCGTGGAAAGCCGGCGCTCAGAGTATCTTGCCGCGTTGATGGAGCGCTTTCCAGGCCCGGAACGGATCGACGCTCCCTATTTTAAACCGCCGCCTGTTGAAAAGGTGGAACGAAGCGCCCAAGAGGTCGCGGACGAGTTATTAGTGCGGCTACCCGAACTTTCCCGCGAGGCAAGGGTCGTGCTTGCACAGAAGCTTCAAGCCCTTGGGTTCATTGTTTCGCCAAGCAAAGGCATCGAATTACCTTTGGAGCTTTTGGGCAAACTTGGGATGACGCCCAAGGAGGCTCTGGACGAGGAGCGGCTCACAAAGCTGTTCACGGCTTTGCTCGAACTGGTCGTTACGCTCGACCATCTGATCTGGAATGTGTGGAAAAATATGGCTCCGAAATCGAGCGTGCGCCGGGACCAAAGCAGCGATAACTTGCGGCGAACGGTGGGCCGCTACCTTTCCGGTGATCGTGAGGTAGCCACCCTTCAAATTACCCAGATGCTCGACAAGACGCGGCAACTGACCGCTGGATTGCTCTCCGCCGTTGGCCCGGCAGGGGAAATATTCGCCCGGAAGTACCTGGAGAAATTTGCGCCGGAAAAAATCCGCGCCGTTGTGGAATCGAAGTCCCCCGGGTTTATTGCGGGCGTTGAGCAAAAGTGCTGGCGCCGATACGTGGAATTGGCTGCCGAACTGAGCGGACACGCCGTAGAAACGCAGATCGTCGATGGAATTGTGGCTTATACTGAGGAGTTGATTTCGCGGTCGGAAATCCGGGGACGTTAATCCGAGCTGATTCCACACGCCCGACGAGTCGCTTAAATTTTATGCAGGTACATTGGCATGAAGGATTGTTTTTGCTGCCCCATCATTTGCAGCGTATCCAAAGGAGCCTCAACGAAACCGCGTCCGCGGAGCGACGTCTCAACTGGGCCTATCCATATGGCGTAATCGACGCCCGTCTGTCCAATGATGATCTTGAGAATATGCGGCTTCGTTTCGACCGGCTCCACGCCATCATGCCGAGCGGACAAGAAGTGCGCTTTCCTCAGGAGGCAGAATTGCCTGCGATGGATATCAAACAGGCATTTGAATCGCGCGGCCGCTTCGTCGTCTTTCTCGGTGTGCCGCTTTGGTTCAGCGCCCGCGCCAACTCCGTAAACCCAGGCCAAACTGTCGATCCGCGCGCCAAGATTCTTTACCGCATTGCCGAGACGGAAGTGCCCGATGAGAATACGGGCGAGAACGTAAAAACCGTCCTCCACCGCAGAATCAATGCGAGGCTCTTATTGGATAATGACGATCGGTCCGACTTGGAAGTCATTCCGTTGCTCCGAGTCACCAGAGCAGCGGGCGAGGAGGTCGGTTTGCCAAGACGCGATCCCGAATTTGTCGGTCCTTGTTTTGTTCTGAATGGATCGGCGGCCCTGCGTGAATTGGTTCGGGACTTAAGCAGCCAGGTTCTGGGGAGCCGTCAGGAGCTTGTTCTGCAGATCACGCGTGGAGGATTCAGCATCGACACCATGCGCGGTCTCCAGTTCGAACAGGTGATGCGACTGCGGACTTTGAACCGCTTTGGCGCTCGCCTGGAGGCGCTCGTCGATACACCCAATCTGGCGCCATTTGAGATCTACCTGGAACTGCGGGAGATCCTGGGCGAACTGGCCGCGCTTCATCCGGACCGGGATCTTTATGATTGCGCCCCGTACCAGCATGATAACCCCTACCCCTGCTTCAGCGAACTTGCCGCCAAAATCCGCGAATTGCTGAGAGGAAGCGTCGCGCCGAGCTTCCTGAAAGTGCAATTCGTCAAGGCAAACGGTCTGTTTAAGGCCACTCTCACAGACGAGCATTTTCTTCGACCAAGCGATTACTTTCTGGGTGTCAGAACAAAAGAGGACCCGCGCTCGCTCGCGCAATTGGTGGAGGATGCTGACCGATTTAAGCTGATGCCGGAGAGCATGTCCGGACGCGCGATCCGTGGTGTCATTCTAAAGGAGGAACGATTTCCGCCTCTGGAACTCCCCGCGCAGTCCAGCCTGTACTATTTTCGCCTTCTCCGGGGTGAGAGTGCTCGGAGTTGGCAACAGATACAGAGCGAAAAATCTGCCGTTATCCGTTGGACCGGAAACGAATCGGCCGATTACGATTTGACGCTCTATATGACGCTTCCGAAATCTGAGACCTAGTGACGAATTATGACTCCACTCGAACTCTGCGAGCCGTTATTCACAAAGGTGTGCCTGCTGAATCGCCTCGGCCGCCAGGGAGGCGGCGTAGCTGGATACGACCAGTTGCGCCTGGAAATCGAGGAAATTTTTGCGGAAATCGGCAAGGCGGCCGACAGCGATCCCACTTTAAGAATACAGTGGCAGAAGCTGGAACTTCCCATGATCTTTTTCGTGGATTCGATGATCTCGGAGAGCGGCCTGACGGTTGCAGCCACCTGGAACCGTGGTCGGCTTGCCTACGACCGGAAGGAACTGGCAGGAGATGAGAAATTTTTCGACCTCCTTGATGAGACGTTGAACGACGCGAGCGATGAAGCGAGCCTGCGTCTTCCGGTGTTTTATACTTGTATCGGGCTCGGGTTCACTGGCTGGTACGCCGGCCAGCCCGAATACTTGCGAGGGAAGATGCTGGACATCAGTCAACGCATTCGGACCGCAATGGAAACGGACAAAACCGCGAGGCTCTGTCCCGAGGCATACCTCAACGTGGACACACGGGATCTGGTGCAGGCGCCTGCTTCAAGACTCGGCGGAATAGCGATCGTCTTCGCGGGGCTTTGTTTGATCGTCGTTACAGTCGAAGCGTACCTTTTTCATGCGGCGTCGCTCTCGTTGACTGATTCACTGTCCGCGATCAGTTCTCAGGAGATCACCAAGTGAACGCTTGATCTTAGCCGCCGCGTGAAAGAACTAGCTTATCTCTTTAAGGCGTTCGCTGGCCTGGCGAACTGGGTCAAGGTGCTCATCCTTGTCTTGCTGGCCACGACGATTATCGGGGCGGCCGCTTTCTTCGGAGTTCAAGTAGCCATCATTGTCGCACTCGGGATTCTGATTCTGGCTCTTATCCTGGGGCTCTACCTTTTGCTTGTCTTCTGGGTGCGCCGGCGGAAGGCGGCTGAACTGAGAGGCGAAATCGCCACGACGGCAGCCAATCGGGGAGTCACGGACGCGGCATC
>Ga0213872_10002743_pt1 | contig 10112 bp, 16 predicted proteins | sample VelepicomBERX_R2_FD_160071 | JGI IMG/M metagenome (GOLD analysis project Ga0213872, IMG submission 160071) | Rhizosphere microbial communities from Vellozia epidendroides in rupestrian grasslands, the National Park of Serra do Cipo, Brazil - RX_R2 | ecosystem: Host-associated > Plants > Roots >... | reverse complement strand
CAGCGCGCCGCAAGGCTTCGGCTTCGACGCCTTCCGCGCCGAACTCTGGAACGCCACGACGCTCGAAGACGCCAACGCGACCTACGCGCGCGTGACCGGCGGCGCGGGCCTGACCGAAGACGAACTCAGCGAGTGCGACGCGATCTTGCGCGAGGCGTGCGCGCGATTCTGGTCGGAGGAATAGGGATGGGCCGGGCCCTGCTTGTTCTAGCCAACGACGCCTTCAAGGCGCGCGCGATCGATTGGATCAAGCGGGCGCCAGCGGGGACGCGGGTGACCTTCCAAGGCCCGCAGCGGACGCGCGACCAGAACGCAAAGTGCTGGGCCATGCTGACGGACATTTCGATGCAGGTCGAGCACCACGGGCGCCGCTACGCACCGCCTGACTGGAAAGCCATCTTCTTGTCCGCGCTCGGGCGCGAGACGCGCTTCGTCCCGAGCCTTGACGGGACCGCGTTCATCCCAATCGGCCAATCGTCCTCGGACCTGTCGGTCGCCGAGATGAGCGACATGATTGAACTGATGCTGTCGTGGGGAGCGGAGCGCGGCGTGGTTTGGAGCGATCCGAACGCCGAAAGGCCGGAAGCGCCGGTTGAGGGGGAGGCGGCATGAGCCTGAGCCCATTCCACTGTGGCCACTGCGGCGCGCTTGCGTATCAGAAAAGTAGCGCAGTCAATCGCGCTCGCAGGGCTGGCTTCAGCCTCTATTGCAACCGTCGCTGTGCTGGCTTGGGACGCCGTTCCAGCAAATCGAAAGCGCAAAAGGTCGCCGAGAAGGCGGAATACGATCGCGCCTACCGCAAGGAAAATCGGGCCGCGCTGAAGGTCAAGAAGGCCGCGTACTTCCAGCGAACCTACGACCCCGCGTCCGCCGCGATCTGGCGGAAACAGCGATCCGCTCAGCACGCGGAATATTGCCGGCGTCCAGAGTACCGCATCAAAAAGCGTGAGTACGACCTCGACCGACGCGCCCAAGAGTTCGGCGAGTTCGCCGACTCCTACAAGCTTCTGTCTGGCATCGAGGCTGAAATATCCGAGCGGGCGACGCGTTACGAAATCATGCTCGCAAACGGAACCCTCAACAAGTCTCAGCAAAGGAGAAGAGAGTATGACAAATCTTACGGCGGTTAATTTGAAAACCGCTCTCTGGGAGACGCTTCAAGCGATCAAGGCTGACACCATGCAGCCAGCGCAAGGCGACGCCATCGCCGCCCAGGCGCGAGAAATCCTCCGCACGGTGAAGGTCCAGCTTCAAGTCTCTCAGCAGTCGAAGCGCTCCATTCCCGTCGAGATCATCGAGTTCGCGGAGAAGACGTGAGCAACCGCCGCGAGTTCTGCCGCCAAACCAAGGTCGATATGGCCAAGCGCGCCATGCGCCCCGATGGCCAAATGGCGTGCGAACTATGCGGCGCCATCGGCGTCCGACTCGAAGCCCATCACAAAGAGATGGACGCCATGGTGCTCGCCGAGGACAAGCGGAAACGCAAGCTGACCGCCGACGACGGCCTTATGATTTGCGTGCCGTGCCACGACGAGATCACGGGCGATCAGCGCAAGGTGCTGGCGAAGGCGCAGGCTGTGGAGGCCGCGCATCTCGGCGTCAAGCGCGAGCCCACCCGCAAGATCGCATCGCGCGTCTCCGCCAAAGTCGAGCGCACGCACGCCAGCCGCGCGCCAGCAGCAGGAATGACGGAAATCGCGCGGCGCTACGGGGTTCAGACAGACAAGATCGGAGCGTGAGGAAATGGGCGACAAGAGCGCAATCGAATGGACGGATGCGACGTGGAATCCTATCGTCGGATGCTCCGTCGTCTCGCCTGGCTGCACGAACTGCTACGCGATGAAGATGGCATACCGCATCCGCGCGGCCTCCGAAGTGAAAGACGGAGCGTCGCACTATTGCGGGACGATCCGCCTGCACGAGAACGGGATGCCGATCTGGACGGGCAAGGTCGCGCTCGGGCCCGATCACATCCTCACCGCCCCGCTGCGTTGGAAGCGCCCGCGCAAGATCTTCGTCAATTCAATGGGCGATCTCTTTCACGAGTCGATCCCTGACGAATGGATCGACCGCGTCTTCGCCGTCATGGCGCTGGCGCCGCAGCATACGTTCCAGGTGCTGACGAAGCGCTCGACGCGAATGCGCGCGTACCTGACCGCCAATGGCCTCGTCGACAGCGTCTGCGCCCAGCTTCTTGCCATCGAGGAAGCCCACGAGTCGCACAAGGACGATTGGACGCATCGCGTCGGCGTCGACGCCTTTGCGACGCGGTTCAATCTTGAGAACGGATATCCGAACCCGTCCTGGCCGCTCCCCAATGTCTGGCTCGGCGTCTCCGCCGAGGACCAGCGCCGCGCCGACGAGCGCATCCCCGATCTGCTCGCGACGCCGGCGGCGGTGCGGTTTGTGAGCGCTGAGCCGCTACTGGGGCCGATCGATTTCACTTCGCCCCTCTACATTGGCGAGGGCGGCATCACGATGCGCGGCTACCTGCGCAACCGCGGTGAGGCCGACGACTTCCATTTTCACGCTGCTAAGCTCGACCAGGTCATCCTCGGCGGCGAGAGCGGCCCCGGCGCGCGATACTGCTGGGTTCCGCGTGTCCGCGCGATCGTCAAGCAATGCCTCGCCGCCGGAACCGCCGTCTATGTGAAGCAACTCGGCGCCGACATCCGCGATCGGAACGACGCTGGCTTCGACGGCTGCGAGCCCGATGGCTGGCCTGACATGGACCCTGATGCCATTGAGCACGATCTCGACGGGACGCGCGACGGTTACCAGGGCGCGCCAGTTCGCGTTCATCTCCGTGATCGCAAGGGCGGCGACATGGATGAGTGGCCAGAGGACCTGCGCGTCCGCCAGTTTCCGATGTCGCCATGACCCGCGCCCGCTGGCAGGCCCGCATCACATATCGCAGCGAACTCGGCTCCATCGACGTCGATCACGCAATCGAGGAGTTGAGCGAGCTTCACGACCTGGTCGAACGCGGCCCGGACTGGAACGCGATTGTCGAGATCAAGATCACGCTCGACCCGACGCGAGCGAGTCATCCAGTCGACACGATTGAGGATGCGCAACGAAGATGACCGACCGCATCACAAGCGACGAACTCAACCGGCTGGAAAGGATCGCGAAGTCGCCTTCCGGCGAGGTTACTCCCGAAGACGCCCTCCGCCTCATCGCCGCAGCCCGCGAGGCTGAGGTGTTGCGGGCGGAGAATGCGCGGCTTCACGAGCGCCTTGAAGACAATCATGTGTTCGATAGTGAGGGCCAACGATTTGATGTTGTGCCGGGCACGATTCCTGATGGCATCGCGGCTCGCGACGAGACAATAAAGATTCTGGACAAGAACATCGACACACTTCGCGCAGCGCGTGAAAAGGCAAACGCTGAAATCGCCACCCTCCGCGCGGCACTCAAGGATGCGGAGGCGGCGCTGGAGCCGTGGGCGAAGTTTGCAGACGCGCTAAATGAACAGGTTCCGGGAGACATCGCGATAGGGATTTTTTGCGATGGGGCGATGCGCTTTGGGCCGTCAGGCGCACAAGACGTCAATGACCTCCGCCGCGCCCGCGACGCTCACGAGACGATCAAAGGAGTGATGGCATGAGCGGACGCAAGATCATCGAAGGCTTGAACGAGGCGGTTGCGCACGCCCGCGGCGACGAATCCGCCGCGCGGTTGATCGTCCCCACCCCCGACCTCGCCGCGACCGTGAAGGCGGCGGAGATCGATTTCAACGCGACGGCGCGCGAGTTGGCAGAGCAGATCTTTGGTGGCGGTCCGGCTGTGCTGCATCACACCAAGGCGGAGGCCGCGCCTGCGATCACCGCCGCACTCCGCGCCGCCTACGAGCAAGGCCGCGCCGCGAGTGAAGCCGACCACGCCACCGCCCTCCGTCGCGCTAAGGCGGAAGGCGCAAGAGAGGCGGCGAAGGTGGCGAAAGAATCCGCTGAGGAATGGCGCAACGACCACCTTCTCTACGGACTGCTTTTGTCGGTGAGGGACGCCATCCTCGCGCGAGCCGATAAGATCGAAGGAGAGGCGTGATGTCGGATCGCAGACTCTTTCGCTCCATCAGCGCCTACCTTCTAAGCGGCATCGCTGGGCTCTGGCTTTTTGCTGGCTTTATGCTCGGTCAAGGCGAGAGGTTCGACGGTGCTACCGCCGCAGTCGCAGCCGCCATCGTGACCTGTTGGGTGTGGCGCGAACTGACGAGGGGGAAGACGAAATGACCCCCATCGACGACCTGATCGCGCGGCTCGAAAAGGCGACGGGGCCGGATCGCGGGATTGATGCGGCGCTTGACGCCCTCTCACCATACGGCGACGAGGCGGCTCGCTACACCGCCTCCATCGACGCCGCTGTTGCGCTGATCGAGCGGGTGATGATGGATGCGCGATGGGATGTAAGCCTTCGCCGTGGCAGCGCTAGTGCGGAAATCTCGCTTCCATCGGGCGAGAGTCAATGGGCGATCACCTTCACCCCCGCGCTCGCTCTCTGCTTGGCGCGGGCTGGCGCGTGCATCGCTATCACTACCCGTTGGCCGAAGCAGCGGAGACGGTTGCCACCGCCATCCGCGCCCGCCACGAGCGAAAGGAGACGATATGAGCGAAGCTGAAAACATGACGACTATAACCGGCAAGACCCTTATGGGCTGGGGCGTGAAGCCCGGGCCGTGGTTTGCGAGCGCCATCGAAGCGGCGCGCGAGGCGATCGCCAAGGGCTTAGGCGAAGATGCCGCCAAGGCTGCCGCCCTCTCGCGCGCGCCGGCGCCTGTCGAGATGCGCGCCTTGCGGGGGCGTGATGCGGTCGGCTTTCACGTCAACGCCGTTCCGGACACAGACGAAGAGCGCAGCAACATTGCGGCGGTCGAAACGCACATGCGCGAGCTAATGCGCGTGCCGACGATCGTTTCCGGCGCGGTCATGCCTGATGCTTGCCCGTCCGATGTCAGGCCCGGCACAATCCCGGTCGGCGGCGTTGTCGCGACCAAAGACGCGATTCACCCCGGCATGCATTCAGCGGACATCTGCTGTTCGGTCGCGGTCACGATCTTCGGCCGCCACGTCGACCCAACCGCCTTACTCGACGCGGGCATGAAGCTGTCGCATTTCGGCGGTGGCGGTAGGCCACGCGGCGCCCAGCACAAGCCGTCCGCGGACATCCTCGAACGCTTCGCCGGCAATCGGCTTCTCGCGCCGCTCGTCAGCGTGGCGCAAGAGCATTTCGCGACGCAGGGCGACGGCAACCATTTCTTCTACGTCGGGCGCGTGCGGTCGACCGGCGATATTGCGCTCGTCACCCATCACGGCTCCCGCGCGCCGGGCGCGAAGCTCTACAAGGCTGGAATGGCGCTCGCCGAAGCGCATCGGCGCGCGGTGTCGCCTGAGACACCCGCACACAACGCCTGGATTCCCGCCGATACCGACGATGGGCGCGACTACTGGGAGGCGCTCCAGATCGTGCGCGCCTGGACGAAGGCGAACCACTTCGCGATTCACAACGAAGTCGGGGCAAGCGTCCCTCACGGCGCCGGGGCGATCGACCGCTTTTGGAACGAGCACAACTTCGTCTTTCGCAAGTCGGACGGTCTCTTCTATCACGCCAAGGGCGCGACGCCGGCGTGGTCGGACTTCGCCGCCGACACCAACGGCCTGACGATGATCCCACTCAACATGGCGGAGCCCATCCTGATCGTGCGCGGCAAGGACGCGCCGCACGCGCTCGGCTTCTCGCCACACGGCGCTGGGCGCAACCTCAGCCGCACGGCATATCTGCGCGCCAACGCTGGCCGACCCGACGCCGAAATGATCGCCGAGCAAGCACCTGGGATCGACGTGCGCTATTTCTGCGGCGTCCCGGACCTTTCGGAACTGCCCGGCGCCTACAAAAACGCCGCCTCCGTGCGCAGCCAAATCGAGCGCTTCGGCCTCGCCGAGATCGTCGACCAGATCGATCCTATCGGCAACATCATGGCGGGCGACTGGCAGCGTGACGCGCCGTGGCGCAAGAAGCGGGACACCCTCCCCGCCCCCCAATCCGACGCGAGGTAGGGATGGGACGCCCCCTGACCATGAACGAGGTTGCCGAGGAGCTCGGTTGCTCCCGCCGCTGGCTAACGTCGAAATGAGAGACCGATGAACAAAATAGTCCCCACCATTTTTGCGCCGCCAGAAACCGCCAAATTGCTGAACAAAGCAATTTCCGACAGCCCGACACAGCTTTATCGCCATTTCGACGCCGAAGGCCGGCTGCTGTATGTCGGCATATCGCTTGCGGCGCTTACCCGACTGGCTCAGCACAAAGAGCGGTCGCATTGGTTCGCAGCTATCGCCACGGTGACGATCGAGACCTTTGCCACAAGAGAAGACGCGATCCAAGCCGAGACCTTGGCGATTCAGACGGAAGCGCCCCGCTTCAATATCAAGATGGCGCAAGGCGCCGACGAAGACCCCGACGCTTCGCGACTGGGGATAAGTCGATCCCAGATTCTCGCGCAGATCGTGAGCCTAAATCCTGTCTATACGGATATGGAAGCTGCGGACTTGCTGCGAACCAACCCTAGCGCCATCCGTAGGCTGATCAAAGAAGGCAAGATCGGCTCCATATCGATAGGGCGCAAAACCCTGATCACAGGATGGCAAATCCTGGAGTTCTTGGACTATGCCGCGGTAACGGGGCAGCCGGGATGAACCACCACGTCAAGACCTCCCCACCCTCAAGCCAAAGCGGGGACATCGTGAACACGACCTTCCTTCTCATGGCCCAGTACCACGGGCGCGCAATCATCCCGGTTGACGTGGTGTGTCGGGACTATTTCTCGCATCTGACGCCGGACAAATTTCTCAGGAAGCAGGCGGCCGGCGAAATCGATCTTCCCCTGGTCCGGATCGAGGCCAGCCAGAAGGCGGCCAAGGGCGTCCATTTGTCCGATTTGGCCGCCTACTTGGACCGACGCAGAGAGGCTGCCGTCCGCGAGCATCAGGCGCTCCATTCGTGAGCGCCGGTACAACATTGGTACAACATTAATCCGTCAGAGCCAGTCAATCTATTGAAATATTTCGCACAATTTCGATTGTAGGTAAAATCCATCATGGGGGCGATGGAGAAGCGCCGGCCTTCTCGGATCAAGGGCTTGTAAGATTTCCTTGTGATTTTCGCCTCGCGTTCTCTGCTCGTTCTAGTGCCATCTTTGGCCGTTTTCGCCCATTGTCGGACCCCAGTACAACATTTTCGTACAACATTTTTCCATGTTGTACCGGGAGGGGGAAATGGGCACCATCAGCAAGCGCCCGCGCAAAGACGGGACGGTCGCTTATATGGCGCAAATAGTCGTCAAGCGCGACGGGAAAACGGTTCACCGTGAGAACCGGACCTTCGACCGCCGACCCGCCGCCGCCGCATGGCTCAAGGCGCGTGAGGCCGAGCTTGCCGAGCCGGGCGCTCTCTCCGGCCTATCCGCCAAGCCAAGGGCCGCCACCCTATCGGACGCCATCGACCGCTACGTCAGCGAATCAAGGAAAGAGATAGGAAAAACAAAGGCTCAGGTGCTGGACTCGATCAAAAGGGAATCGGTTGCCGATATCGCCTGCGATCGGATAACCAGCGTCGATATCGTGGATTTCGCCAAAGGCCTCAGCGCCCGCATGAAGCCGCAGACGGTCGCCAACTACCTCAGCCACCTCGCAGCCGTTTTCTCGATCGCGAGGCCGGCATGGGGCTACGACCTCGACAAAAAGGCAATGGACGACGCCATGGCGGTAACCCGTCGCCTAGGACTGGCCTCCAAGTCAGAGGAGCGCGACCGGCGCCCGACGCTGGAGGAACTCGACAAGCTGATGGCTCATTTCGTGAAGCGCAAGGCCTATCGCCAATCCTCGACCCCGATGGCCCCGATAACCGCTTTCGCGATCTTCTCGACCCGACGGCAGGAGGAAATCACCCGCATCCTATGGTCCGACCTCGATGCCGATGGATCCCGCGTCCTGGTCCGGGACATGAAGCATCCCGGCGACAAGAAAGGAAACCACGTCTGGACCGAACTACCTCCCGAAGCGCTGCGGGTCATCCGGGCAATGCCGAAGGTTGCGGATGAGATTTTCCCCTATGGGACAGACGCCATCAGCGCGGCGTTCACGCGATCCTGCCAACTCCTAGAGATCGAAAACCTCCACTTCCACGATCTCCGGCACGATGGCGTCTCGCGGCTATTCGAGATGGGGCGCGGCATTCCCCAGGTCGCCGCGGTATCCGGCCATCGGGCATGGGCCTCGCTGAAGCGCTATACGCACCTCCGGCAAACGGGCGATAAATACGCGGACTGGCGATGGCTTGATGAGATCGCGCCAACCTCGACAGGCGCCGCCGTCGCGCCCACATAGAATTGTGAGCCTCACCCTCCCCCGCCTCGACAAGCCCATCACCCCCGCCAAGCCGATCCTCGTCCGGACCCCGCCGACCGGCCCCGGCTGGCTCCACGAGATCAAGCACGACGGCTATCGGATCGTGGCCAGCCGCCAAGGCGATCGCGTCAGGCTATGGAGCCGCGCCGGCCGCGACTGGTCCGCCGCGCTGCCCGGCATCCGAGACGCCGTCCTGGCGCTGCCCGTTGGCGAGCTCGTGATCGACGGTGAGGCGGCGGCGCATGGCGAGGACGGGCGGCCGCACTTCCACGGCCTGCGCTCTCGACGTGGGCGGCTGTCAGCACTCCTATTCGCCTTCGACCTCCTGCGGCTCGACGGGGAGGATTTGCGCGAACTGCCGCTGCTCAAGCGCAAGGCCCAACTCGAAAGCCTGCTCCGCGGCGCCAGCGACCGGCTGCGCTACGTCGAGCACCTGGAGGGCGATGGGCCGACGATCTTCGCCCATGCGTGCGCGCTTGGCTTGGAGGGGATCGTGTCGAAGCGGGCGGATGCGCCTTACGGGGCGAGGCTGGCGTGGTTGAAGGTGAAGAATCCGGGCTACAGTCGTAAGAACTTCCGGCGCACCTGACCAAGGGCGCCCTGGCGAGTGCTTTAACAATTCTCCGGATTTCGACGTTTGAGGCAAATCGTACAAGGGCTTAAAGTCTCGGACGGTCGCCGCCAACCTAGACCGCCCGTCCCCACCCTCGCCAGCCTGCGCCGCACCACCTGCTGGCTCTGGCTTTATTGCAACGCCTGTGGCCGTGGCGCCCCGACAGCGCTCGCGCCATGGATCATTCGGTGGGGCCCCGACGCCTCAAGCGACCGCCTACGCCAGTCGGCGCGCTGCACGGCCTGCGGCGGACGGGGCGCGACGCTGAGGCTGCCGAGTCACGTTGACCGCGAGATCGGCATGGCGCCGTTTCCGGTGGAGCGGCTGGAGGGGCTCTGAAACGAAAAACCCCCTGGTGCGCATCGTTGAGAGGCGTGGGGGTTATGGTCGGAAGCAACTTAGGGCAAGAACCGATTCGCACGCAAGGCCGAAACGCAAAAAAAACGCCCCGCCAGCCCGAAGGCCAGCGGGGCAGGCGCACTGGAAATGGATGCGTCGTCAGTCGCGCGGTCGAAAGGCGTTGTCGATGCGCGCCGTGATCGCGCTAAATCCGGTTTGAACCGTCTGGGATAGGGCCGCCAGAGCGGTTGCGACCGCCGCCATCTGCTCTTTGATGCCGGCGATTTGCTCGCGCGCGACGGCGGCGCGGTCCTCGATGCGGGCGATCTCGGCGCGCGTCGTCTCGACGTGCTTGTCGTGCGCCTCCTCCAGCGCATCGACCCTCGTTTCCAGCGTGCCTTCGCTCTTGCCCCTCAGCCACGCCCTCGTCGCCAGGGTGACGATTCCCCCAGCGACCATGCTGCCGATCGCGATGATATAGTCCGCGGCCTGCAATGTTGCGCCGCCATCCCCCGCCCCTGCCATTGCGTGATCCTTTGATCTAGGATTCGTCGGTTCAGTGCCTAGAGCGTGACGCGCGGGCGGCTGTTGTGTCGCCGCCCGCATGTTGGCGCGTCAGCTCGTGGCGGCGCTGGACGGATCAGCCGGCGCGCCCGCAGCCGTCGCCGCGGCCTCGAAAGCAGCGTCGCACTGCGCATTGAGCGTATCGAGCACGGCGAGTTGCTCGGCGGTCGAAGCCGGATTCGCCTGAAGCG
>Ga0213872_10002742_pt1 | contig 10113 bp, 8 predicted proteins | sample VelepicomBERX_R2_FD_160071 | JGI IMG/M metagenome (GOLD analysis project Ga0213872, IMG submission 160071) | Rhizosphere microbial communities from Vellozia epidendroides in rupestrian grasslands, the National Park of Serra do Cipo, Brazil - RX_R2 | ecosystem: Host-associated > Plants > Roots >... | reverse complement strand
GTTTGATCCCGTCGTTTGGAGGCTATGAAGTGCAGCAGTCGAACCAGATGTCGACGCTGACCCACAACCTGCTGTACGACTTCTCCGACCCGGGCTCCTACGTCGGTGCTGGCTTCAACTGGTCGCATGACGTCTATGCCTGGAAGTTCTTCGTCGGCAACGAACAGTACCGTACGCGTCAGGGCTCCACGGCTTACGCCACGAACCCGGTCACGGGCCAGCAAGTCACGCAGAGCAATAAGGTACCGACCGTAACAGCGCGCTTCGACTACACCTATAGCAGCACGGTGGACTTGGGCATTTCGGCTAATATCGGCCGTCAGACGCTGGCACAACAAACCGCCAGCAGCTGCATTGTGGGCGCCAACAATGTTGTGACCTGCAACAACAATGTGCCGACTGGGCTGTACGGCTATAACTCGACGCAGCAATACACGGGCTACTTCTTCACCGAAGCTGACTACACCTACACCGGTGTAGATGACGTGTACAACGCCGAAATCGACTACGGCAAGCAGCGTCACGCGGCTTACAGCGGTGGCGATGCGGTGTGGTATGGCTTCTCGCTGATGGCAAACCACAAGTTCACAACTGAGAAGCTGGGTCGCATGGGCATCACCGGCCGACTGGACTACCTGAACAACAGCAAGAACGGCGGCGGCGGCGGCGGCATTGCGCTGGGCGGTGCCGGTACCGATATGTACAACGGCTTCGGGATCGACCCGAACTGCTTCGCAGCGTCCTCGCTGGCTGGTACGGATTGCAAGGGTACCAACCATGCCGACCTGACGTTCGATCTGCTGTTCTACGCAACGGACCAGGCCACGCTGAAGTTCGAATATCGTCATGACTGGACGAACCTGCCAGTGTTCCTCAAGAACGACGGCTCGTACTCCAAGCACAACGATGTGATCGGTACGCAGCTGGTCTACAGCTTCTGATCGGTAAATTGCAGGACAAAGAGGGTTACGGCAGTAACCCTCTTTTTTTGGCCGCGCAATCCCCGTACCGGCCAAGAGGAGTCGATGTCATGTCTGCATGCAAAGCTTGCTTCCTTCTGACCGTGGCGCTGTTCGCCTTGCCCAGCTTGGCCGATGCGACGGTCGTCCAGATCTTGCCGCTTTCCGGGCCACTCAAACCGGTTGGCGAAAGCGCCCGCGACACGGTCGCGGCTTACTTCAAGGAAGCCGGCCAGCAAAATGGTGCCGGCAAGATCAACCTGGTCACGACCGATGACGCCGGAAACGCAGACCGCTATTTGTCGGAAGCCAAACAGCAGATCGACAAGCAACACCCGATTGCGTTACTGGGTGCGATTGGTGCGGGCGGGCCACTCAAGCTGATCGACAATCAGGTGCTTGAAAATGCCAAGATCCCACTGATCGGGCCGATTTCCGGCACGCCGGCACTTGCCGACAACCCGAATATCTATCTGGTTCGCGCCAGTTGGCGTGACGAGATTCAGAAGCTCATGCGGATGATGCATTCGCTTGGCATCAAGCGAGTGGGCGTGTTTTACGCACCCGACCCTGACGGCAAGTTCGCACTATTCTCGGCCCAACAAGAGGCCAACCTCGTCGGCTTGAGTGTCGTCAGTGCCTCCGCCGCGCCGGGCGACGCCGTCAAGCTTAACGCGGCGGCGAAGTATCTGCTGTCGGAATCGGTTGACGCGATCATGATGGCCAATACGCCAGCGACATCTGGCGGCTTTCTGAAGGCGTATCGCGGTATTGGCGGCGGGGGACAGATCTTTGCACTATCCAGCGTGGGCAGCGGGCAGGCCATGGTCGACATAGCGGGCACCGATGCTGCGCGCGGTGCGGGTATCAGCCAGATCATGCCCTTTGTCTATGCCGATTCCAGCCCGCTGGTGCGGGAATACCATGCCTTCGCCAAGCGCAATAACCTCCGTACCGGCTATATCGAGCTGGAGTATTACGTGGCGGCGCGTGTCTTTGTCGATTCGCTGCGCCGTGCTGGACGCAATCCGACCGGCGAGAGCCTGATGAAGACACTGGATGCCACCCAGGACCTGGGCTTGGGCGAATACCACATCAGCTTCACGCCTGATGCGCACGTCGGTTCAAAATTCGTCGAGATGACGGTCATCGGTACCGACGGGCATCTGGAGCGCTAATCGCCCAGAGAAGAGTCAGTGCGGGCCCAGGCATCGCGCCGGGCCCTGCCCTAACGTTAAGCGCGGCGCTTTCCGAACCCCACCCAAGCAATGACTGCGAAGAGACCCAGACTGCAGATCGCCACCCAACCCGGCAGGGAAATGCCGAACAGTGACCATTCGATCACCGCACACTCGCCTGACCCGTACAGCACGGTCTTCAGCACGGCGCCGAACGGCATGTTCTGCAGCATGTAGTTGAGCCCGGGGCCGCAGGCCGGAATCTGATCAGGCGGCAGCGTCTGAATATAGGCATGCCGTGCGGCCACGCCAAAGCCAGTCGCCGCAGCCAAGAGACCCAGCACCGTATAGAGTCGCACACCGACATTCGACTTCGGGTTATGCAGGGCCGCAATCAGTGCGATCAATCCCACCGCGATCACGCAGACGCGCTGGAAGATGCATAGGGGACATGGGTTGAGAAATTCGTGGTACTGCAGGTAGAGCGCGAACGCCATCATCCCCGCACAGGCCAGGAAGATTGCGAAGAAGCCGATGCGGCGTGAAACGGGCAGATTCATGGAATGGGTAGCCTGGTAGATCGTCAGGAAGGCTCCGAGTTCAGGAGCGTAGTGGTCGTCTCATCCAGATCCATCGCGATATTGTGCGCGGACAGGACGCGATTGTCGGTCGGCCGCACAATCTTCAGATTCAGGAATAAACGGCCGGGGCCGGACGCATAGGTACCAACCACCACCGCTTGAACATTGTGTGCCAGCGATAGCTCCTTGACCTCACGCGACAGCAGGAGTTCCCCCTTGCCTTCTTGCACGAACACGCTACCGCGCAATTTCAACTCGATCACTGGATAACCCTGCTGAGTCAACCGTGCTGCAACTTGCTCCGCCAGCATACGGCCGAGCGTGGAGCTATGTTCCAGACGATCGATATCGACAAAGGTCGCGACAATCAGCGGTGCGTCTTTCGGCAAGGGTGTACTTGCCAGCTTCAGCAATTGATCAGCCGCGTCATAACTCACACGGATCGTCGGGTCTTTGCTGCCGGCGTGGTAGCTTGCACACGCGGACAAGAGGACCGAAAGGGCCAGAACAGCGACATGCTTTAGCTTCATTTGCCTGTCACCGTCATGGTCTTGGTCTGCGTGGGCGGAAGCACCTGCGGCAACATCGAGGCATCATAGAGATTGACGTCGGATTGGTTCACCGCGTAGACATCGCTGCTGCGGAACAGGTAATGATCGCCATTGCCGATGGCTGTGGTGACAACCACTTGCATGCCCGCCGATAGCTTGACGGACTGCACATCGACATCAAGCAGGTAAGAAGCGCTGGTCTGCTTCTCAGCCACCGTCAGCCCCATTTCGGTGAGATTGCTCAACACGAAGGTATGCAGGGCCAGCGCAAACGGTGTGGCCTGCTTGGGCTCAGTCACAAAGATTGGATGCGTACGCAGCGCCTCGACCTGGCTCGCGCGCTGCAAGAGGCGATAAGCCGCATCATGCGTCAGTTCGCCCCAGTCGGACGGTGCTCTGAGCACCTTGACCCCAGCCGTCGCTTGCGCAGACGGCGTCAGGCTTTGCCGGAAACGTTGAAACTGCGCGCAGGCGGAAAGCGAAACCAGCAGGGCAAGCAACAGCAGGCGACGAAGCAAGAGTCAGTCCTCGGAAGAAGCGGGCGCGTTGGGATCATAGCCGAGAAAACGCAAGATGTCCTCGCGGCGCCGCATGGTGTCTGAATACCCAAGCTCGATCAGGTCGCGCGCGTAGCGGCGATGAAACAACAGATACGATGCAAGCACCGACCCCTGCCGCCGTAGCGCGCCCAAACCACCCAGGATAAAACGCATGGTCCAGGGGAAATGCCCGGTATGCCGCGCTGCAATCTGCTCAAGCGGCTTGGACGGCGCAATCACAAGGATATCGACCTCGCGCAGCGCCACGTCACGTCGCTCCTTGACCTCTTTCGGCACGAAGGAGAGCGTACGATTCACGCGGGCGATGCGCTCGAGATCCACCTCCATCCCATCGATGAACACACTATTCATCAGGTGGCCGGCAACCTGGGCGAGGCTGGGGTAATCGGGTGCGTAGAGCCGCTCGGACGGCTCCTCTCGCGGCGGCGATACGCCAACAACCAAAACCTTCTCGGCCCCAAGATGCAGCGCAGGGCTGATGGGCGCAACCTGCCGCACCGAGCCGTCGCCAAACCATTCGCGGTTGATCTGCACAGCGGGGAATACAAAGGGAATCGCTGAAGTGGCCATCAGGTGGCGTGCTTCGATACGCGCACGGGTACCGACGCGTTGCGCGCGGTTCCACCCTTCGGCATCCGATACTCCCTGGAAGAACGACACCGACTGGCCGGAGTTATAACCCGATGCGGTAATGCTCAGGGCGCGAAGCGCGCCGCGATCGATCGCCTCTTGAATCGAATCGAAGTCGATCAACTTGCTCAGCAAAGATTCGAGCGGCGCATTGTCGAGAAACGACTTTGGGTTGAGCTTGCCCATCCCCCCCGTCAGCAAAGAACCCAGCCAATGAAAGAAACGTCGCACCATGGAGCGGGAGTCGACCCGGTAGACCTCTTCGACGCGCAGGTTCTTCCAGACGAATTCAAGCTTGCAGACGCTCTTGCGGAAATGCTGGCTACCCGACGCCAGCGAGGCTGCGTTGATTCCACCGGCCGACGTGCCGCAGATAATGGGAAACGGGTTGTCGACACGGGGCGGCAACAGCTTGGCGATGGCACGCAACACGCCCACCTGGTAAGCCGCGCGCGCGCCGCCGCCAGACAAAATCAGCCCGACAATTGGACGGCGATCCTTGACCATGGGTCTCCTCGTTATTTTCATGGTCGACGGCCGGCCTGCCATGCGCTCGCAGGAAATATAAGGCCGCGACATTTGCATCATAGCCTATACACAGGAGCGCCCTGCAGGACGCGAACCGCAGCTGCAGCGGTTGTTGCGAACTGATCTAAATCTCAGCTGTCGGAGCTTTATCGTTTTTGAGATATAATCCGTTTTTGCCGCCAAGGACTTAGCCATGCGAGTGATCCAAAAAGCGCTGACCTTCGACGACGTTCTGCTCGTCCCCGCTCATTCCACGATCCTGCCGCCCGATGCCGACCTGTCGACCCAGTTGACGCGTGGCATTCGCCTGAACATTCCGCTTGTTTCCGCTTGTATGGATACGGTGACTGAAAGCCGCCTCGCCATTGCCATGGCGCAGGAAGGCGGTATCGGTATCGTCCACAAGAACATGTCGGCCCGCGCCCAGGCGCAGGAAGTCACCAAGGTGAAGCGCTACGAAAGTGGCGTGGTGAAGGACCCCGTCACCATCAAACCCAATATGCTGGTGCGTGATGTCTTGGCGCTCACGCAGCAGCATCGTATTTCCGGCCTGCCGGTGGTAGAAGCCAACGGCCAGGTCGTCGGCATCGTCACCAACCGTGACCTGCGTTTCGAATCGCGACTCGATGCCCCGGTGTCGAGCATCATGACGCCGAAAGAAAAGCTGATCACCGTGCGCGAAGGCGCCAGCATCGACGAAGCACGCGAGCTGATGCACGCACATCGTCTTGAGCGCGTGCTGGTCGTCAACGAATCCTTCCAGCTGCGCGGCCTGATCACTGTCAAGGACATCATCAAGACCACCGAACACCCGAATGCCGCGAAGGACAACCAAGGCCGCTTGCTGGTGGGCGCTGCGGTAGGCGTGGGTGGCGACACCGAAGAGCGCGTTTCGCTGCTGGTCGAAGCCGGCGTGGACGTGCTGGTGGTCGACACCTCGCACGGCCACAGCCAAGGTGTGCTGAACCGCGTGAACTGGGTGAAGCGCACCTTCCCGAATGTACAGGTCATCGGCGGCAACATCGCCACGGCCGCAGGCGCGCTGGCGCTGGTCGACGCTGGCGCCGATGGCGTCAAGGTCGGTATTGGCCCAGGCTCCATTTGTACCACCCGTATCGTGGCTGGCGTAGGCGTCCCGCAGATCTCTGCTGTCGCCAACGTGGCTGATGCATTGGCCAAGGCTGGTGTTCCCCTGATCGCCGACGGGGGTATCCGTTTCTCGGGCGATATCTCGAAGGCCATCGCGGCCGGTGCCTACGCCGTGATGCTGGGCGGTCTGTTCGCCGGTACGGAAGAAGCCCCGGGCGAAGTCGAGCTGTTCCAGGGTCGTTCGTACAAGAGCTACCGCGGTATGGGCTCGCTGGGCGCCATGCAGCAAGGCTCAAGCGACCGCTACTTCCAAGATAGCGTGAACAAGACCGACAAGTTCGTGCCGGAAGGTATCGAAGGCCGCGTGCCGTACAAGGGCCCACTGGCCGCCGTCATTCATCAACTGATGGGTGGCTTGCGTTCCTCGATGGGCTATGTGGGTTGCCCGACCATCGCTGACATGCGCAACCGCGCCGAGTTTGTCGAGATCACCTCTGCCGGTATGCGCGAATCGCACGTGCACGATGTGCAGATCACCAAGGAAGCGCCGAACTACCAGGTCGAATCTTGATCTAGCAGGTACTGCTTGTGTCTCGAAGCCCTCGCTGATGCGGGGGCTTTGTCGTTTCGGGCTACGCCAAGCACGCCGGAGCGATACCCGGAGTGTCGGCGCTGCTCTACAATCGGCGCATGGCCCCGACGCTGACCCCTGACGACCTGCTGACCCACGCGCGACAACGCATCGATCAGGGCGACCTGCGCGCGGCCGATAACTATGTCGCCATGGTGTTGGAGAAATACCCCGACCGCGCCGACGCCTGGGCGCTTGCCACCGTGATTGCCCTACGCGCGGGCAACCGCGCGGAATGCGAGCGGCGCCTGGTCCGCAGTCTGGCGCTCGACCCAAGCCAACCCACTGCCCTTTCTGTCCGCGCCGAGCTACGTATCGCCCGACAGGATTGGCAGGGTGCAGAAATCGACTACCAAGCCGCTTTGAATCGGCAACCTGACGATGCCAGCCTATTCAGCAATCTGGCCAGTTGCCAATTCCACAGTGGGCGGTTTGCAGAAGCCATTGAAAACTATCGCCGCGCGACGGCTCTGGCCCCTAGCCGGGCCGAGTATTGGAACAATCTCGGGGTATTGCTGCACGAATGCCATCACTATGCCGACGCGCAGACCGCCTACCGGCAGGCACTCAGCCTCAACCCACAGCTTTCGCTCGCACATAACAATCTCGCTTCCCTGCTTCAGCTCAGCCGACAACTAGCCGACGCCGAGCGGCATTTCCGCGAAGCAATCCGCATTGCGCCGGATTATGCCGTCGCGTGGAAGAACCTGGCGGCCCTCTACCAGCAGCAGGGCCACTGGCCCGCCGCGCGCGATGCCTATCGGCAAGCCATCAGCCATCGCGCGGACTATGCAGAAGCGCTAGCAGGGCTGATCTACGTTTGCCAGCAGTTGGCGGACTGGTCGAACATCGATACTGACTTCGCTGCGCTTGATACGGCGTTAGCGCACGACCCGCACGCGCGATTCGCCCCTTTGACCTACCTCGCCATGTGCGACGACCCCGCGGCTCAGCGGACCGTTGCCACGCGTTGGGCCAATGGCTTCGCCGGCCAATCACTGGCGCGACGCCCTGGTACACAAAAAGATCGGATTCGCCTTGGCTATGTCGGTGGGGATTTCTTCTCGCACGCCACCAGTTGGTTGACCGCAGGGCTATTCCGCAACCATGACCGAAGCCGTTTCGAGGTCTATGGCTATGATTACGGCCCAGACGACGTGTCCGATATCCGGTCGCAGGTGATTGCTGGCTTTGACCATTTCGAGCGCATCGGCGGGCGTTCGCCACAAGCGATGGCGGAACAGATCCTCGCAGATGGCATCGACATCCTGATCGACCTGAAAGGCTGGACGCGCGACAATCATGCGGACCTGATGGCGTGGCGACCTTCGCCCATCCAGGTGCACTATTTGGCCTACCCAGGCACCTTGGGCGCGCCGTGGTGCGATTACCTGATTGCGGATGCGACGGTGGCACCGGCGGGTGCCGACGCCCATTTCAGCGAGGCATTGGTTCGGCTCTCGGGTTGCTACCAGATCAACGACAACACGCGCGAACTACCCATCGCCCCTGCTCGCGCGACGCTTGGGCTACCCGAAGAGGCAATCGTCTTCGTTTGCTTCAATCAGCATTTCAAAATCACGCCGGCGGTCTTCCAGCGATGGATGTCACTCCTGAAGGCGGTACCTGGGAGTGTCTTGTGGTTACTCGCCGGGCATGTGGATAGCCAAGCGACGCTAAGGCAGCACGCCGTCCAATTGGGCGTGGAACCCCATCGCCTGCACTTTGCGCCCCCAGTCTCGCAGCGTGAGCATCTTGCACGCTTGGCCTGTGCCGACCTCGCGCTCGATACCCTGCCCTACAATAGCCACACCACCGCATCTGACGCCCTGTGGGCGGGCGTGCCGTTGATTACCTGTATGGGGCAGAGCTTTGCCGCACGGGTCGGCGCGAGCTGCTTGCGCGCCGTGGGCCTTGAGGAGCTGGTGACCGAGTCTCTCGACCATTACCTTGACCTCGCCCGCAGTCTGGCACGCGACCGCGAGCGCCTCAAACGGTTGCGCCAGCATCTAGTCGATGGTCGCGCACAGTTTCCACTCTTCGACACGGCACGTAGCGTAAAGGCGCTGGAAGCTGCCTATTTGCAGATGTGGCAACGGCATCTGGATGGCATCGCGCCAGCGGCCATCGAAATCACCAGCTGATCGACCGGCAAAGAAACCCCGGCCAGGGCCGGGGTAATAGGAGTGAGCAGAGTCAAAAGGGAACGTAAAGACACTGCACCGAGCACTACGCGGAGCTCTCCCTCCGCCCAGCACGCGGTTGATGCGTATTGGACGCCGCAAGACAGGATGCGGCAATCAGTCGTTCCCCTCGTCAGCCGAGTAAAACTACCAACGCTCGCATAACGGTCATCTCGGCATGCTTCGGGGCGATCAATTGGGCGCAGCGGGTGTATCCGAAGCAGGCTTCGCATCGGACGGATTCGAAGGGCTTACCGGGTCAGCAGGATTCGCGGCGTCGGGTGCGGTTGCGGGTGCCGTAGGCGCCGCCGGGGTGGGCACAGGCTTGGCGGGATGAATGATGTGCTTTCTCGGCGGAATAAACGGCGTCGGCGTGGGCAGGGCCGACTCCGCCAGGCCCCAGGCCAGCGCCAGCATGATCAGCACCCAGAATAGCAATCCCATTTTGTATCCCCCAGCAAGGCATACAGTATGCATGAGCCCGCCATGCTGCGCTCGATATTGCGCGCCAGAATGCACAACGCCACCCGAAGGTGGCGTTGAGGGTACTGCGTAAGCGAGATGCTGCTTACTTGATCATGCCCTTGCTCTTCAGGAGCTCGAACATGGTCTTGCCGATTTCAGCAGGGCTACGCGTGTAAGCGATGCCAGCCTTTTCGAATGCTGCGAACTTCTCTTCAGCCGTGCCCTTGCCGCCAGCAATAATGGCGCCTGCGTGGCCCATGCGCTTGCCCTTCGGTGCGGTCACACCGGCGATGTAGCCGACCACTGGCTTCTTCACGTATTCACGTGCGAATTCAGCGGCTTCTTCTTCGGCCGAACCACCAATTTCACCGATCATGATGATCGCGTCGGTATCCGGATCGTCCTGGAACAGTTTCAGGGCGTCGATGTGGCTGGTGCCAGGGATCGGGTCGCCACCTATACCAATACAGGTCGACTGACCCAGACCCAGCGCGGTGGTTTGCGCCACGGCTTCATAGGTTAGCGTGCCGGAACGCGACACGATACCGATGCGGCCTGGGTTGTGGATGTGCCACGGCATGATGCCGATCTTGCACTCGCCCGGGGTGATGACGCCAGGGCAGTTCGGGCCGATCAGGCGGATGCCTGCTTCGTCCACAGCCTTCTTCACGTACAGCATGTCGATGGTCGGCACGCCTTCGGTGATACAGATGACCAGCTTGACGCCGGCATCGACGGCTTCGAGGATCGAATCCTTG
>Ga0213872_10002741_pt1 | contig 10114 bp, 5 predicted proteins | sample VelepicomBERX_R2_FD_160071 | JGI IMG/M metagenome (GOLD analysis project Ga0213872, IMG submission 160071) | Rhizosphere microbial communities from Vellozia epidendroides in rupestrian grasslands, the National Park of Serra do Cipo, Brazil - RX_R2 | ecosystem: Host-associated > Plants > Roots >... | reverse complement strand
GGCGTGCGCGGGCCGGGCGTCGTGCGGTCTTTATCTCTGAACCGTACATAGGCAAACAAGGCCGAAGGAAGCCCAAGATGCCAGACCAGATAAATCATGAAATTGAAGCGGGCAGTTCTGGCGAGATCTCCTGCCTGCGAAAAAGCTCCTGGGAAGCTCAGCACATGGGCGGCGACCATCAGTGCTGAGAAAAGATAACCGCAAGCCAGCACCAAAAGCGCTCTCGAACGATTGATTGAGAAGTGCGCCAGGAAAAGGCTTGCGGTGATGAGGTCGGTGACAAAAATAATCGCATCTAAGGCTGGAATAAAGCCATTAGCCTGCGGCACCGATTTACCCGCGAATGGAGCCAATGCCGCCAATCCAATGAGCAAAACTGCTCCGCCGACGAGCGCCAACCGTGTCTGCCGTGGTGTCGGGGGTAGATAGGCCAGGGAAATTTGGCGTTGATCGTACTCACTATACCCAGAAGATAGGGCCATTCGGGGCCTCGCCTTTCAGCCAGCAGCGGCCTCAGCTCACCGCAGGCAGCACCGGTCCCGCCTCGCTTACCATGGTGGTGTTCAGTGCCTAGGTGTTGTCGCCTGATGAGACTTTCTCTTTGTGAAGAAAACAGCCCGTTCTTTTCATGGAAAGAGAAATGGGTGCCTAGAGTTTATCAATCGAGCGCGATGCCATTCGCCTCTTCAAAGGAGCGCCCACTCTGGATAGGTGTTGTCCCATCACCAGAAGTTCTATCTGTGGCCGAAATCGCGGCGGGTAGGTTTAAATGAAACGTTGCTCCGCGCCCTTGGGAGCCGACCACCCACAGGCGACCACCATGAGCTTCGATAATTGATCGGCAGATGCGAAGCCCCATGCCAGTGCCGTGGGCTTTCGTTGTAAAGAACGGATCGAAAATCTGCTCCGCGAGTTGCGGCGGGATCCCGACGCCGGTGTCACTGATCGAAACAAGAATCTGCTCATTCTCAGCTCTTTGCGACCGGATGACCATTTCCCGCATTCCATCCACGTCCTTCATTGCTTCAATGCTGTTGAGGATCAGATTCATCGCGACCTGCTGCAATTGCACGCGATCTCCAACGATCGGCGGTAGATCGGCCGCCAGTTCCGTTCGGACCGATATGTTGTGTCGCACTGCCTCATCGCGCAACAGGGCAATGGTTTCCGGAATGATCTCGTTCACATTAAGACTCTCTTGTTTCGGGGCACCCTTCTCGAATTGAGAGCGGATCCTGCCAATAATCTCAGTAGCACGTTGTGCGTCTCTTACAATTCTGGTGACAGCCAAGCGCGCCTCATCTAGGTCAGACTTATCACTTCCGAGTTTTCGCAGGCAGACGTTGGCATTGGTGATAGCACCACTGATCGGTTGACTGAGTTCATGAGCGAGCGATGCCGCTAACTCTCCCATGGTCGTCATTCGGTTGACGCGTGCAAGATCGGCCTGCGCCTGCCGCAGCGCCTCTTCAGCCCGCTTCTGGTCGTCGATGTCGGTCGTCGTGCCGACGAATTTGACGACTTTTCCTTCGGAATCGCGCAAGACCACGGCTTGATTGAGATACCAGCGATAGATCCCGTCCCGAGCACGCAGAGACCGTGTCTCGAACGAGAAGCCCTGTCCAGAGCGCACTCCATCCCAAAAGGCCCTCGATGCTGTTTCCCGATCCTCAGGGTGAACCGCGGTCATCCAGGCCTCGGGATGGGACCGAACGAAGTCAACGGTCTGACCGGCGAACTCAAGCCAAAACTGATTCACCAAATCGGGCGTCCCATCAGGCTTGAGCGTCCAGGCGGATACGGGAAGATGCTGCAAGAGGCCAACTTGGAGTTGCAGATCAGTGTAGAGGGCAGCATTCTCCAAAGAAATCGCGGCTTGCGAGGCTAGCAACTGCAGCACGGCAACACGGTCGGGCGTGAAGACGAACGGCGCAAGATTGTTCTCCAGATAAAGCACGCCGACAAGCTTCGTCCGCTTGACGATGGGCAGACAAAGGACTGATTTTGAGCGCTTCTGCCGCACATATTCGTCCTTTGAATACACGTTGTCAGTTGAAGCATCGTCAAGGAGCACGCGCTCCCGTGTCCGAGTCACGTAGAGCAGTGCGGATTGAGGGAGATCGGACGGCGCTGCGGGCTCCTGCCGAAGGACTACCTCGATCGCGGTCGGACCTGTGGTGGCCTCCGCTTCGATCCGCGGCTCGCCGTCCCGAATTAGAATGAGTAGACCCCGCTCTGCACCGGCATCCTCCATTGCGATTCGCATGAGCCGTTCGATCAACTTGGGAAGGACCATCTCACTCGAAAGTGCCTGCGAGGCTTTCACGACCGTCTCGACGTCGAGCTGTACGGCAAACGGGCCAATCGTGGAGGAAGAGGCAGACGTTCGCTCTTCGCGGTGGCGCGGGTAGCGTTCGTCGAGTTGCTTTACCTTGCCGATCGCTCCCCAACGGTTGTAACAACTCCGCGCATTGCGGAGATGGGCGTAGCCAGCCGTTTCAAGACCGCGCGCCAGATAGTATTGCGCAGCCAGTTCGTGGGCCAACCCTTCATTCTGGACGAAGCCGTTCTCACGCGCCGAATGGATAGCCTCCTCGTACAAATGCATCGCATCGGTATCCTGCTTTTCGATGCGGGCGATCTCAGCCAATACCAGCGCATGTTTGTCTGCAAACGTTGGTGGATAGTTATCGGCCCACTCGCGCAATTGTTCCCGGTGCTCCATCAGGAGCTTGCGCCACGCCGCCTGCTGGTCGGCAGCCGCGGTCTCGTAAAGAGCCGCCACCGTCAACGCGGAGTAATAGAAGTAATCCAGCAGTACGACAGGGAAATCCACGACCTGAAGGAGCGGGGTCGCTTTGTCAGCCGCCGCGAGGGCCTCTGCGTAGTTGCTTGACAGGAACTGCGCTTTCAGTTTGAGGATCCAATACGAGCAGATCATCAAGGGCATCCGGTCCGCTGTGAGCCGAGTCTCGAATTCTGCCTCCTCGAACTGCGCATCGTTGAAAGTCGAGAAGGTCCTGGTCAGGCCCCGCAGTGTGGCAATGAAGCGCTGTTGGCCTACGAACATGGCTTCACCGTCGTCGTAACGCGCCTTGCGGGCAACATCCATCGCTATCTCCGATTCGCGCCACACGACGTCGAGTTGGTCGTTTCGCAGAAGAAGATCAGCAATCAGCATGAACATACCAATGCAAGCGAAGATCGGGTCACCCGCCTCAATGGCGGCACGAATGCCTGACTGCACCGAGCCGATTGCGACTGCGATCGGCTGCGTCCAAACGGCTAATCCTCCAAACGGAAGGTAGACTTTTGTCTGACTTGCCATGAAACCATGCTTCTCGACCAGATCGCACGCAAGCTTGGCAAAGCGATAACCCTCGCTGTTACGGTGAAAGACAGATCCAAGTACAATCCCCCAATGAGCATAGGCCCACGCGGAATCGATGCTTGTGCCGTGCTGCACACTGATCCTCACCATGCGACAAGACTGTAAGGCCCATAGACGATGATCAGTGAAGCGAGCGGCGGGAATGAGGGCCGAGAGCACCCGCATAGCAGCCAGCAGTTCCGGATCAGTCATGAGCGGCAGATTGATCAGGCTCTCGATCGGGCGTCCATCAAGAGTTTGCCTGAGCGTCTCAAATTCAGCGTGAACTTGATCCTCGATCGGATGAGCCGGCAGATCGATGCCAAAGCCGCGCAGGCACTTGAGCGCGGCAGCAACTGCCAGCTGAGTTTCCGATTTGATGATATGGAGTCGGACTTTCAAGTGGTAGACGACTGCTTGGTCAACCTTCGACACAGCACGGTGTAATAGCTCAACAATCAGTTGATCGGCTCGGTCGAAGTGGCCGGTCAGAAACTCGCATTCCGTGCATTCGAGCCAGAGGCAGGACGTCACCTCGTACTCGCTGCTCCAGTCCCTTTCGTCCAACAGCGCGATTCCGTCTGCAAAATAAGCGCGCGCCGACGCATACGCCGCGGACGCCTTCGCCTTTCGCCCGGCCTTGAGGTTGATTGTGGCTATCCGGACTCTCTCGTCGTGATCGATCAGCAGTGCGGCGCCGCGATTCAATTGGTTGGCGACATCAAATAGATGTTCGGTGAGACCGGCGTCCGTCATGCCTGCTAGTAGCATTCGGCCAATCCGAAGGTGTGCTTCTGCGCGCGCGCTTTCCGGGATGAGCGCATACGCTGCCTCCTGAATCCGGTCGTGGACGAAGGCATAAGAGCCTTCGATGCGCAGGATGAGCCCGGTGACCACGGCTTCAAAGAGCGCACTGTGGATCTCCTCCTCTTTTTTCCCGGCGACAACACTCAGTGTCGCGACCTCGGCCACGCTCCCTAGACATGCGAGTTGCTGGAGAGTTGTCTGCGTTCTGTCGGATAATCGCCGAAGCTTCCCCGCCATCAGATCCACCACGTTGTCGGAGTAACCCTTGGCACGAATCCTATCCAGATCCCACACCCAGCCTGAGTCAAGGCGGTCGAACCGGAGCAAGTCTTCCTCTGCAAGCGAAGAGAGAAACTGGATTGCAAAGAACGGATTGCCGCCGGTCTTCTCGTGGACCAATAGCGCCAGCGGAGAGGCGGAGCTCCGGTTGCAGTGTAGAGCGTCGGCGATCAGCCGCTCAACGTCATCGAGACCCAGAGGCTCCAGCGCGATTTCCTGCACCCGCGCTCCAGCGTCGCGAATACCATCCAGCGTCCGCATCAGCGGGTGAGAGGAATTAACTTCGTTGTCGCGGTAGGCCCCGATCAGTAGCACGTGCCGCACGTCCGGATCGGTAGCTAAGCGCTGCAGCAGATCCAAGGTTGCAGTGTCCTGCCATTGCAGATCGTCGAGGAACAACGCAAGCGGATGCTCGGAGGTCGCGAAGGCACCCAGGAAGCGCCGGAACACCAGCTGAAAACGCCCCCGCGCTTCCTGAGGTGGAAGTTCTGCCACGGGTGGTTGTTTGCCAACGATGAACTCGATTTCGGGGATCAGGTTGACGATCAGTTGGCCATTCGGCCCCAAAGCCTCCAGAAGGGCGCGCCGCCAATGGTCCACCTCCGCTTCGCTCTTGACTAAGATCTGACGCACCATCATCTGGAATGCTTCTGCCAGCGTTGCGTACGGTATGTCACGTTTGTACTGGTCGAACTTGCCTGCGGCGAAAAGCCCGCGCGGCGGAACCAGCACTTTGTGCAGCTCGTTCACGACCGAAGATTTCCCGACACCGGAATACCCGGATACCAGTACGAGTTCGGAGGCGCCCTGCGCAACAACCCGATCGAAGGCTGCAATCAGAGTGTCGACTTCGCGCTCCCTTCCGTACAGCTTTTCGGGTATCAGCAAACGGTCTGGCGAGTCGTCCGTGCCCAAAGGGAATGAATCGATGCGACCACGTACTTGCCACTCTGTCAGGCATCGCCGAAGGTCGGCTTCGAGGCCCGCGGCAGTCTGGTAACGTTCCTCGGCGTTCTTTGCGAGGAGCTTCATGATGATGGCAGACAGTGGCTCGGGCACTCCGCGAGGCCTGCTAAGCGCTGCCGGTTGACGAGCGATGTGGCAGTGGACCCACTCCAGAGGATCGGCGGCAGTGAATGGGAGCACACCAGTCAATGTTTGATATAAGGTGACACCCAGAGAGTAGAGATCGCTACGGGAATCCATCGAGCGGTTCATACGCCCGGTCTGTTCTGGGGACATGTAGGCAAGTGTTCCTGCAATGATCTCCGGCGGCGTCGGTGCCTGGCGCTCGCGTGGCAATCGGGATGCGACGCCAAAGCCGGTGAGCCACACGTGGCCAGAATCGTCGACGAGTGCGCTCTCAGGCTTGATGTCCTTATGAATAAGGCCTTGCCGATGGGCTTGGCTGAGTGCCGCGGCCAGACCGATGGCTGTGCGCAGAAAGCGAGTCAGATCGATCGGATGTCCCTTGTGCTGATCGATTAACCGATCGAGCGGCTCGCCACCCGGATCTTTAAGAATGAGGACCGTTCGCCCTTGGTGACGAGTCAGCGCAATCGGCTGAACTGCCCACGCCTCACCGAGTTCGGTCGCTAGGGAGTATTCGTGTTCGAGACGCCGGAGAGCCTGCTGCGACGGCTGCTCGGCAGCGACCGCCAACGCAAGAATCGGCATCTCGTTGCCGCGCTCTCTCCCACGGTAGAGAGTAAAGTCCGCCCCCTCCTGAATGGGCTCCAATAGGTACGGGGAATCCTCTGCCATTTGAGCACCCTCACGTTGTCAGGCAGGCAGACCTACCTGATTAACAGAAAGAGGAATGGGTCCGAAACTTCGCAATCGCGCGGGTTCCAATTGTCTATTCTAGAGGAGCGCCAGCGCCGGGTACTATCTCTTACTCATCGCCAGACATTAGGGATTTTCTCATACCGGCACACGATTCCGCTCTGGATCGGGAAGTAGTTGACTCTGCAGGATAGCGTATTCAGTTGCTGCGTCAGCGCCCTGGAACGAAACAGTCTTCCTCCTGATGACCAGATCGCACCAGAATGGCCTGCCGGGAGACAGTTGAGACACAACTTGGATACCGATTAGCGGGGAAACTTCCAGAAGCCGGAGATAGAGGCAAAACGCTGCGAGCTGGGATCTCCTTCAGTGGCCCTGTCAGGAGACAACAAGAATCGGCGTCGGTTCAATCTCTCGGTCATGCCTGAGCTCGATGCCTCGGCAGAAGAGCGGAGAATAACTCGCTCCCCGAGACGGGCAAACTCCTGGCACTCATCCTCGCAAAGGACTGAATCCTTCGCTCTGGAGAGCGCTGCGAAATGGCGTTGGACCGAACCCCCGATGATAATTACATCGAAATGGGGGGACACAAGGCATCTCCTTTAAGGAAGATCTCAGGTCACCTTTGGCAAGCCGGATCAGCATTTTCGCAGATCTTTATCGACCGCGCCCCATTGCGGCGTCACGCGATCCGCTGAACCCATTGGCTCCGCCAAGCCGGCGCGTCGAAGGGATCCGCGAAATACTGCGTCTCGTGCACGACCTTACCGTTGCGAAATTCCATAATGCTCACTGTGTACGCTGGTCGTCCCTGGTAGGTAATTGTGTATTCCGTGATCCAGAGGTCACCCTTTCCGAGAATTCGCTTGACCTTGAAGCCTGACGGCTTTCCGGGATGATGACTCCGCAAGGCCTGCAAATTGGCTCTACCGAGGATTCGCTCGCCCGACTGGGGATAGTCACAGATGGCATCGTCGGCGTAAATATCATGTTCCGCGTTTGCATCGCCGGCCGCTGACGCGTGCCAATGAGCGTTTAGGGCGTCACGTATTTGTTCCTCTTGCATAGGCTCTCCAAGTGCGGTTTGATGATCATCTACCTTGTGGAATGAAACCCGGGCTACCGGTCTTCACCACTTCATTGAACCGGTGTCTAGTCTGAATACCATTGATTTCCTCAAACGCGTCTTCTGGAAGGGCGGAGATGTTGAAATTCTCCTTCATGCGGGCCGCAGTTCTTGTCGTGACAAGCAAAGCCGTGCCACGTTGCGCGGCCCATGCCAACAGCACCTGTGCTGGCGTCTTTTTGACTCGTGCTGCAATTGCCAAAATGACCGCATCCTCAAGCGGCCCCGGCCTTATTCCGTGACCCAATGGCGCGCCGGCCAAAAACACAATGTCCTTCTTCTTGCAAAATTCTAGAAGCTCCGTTTGCGGAAGATACGGATGTGCTTCGACCTGGATTACAGCCGGCTTTATTCTCGCCGATTCGTAGAGGGGCAACAGTCCTTCCAAGGTAATGTCAGACAGACCAATGGCGCGGCACCTGCCATGGTCTACGAGACTTTCGAGCGCTTTCCACGTGTCGAGCAAAGTCACGCCGCGGTCGTAGAGGACATTACCGTTTTGATCTCGCGGATCCTGCTCGTCCCCTGGTTGGAAAGCAAAGGGTGTATGAATCAGGTAGAGATCCAGATAGTTGAGCCTGAGTCTGTCAAGACTGGCCTCGAAAGCCGGTTCGACGCGCTCGGGCCGATGATTGGTATTCCACAACTTTGTGTTAACGAAAATGTCTTCGCGCGCAATCCCTTCGGCGGCGAGTCCCACCTGCAACGCCTCGCCTACCTCGCGCTCGTTCCGGTATCGCTCCGCGCAATCGAAGTGTCGAAATCCTGCTTCCAGTGCGTCTCTGGTCGCAGTTATCGTCACAGCAGGGTCGAGAATTAGTGTGCCAAAGCCGAGTACGGGGATTTGGCCAAGTCCGTGGTTGAGCGGCATTTTCGCATCTCGAAAATCAGAAGATTCGATCATGACGACCACCTAGTTGCCGGTGCGCTGTCACTTGGAAGCTCCGTCGAGCGAAACCCGATACTTCGCCATGCCGAAATGCTCGCCGAACTGGCTGGATTCGGATTGACTCCAAGCATTCCACAAAACATAACAAAACCCCTTGTTTGGTTGACGCTTCTTGGCAAATGGCGATAACGCAACGGCAGAAATGCAGTCATCTCTGCGTTGCGCTTCGCATAGCAGTGGCAACTTTTCATGCAGCCAATTGCTTGTTCGCGTCCTTCGGCGTAACTTCTTTCAGCTCGCCTGTTGACAAATCAAGAACAAATGCACGAATCACTACGTCTGTGGGGATCCACGGGTGCGACCTGAGCTTTAGCACCTGCTTTTGTGTCTGCTGATTCACGTCGGAATAACAGTGGAACTTATCGGGGGCTACTGACCACACCCCGGTTTGCTTGTGAAGGTGGTCCTCGAACTCCTCTTCCGAAAACAGTGTCATTCCGCAGCCACTGTGCCCCACGATCATGACCTCTCGCACGCCTAGAACGTGAATGGAAAACATGAGAGACCGCACAACATCTTCCGTCGCTGCCGTTCCGACGTTCCGTATCACATCCGCATCCGCGGGTTTGATGTCAAACCATTCGAGCAGTTCGTTCAGGCGGGGGTCCATACAGGTGAGGATTGCAATCTTCGGAGCTGGCTTGTTTGCCAGTGAAGGATCATGGTGCTCCGCACTCTTGCGGTTTGCGGTAATCGCGTGTTCGATCAAGCTCATTTGAATTCTCCTTAATCGCGTTGCAAGTCCGGGATTCGGTTTGTGACAACGCGTGCTTTGATTTTGCTTACGCGTCCAACTCTCCGATATGATCTCCGCGGTCTATTGTTAAGACTGCAGAGAGGACGAAGTCTCAAGATAGCTGCCAGCGGCCCACGCGACCTTGGTCGCGGGGCCGATGTAGTGATTAAGCCAGAGCAACAGAATTGCAACAAGTAGACGAAGGTATCGAATCGATACTTTCGTATGATGGAACTCCGGCGTTGAGCCAGTCGGAGTCTTGACGGCCACCCACGCGAAAAAGATAACGTGTGCAATTACTTCTCTGTCGCCAGGTTCGCGTGGAGCGCGACAGCTTCGAATAACTCTCTATCGAGATCTGTCAGCACGCCGATGGTGAATGCGTAGTTCAGGCCGCTCGGATTGGCAATACCCAGACTGTAGACCGCCGCGTGTAGTTGGGTGCAATCCCGCCGAGAGATCGCGCTTCTTCAGGAACACTGAAAGCGCTGGCTTCCCCAGGAACGCCAGGTATCTGGGTCTGTACTTTGCGATTTTGGGCTCCACTACGGAACGGCCGGTGATGTAGTCGGCCCGACTGAGATCTGTCGCGCTGACTGTCGACCGATCAATCGCAGAGGCGATTCCACAACGATAATCGAGCAAAAGGCCTGCTTCCTGCTGAACCAATCTTTTCAGCCTGATACTAAGGTATCGATCGACACCTTAGTCCAATAGAACCTGGCTGCCGTTCTCGGGCTTAATCGCAATTATGTATTGGAACCCGGACCACTCGCATAAGGCGATTACGATCTTTCGACGCTTGGCAATCACGAGCTTATCGATCGCACGGCGAGACCGGACGCGCGACGCGTACGTTGCAATCGGATGAGAAGTTCGAGCAGCGTCACCGGTTTGGGGACGGAGGCGCACGATCCTAGTGATTTAGTTGAGCGAACGCTGGATACAGCAATTTTGTACAAGGCTCAGGATGAACCGGTGATCGAGAGCTCTTGATATGAGATCCCATCGTGAGGCAGCCAAAACTTTGCTAAGAGCAATTGCCTCCAGACTTGCGCTTGC
>Ga0213872_10002740_pt1 | contig 10118 bp, 7 predicted proteins | sample VelepicomBERX_R2_FD_160071 | JGI IMG/M metagenome (GOLD analysis project Ga0213872, IMG submission 160071) | Rhizosphere microbial communities from Vellozia epidendroides in rupestrian grasslands, the National Park of Serra do Cipo, Brazil - RX_R2 | ecosystem: Host-associated > Plants > Roots >... | reverse complement strand
CCCTGGCGCGCTGCCAGGCGCCAGCTGCCCGGGGCGCTGCCGGGCGCGATGTGGCCCACGGTGACACCGGGCAGCACCAGGCCGCCGCGCCGGGTGAGATAGTCGGCGGCGGCATCGGGCAGCAGGGCGCTCAGGTCCAGGCGCGGGATCAGCATGTCGGAGGCGGCACGGCGCGCGCCCAGGCTGTCGCGCAAGACATTCAGGAAGACCTGTGCCGATGCGCGCTCTGGCGGGGTATTGAGCGCGGCGATGCACAATGGCGCCCACATCAGCTTGACCAGGCGTGGGGTCTGTTCGTAGCGCTCCAGCAGCTCGGCCACGCTGCAATCCTGATGCAATTGCCAGCCCATCCAGCGCGCCGTGGTCGAAAAACGCGCCAGCGCCAGCTTGTCCTCGCGCGCCAGTCCCTTGGCCCGCAGCAGTGCCACCGCCACATGCCAGGGTGCCGGCAGGCGCGGCGCCACGAAATCCATGCCATCACCGCCCGCCTCCAGCGGGTAACGCATCTGCAGTGGCAGCCGCAGCAAGGCCGCATCCGCGCTGACGCCGACCTGTTTCATCAGGGCCAGCGTGGCGCGATAGGCTCCCAGCAGGATGTGCTGGCCGTTGTCCAGCAGGCGCCCGTCCAGGTCGATGCGGCGCGCCCGGCCGCCGAGGGTGCGGGCGGCCTCGAACAGGCTGACCCGGTGGCCGGCCGCGGCCAGCGTCACGGCGGCGGCGCAACCGGCCCAGCCGGCGCCGATCACGGCATGGTGGCGGGGAGCGTTCTTCATGACGGGCAGGGGACGGGAGTCAGGCGAACATCAGCCGAACCTCAGCCGAAGACGTAGGTCTTCCACGCCAACCACAGCTTGCGGATAGGCGTGAGCGAGATGCGCTGGTTCAGCACGTGGTAGCCGTCGCGGGCGATCTCGTCGAGCAGGGTGCGGTAGATGGCCGCCATCATCAGGCCCGGACGCTGGGCGCGCCGGTCTTCCCGGGGCAGCAGGGCAAAGGCTTCCTCATAGACCGCCTGGGCGCGCTCGACCTGGAACTTCATCAGGGCTTCGAAGCGCTCGCTGTGGCGGGCATTGAGGATGTCGGCGGCGGTCACGTTGAATTGCTGCAATTCATTGACGGGCAGGTAGATACGGCCCTTGCGGCCGTCCTCGCCGACGTCGCGGATGATGTTGGTGAGCTGGAAAGCCAGGCCCAGCTTCTCGGCAAAGAGCAGCGTGGCCGGCTGGGTATGGCCGAAGATGCTGGCCGAGAGCACACCCACCACGCCGGCCACATGCCAGCAATAGCGCTGCAGGCCGGGGTAGTCGAGATAGCGGCTCTGGTCCAGGTCCATCTCCATGCCATCGATGATGGCCTGCAGGTGTTCGCCCTTGAGCTGGTAGGTGGCCATGTGCGGGTGCAAGGCCTTGGTGACCGGGTGGGTCGGCTGGCCTTCGAGCATGGCGGCGATTTCCTTGCGCCACCACATCAGCTTGGTGCGGGCCACCATGGAATCTTCGATTTCATCGACGGTATCGTCGACTTCGCGGCAAAAGGCGTACAGCGCCGTGATCGCCAGCCGGCGTTGCGGCGGCAGGAACAGGAAGCTGTAATAGAAGCTGGAACCGCTGGCGGCGGCCTTCTGCTGGCAGTATTCGTCTGGAGACATGGGTGGCGTGGCGGCGGTTGGACCATCTACGGTGCTGCGCCGGAACGGGGAAGTTCCGGCAAAGGCGCTATGCTAGCCGAGTGCGCACGCCAGAGCAAATGCCGGAGCAAATGCGGCGCACACAGCTTATTGCGGGCCGCTGCGTTGTCCATTAAGCTCAAGGTAGTCACTCGTCCGGAAAAACAAATGCACAATATGGCAATACCGGATGAAGTTTGCTGTCAGCTTTGATGCCAGGCAGCGCAGCGCCGGGGAAGTCAGGGACACAACAGGAGTGTGGAGACATCATGGACAGACTTGAAATCTTTCGCAACATCGCGTCGCAGGCCGGACGCGGGGAGCTGGTGTTTCCCGCCAACGTGAGCGCCTCGATCAAGCTGCAAAAAGCCCTGGCGGACCCCGATTGCCACCTGGAACTGGCGGCCAAGCTGGTCACGGCCGAGCCGCTGGTGGCCGCGCGCACCGTGGCCATCGCCAACTCGGCGGCCTACAACCGTTCCGGCGGCGAGATCAACAATGTGCGCGCGGCGGTGATGCGGCTGGGTTTTCGTACCCTCAATACGATTACCACCTCGGTCATCGTGCGCCAGCTGGGCCGCACCATCAACAATCCCGGCATGCGCATCAAGTCGGCGCAACTGTGGGAGCACTGCGCCCACGTGGCGGCAACGGCCTATGTATTGACTTCCAAGCTGACCAACGGCGATCCGGAAACGGCCATGTTTGCCGGCATCGTGCATGAAGTGGGCGGCTTCTACCTGCTTTCGCGTACCGATGACTATCCCGGCCTGCTGGAGGGCGGGACCGAGGACTGGATGGAATACGGCGAGAAGATGATCGGCCGCGCCGTGCTCAAGAAGCTGGGCGTGCCGCAGGCGGTCAGCGATGCCATCGAGTCGCTCTGGCATGGCGTGCGGGTGTTGCCGCCCCAGACCATCGGCGACGTGTTGCTGCTGGCCAAGGAACTTTCGCCCGTGCCCTCGCCGCTGCACCGCACGGTCGCCGAGGTAGGGGTGGGCGGGGACAACCTGGTGGACGACTACATCGGTGATCAATCCCTGCGCGAGCTGCTGGATGATTCCGAAGAACAGATCCGCACCCTGACGGCGGCCTTGCTGGTCTGATCCGCTCCGACAGTCACTGCCTCGCCCTGAGCGGCCTGGCAGTGGTGTCGCTTACATGGTCAAGCCGCGCCAGGCCACGACCAGCCAATCCCATTTGCCCAGCTTGGGGCGCTGCCGGAACACATCTCCCTCTACCTGCTCGATACGCTCCAGGATGCGCAGGCCACCTTGCACCACCAGGCGCAGCTCCCAGCCGATGCGGCCGGGCAGGCGTTTGGCCAGCGGTGCGCCGGACAGCATCAGGGCGCGGGCGCGTGCCACCTCGAAGCGCATCAGTGCTTGCCAGCGCCGGTCGCGGCAGGCCTGGTCGATATCCTGCTCGCTCAGGCCATGCGCTTGCAGATCTTCCATGGGCAGGTAGATGCGTGCTTTTTTCCAGTCGATAGCGACATCTTGCCAGAAGTTGATCAATTGCAGCGCACTGCAGATGGCGTCCGAATCGCGCAGATTCTCTTCGCTGGCTGCCTTGTAGAGGTGCAGCATCAGGGTGCCGACCGGATTGGCCGAGCGGCGGCAGTAGTCGAGCAGGTCCTCATAGCGGGCATAACGGGTCGTGACCACATCCTGCCTGAAGGCCGACAGCAGGTCTCGGAAGGGCTGCAGCGGCAGTGCATGAGCGGCGATGTAGGGGCGCAGCCGCTGGAAGATCGGGTGGTTGCTGGCCTGGCCGGCCTCGATCAGGTCCAGCTGCTGCGCATAGGCATGCAGCTCGGCCAGCCGTTGGGCGGGCTGGGCCTCGCCTTCGTCGGCGATATCGTCGGCACTGCGGGCAAAGGCGTAGATGGCGCCTACGGCCGGGCGCAGATGGGCCGGCAGCAGCAACGAGGCAACCGGGAAGTTCTCGTAATGGTCAACAGCCATGGCAGCGGACTGGGGAGCTTGCCGGGCTTAGTCGAACTTGTCCCTGAGCAGCGCCTCGATGGTGGCGATGCGCGTTTCCACCGTCTCCAGCAGCGCCTTGGGCATGGTGCCGCCGGCATTCAACTGGGCGGCCAGCGAACGGGCGATGCCCATGGCGCCTTCGGTGAACTGCTTGCCATCCTTGGACAGCACGGCCGCTGCCGTGAAGAGGGTGGAAAACAGGATCTGGTCGGCGGTGTTGTTTTCGATGAACTTGTTCAAGAGCGCATTGTGGCTTTGCTTCAAGGCGTCGAATTCTTGCTGGGTGGGCATGCGGGGTCCTGGAATGGGTGCGGACCGGTTGCGCCATGCAAGTGGCCGATGGAGATAACGGTCCAGCACGGGGTGATCTGGTGCGAAGAGCGCCATGCAGCGCTCCTCCCGGCTTGGTAGGCGCGGATTGTAGCAGCTAAATGACCCACCTGAGTGACCCACCTGAGTGACCCTCCCGAGCGGCCGCTGGCGTCGGTCTTGCACGCCAGCGGCCATCCCCGCGGCGTCAGTGCGTGATGCTCAGCAAGACCTTGCCCTGGCTGGTCTGGCCCTCTTTCCAGCTGGTCTGGGTGGCCGACGGCGGGGCGAAGCTGGCCATGGCCTGAACCAGTTTTTCGACATCGTTGTCGTAGAGGGTCTTGCCGTCGGCGGTCTTGATGCGCTCGATGTGGTTGTCGGTGCCGCTGGTGCCGCCTACATACCAGTCCTTGACGGTCACCTGGTCCTTGGTTCCCATCACATCGATCCGCAGGTCGTTACCCACATGGCTGAACCACAGGTTGGTCTGCCTGGCGTCGCTGAACTTGAGGATGTCGATGTTGGCCTTGGTCGCATCATGGTCGTAGACGACATCCTGTCCGTCGCCCCGGCCCATGACGTAGGTGTCATTGCCGGCCCCGCCGATCAGCAGGTCGTTGCCGCGTCCTCCGGTGATCACATTGTCGCCCCGGTTGCCGACCAGGGTATTGTCGAGTTCGTTACCGGTGGCATTGATGTCTTGCTGGAGCATCTTGATCGGGGCATCGGTGGTGATGGTATTGGCGCCGCGGGCGCTCGCGACCCTCTTCATCTGTTCCGTGGTGACGAAACGGCACATGTCGCTTGCGCGGCCACGTCCGGAGTCGGCGATGTAGAAACCGGCAATGTCGCCGGTGCTGGCCGAGCAGGCGACACCGGTCACGGTGATGCGATGATTGCTGAACGCACGGCCGGGCACAACGCTGCCATCCCATAGCGCATCAGCATAGACGCTCACGGTCACGCCCTTGCCTTCCTTGATATCACGGGCGACCTTTTGCGCGTTGAAGCCATCCGCCACCGTGGAGCTGAAACCGAATTCCTCAAGCAGTTGGTGCTGATCCCACTGGGTGGTGGCACCGCGAGCACCGGGGAATTTGCTGTCGGTATCGCACAGACCCTCTTTGATGGCGCGCTCGACGACTTCCTTTTCCGTCACCGGCTTGTCACCGAGCATGGTGACGTTGGCCACCGAGGTCTCGCCGCAGGTACCCTTGTAGCCGGCTACCGCGTTGCCCTGGTTGTAGTTCAGCTGGTAAGAACCGGGATAGCCATAGACCAGGAGATCGACCCCGTTGATCACGGCGCTCTGCGGCTTGCCGGCATCGAGCAGGACCAGGTTCTCGACATTGGCCGAGAGGCTGGTACTGACTTTGGCATAGACGGTATCCACCCCTTCGCCCGCCTTCTCGATGACCTGGTCGCCGGCATTGTCCACATAGTAGCTGTCGTCGCCCTTGCCGCCGGCCATGATGTCGGCGCCGCCCATGCCGTCCAGGATATTGTTCTGGTCGTTACCGGTGAGGTGGTTGTCCAGCGCATTGCCGATGCCGTTGAGGTTGGCCTCAACCATGAGCAGGTCAGGCGCGTCGACGGTCAGCCTGAGCTTCTGGCCGGAAGAGGACGTCTGCTTCTTTCCCAGGACGGCGTCGCCATCGCCGAAGGGCGCCGGTGCATTGAACGCATCCAGATAGCGCTCGGTGTTGGCCAGGACGTGGCTGGCAATGGGCAGGGTGCCGGCCACGACTTCGGTGGCCGCCGCAGGCTGGCTCACATTGACCGGAGTGACGATGACTGGCTTGACCGGTACCGGCGCAGGCGTGACGACCGGAGTGACGATGACCGGTTTGCCAGGTACCGGCTGAGGGGTGGCGCGCGGGTTGACGTAGATCGGTTTGCAGGGCGGCAGATAACGCACGATGATCGTACTGTTGATGTGCCTTCTGCCGGGGCCGTTCTGCGGCGTGATGGTCACACCGACGCCTGGCTTGGCCAGCACCGGTTTGGCCAGCACCGGTCCAGGCGTGACCTTGACGGGATTGGCGATCGCCGGGGGGCGAGGAAATTTGGGGTAGATCATCGGCGTGCCGCTAGTGGCCAGCGTTGCCGGTATGGAGGCACAAGGCGAGTAGCTTATCTTGAATGGTGTGCCGTGGGTAACGAACTCCTTGAGCTCGGCAGCAGAGATCTGCAGGACGAACATGCAAGAATCCTTGTGCGAATTTTGTGACTTGATGCGTGCAGACATGATTTTTTCCTTGATATTGAGATGTCGGTTTGGCGCGGATGCGTTTGCGTTTGGGCAGTCGATGCCGTCAAGCTGTTGCGGGAAGGAGCAACTCCAGTCAGTCGGGGGGAGGGGATCAGTGGGTCACGCTGAGCAGCGTCGCAGGTTTCTCTCGTTGCCCGCTGGTCAATGCGGTTTGAGTGGCCGCCGGCGGCGCAAAGCTGGCCATGGCCTGTATCAGTCTCTCGACATCGGTGTCATAGAGGGTCTTGCCGTCGGCGGTCTTGATGCGCTCGATATGGTTGTCCGCGCCGCTGGTGCCGCCGACATACCAGTCCTTGACGGTGACCTGATCGGCCGTACCCAGCACCTTGATCTGCAGATCATTGCCCACGTGCTTGAACCGCAGGTCGGTCTGGCTGGCATCGCTGAACTGGACAGTATCGATGTTGCCCTTGGTGGCATCATGGTCGAAGATGACATCCTGGCCGTCACCCTTGGCAAACAGGTAGGTATCGTCGCCAGCGCCACCGATGAGCAAGTCGTTGCCCAGGCCGCCGGTGAGCACGTTGTCGCCCCGGTTGCCGACCAGGATATTGCCAAGTTCGTTGCCCACGGCATTGATATTTTGCTGGAGCATCTTGATGGGTGCATCGGTGGTGAGCGTATTGGCACCTTTGACGGAGGTGACGGTGCGCATTTGCTCCGCCGTGACGAAGCGGCACATGTCGCTTGCGCGTCCCCGGCCGGAATCTGCGATGTAGAAACCGGTAATGTCACCGGTGGCGGCCGAGCAGGCCACACCGGTCACGGTGACGCGGTGATCGGTGGAGGCGTCGTCGGGGACAGCGGTGCCATCCCATAGGGCGTCAGCATATACGTTGATGGTCACTCCCTTGCCTGCCTTGATATCCCGTGCGACGGCTTGGGCATCGAAGCCGCTGCTCACCTTGGAGGCGAAACCGAATTCCTTGAGCAATTGCTTCTGGTCGCGCGAGCTGCTGCCACCGCGAGAACCCGGGGAATCGCTCACGGTGTCGCACAAGCCCTTCTCGATGGCTCTTTGCACGACCTCCTTTTCCGATACCGGCCGGTCACCGAGCATGGTCACGTTGGCCACCGAGGTCTCGCCGCAGGTTCCCTCGTAACCCGGTACCGCGTTGCCCTGGTTGTAGTTCAGCTGGTAAGAACCGGGATAGCCATAGACCAGGACATCGACGCCATTGACCAGGGCGCTCTGGGGCTTGCCTGAATCGAGCAGGACCAGGTTTTCGACATTGGCCGACAGGGTCGTGCTGACTTTGGCATAGACCGTGTCCACCCCTTCGCCCGCCTGCTCGATGACCTTGTCGTCGGCATTGTCGACGTAGTAGCTATCGTCGCCCTTGCCGCCGGCCATGCCGTTGACATACTGGCTGGCGTTGAGGTCCAGCGTCGGCATCCCCTCGGCGCGGGTTGCCTTGAGCTTCTCGCGGGCCGCCTCCAGCTGCGCCTGTGCGGCCAGGATGGAAGGATGGTATTGCTTGCCCGCGCGCAGCCAGGCGGGCAGGCTGTGTTCCAGTCCGATCGGGTCCTGGTCGGGTTCGGTGGTCAGGGCAAATTGCGGGGCATCCTCGGCCTCGCCTTGCAGCCCCACCGATACCGCCAGTGCGACCAGCGATTTCTTGTACTGGCCGGCGGCACGGGTGCGTTCCATTTCGGCTTTGGCGACGTAGGTGCGGGCCTGCAAGGTCTCCTGCAGTGAACCGGCGCCGCGCTGCTCGCGCCGGAGCGCGATCTCCAGCATCTGACGCGACAGCGCTTCGCCTTTTTCGCGCGCCTGATGGCTGGCGCGGGCGCTCATGGCCTCGTAGTACTGGCCGACCACGGACGACATGGTCTTCTGCACGGTGGCATCCCGACTGGCCGAGGCTGCTTGCAGCAAGGCATCGGCGGCGCGCTGGTTGGCGCTGCGTCCACCAAAATCCAGCAGGCGCCAGGTCAGGGTGGCGTACAGGGTGTTGACGTTGCGCTCGCTGCTGCCCAGCTCGGAACTGCTGGCACTGGACTGACGAGTGGCACCGGCATTGATCGTGGGCAGGCTGGCCGCGCGCGCCTCGCCGACCTGGCCGGCCTGTATCTTGACGTTGGCCCAGGCGGCCTGCACCTGCGGCTGATGGCACAGGGCCAGGTCTACCGCATCTGCCAGCGACAGGACCTTGGGCGCCACAGCCGGACCGGGGCGACAGGGCGGGACCTCGTCGTCCCCCGGCAGCAGCTTGCCGGCGACCAGGTCCGGCGGATAGGCCAGCAGGGGATCGCCGATGCTTCTGGACGGACCCGCCGCACTGACGCAGGAGGCGCACAGGCATAGCAGAAGGGGCAGCCAGGTCTTCGGCGAGGAGGTATCAGCGCTCATGCAGGGCCTCCTTCTGGTGGCGGATCAGCGGCGAGAGCACATACTCGATCACGCGCCGGGTTCCGGTCTTGATCTCGACGTTGACCGACAGCCCCGGCGAGATGGCCACCTGCCTGCCGTCGACCTGGAGACTGTTCTTGTCCAGGACGACGCGCGCCGAATAGATCAGCCCCTTCTTCTCATCCGGGATGGCATCCCGGGAGACATGGATGACCCTGGCTGGCACGGTGCCGTACTTGGTGTAGTCGAAAGCGTCGATCTTGACCTCGGCCCGCTGGCCGATCTCGACGAAGCCTACGTCCTTGTTTTCCAGCAGGGCCTCCACCTCGACTTCGCTCCCCTGGGGCACCACCTGCATGAGCGGCTGGGCCGCGGGAACCACGCCGCCTACGGTATGGACCGCCAGCTGCTGCACCGTCCCATCGACTGGCGACACCAGCTTGAGCAGCCGGCTGTGTTCATCGGCCCGACGTCGGTCCTGCTGCGCCGCCTCGATGATCTTTTCGGCTTCCAGGCGGCTGTCGTGCGCGTCCTTGCGGCTTTGCGTGATCAGTCCGGTGCGCTGGTTGCGGGTGTCGGTGAGCTGTCCTTGCAGATCCACCCTGGCCTGTTCTTTCTCCATCCAGGCGTGGCGCGAGACGCTATGCTCTTCCATGAGCACGCGGTAGTCGCTGGCGCGCTGGGTGGCCAAGTGCAGGGCAGTGCGGTAGTGCGCGATCTCGTCGTCGAAGCGCGCCAGCTTGGCCCGCACATCCTCGAACTGGCCACGCAGCTGGCTGCGTACCGATTGCCACTGCGCCGCCGTCACGCCGGCGATCTCGGGCAGTTCCGGTGCCTGCATGCTCTCCAGCGCCTGTATCATGGCCGCCGCGCGCGCGGCCTGCAGGCGCGCCTGGGCCATGGCATCGGCCGCCTTGTCGCGCTCGGCGTCGCTGCTGCTGGCATCCAGTTCCACCAGCACGTCACCGGCCTTGACCGATTGCCCTTCCGATACCAGGATGGTCTTGACGCTGGCGACATCCACCGAGGCGATGGTCTTGGTATGCGAGGACGCGATGACCTTGCCGCCGGCCGCGACGACGATATCCATGCGCCCGATCAGGGACCAGGCCAGCGCAAAGACGACCATGGCCATCAGGATGCGTGCGGTCCAGCGCAGGCTGCGCGAGGCTGGCGCCTCTTGCAGGGACAGCGCAGCGGGCAGGAATTCGGCCTCTTCCTTGTTGAAATAGTCGGTCCGCAGCGCCTTGCGATTGGCCCAGGCGTGCAGGAAGACTTTCAGGTAGCGGCGCCACAGATCCAGCCAGGCGAGGGAACGATGAGGCAGGCTCATGATGCCTCCTGCTGTGCTTGTCCATCCGTCTGGCCGGCCTGTAGCTGATACAGATGCGCGTAGATGCCGCCGGGCAGCTTGAGCAGTTCCGCATGCGCGCCGCTTTCAGCCACGCGACCGCGCTCCATGACGATGATGCGATCGGCATCGCGCACTGCCGAGAGACGGTGGGCAATGATGAGTACGGTGTGTCCGGC
>Ga0213872_10002739_pt1 | contig 10118 bp, 9 predicted proteins | sample VelepicomBERX_R2_FD_160071 | JGI IMG/M metagenome (GOLD analysis project Ga0213872, IMG submission 160071) | Rhizosphere microbial communities from Vellozia epidendroides in rupestrian grasslands, the National Park of Serra do Cipo, Brazil - RX_R2 | ecosystem: Host-associated > Plants > Roots >... | reverse complement strand
GGATCGAGGTCCACAAAGAGCTAGGGCCTGGATTGTTAGAATCGGCATACGAAAAATGCCTCGAATATGAGCTTCAGCAGGCTTCTCTTAAAGTGGAGCGTCAGAAGCCGGTCCGGTTAAAATACAAAACTGCCCTATCGCTTCCTCTCTGCGTCCTGCCTTAGGAACGACGCGAGAATAAGTAAGCCGGCTGCAATGCAGATACAACTGTCTGCAACGTTGAAGGATGGCCAGGCGTATTGGTGGATGTAGAAATGCAGAAAGTCAGTAACCGCGCCCCGCAGAACCCGATCGGTTAGATTCCCGAGGATACCGCTGGCGAGTAATCCAAACGAAATCTTCGTGATGTTAGTAAGGGGCTGATGCGGTGGCCGTCTTTTTGGGTCACGAATCAATAGGAACATGATTACCGCAAGCGCGGCTATAGCCAAACCGACAAAAAAGATATTGTTACCCGTAAACATGCTGAACGCGGCACCTGTGTTTGAAGCGTGGACCAGGCTAAAGAATCCCGGGATGATCGGGATCTCTGCTCCATAGGGGATATTCTGGCGCACCAGCCATTTCGTTAGTTGATCCAGGACAAACAGTGGCACTCCAAGAAAAAGCAGATATTTCATTTGCCGATGCCCAACTCGCGAACGACCCCCACGCACCGATCGCAGAGGGTTGGGTGATCTGTCTGAACGCCGACAGTTGGCAAGTGGCGCCAGCAGCGGTCACAACGCTGGTGGACAGTCCTGGTGACGATGGCGTTTGACTCGCCCTCAGTCGCCATCAAATCGAGGTGGCTAAGGATCAAGAATTCTCCGACGTCGGCCGGACTCAACTGATGGACTCGATGGCCTCGCGGCAATGATAGTTCGACGTGGGCCTCCAGTGCGTTTCCGATGAGCTTCTGCTGTCGCGCAACTTCAATTGACTGGGCCACGATGGAGCGGGCAGCGAGCAAAGCTTCCACATCCTCAAGTGCATTTGAGTCAAGTCGTGAGCTATCGGACTCCGGGAACTTTTCCAGATGCACCGAAGCCGATCGGCCGAAGTATCGCCAAGCCTCCTCCGCCGTAAAAACAAGAATCGGCGCAATCAATCGAACCAAGGTATCGAAGACTTCGTGCATGACGGTTTGAGTGGCGCGGCGGCGCGGTGACGACGAGGCGTCGCAATACATCCGGTCCTTGGTGATATCGATGTAGAGGCTGCTGAGGTCGACTGCACAAAACTGATTTATCCCGTGGTAGACTTTGTGAAATTCGTATAGTTGGTACGCCTCCCGACACTGTAGAATCAGTTGCTGAAGTCGCGATACTGCCCAGCGATCGACTAAGGTAAGGTCCGTTACCCGGTGTGTGGCGGGGTCGAAGTCGTAGAGGTTTGCCAAAAGGATTCGGATGGTATTTCGAATTCGGCGGTAGGTATCAGCCAGTTGGTCAAACATTTTCTCACCGAACGGTACCTCGTCGGCGTAGTTGACGCTTGAAACCCACAATCGGACGATGTCCGCGCCGTACTTGTTGACGTAGTGCTCGGCTTCGGTCGGTTTAGCGTAGGCGCCCTGTTGAGATTTGGAAATTTTTTGCCGGCTATCGACATCCACGACGAACGCGTGAGTGAGGACCTCCCGGTAGGGTGCCACACCGTTGATCGCAACGCTGGTGAGCAACGAGGATTGGAACCATCCGCGATGCTGATCTGTCGCTTCGATATAAACATCGGCTGGCCAGTGCAACGCCGAGTGTCGGCGAACGACTGCTTCATGGCTCACACCGGAATCGATCCAGACATCCAACGTATCGTTCCGGCGTGAAAGCGGTTTGGGCAAGCCAAGCTCCTTTGCCAGCTCGGTGTCTCCCAACTCGTACCAAAGGTTAGTGCCGCGCGTTTCGACAAGATCGGCCATTTTCCGGATCCAAACCGGATTTAAGATCGGCCGACCGTCATCGTAGAAAACCGGAAGCGGCACACCCCAGCTGCGCTGCCTCGAGATGCACCAGTCCGGGCGCGATTCGACGGTTGCATAGATCCGGTTCCTGCCCCAGTGCGGTTGCCAGGTCACCTGGTCGATCGCTTCGAGCGCGGCGGCCTTAAGCCGGTTAACCTCGATAAAGAACTGTTCTACGGCGCGAAATATGACAGGAGTTTTTGATCGCCAACAGTGCGGGTAAGTGTGGTGGTACTCTTTGGCCGACAATAAACTTCCGACTTCGGCGAGCCGCTGAATGACATCCTTGTTCGCGGCAAACACATATTTGCCAACCCATTCGGGGACACCGACCTCCTCGGTATACCGCCCGTCGTCGTCGACAGGAGAGAGCAAAGGGAGTCCATATTGTAATCCAATCTGGTAGTCCTCCTCGCCGTGTCCGGGCGCAGTATGCACGCAGCCGGTACCGGCGTCGAGTGTCACATGTTCGCTGAGCAGAACGATCGAGTCGCGATCGAGGAATGGATGCCGGCAGACCCATTTTTCCATTTCTGCACCTTTGAAGGTTTGGAGCGGTTCCCCAGTAGGTGTCCAGCCGGTTTCCCGAGTGAACCCTGCAACGAGATCGGCCGCGAGCAGCAGCACCCTTCTGGCGGAGTGTTCAGGATGGCTGAACTCCTGGACCACATATTTGAACCTGGGGTGGACCGCAATCGCTAGGTTCGCTGGAATAGTCCAGGGTGTGGTTGTCCAGATCGCGATTGAAGCTTCTCCAGTGACGAGGCTGCTCCTGACCGGAAAACCGACATAGATCGAGGGATCGATCCGCTCCTTGTATTCCACTTCAGCCTCTGCCAAGGCGGTTTGCGCGCCCGTACTCCAAAAGACCGGCTTCTTGCTTTGGTAAACCAGGTTCTTTTCCACCATTTCGGCGAATACGCGCAGGATCACGGCCTCGTACGATGGATCGAGCGTCAGATATGGGTGTTCCCAATCTCCTAAGACACCAAGCCGCTGAAATTGGCGCCGTTGAATATCGACATATTTGCGGGCATACGCCTCGGACCGCTTACGCACGTCAAGGGGAGAAAGTCCCTTGGATTCTTTGACGACCTTGAACTCGATCGGCAACCCGTGACAATCCCAGCCAGGGATATAGGGCGCCCTGAAGCCGGCCATCGCCCGACTCTTCACGATCAAGTCTTTCAACACCTTATTGAGCGCTGTGCCCATGTGGACGTCGCCATTTGCAAACGGCGGGCCATCGTGCAGAACAAAAACCGGGCCGTCTGCTCGCGCTTTCTGAATCTGCTCGTAGAGGTTCTCAGTTTCCCAGCGAGCGAGAATCTCAGGTTCCCGAGTGGTCAAGCTGGCCTTCATGGGGAACTCAGTTTTGGGCAGATTCAAGGTGTCTTTGTAGTTCATACGAAGGACACGGAAGCTAGCATTGATTAGGGAGATCGCAAAGACAGGGCGGGAGGGAGCGGGTCATCAGGTGTCGAGGCCGAGGCGGCGGCGAAGTTCGGTGGGGTGGACGCCGTCGAACTGCACGAGTTTGGTCCGGGTCCTCACGCCTGCCTTGATTTCGATCTTTGACTTGGCGAGCCCGGTTAGTTCGGCGAGGTACTCAACGAGGGCGGTGTTCGCCTTGCCGGCAACTGCTGGAGCGCGGATTTTTATCCGGATTTCGTCGCTTACTTCGCCAACCACGCTATTGTGAGAGGAGTTGGGAGTCACTCTGAGCCTCAGGATGGTCACCATGGCGGGCGCTATGTTGCGGACAGAAGACTAACGCACGACGTTGGTGTGTTAGAAATCAGGAAATGAGATGGTCTTTTAAAATTGCGCGTATTGGTGGGATCGAGGTCAGAATACATGCCACCTTCTTTCTCCTGCTGGCCGTGCTTGCTTCTTTCTACGGGGCCCAGGGCGGCGCCTCGGGCGCATTGAAAGTCCTGATTTTTTTCCTCCTGGTTTTTCTCTGCGTGCTATTGCACGAGTTCGGCCATGCTTTTGCCGCGAAGGCCTACGGAATAAAGACGGCTGACATTACGCTGTTACCGATTGGTGGCGTGGCGCGGATGGAACGGATGCCAGAGAAACCGGCTCAGGAGTTTGTTGTGGCGATCGCCGGACCGCTCGTGAATGTGGTCATTGCGGCCGCTTTATTATTTGTATTAGGCGTGACCGGGAACCTGGATTTCAGCGATTTATTGGACCCGACGAAGTTCAACGCGTTGTGGGCACTACTTTATACGAATGTTATGATGGTGATTTTCAATCTGATTCCAGCATTTCCCTTGGATGGTGGTCGAGTTTTGCGAGCATTGCTGGCTACCAGGTTGAGTTATGCGCGGGCAACCCAGATTGCGGCTACGATTGGACAGACGCTGGCACTGCTGATGGGCGTTTGGGCCTTCTACAAAGGGCCAGCTTTGCTCATCCTGATAGCGATCTTCATTTACATGGGTGCGGAAAGCGAGTCGTCATTCGTGCAAATGCGCTACGCGACATCGGGTCTGCCTGTTTCGTCCGCGATGATGACCCGTTTCGATACGCTGAATCATCGAGCGACGCTGGATCAGGCAATCGATGCCTTGCTTGGTAGCTCACAGCACGAATTCCCGGTGCTCGATGACAACGGCGGGTTTGCCGGTTTATTAACCAAACATGAGCTCCTAGCGTCTCTACGGAAGTTGGGTCCCGACACACCGGTTACAGACGTTATGCTCACGGGGCTTCCCACGCTGGTTCCGCAAATGAGCCTGGACCGGGCTTTTGTGGTGATCCGGGAAGCGGGTGCGCCGGCCCTGCCGGTCGTAGATAACGCCGGCCAACTCGTCGGGTTGTTCACCGCGGAGAATGTCGGTGAATTAATCATGGTGCAGAGCGCGCTTGGCAAAAAGTCGCACCGATTCCGAGGCTGATTGTAGCACGGGCGTCCCGCCCGTGGATGTAGCATGGGCGCCCCGCCCGTGGACCGGTGAGGATCACGGGCGAGACGCCCGTGTCACGAGGGCGCGCCTAGCCCGCAAAAATGGTTGTTTTAAGAATTAGGTAGCCGCCAAGCGGAGGCTGATTTTGGGGACGCTCCTTACTCCTCTCCCTCTCCTTCGCTCTCGCTGAACAAGGACAGATCGATAGCATTAGCCATGGCCATGTAACCGGCATCGCTCGGGTGGAGGTGGTCCCCACTATCGTAAGCAGGTAATATCCGGGTTGGGTGGCTCGGATCGCGTACGGCCTTATCGAAGTCAATTACCGCGTCATAAGCGCCACTGGTTCGGATCCATGCGTTCACCGCCTCGCGCTTAACCTCGCCCGCCGGCGTATAATACCCCGGAAACGTTCCTTCAAAAGGCGTCAGCGTACAACCGAATATCTTTAACCCTTTCGCTTGGGCTCGTTCGATCAGTTGCGTTAAGCCAGCGATGATATCATTGGCGCTGACAGCCTGGTCAGTAAAACCCGGTATTCCCGAAAAACCGATGTCGTTGATGCCCAAAAGCACGGTGACATATTTCACGCCGGTTTGAGCCAGCACGTCTCGATCAAACCGCGCCAACGCGTTCGTGCCGGCAATATCATGCAGAATCCGGTTGCCAGAGATGCCCTGGTCCAGCACTCCAACGTCCTCGTCGCCTTCCTTCGCCTGGAGCCGGTTGGCGAGAAAATTAGGCCAGCGATGGTTGGTGTCCGGAGTTGAGGCGGTACCGTCAGTGATCGAGTCGCCAAGAGTAACGATCGCTCTCCCATGTTTGGATTCCTTCACCTCTACGTTCGCTAAGAAGAATGATTGCAAGGTCGTTGAGCTGATCGGGAAGCTGATCATGCCGGTAAAATCTCCGGTCGAGGAAATATACGAGGTCTGTTTTCCTTCAAAGTGGAGGGTAGCAGGTCCAGTATTGCCGGGTAAATAAACACTGATTGCCAAATCCCCCAATGCCGGGACGTGAAGCTCGACCGGATCGCTTGCCACCAACGCACCGGGGGGAATGGCTATGCTCGCTTGTCCGCTAAACGTGAGCAACCGATCCGACCCTGGTATAATCTGTGCCCCCGTATCGCGCAGCGCGATATGAGCTGCGCCAATCGCCAGTGAGGTGGTTCCATAAGCGTTGGATAGCCGTACGCGTACCTCATTCCCGCCGATGCTGGTGTGCACAATCAAGCGCAAGGTCTGGCTATTGAAACTTGTAGTTCCGGCTTCCGGACTTGTGGCCCAGGTACCTACCCACTGCTGGTCGCGCGGCCCGTGATCATCATCGGCATAGACCCGGCTACTGGCTCCGGCAAATCCAATGAGCGTAACGAAACCAAGTACTAGGGTGCTAAGGGCGCGTTCACTGGAACGCGTAGTGATTCGGCGCATCGGCCTGAATGAGAAACTATCCGTGTTCATTTGGGGGTTTAAAATGGAGGGGCGGCTGGGTCAGCCGCAGTGTAGAGAGTATATGGGTCCGCTGTCGGTCCCGAATAGGAGAGTGTTGCGCAAAATTGGGAGATTATTGCTGCCGCAGCCAACGCACCGGTGGCTGGCCAAAGACGCGACGGAAATGCCAAGAGAGGTGAGCCTCATCATAGAACCCGGCCTCGACGGCGATATCAGCCAGGAGACGACTTCTGGCACTCGAAAGAATCAATTGCTGAGCGTAACGCAGCCGGCAACGAATCAAATACTCATGCGGCGAAACGCCGATGCTCGAAGTGAAAACCCTTAGAAAATGGTAGGTGCTAAGACCCGCAACCTCCGCCATTTCCTTGAGGGAGAGCTTTTCGGGGAAGTGCTGTTCGATAAACCGGACTGCCCGTTCTATCCGCGGATCTTTTGGCAAAGGCGGTCGCGTCGGGACCAGGCGGCGGACCAGTGAAACAGCCAGGGCGCGGCTGATTGACTCAAAGAAAGCAGAACCATTTTGGCAACCTTCTGCGACTTCGTGCATCAAGAGGCGACACAACGATTCGAGCGGCTCGCCAAGCGTCACGGTACGCACCGCGGACTCGTACAACCGTCGGGGATCGATCCGGAGAGACACCGCAATTTCTTCCAGAAACGCGGGCTCTAACTGGAAATTTGCGACCACGGTATCCATCTTTTTCCATTCGCACTGAAAAGGTCTGCCCGGGGCTATAATCAGAGGGGAACCGTTCTCGCGCTCGTGGTCGGTGCGCCGAAAACTCATGCCATCCGGTTCCCTCGAGCAAGGCCAGTAGCAAAAGCAAAAATGGTCGAACCCACCTGGCACATCCAGTTCGCCCACCGCAGGAAGCTCGCGCACCAAGACTCGCGTACCGGCAAATTGTACATGATCGCTGGTTCGCCGGATGGTGTTAGGCATCGTGTCCGCGCGATGGACACGCCGTTTCGGAGGAGACATTCAAGCATTCGACCACTCGAGCACTCGGCAGTCAAGGACTTCGGCAGGCAGTAGAGTGGGGTGAAGTGAAGACACGAAAGTGCTAAAATTGTCCGGTTCGTGAAGCCCCGGTGGCGCCCGGTCGCCTAGCAAATTCGAGCTCGAGGCGATTTTGCTCGAACGCCGCGGGACGGATGCGACGGCCTAGCTAGCGGTTCCGTGCGACGGAGGTGCCGCTCACGTTTTCGAATAGCTTTACAACCGAAGAATCATCCTGATTACCTAAGCCCGTAGAAGCTGCTGCTAAGAAAAGCTGATGGGCCAGGGCTGCCATTGGCAGTGGAAACTTTAGTTCGCGAGCGACATCCAGCACGATCCCGAGGTCTTTCACGAATATGTTCACGGCGCTCAGCGGCGTGAAATCTCCCGCCAGCATGTGCGGCACGCGATTGTTAAACATCCAGGAAGATCCGGCGCTGTGCGAAATGACTTCATAAAGCACGTTCGGGTCAACTCCTGCCCGCGTCCCAAAGGCCATCGCTTCAGCCGCGAGGACGATGTGGGAACCGGCCAGCAACTGGTTGACGGTTTTGACGATTGAACCCAGGCCCGATTCCGCGCCTATGCGGTAGATCTTTGTAGCCATGGCCTTTAATACCGGCTCGCCGGTCTCGAAGGCTGCGTCGCTTCCAGAAGCCATGATCGATAAGCTACCCGAATCCGCTCCGATGACCCCGCCGCTCACCGGCGCATCGATGAAGAGATGTCCTGTTTCGGCGAGGCGTTTCCCAAGCGACCGGTTGTAAGCTGGAGACACGGTGCTGGTCACGATAACGACGCTCTGCGGGCGAAGGCTTTTTAGGGCGCCTTTGCCACCGAATAGAACCGAATCAATTTGTTCGGCGTTGACCACCATTACAACGAAGACATCCGCACCGACCGCGGCCGTCGCCGGCGAATCGCACCAATCTCCGCCTGCGGCTATCCACCTCTCCTTGGCTTCCTGCCGAGCGTCGACAGCCGCGACATGGAACCCCTTTTTCAGCAACTGGGTCGCCATGCCCATTCCCATGGCACCGAGGCCAACAAATCCAACTTTCTTTGGTTCAGGCATAAAACGGTTTTGGAAGCCAACTCAGGCCTTCTTCGGTCCGGCCCTTGGGCCGATACTCGCATCCGATCCATCCGTCGTAGTGCATGGAGTCAACCAGATTGAACAGGTACGAAAAATTTACTTCGCCCCGGTCCGGTTCGGCCCGGTCAGGAACTCCAGCCAGCTGGAAATGCCCGATCTTCGAAAAGAATTTCTCAGTCCGGCGCGATAGATCGCCACCCATGATCTGGGCGTGATACCAATCAAACTGAATCTTCAACGCTGGATGAGAAAGCTCTTCGAGGATGTTGTTAGCCTGTTCGACGGTAGTGAGAAAATAGCCCGGTATGTCCCGTGTATTGATCGGCTCGATAAATATCGAAAGACCGGAGTTTTCGGATTTTCCCAGCGCATGCTCGAGGTTAGATAAAAATGTGTGCCGGGTTGCTTGTTCGTCCGCAGCGATCCCAGACATGATATGGATTCGCTTACATTGCAATAGTTCTGCATAGGCTAGCGCCTGGTCGAACGTGTCCCGAAATTCTTGCTCGCGGCCAGGGAGCGCTGCTAAGCCCCTTTCGCCTGCGCCGAAATTTCCTGGTGGCGAATTAATCAACACCATTTCCTGATGTTGCGCTTCCAGCGCGGAACGGATTTCGTGTGCGGGTTGGTCGTACGGAAATAAGATTTCGATCCCCTTAAAGCCGGCATTTGCGGCGGCTCCAAAACGATCGAAGAACGGTAGTTCCTGGAAAAGCCAGGAGAGGTTAGCGTTGAATCGCGGCATCGAGCGAGCAAGTTTTGGGTTTTGAGTTTTGGGTTTTGGGTGGTAGGCGAACCGTCCCGGTTTGCTCGGTTCTGAAGAATGCAAAGCGGGACGCTTCGCCTACTTTGCGCAAAACGCAAAACGTTCAGTCCCAGTTCGCTCCAAATGTTTTGCATAGTTCCTGAATTTGCGTCTCGCTGAGAGTCCGGATTTTTTGTCCGTGCAACAACAGCATCAGCTTTGAAGTCTCTTCGAGTTCTTCCGTGGCATACATCGCGGAATCCAGATCATTGCCGGACACTACCGGGCCGTGGTTTGCAAGTAATACTGCGGCGTGTTTTCCGGCATACTTCGCGATTTCATCTGCCAAGGCTTTATCGCCGGGGCGAAAATAGGGAATCAACGGGAGTTTTCCGACTCGCATTACAAAGTAGGGAGTAATCGGGGGTATGCAGCTCGTTGCGTTGAGTCCGTCCAGACAGGAGACTGCGGCGGCGAAACTGCTGTGAAGATGCACAATCGCGCCGCTCGCTGGGCGTTTTTGATACATCGCGAGGTGCAGGAAATATTCTTTGCTCGGCTTCGATCCTGCAAGGAGATCACCGTTCCAATCTAACTTGGATAGACTGGCGGGATCAAGCTCCCCGAGGCAGGAATTCGTTGGAGTCAGTAGCCAACCGTCCTCCAGGCGAGCGCTGATGTTGCCGCTGCTCCCGGGGCTCAGTCCACGCCGGTAGAGACTCTGCCCGATCTCCACGATGCGTTCTCGCAGCTTTTGTTCTTTTGTCATGTTCAAGATCCGAGACGGCGCCAGGCGTTCACAAAGAATTCTTCCGATCCGAAGTTTCCGGACTTCAGCGCAAGCGCAATTTCTCTGATGCCGCCGGAGGCCATCGTCCATGGCACTCCAGGATCGATCTCCGGACCGATTCGCAAGATGTCGAGACCAAGTTTCTTGACGATTGCTCCGGCAGTTTC
>Ga0213872_10002738_pt1 | contig 10119 bp, 15 predicted proteins | sample VelepicomBERX_R2_FD_160071 | JGI IMG/M metagenome (GOLD analysis project Ga0213872, IMG submission 160071) | Rhizosphere microbial communities from Vellozia epidendroides in rupestrian grasslands, the National Park of Serra do Cipo, Brazil - RX_R2 | ecosystem: Host-associated > Plants > Roots >... | reverse complement strand
TCGCCCAGGAGATGGGGTGGACGCACCTCCTCGATCAGCCGTCGGAAGAAATCGAAGAAATCGAGTTTGAGCCTGATTTTGAGGTGGACGACGAGGGGGAGGAGGAGACCCAGGAAGTTTTTGAATCCCATCCTCTCTATCAAAATGCTTTTTCATTGACCGTCTGGATTGATCAATTGTTCGACGAAATGCCCAATGCGGCTTCGAGCCCGGTGGGTGTCAAGCTCGCGTCACACGTGGCCGTCGCCAGCGCGAAACTGGCGGCGGCGTTAAGCGACCATGAAACCGAGGAAATAGGCATGACCATCGCTTACCTCAAGCGGGCCCTCAGGGCTATTTCGACCGCGATTGAGGCGGCAACACAGATGAGTCACGACGGCAGTCTGAAAGCTCGGCAGTTTGAGGAGCTTTATCACCGGCTCTTTCAGGTTCGGGACAGCATCATAGTCATGATGGGCGATCTTCGGGCGGAATGGCGCAAGCGTTACGGTGCTTAAAAATTCGCAAAAACCGGGAGTTTGCCGTTGAATGAAGTAGGCGACCGCACGTCTAACCTAGAGGCGGGTCACAGTCCTATCGATGCAGTTGAACCAGACGATGTCGAATTGGTGAAACGGTGTCAGGTTGGAGACTCGAGCGCCTTTAATGATTTGGTCACCCGTTACCGGAATAAAGTTTTTACGATGGTCTACGGGATGGTCCAGAACGAGCAAGACGCTTGGGATCTCGCTCAGGAGGGGTTCCTGAAAGCCTGGAAATCAATTCACCGGTTTAAGGGCCAATCGTCGTTCTATACCTGGCTGTATCGGATCATGACCAACGTGACGATCGATTCGCTTCGCCGGAAGGGGATTCATGGCGAAACCGAATTTGACGATAGGATTGCTCCCGCAAACGTGGAACCGGGCTCTCGAACTACCCCTTCGGATGTCCCGCTGCCACACAAAAAACTGGAGCAACGCGAAATTCGACAACGTATTGATGAAGCCATTGGCAAACTTTCGCCTGAACATCGCGCAGTCATTGTGATGAAGGAGATAGAAGACTTGCAATATAGTGAAATTGCCGAAATTCTTAGTTGTTCCCTCGGCACTGTAATGTCGCGATTATTCTACGCCCGGAAAAAATTGCAGATCCTGCTGCGTGACGTGTATGAAAACCTTTGAGGAAAAGTTTACCGCCTGGCTCGACGGCACCCTGAGCGGGGAAGAGTTGAGATCGTTCGAGCAAGAGCATCCCTCGATTGAGCGGGAGCAAGCTCAGTTTTTGAAACTCAAAAAACTGTTGAGAGACAATTTAGGTGGCCGGGAACTTCCGAATCCCGATTTCTTCAACTCGCAGATCATGTCGCAGATTGACCGGGAGAAAGCTAAGTCCGGTGGCCGCTCCTCGTCTCGGACTTTGTTCGGTTTGCCCCGACTGGCTTGGGGGGGCCTCTTCGCCTTGGGCGTAGGATTTGCCCTTTTCTTTACCATGATTCCTCGGGGCAACCTTGCAGATCCGCGTTCCGGATATGTGGCTGAAGTTTTGAAGACCAAGACCTCTGAAAAGGTGAAGGCCACGGTCGATAACCAGAAAGATATGACCATTATCAAGCTGGAAGGTTTGGATAAATTGCCGCCCGATTCGGATCTGAAGCGCTGATTAGTGTCTTGTCCGCGAAACAGGATTTGGGGTTGAACCTGGGGGGTTCCCTATTGCGCGGACAGAACAATAGTTAATGCGAACTCTTAAGGAGAAAACTCTCTCGAAACGGAAGATAGCCTTCCGGTCCTGGCAGCTGGTAGCCTCTATTGTTTTGCTAAGTAGTGTCGCCATGCCGGTCCACGCGGGGGCGCAGGTATGGAGTTGTTTACTGTTTGCGTCGAACGCCGGTAAAGGCTTTGAGTTACCACCGCGGTTGAACGGGTACGATGCTCGGCTCCGCCAAGGACTCGGCTACTCCAGTTATCGGGTGATTGCGCAGCGGGAAACTGCCGTCGAAGACCAACATAACAACCTCCTTGTCGCGGCCGGCGACATTCACGTGGTGCTGACGAACTTATCCCGGGCTGCAGACGGGAAATACCTGGTCGGGCTGCTGTTCCTCCAAGGCACCCAGCAGGTGATGGAAACCCAGGCCAGAGTAGGACAGGGCAGTCCCCTGTTTATTCGCGGCCCCGATTGGCGCGATGGTCAGATCATTATCGTCGTAATGGTCGCTTCCTAGCAGCGGAATTTGCCGGCGTAGCCGGTGATTCCGCTGCCATAGCCTGCATCGTTCGCGATGCAGGCTAAACCGGTTTTTGCAGACACAATCATCGGGTATCTGATACCCTCTTGGTAAATCGCCTGAATTTACCTATGGAGACCTCTGGCCAGAAATTTAGGATTCTTTTCCTCTGCACTTGGAATGCCAGCCGAAGCATCTTTGCAGAGTATTTTATGCGGGAACTTGGTTCGAGTCGCTTCGACGCCTTGAGCGCCGGGGTCAAACCAAGAGGTGAGGTGTCCCCGATTACCCTCGGAATTTTGAAATACAAATTCCGGATTGACGCGTCCGATGCCAGAAGCAAGTCCTGGGAAGAATTCAAAGACAGTCAACTCGATTTCATAGTGAGCGTCTCCGAACAAGCGGAAGAGACCAGTCACGCGTTTCCTGGCAAGCCAATCCTGGCTCATTGGCCCTATGAAGATCCCTCGCTCGTCCGTGGTACCCCGGAAGAAGTCGAATCAGCCTATTTTCGGACTGCATCACGGATACGTTACCGCTTGCAGTTATTTAACAATCTTTCGTTCGACCAGTTGGATCGGCTGCGCATCGAATTGAAGATGAAGGAACTCGGGCAATCGAAAGACGGCCTCTGAGTAGGCGAAGCGTCCCGCTTTGCCCTCTTCAGAACCGCGCAAACCGAGACGGTTCGCCTACATGATCTCTCACTTCAGAGTCTTCAGGTAGGCTACAATTTTTTCGACGTCAGCGTCGCTGTATTTTTTGGCGAAGGACGGCATCTCATCTTTGATACCATTCTGGATGACCAGGGTCATGTGTGCGCCGCTGATCTGGAGCTTCAACAAACTGGGTGCATCCTCACCTCCGTCCGCATCCCGGCCATGGCAGTGCGAGCAACTTTGCAGAAAAAGACTGCGGCCTTTTGCCACCAGCGCTTCCGATTCGGATGACGGCTTGTCTTTCGCGAGCCGACCGTTGTGCTGCCAATAAATCCCGCCGCCGACAAACGTCACCGTCAGCACGCAAACCGAGGCGATGAACGCCGTGGTGGCCGCTCTGATTTCAACCTCATTGAACATCGCTCAGCCTCCGCCCACGAGCAGTTCTCCACCGAAATAGCCCGCGGCCGCCATGAATCCGGAGGCCATCAACATCAAAACCAGGTAGACGCATAGTCCCGCTCGAGACATGGCGTCTTTTACCATCAGCCTCCAGACGGCTAAAGCCACCAACAGGCCAAACGCGGGCCAGATAAATCGATGGTGCCAGCCAAGATCGCCCCGCCCCCACATATTGCCGTTAGTCAGCGCGATTCCTGAAACGACGGCTCCCACCGACGCGATCGCCGAAACCGCCACACCATAAAAGCTTACTCGCCGCAGTTCACGAGCAAACGTGAACTTGTGGAGGACAACCGACGCCAAGTCGCAAACGGCAGAAAACAGGAGCAGGGCGATCGGAAAGTGGGTCATCGCCCCATGAAGTTGTTCCCAAGGAATCATGGACAGTTTTTACGAGAGCGTTGAGTCAACGACGGCTAGGCTGTGGTTCGTTTCGGTGTAATTCACATTGGTCAGTCCGAGCATCTTCTTAAGCTGAGCAGCTTCGACGACAACCGGCAAAGGCTTGGGCGCCGAGCCGGGCGTTGGCAAAGGGAACGCCGTTCCTCGGGCGGTATGGAAAGTGATGTTGCCTTCCACCTTCTGCATGACCTGGTGAATGTGCCCGTTCAATACGGTCACCGATCCGAACCCCTTCAAGTACGCCAGGGCTTTCTCCGCATCGTCGGTTCCCCAACCCCATTGTGGATAGACCGCCCAGAGTGGAATGTGAGCGAATACGACAATGGGCGTGCTGGTCGCCAACGCTTTCACGTCGTTCTCCAGCCATTCTAGCTGCTCTTGGCCTAGCGTGCCCAAGCCGCCTTCCTGGATGTTTGCAACGTTGACCAGACCGATGAAATGCACACCTTTCTGGTCAAAGCTATACCAACCCGCTCCCTGCGTGTTTTTGCCGAATCGTTCCTTGAAGAGCACGCCGCTGTCATAGATGTCGTGCTCGCCAGGGACGTAAAAAACATCCTTGGTTTTGCAGTCTTTCAAGAGCTGAGCCAGCGTATCGAACTGTGCCGGATCTGAAAGGTGTGTCAGATCGCCTGTATGGAGCAGGAACTCGGGCGCCTTTGGCAGGGCATTGATGCGCGCAATCGTTTCGCGGCAGGTCCCCACCACATCGGTGTTAGCCGGTTTATTGAAACCGATGTGACTGTCGCTTATCTGAACAAAATTCAGGTCGGCCGCTGCGATTTTTGATCCGTCGGTCGCTGATTCGCCCAGAACCGTTGAGGTCAGAATACCTCCATTAATTGACCAGACAATGCCGGTGCCGGCCCAGGCCATGCATTTCAAAAATCCGCGACGATCAATTTTATCGTCATCGCCATTCTGTGCTATATAGTCCGCGGGAAGCTCTTTCATAAAACGAAGTGATCTCCAAATTCTCTGCTTAGGTGGTTAAAGATTGATGCTGATCGGTGGCCGAATCAAAGGACTGTGTCGGCCTATCTGTGCATACCGGAAATCCGGTTGGTTTATTCCCGCCAAACCGAACTGCTCCTGCCAGGGAATAAATCGAAGCAAACTTCAGTCCTTACTGTATGGGAGAAGAGCGGCGCCGGTTTGAAGAGACATTTCTGCCCTACCTGGATGCGGCCTACAACCTTGCGCGTTGGATTGTCCAACACGACCAGAACGCGCAAGACGTAGTGCAGGAGGCCTACCTGCGAGCATTCAAAGGATACCACGGATTCCGCGGCGGCAATGGCAGGGCCTGGCTGCTGACGATTGTCCGGAACACGGCGTACAACTGGTTAAACAGACATGCTGCTGACGAAAAGCTGGTGCCTTATGAGGAGGAAAAACACGCCGAGATTGTGTCATTCAATGAATCCACAAAAGAAATTGTGAGCGAAAAAGTCAAGGAACACTTACAGAGCGCCTTGGGACGGCTACCCACGGAGTTTCGTGAGATCATCATCCTGTACGAGGTCGAAGGCCTGTCCTACAAGGAATTAGCGCTGGCCCTTGGTGTTCCGCCTGGAACCGTCATGTCCCGGTTGAGTCGAGCGCGCCGGCGGCTGCAACAAGAGTTCGCTCAAGTTCGAAGTTCGGAGGCAGCGAATGGACTGTGACCAGGCCAGACAATTGGTACATGCATACGCCGACGGGGAGTTGGACTTCACCCGGCAACTGGAAATGGAAGCACATCTGGCCGGCTGCCCTGCCTGTAAAGAGGAGGCCGAACGGATCGCAAGCTTCAGCTTATTGCTGCGGACGAATATGGAAATTTACAAGGCACCGCGAAACCTGAAATCAAAGATTCGCTCTACGCTGCGAAAGGAAGCCGAACCTGCCTGGCTCTTTGCCAATGCGCGTCCGCTGGCCTACGCGTTCGCCGCGCTTGTTTTGGGCTTCGCGCTGGCCTGGACCTGGCTGACATTTTATCAGAACAAAGATCAGGAGCTGGTGACTGAAGCGATTTCCAACCACGCCCGTTCACTGATGGTTTCTCATCTGGTCGATTGCCGGTCTGGCGACCAGCAAACCGTCAAGCCATGGTTCAATGGCAAGGTGGATTACTCCCCTCCCGTTGTCGACCTTACGCCGGCCGGCTACACCCTGGTTGGCGGTCGAGTGGATATTCTCGAGAAGCGACCGGTCGCAGTCGTTGTATATCAGCGCGGGAAACAGGTCATCAACCTGTTTATCTGGCCGGCCACACGCCGAAAAGTCGACCTGGACGTTCAGTCTGAGCGCGGTTACCAGTTTTGTGGCTGGAACCAGGCAGGATTGAATTATCTCTGTATTTCGGAGATAAGCGGCGACGAGTTGGAGAAGTTTGAAGACCAGCTTCGCGAGCATGTGTAGGGCGAGGCTCCGACTGGAAAACAGCGCCTAGGCCAAGGTGAACAGCTCGACTGAGCTCGCCGAAGTCCTTGGCCTTACCGCATGTTTGGCCCAGCGTTCGGTAGGGACGCGCTTCGTCGCGTCCTGGCTAGCGAAACTTCGCGTGCACGTGTGACCTTGTCGAGGCTTGCGGCTCGAATTCCAGACTGCGCCTTTAGTTCTATTTACGATTACCTCTGACTGTTCTACGGATCAGGTCATGCGACCCAAGCCGAACTTCATTTCAGAAACGGCCCAATTTTAGGCCGCCTGAGAAAATCCGCGAAATTTTGAAACTTTGGGAAGCCCAATCCCTTTGTACGGGGTCGAAGAGCCGGCCACAAATCGAGGGACACCTCGGCCGGCCCTTGAACCAAGTCATCAACAACCAAGACAAAACGAACAGACAAAGAATAGAGCCACTATGAAGGGTGTTATCTTAGCGCTCGCAGTTTTCGCGAGCACAATTGGAACTGCGCACATTACTGAAGCCGAAACCGGCGGGAGAGGGGTGGAACACTCCGATCGGGACCATCGGGACCACGATCGCGATCATCGGGACTACGACCGGGATCATCGGTATTACTATGGGGATTATCGGGTCTACGATGGGGATTATGCGGAATATTATTGGGACAGTCCGTATTGGCTTCATCACCGCTACGGATTCTGGCATCACCACTGGGGATATTGGACCTACCGGAACGGCGAGCACTTTTTTTTCGCGCTCAACTAACAGACGAGCGACCGCTGGGCAACAGGCTCAGGGAGCAGAATTCTCCGGCTACGCCGAAAACGTCTTTCTAGCCCGCAATATGCGTGTGGATGCTTATGGCATCCAGGATTTGCGGGCTAGCTTCGCAACATTTTCAGAGTCCAATCTCGAGGACCGGTAATTCCCGATCTCGACCTGGCCGGCGCGATCTGGTAGGGCCAAGTTTCACCTTGGCCTTATGGCGGCAACGGGGTGCGACAAACCAAGTCCCTCTCCAAATCAAGCGCCTCGCTTTTGGTTGCGGCTCCGCCGTGCTGTCGCCTTCTGTTCAAAGCAACTTCGTGTTTTGTCCGCCTGAGCAACCGTGAGGACGTCGGTTTTGAGGGTCTTCCATTGCAGCTTGCCCTTGACCCACGTCCGGGCATAGTAGATCCGGGAACGCGTATTTCTAACCAGACACCGAACCTTTGTTTTTCCCCGGATTTGCATAGCTAAGTTCTTTATCCTAAATAGCTTAGGGCCTATAGCTCAGCGGTTAGAGCAGGGGACTCATAATCCCTTGGTCGTAGGTTCGAATCCTACTGGGCCCAAAGAACTTACAGAAGATTCTCTTACGCTGTGGGCCTACCGCTGCCAGGATGAAGGACCGGTTGGATGCATCGCTCCAGACCACCACGTTGAAAGCCTTTGATAGTGAGCCAACTGATTAGCCAAGGAGCTAAGTGCTTGCAGCTTTATATACCAGGCGACATTTTGAAATTGCTGGGTGTAATTATTGACCGGTTCACGAATTTGTTGTTGCTGATCCGGCGACAACTCGTTCCAAAGCTCTTTAACTTGATTTGAAGCATCCGCCAACATTGAGGCTCTGATTTGCGCTGGATTTTGGCCCGTTTCTAGATGGGCCAGCTGGTAGACGTAACGGTAACGATCTTTAGTGGCATGATATCTATCATCATCGCTCAAGCGGTTCTTCCACTTTATCCACTCGTGTTCCTCCTGATCGAGCTCTTGTTGCTGTCTAGTCGAGAGCTGCTCCCAAGCCTGATTCAGGCTCGCTTTCCAGTCAGCCTCTGAGCCTGCCTCTGCTCTAGCCGTCATTGGTGCTGCCGCCATTCCCAAAGCCGCCAGCCCAATGGCTAATGCCTGCCGCCAGCGGCCCTTCCCGGCTTCAAACAAGATTTGTTGAAGGCAGGAAGGGCGCATTTTGCCTTGCTCAAGTAATAAGCGCACTTCCAATTCAGCAAGATTAACGGCCTCCAACGCCGAGTAAATGCCTTAAGAGGGACAAATTTGCATTTTCGGGAGATCGAACTAGTTTGAGACCAGTCTATATTCTCATGAGCACACCCATAACGACAATTGGTGCCTTTGAGGCCAAAACGAAGTTCTCCGAGCTCCTTGCCCGCGTAGCCGAAGCCGGCGTCGAGTTTGTCATCACCAAGCATGACCGTCCTATTGCCCGACTCGTGCCTGCGGTGAAATCCCGCTCCCACGAAGAGGCGACAAAAGCCGTCACGGAGTGGAGGCGTCGACGCAAGCGGCTACAGCTTCGAGGCGTGAGAGTTAAGGACCTCGTCAGCGAAGGTCGCCGATGACAACGGAATTCGTTTTGGATAGCTCGTTGACGATGGCTTGGTGTTTCGAGGACGAAGCCTCGCCGCGGACCGATGAAATTCAGGATTGGTTGACTGGCGATGCTCGCGCCTATGTGCCGACACTTTGGCATTTGGAAATTGCAAACGTCTTATGGGCATGCGAGCGGCGCAAGCGGATTACGGAAGCCGATAGCGTCCGATTTCTGGCGGTTCTAGAGGCATTGAACATTACGACCGATCACCAGACTGAACAGCATGCAGGTCAGAGAACGCTTGGTTTGGCCCGTCAGCACGGCCTGTCGGTTTATGACGCTGCCTATTTGGAATTGGCCATGCGCTTGGGTTTGCCGCTGGCTTCAAAAGATGAAACGCTGCGTAATGTGGCTCAGTCGGTGGGCGTCAGTATTCTGCCCGCGGAAAGTTAGCCGTGAATCCGCAGATCGCCTGGCGTTCCATTCGTCACTTGGTATCCCAAATATCTTCGCAGGTTCTTGGATTCTCGGCTTCTTAAGTTCTTGAGTTCTCGACTCCTCGAGTTCTATTCCTTGTGGGTCGTTGAGTCAGAATATGAAGCTGACCAGAACACTCATTTCTCTGGTGGCCGTTGCAATCGGTCTGGTCACGGCCGGGTCTCTTTGGTTGACGCAAACCGAAGCGCAGCGAGCCTCAAGCACGCCTCCACTCGTTTCAGGGCAGAGGGAGTCGCCCGGTCGACCGGAAAACATGGTCTGGATTCCCGGCGGCGAGTTTTGGATGGGAGGACCCTCTGAGGCGCAGACAAGGCAAGCGGCCAATGATGTCCAGCCCGGGTTGGCCGTTTGCCGCGGACTAGTAGCGGGGTTTCCGGACGCAGAACCGCACGTTCGCGTTCATGTCGACGGGTTCTGGATGGATAAAACCGTCGTGACGAACGAGGAGTTTGCGAAATTTGTTGCCGCGACCGGGTTTATAACGGTGGCTGAGCGGCACCCAACCGCAGCGCAATACCCCGAAGCGCCATCAGAGACTCTCGTGGCCGGTTCGGCCTGTTTTAGCCCACCGAATCACCCCGTCTCGCTGGATAATTACCTGGAATGGTGGAGCTATGTTCCAGGCGCGAATTGGCGCCATCCGAATGGTCCCCGGAGCGATCTCAAAGGCAAGGAAAAGTACCCGGTTGTTCACGTGGCGTATGCGGATGCCGAAGCGTACGCTGAGTGGGCCGGTAAACGATTGCCGACCGAGGCTGAATGGGAGTTTGCCGCTCGTGGAGGGTTAGAACGAAAATTGTATCCATGGGGTGACGAATTTCGGCCTGGCGGAAAATGGATGGCGAACACCTGGCAGGGAAGGTTCCCGTTGGAGGACACCGGGGATGATGGTTTCAAAGGGCTCGCCCCGGTGGGTCAATACCCGCCTAACGGCTACGGGCTTTACGACATGGCTGGAAATGTCTGGCAATGGTGCAACGATTGGTACCGACCGGATACTTACAGTGTTCTCGCCGCCAGCAGGACCTTGGTTCGCAATCCCAGGGGTCCGCCAAATAGCTATGACCCCGACGACCCAGGAATTCCCAAACGGGTCCAGCGGGGTGGATCATTTCTCTGTAGCGACCAATATTGCGCTCGTTACATGGTTGGAACCCGCGGCAAAGGCGAGCCGGACAGC
>Ga0213872_10002737_pt1 | contig 10121 bp, 9 predicted proteins | sample VelepicomBERX_R2_FD_160071 | JGI IMG/M metagenome (GOLD analysis project Ga0213872, IMG submission 160071) | Rhizosphere microbial communities from Vellozia epidendroides in rupestrian grasslands, the National Park of Serra do Cipo, Brazil - RX_R2 | ecosystem: Host-associated > Plants > Roots >... | reverse complement strand
CCCACCGCCACACTGCAGCAGGCCCGGCGGCGCTGAAGCCCTGGTCTCAGCGCTTGAGGCCGAAGGCGCCGAGCATCTGCTCGGTCTGCTTCTGCATCTGTTCCTGCAACTGCCCCATCAGGCTCTTGGACTGCTCGGTGTAGCTGCCCATCATGCCCTGCAACAGGGGCGACTGCATGCTCATGAACTGCGCCCACATCTCGGGCGAGACGCTCTTGGACTGTTCGGTCAGCTTGGCCTGCATCTCAGTGAAGGCCTGGATGTTCTTCTCGATGTACGAGCCCATGAAGCCCTGCATGGCATGGCCGTAGAAACGGATCAGGCTCGACAACACCGCTTCGGAGAACATCGGCGCGCCCCCCGCTTCCTCTTCGAGGATGATCTGCAGCAGGATGCTGCGGGTCAGGTCTTCATTGGTCTTGGCGTCGCGCACCACGAAGGTTTCGCTGTCCATGACCAGCTGACGCACCTCCGCCAGCGTGATGTAGGTGGAGGTGTCGGTATCGTAGAGGCGCCGGTTCGGGTACTTCTTGATGACGCGCTGCGCAGACTTGCCAGCGGCGGGTTTCTTGCTTTGCACTGATGGGGCTCCTCGATCCGGACTGATCAATATGAATCGGACCGTTACATTCTAGGGAGGGCTCCCTGGCGCTCCGGCCTAGGTTTACCCTGACGGCCATTGTGCCCCCCGCCGAGGCGGTGCGCCAGCCGATGCGGTCACATCCAGGATGGAATTCCACCCGGCGGCCGCCGCCCTCCGCCAGACTCAGGCGCGATGCCGTACGAATTCACCCACGATGCGCACCAGCGTGTCGGTCGACGCGGGCTCGGTGAAGGTGTGGTCGGCCCCCGGCACGATCTGCACCGACACCCCGCTCTGGCGGGCCAGCCGCATGCCGGCCGGTCCGAAACAGGCCTGCAACTCGTTCATGCCAGGATCGGTGTCGCCATAGACCAGCAGCAGGGGCAGACGACGGCGCAGCAAAGCCGCGAAATGCCGCTGGATGGCCGCCGCACGCGGCACCAGGACCAGCCACCCCGGCAGACGCGCCTGCACGGCGCTGGCCAGCCGGAAGACATGGGCGCCGACCAGGCGGCTCACCACCTCCCAGACACGCACTTCACGGCGCCACAGGCGCCGCCAGAAGTCTGCGGTGAACACGATCCGGTGGTAGCGGTCCAGATGTTTCAGTTGCACGGGTTGGTCCGCTGCCGCGCCTTCGGTCACCGGTTCGCCGAAAGGACGCCCATGCCACAGGAAGCTCTGCGAATTGACCATCAACAGACTGCCGACCCGCTCTTGCGCCAAGGCCGCCTGGAAGCCCAGGTAGGCGCCCGAACACAGGCCCAGCACCGCCGGCCTGCCATGCCCCTGATGCTCCAGCCAGTCCAGGGCGACCCCGACATCGGCCACCGGCGCGCCGCTGTAGAGCGCCTGATTGCGCCCTCGCTGCACCGGCCAGGCGTCGCCGGTGCCACTCACATCCACGCGCAGGGTGCTGACGCCCTGCTGCAACAGGGCACGGGCCAGGCGGACCGACAGGCGGTTGTGGCCGGAACGCGGGTTGCCGCCGGTGTTGAGGATCAGCAGGCAGGGTCCGCCACCCCGGTCCGGGTCGGGACGGGTCCAGACCGCAGCAAAGGCCTTCTGCGGGCCATAGCGCAGATGCTGCTCCACCCCGCCGGGCACCGCCCAGGCGGCCGGCAGCGGGGCCGGATCGGGTTCTGCGGCCGGGCGAGACGGCTGCGCCGGGCGGCGGCGCAGCCAGTCGACCACCTGCGCGAAACCGGTCTCCGGCACGGTCACCGCATGGGAATCATCGCGCAGCAGCAGCAGCTCCGGCGCTTCATGCACCTCACAGCACAAAGGCCTCGAGGCCCCTTCTTCGGCGGTGGCACGAAAGGCGGCGGCCCACTTCTCCAGCGCCCGTGTTCCGCTGTCGGCCAGGGCCAGGACGTCGATCCGGGCCGGTGCACCCAGGTGTTTGAGGTCCAGGCCGGCCAGACGCTGCAGGCTGGCCGCCGACAGCCACCAACCCTCCTGGCTCAGGCCCTGCACCTCGGCCTGCGCAGCATTGGGCCCGATGGACAGCTTGAGCTCCCGGACATAGCTGCGCCCACTCATCACCGGCGACAGCAGGACCAGGCCGCACAGCTCCGGCTCCTGCGCAGCCACTTCTGCCGCCAGCAGGGCCCCCAGGCGGTAGCCGCACAGACTCAGGGCCACGCCCGGATAGCGATGGCGCGCCCAGGCCAGGGCCGCACGCAGGCTGTCCAGCCAGGCCCCGACGGCGTCGGCCTCGGGCGGCAGATCCACACTGTCGCCCTGGTCCGGGTAGTCCAGGCGCAGCGCAGCCATGCCCGCTGCGGCCAGGTCCTCGCCCAGCGCAGCCAGGGCCCGGTGCACATAGAGACCTTCATAGCCGAAGCTGTTGCAGATCAGCACCAGCTGGCGGAAGCGGCCGCCTTCGGGCAGGTGCAGGGTGGCTGCGCAGCCGCCGACGGCCATGGCCTGCATGTGGTTCACGGCTGCGGCTCCGCCAGCGCCACCCAGGTGGACCCCAGTCCATTGAGTGCCGCCAGGCTGCCGCCTTGCAAGGCCGGCATCTGCGCCACACCCGCTCGGGGCGAGAGGCGCACGCACCGCTCTTCGCCGGGGGCCAGATGGAACCAGTCCTGCGCGGGACGGTGCGTCTGGCTGCTGAAATGCAGGTACTGGGCGAAGCGCCGCGTGCTCAGGTGCAGGCATACCCCTTCGGCATCGTGCGACACCCGGGCCTGCAGGCCCAGCTCGGCCCTCGGCAGCAGGCGCTGCGGAAAGTGACAGGCCTGCGCCAGCAGGGCCCCGCTGTGCGCATCGCGCAGGGTGGCCACACTCACGTCATGGGCCGGTGGACCGAAACGATAGGCATAGCTGATGTCGAAGAAACGCCCGAGCAGGTCGCCACTGCGGACCGTGAGCTGTTCGCGCGGCGCCAGCGTCAACATCCGCTCGCCTTCGGCCACGCTGCGCTCGCCCTCGCGCAGCGCCCGCAGGCCCAGGCTCAGGGCCAGGGGCTGCCCGCTTTCATTGATCAGGTGCAGCGCCAGGCCGTCCAGACCTTCGTCGGTGAGCAGCAATTGCACCGGCTGCAGCAGGCGGCCCAGCGCATGCAGCACGGGTTTGGCCACACCGGCCTGGTCGAGCAGGCCCCAGCCGGCGCCCTGGCGCAGATCGCGCCACTGCCAGACCAGACCGCCGCCACAACCCGAGCCGGGGCGCCGCCATTCAGAGAACAGGGCTTCGGCCAGGTCGCAGGACACGGCGCGCCCCAGATCAAGGTAGCGCGCCGGGTCTTCCCGCCGCAGCCGGGCCGGATCGACCCCATAGAGACTGCCGAGGTAGTGGTCGCGGACGTCGTCGAAATCCCAGGACGCCCCCAGGTCGCGCGGCGTGCCGCGCTTCCAGGCGGCATCGAGCGGCTGGCGGGCCAGGGCCGGCGGGAGTTCGGCTTCGGACGGCAGGTGCGCCAGGGCCATGCATTCGCTGGCGAAGCGCACACCGGCGCGCCGGGCATCTTCCAGGGGGCGCATGTAGGCGCCGACCCCGTAATAGTGGCTCACCCCCTGCCCGGTCGAGAAGGCCGGCGTCCCGCCCCAGGGGGTGTTGGGCAGATAGGGCAGGTCCGGCCTCAGTTGCGCCGCGACGCCTGCCAGCAGGCCCTCGAACAGGGGCTCGTCGGCGGGCCAGTCCACCCCCAGCATCTCGGCCTGCTGGCGCACCTCGCTGCCGCCGCACAGCAGCGCCAGACTCGGGTGTCCCAGGCTGCGCTGCAGCTGATGCCGCGCTTCGGCCTCGACCTGGGCCATGAAGGCAGTGTCGCGGCCCGGGTAGTCGAAATTGGCGAACATGAAGTCCTGCCAGACCAGCACGCCGGCTTCATCGCAGGCCTCGAAGAAGGCGGCATCCTCGTACAGCATGGTGCCGCCCAGGCGCACCATGTTCATGCCGGCCTCGGCCAGCAGGCCGATCTGGGCCCGCACCGGCAGCGGTTCGCAGGACAGTCCGGCGAGATCCGACGGTGTCCAGCACACGCCACGACAGAACACCGGCTGGCCGTTGACGCGCCAGGCGAAGGCGCCGTCGGCGGTCTCCAGCGTGATGCGGCGGAACCCCACCCGGGCCAGCACACGGCGCCCTGCCGCCGTCTCCAGCTCCAGACGGTGGAGTTCAGGCCGTCCGTGGGTGTGCGGCCACCAGGCCTGCGCCCCCGGCACTGGGCCGGCCGCCTCCCAGACCCCTTCGCCGCAGGCTTGCAGCGGCAGGCGGTGTCCGGCGCAATGCAGCCAGGCACCGGCCGGGTCCGGCAGGTGAAGTTGCACGCGCAACTCGGCGCCCTGCCCGTTCCAGTCGGTCTGCAGGGCCAGCAGGCGGGGTTCGGCGACGGCATCGGCCGGTCTCAGCGAGACCGCCCTAAAGGGCCCCAGGGGCGGCAGGTCGGGACACCAGCCACTCATGCGGCCGAGCAGACTCTGACGAACATCGCGCAGACGTGGCGGCTGGATCATGCGGGGCCGCCAGCGGGCCCGCCCCTGCCGCTTGGGCGCCTGGTTCTCCAGCTCCCGCACGCAAAGGTACAGAACGCCCGGCGACTGCGCCGGCAGACGGCATTCCAGCGGCAGATACATGTGGTCGTGGCGCGCCAGACACCGGTCGTCCAGCCACAGCTCGACCACCCCGGCCACGCCGTCGAAACGCAGATCGGCGGCCTGATCGAGTTCGACCTTGCAGCGATACCAATATTCACGGCTGCCCAGATCTCCCGGGGAATCGGGATCGAGCCGACCGGCCCGCTGCAAGGCCGAAGCCACCGTGCAGGGCCCGTCGATGGCCAGCCAGTCCAGGCCGGCCGGCAGATCCGCCGGTGTGGCGCAGGATGCCGGCGGCAGCGCCAGCGCCCACCCGCTCAATGAGAGGGCCATCGTGCTCAGCCGGCCAGGCGCCGCAGACCTGCCATGACCGCCTCCCAGTGGCGGGCGACGTCGTCCAGGATCAGGCCGCTGTCATCGGCCCGGCCGCGGGCCACGGCCCGGGCCACCCGGAACTGCATCAGCTTGGCCTTGGCCGCGATCTGCTCGCAATGCCCCGCCGTCTCGGCGCCCTGACCCGGATCCAGCCACAGCGCAAAGGCGCCGAGAAAGCCGAAGACGGCGCCGAACTGACGGAAGTGGTTGAACGCGTAGATGTGGAAGAAGTCGTTGCCCCGCTCGATGAGGCGGCACAGGTCGGCATCGAACACCGACTGGTAGGCAAGAAAGGGGTTGCGTGCCGGCGCCAGCGTCAGGTGCTGCCTCAGGGTCTCCAAAGCCCCCAGCCGCAGGGCCTCGCCCTGCAGGGGTTCGGCCCGGTCGAGCACGAATTCGGTGTAGGGAAACAGGGTCGCGCCAGCCTGCCGGTCCTGCGCATCGACGGCGAACAGGGCCTCATAGTCGGCGCCGCCCAGGGTGTAGTAACCCGAGTTGTGGAAGTAGCCGAGCTGGCGGCGTTGCGCATCGATGTGGTTGATGCCGACCGTCGTCTTGGTGTGCTCGCGCTGGTAGGAGGTGGCCCGGGTGTCAGGCAGGTGGAAGCCGTCGAGCTCGACCAGCACCAGGTTGCCGCGCGCCACCTGGACGGCCACATGCTCCTGCAGCCGGTCGAAGATGGCCAACTCGCGCAACACCAGGCCATGCAGGCGCGTCAGGTCGCCCATGTCGAACTTGCAGAAGGTGAACTGGTCGCCTTCGTGGTCCAGCTCGACCAACGCCGCCATCAAGGCCTCGGGGGCCAGTCCCCGGCTGTGCAGGTAGCCGATCCAGAGGTCCAGGCTGCAGTTGGACTGCGGCCAATGACGATCGGCCGCATGCAGGGGATGCGGCTCGGCCGGCAACACCACCTGATCCAGCATCACAGGCCTCCGAGCACGGCGCGCACATCCTCCGGCCAGGCCTTGGGATCGAGTCCATGGTGGCGCAGCAGGGCCAGCGTGATGCGCTCCATGCCGAAGCCCACGCAGGCGGTGTGGGCCACTTCATCGCCCGGGGTGCGCAGCTTCCAGATCAGACCGAAATGGTCCATGTGGTAGTTGAAGCTCAGGCAGGCCGTGGGGTTCTCCTGGCTGTTCACCGGCACCAGCAGTTCGAACTTGAGCCGCTGCTCGCGCTGGCTGGCCGCCAGCACCCGGCCGGCACGGCCGAAGAAGGGGTCGTTGGCCACATCGATGGTCAGCGGCAGCTGCAGCGAACGCATCAGCTTCTCGCCCGCTTCCAGCCAGTGGGCGCGGAAGGCCAGCACCTGGTCCGGCGTGCCGATGCGCACATATTCGCGCATGCGGAACAGTTGCAGACGGGTCGGCTCCAGCGAGGGCTCGTGGCGGAAGCAATAGGACATCAGGTCCAGCGTGACCCCATCGGCACCGACCGGACCCCGCTTGGCGACGATGGGATAGGAGGGGTAGCAGGCCGCCGGCGTGAGCACCACGCCCGAGGCCTTCTGGCCCTCGGTCCAGTCCTTGCCCTCGGCCACGCAGTCGAGCACGCGGCGATGCTCGCGCTCGTCGCCGCAGAAGCAATGCACCGTCCCGGCGAAGTGCGGGAAGGTCTTGAGGTATTCGCTCTCCTCGAAGGTCTGCTGCGTGATGGCCGGCGGAAAACGCATCACCTCGGCCTGCTGGGCGGCACCATGCTGGCTGATCAGACGATCAAGCCGCTCCACGATGTCTTCGAAGACACCACTCTTGCCGTAGAGGCCGTCCTCTCCCATCGGGATGAAATGGCCGGCGGAAATCAGTTCTTCGAGAAAGCTCGTGCGGGAATCCATGTCAGACAAATCCAAATTGCAGAGGATCAAGCAGCAGGAAGCTGCTCATGGTGTCGATCAGGCGGGCGTTGTTGATCATCAGCGGCGCCGAATGCAGGTCGCGCAGATGGCGCCCCAGGGCCGACGGGCCTTCGCTGCGGTAGCCGGCAAAACCGACCGTCGACAGCGCCTGCTGCACCACGGCCAGGCAGCCCTCGGACATGGTGCTCTTGAGCAGGGTCAGGTCGGTGGTCAGGGACATGGGCAGCGCACCCGGGCCGGCGGCCAACACCAGCTCGAAGCGGCCCAGGGCCGACATCAGCCGGGCATGCAGCACCTGCACCTTGGCCACCAGATCGGGCAGATGACTGGCGGCGGCGGGCAGGTTGCCGCCGTTGTGCTTCATGGCCGCCTTCAGATGCGCGCGCACCCGCAGCAAGGCATTGTGGGCGATGCCGAACCAGACGCTGGACCACAGGATGTGCGACACCGGCAGCATGGTGTTGGCGATGATCTCGGCAAACGGTGCCTCGAAGATCTGCTCGCGCACCCCTTCGCTGTGGATCATGAAGGCATCGCTGCAGGTGCCGCGCATGCCCAGCGCATCCCAGTTGCCGGTCTTCTCGAGCCGGTACTGCTCGCGCATCACCGTGACCATCACCTGGCCATTGGGAGGAGCCTGCTCGTCGGCCCGCGCCGTGATCAGCAGTGCGTCGGCATACGCGCCGTAGGACACCACCGAGCCGTGCTTGGTCAGGGTGAAGCGGTCGCCATCGACGGCGACGGCGGTGAGCGAGCGGCGGATATCGCCCCCCACCCCGACCTCGGAGGTCACCGACCCCAGCAGCAACTGGCGCTCGGCGATCTGCTTTTGCAGGTCGCGATACCAGGTCGACGAGCCGGCGTGGTGCACGATCGAAGACAGCTTGATGTGGTGCATGGCGAACACCATGCCGCTGGCCGCGCAGGCACCACCGATCTGGGCGCACATGGCAGCGATCTCGCGCAGGCCCAGGCCTTGACCACCCAATTCCACCGGCACCGCCGCGCCCAGCAGGCCGCCATCGCGCATGCACTGCACCGCCTCGGCGGGGAAGCGGGCGTCGCGGTCGACCTCATCGGCATGGCGTGCCGCCACGGCCACCACCTCGGCCACCCGCGCGCGCCAGTCCCAGGTCGTCGCCGGCGACACGGCCTCGGCCGTCCGGGCGGGAGCAGCGCCCTCGATCCGGGCGCTCATGAGGCGTGCTGCGCAGCCTGGAGCTGGCGCAGCACTGCCGACAGGGCGGCAATACTGGAGAAGGTGGCCCGGTTCAGGTATTCGTCGGGAATCTCGACATCGAAACGGTCCTCGACCGCCAACATCACGTTGACGATGGCCAGGCTGTCCAGCCCGGCGGCAAAAAGATCGGCGTCATCGCCAAGGCTGTCGATGGCCGTCGCCAGACGGCCCTGCTTGGCAAAAATCTCACGCAATGCTTCGTTCATGTTCTTCTCGGGTCCGAGGGCCAAGGGCATGCCCTTGCAGCGTCCATCAGGGGTAGATAAAAGCCGACATTAAGTAACAAAATGTCAGTCAAATCATAGCTGCCGAAAAGACTGTTTACAACGTTAGCCGACCATTTAAGATTTTGCTGAATCGTTTTCGGTGAATTAATTCGCAACCGATGCAACACTGGCATTTTCCGAATGGGCCGACAGCTTTTGCATGACATGAAGAGGTCGCCTTCCATGACACCGCAACCCCTCCAGGCCGATTGCAATGCCTGCGTCGGCCTGTGCTGCGTGGCCCTGCCTTTCGATGCGGAACAGGGTTTCGGTTTCGACAAACCAGCCCAAACCCCCTGCCCCCACCTGCAGACGGATTTCCGCTGTGCCATCCACACGGAGCTTGCGGCCCAAGGATTCTCGGGGTGCGTCGCCTTCGATTGTCACGGCGCGGGTCAGCGCACCACGAGGATGTTCGGGCTGCGCCCCGACTGGTCGCGGCCGGACCCGATCACGCCCGACATGTTCGAAGCCTTCTTCATCCTGCGCCGGCTGCATGAACTGTTGCTCCTGGCGACGACTACCCAGCGCTATCTGCAAGGCCGGCACCTGGAGCAACTGAACAGTTGGCTGGAGCCATGGCAGAGCCGCCTGGACGCGCTCTGCCTCCAGGGACTGCCCGGCCTGAGATCGGTGGACCTGCCACGCGAGCAGGCCTTCCTGAAGCAGTTGCTGGACCCGCTCAGGCACAGGCCCAGGCCGATCCAGTGAGCCCCGGCGGCCAGTCGTTCACGCCATCCTGAAACGGGAGCGGATCACCACCGAGCCTTCGCAGGCACTGTCCTGGAAGGTGGCGACGCCCAGAAGCCGGATGGCCACGCCACCGAGGTCGGCCCCGGCTTCGTCGAACAGCCATGGCGACAAGGTCGCCGCCGTCACGGCCGGGGCACAAGCGGCCGAGAAAAGGATCACGCCGTTCTCGGCCACACCCAACAGATGCTCCGTGCCGGCCCGCAAGCCCGCCGGAGACACCAGCAACCGGAATGCCGGATGCGCCATGACCACCCCCTGTCATTATTGATTTGCATCAATTATCAGGAGGCAAGCTGATTCATCCAAACCAAGCCGTCTTTTCAGCGGGGTTTTCTGCGCCCTGCGCCACCACTGCCTGTATCGCGGGGCGGCAGCCCGGTGTGCTGGGTCAGGAGTCGCCCCTTGGACACCGGGGCCGATGCCGAACCCGATCGTCGGGACACCGGCGCCGGGGTGGAATTCTTGCGGCGGGCGCTCTGGTAGGCCCCATCCGTCACCGGCTGGAAGGTCGGGATCAGGTGCTGCTTGCCATTGCCGATCAGGTCTGCCCGGCCCATGGTCTTGAGCGCCTCGCGCAACAGGGGCCAGTTGTTCGGGTCGTGGTAGCGCAGAAAGGCCTTGTGCAGGCGGCGCCGCTTCTCGCCACGCACGATGTCGACCGCCTCGCTGTCGCCGCTGATCTTGCGCAGCGGGTTGCGTCCGCTGTGGTACATGGCGGTGGCCGTGGCCATCGGGCTGGGGTAGAAGGTCTGGACCTGGTCGGCCCGGAAGCCGTTGCGCTTGAGCCAGAGGGCCAGGTTCATCATGTCCTCGTCGCTGGTGCCCGGGTGGGCCGCGATGAAGTACGGGATCAGGAACTGCTTCTTGCCGACCTCTTCCGAGAATTTCTCGAACATCTGCTTGAAGCGGTCGTAGGTGCCGATGCCGGGCTTCATCATCTTGCTCAGCGGGCCCTGCTCGGTGTGCTCCGGCGCGATCTTGAGGTAGCCGCCCACATGGTGCT
>Ga0213872_10002736_pt1 | contig 10121 bp, 7 predicted proteins | sample VelepicomBERX_R2_FD_160071 | JGI IMG/M metagenome (GOLD analysis project Ga0213872, IMG submission 160071) | Rhizosphere microbial communities from Vellozia epidendroides in rupestrian grasslands, the National Park of Serra do Cipo, Brazil - RX_R2 | ecosystem: Host-associated > Plants > Roots >... | reverse complement strand
TGGACGAGGTGGCCGACCTGCCGCTGGCCATGCAGGTCAAGCTGCTGCGCGCCATCCAGGAGCGGCGCGTGCGCAAGATCGGCGCCACGGCGGAGGAGCCGGTCGATGTGCGCATCATCAGCGCCACGCACAAGAATCTGGCGGCCCTGGTGGAGGCGGGCGCCTTTCGCCAGGACTTGTTCTACCGCCTGAACGTGATTGAACTGAGCCTGCCGCCGCTGCGCGAGCGGCTCGACGACCTGGAGGAGCTGACCGGCGCGATCCTCGAGCGGCTCGGCACCTTCGAGCACCGGGTGGTGCTGGGACCGGGCGTGCTGGATGCGCTGCGCGGCTACGCCTTCCCCGGTAATGTGCGCGAGCTGGAGAACATTCTGGAGCGCGCGCTGGCCTTTGCCAACGAGGGCGTGATCGAGGTGGGCGACCTGGCGCTAAAAGGCGCGCGCGTGGTGGAGGCGGTGGTGCCGCTGCCCACGCCCGCGCTGGCGGCGGCGGTGGCGGCCGCGCCGGCCACCGCGCCGCTGGCCGCATCCGAGGCCGCCGCCTTCGGCTGGCGCGCCGATGGCGCCAGTGCCGGGGCCGAGATGGGCTGCTATCCCGCGCCCTCGCGCGCGCCTGCGGCCGACCTGGCGCCGGACAGTCTGCCCCTGCCGGCGCTGGACGGCCTGCCCAGCAATTTGCCCGACTACCTGGCCCGCATCGAGCGCGACATCATCCTGCGCGCGCTGGCCCAGACCCAGTACAACCGCACCCAGGCTGCCCAGCTGCTGGGCATCAGCTTCCGCCAGCTACGCTACCAGATGCAGAAGCTGAATATCCAGGAGCCGGACGCGTGAACCGCTTTGCCGTGGATGCCGACGGCTGGTGTGCCGGCGCGCAGCGCTACGACACCGGGCACTGCGACGCCCGCCCGGACGGCACGCAGGTCACGCTGCTGGTGATCCACAACATCAGCCTGCCGCTGGGCCAGTTCGGCGGGCCGCACGTGTCCGACCTGTTCACCGGCCGTCTCGACTATAATGCTGACCCCGCGTTTGCCAGCCTGCGCGGGCTGAGGGTGTCGAGCCACTTCCTGATCCGCCGCGATGGCCGCGTGATCCAGTATGTTTCTGGCAACCAGCGCGCCTGGCATGCGGGCAAATCGTCCTTTGCGGGACGCGAGAAGTGCAATGATTTTTCCATCGGCATCGAGCTGGAAGGCAGCGATGCGACGCCGTTCGAGGCGGCGCAGTATGCTTCTCTGGCGGCCCTGACCGTGGCCCTGCAGCAGCGCTACCCCTTGACGGATGTGCAAGGCCATGAACACATCGCTCCCGGCCGCAAGACCGATCCGGGACCGTTGTTTCGTTGGGAAAATTACCATGAATCCTGGCAAGCTTTGCTCAAGGAAAAGGCAGCCCGGGGCGGCGCGTTAGTAGCTGCTAACCGGGAATTGCGCTTCGTAAAAGGCGTTCTGCAAAGTCAATAGAAAAGTTGCTGTAAATAGCAAAATTTTCAGCTTGAAATAGCCCACCCCGGACACTACAATCAGTGCGTTCTGTAGTGGTAATCACTAGATATAGTGTTTCGTCTCAAGCAGTTTTTTTACCAAACAATACGCCGCGCCGCCACGACGGCCCGCCAGTAATCGGGAGCTTTAATGCAATCTACTCAAGACATCACCATCAATCCAGCGCTGGTCCCAGCCACTGCTGCAGGTGCCGCCAGCAGCCCGGTCACGGCCGCCAGCGACCTGGGTGACTACCGCATCATCCGCCGTAACGGCGCCGTGGTCGCGTTCGAGCCGTCCAAGATCGCTGTCGCCATGACCAAGGCCTTCCTGGCCGTCAACGGTGGCCAGGGCGCCGCCTCGGCGCGCGTGCGCGAGCTGGTCGAACAGCTCACTTCCGCCGTGGTGGCCGCGCTGGTGCGCCGCCAGCCATCGGGCGGCACCTTCCACATTGAAGACGTGCAGGACCAGGTGGAACTGGCCCTGATGCGTTCGGGCGAACACGACGTGGCGCGCGCCTACGTGCTGTACCGCGCCAAGCACATGGAAAAACGCCTGGCCGCCAAGGAAGCGTCCGGCGCCGCCAAGGTCAACGCACCGCAGATCCACGTCACCGAAAACGGCGAGCGCCGCCTGCTGGACATGGACCAGGTCGCCGGCCTGATCAACGCCGCCTGCCAGGGCCTGGAAAAGCACGTCGATGCCGACGCCATCCTGGCCGAGACCGTCAAGAACCTGTACGACGGCGTGCCGGTCGAGGAGCTGCACAAGTCCGCCATCCTGGCGGCCCGTGCCCTGATGGAAAAAGACCCGGCCTACTCGCAAGTGACCGCGCGCATCCTGCTGCACACCATCCGTAAGGAAGTGTTCGGCAAGGAAGTGCCGCAAGCGGGCGCCGCTGCCGAGTACGTCACCTACTTCCCGCAATACATCGCCAAGGGTATCGCCGCCGAGCTGCTGGATGCCAAGCTGGCCGAGTTCGACCTGGCCAAGCTGGCCAAGGCCATCGTCGCCGACCGCGACCTGCAATTCGGCTACATCGGCCTGCAGACCCTGTACGACCGCTACTTCCTGCACGTGCGCGACATCCGCATCGAAATGCCGCAGGCCTTCTACATGCGCGTGGCCATGGGCCTGTCGCTGAATGAAGCCAACAAGGAAGCGCGCGCCATCGAGTTCTACCACCTGCTGTCGACCTTCGACTTCATGTCGTCGACCCCGACCCTGTTCAACTCGGGCACCCAGCGCTCGCAGCTGTCGTCGTGCTACCTGACCACCGTCTCGGACGACCTGGAAGGCATCTACGACGCCATCAAGGAAAACGCCCTGCTGGCCAAGTTCGCCGGCGGCCTGGGCAACGACTGGACCCCGGTGCGTGCGCTGGGCGCCCACATCAAGGGCACCAACGGCAAATCGCAGGGCGTGGTGCCGTTCCTGAAAGTGGTCAATGACACCGCCGTGGCGGTCAACCAGGGCGGCAAGCGCAAGGGCGCGGTGTGCGCCTACCTGGAAACCTGGCACATGGACATCGAGGAATTCCTCGACCTGCGCAAGAACACCGGCGACGACCGCCGCCGCACCCACGACATGAACACCGCCAACTGGATTCCGGACCTGTTCATGAAGCGCGTGATGGAAAAGGGCGACTGGACCCTGTTCTCGCCATCGGACTGCCCGGACCTGCACGACAAGGTCGGCAAGGCCTTCGAGACCGCCTACCTGGCGTACGAAGCCAAGGCCGCTTCCGGCGAAATCCGCGTGACCAAGAAGATCGCCGCGCTGGACCTGTGGCGCAAGATGCTGTCGATGCTGTTTGAAACCGGCCACCCATGGATCACCTTCAAGGATCCTTGCAACATCCGTTCGCCGCAGCAGCACGTGGGCGTGGTACACAGCTCGAACCTGTGCACCGAGATCACCCTGAACACCGGTCCGGACGAGATCGCCGTCTGCAACCTGGGTTCGGTGAACATGCCGGCCCACATGAAAGAGGGCAAGCTGGACCACGTCAAGCTGCAGAAGACCGTCCGCACCGCCATGCGCATGCTGGACAACGTGATCGACATCAACTACTACGCCGTCGACAAGGCCCGCAACGCCAATATGCGCCACCGTCCGGTCGGCCTGGGCGTGATGGGCTTCCAGGACTGCCTGCACATGATGCGCGTGCCATTCTCCTCGATGGAAGCGGTGCAGTTCGCCGACACCTCGATGGAGGCGGTGTGCTACTACGCCTACCTGGCCTCGACCGAGCTGGCCGAAGAGCGCGGCCACTATGAGTCCTACAAGGGCTCGCTGTGGGACCGCGGCATCCTGCCGCAGGACTCGATCCAGCTGCTGGCCGAAGAGCGCGGCGGCTACCTGGAGCAGGACCGTTCGGCTGCGATGGACTGGACCCCGGTGCGCGAACGCATCGCCAAGTTCGGCATGCGTAACTCGAACTGCGTGGCGATCGCGCCGACGGCGACGATCTCCAACATTATCGGCGTCTCGGCCTGCATCGAACCGACCTTCCAGAACCTGTACGTGAAGTCCAACCTGTCGGGCGAGTTCACCGAGATCAACGCCTACCTGGTGCGCGACCTGAAGGCGCGCGAACTGTGGGACGAGGTCATGATCGCCGACCTGAAGTACTTCGACGGCTCGCTGGCCAAGATCGACCGCATTCCGCAAGACCTGCGCGACCTGTACGCGACGGCCTTCGAAGTGTCGCCGAGCTGGCTGGTGGAAGCGGCTTCCCGCCGCCAGAAGTGGATCGACCAGGCCCAGTCGCTGAACATCTACATGGCCGGCGCCTCGGGCAAGAAGCTGGACGAGACCTACAAGCTGGCCTGGCTGCGCGGTCTGAAGACCACCTACTACCTGCGCACCATCGCCGCCACCCACATGGAGAAGTCCACCTCCAAGACCGGCGCCCTGAACGCCGTGCCGGTGGACGGCGGCCTGGCTGCGGGCTCGTCGCATGCGACGAGCGCCGCCCCTGTGGCGCCAGCACCGGTGGCTGCGGCCGAGGAAGACGGCGCCGCCTGCTACCTGCGTCCGGGCGACGACGGTTTCGAGGAATGCGAAGCCTGCCAATAAGCTGGTCCCGTACTAATATATAGAGTGAACCGTCCCGGCCCGTCCGGGCGGTTCTATTTACACCGAATTCAGAAGGAAACCACCATGTCCTTGTCCTGGGATGAAGATAGCGCGCCCGCCGCGCAAGCCGCCGCACCACTGATGAGCAGCGAAGGCACCGCCGAGCAGGTCGCCCTGCGCGTGAACGCCGACGACAAGCGCATCATCAACGGCAAAACCGACGTCAACCAGCTGGTGCCGTTCAAGTACAAATGGGCCTGGGACAAGTACCTGGCCGGCTGCGCCAACCACTGGATGCCGCAGGAAGTGAATATGCAGCGCGACATCGAGCTGTGGAAGAACCCCAACGGCCTGACCGAAGACGAACGCCGTCTGGTCAAGCGTAACCTGGGCTTCTTTGTGACCGCCGACTCGCTGGCCGCCAACAACATCGTGCTGGGCACCTACCGCCACATCACCGCGCCTGAGTGCCGCCAGTACCTGCTGCGCCAGGCCTTTGAAGAGGCCATCCACACGCACGCGTATCAATATATTGTCGAATCGCTGGGTCTGGATGAGCAGGAGATCTTCAACGCCTATAACGAGGTCAAGTCGATCCGTGACAAGGATGAGTTCCTGATCCCCTTCATCAACACCCTGACCGACCCGACCTTCACCACCGGCACCGTGGAGCAGGACCAGAAGCTGCTGAAGTCGCTGATCGTGTTCGCCTGCCTGATGGAAGGCCTGTTCTTCTACGTCGGCTTCACCCAGATCCTGGCGCTGGGCCGCCAGAACAAGATGATGGGCGCCGCCGAGCAGTACCAGTACATCCTGCGCGACGAGTCGATGCATTGCAATTTCGGCATCGACCTGATCAACACCATCAAGATGGAAAACCCGCTGCTGTGGACCCCGGCCTTCAAGGAAGAGATCAAGGCGCTGTTCCTGAAAGCGGTGGATCTGGAATACGCTTACGCGGAAGACACCATGCCACGCGGCGTGCTGGGCCTGAACGCGACCATGTTCAAGGGCTACCTGCGCTTCATCGCCAACCGCCGTGCCACCCAGATCGGCCTGGAATCGCTGTTCGACCAGGAAGAGAACCCATTCCCATGGATGAGCGAGATGATCGACCTGAAGAAGGAACGCAACTTCTTCGAGACCCGCGTCATCGAATACCAGACCGGCGGCGCGCTGAGCTGGGACTGATTTCCTCATCTCTGCCAAAAGGCTGAGCAAAAGGCGAGCCCTCCGGGCCTCGCCTTTTTTTTTGCCCCTCGCCGGGAATGCAGGGGAGGCGAGTCCGATCGCGCTCCTTCTCGCAAATGCTCTCAAATCGCTTCTCTTTTTTCTCTTTTTGGGCCGAAGCCGCTGTTGAACTATGTTTAACTCAGCAGGTCTAACAAAGGCAAAGGAGAAAAAAGAGAAGGGATTTGAGAATGATTGCGAGAGTGAGCGTTGAAATACCCACCCCTACCTATATAGCCCTGCTGAGGCAACTCCGGCAGGCTGGCAGCATCGCTAACATTTCTGATGCGCTGGGCGCGGCGGTGGAATATTGGCTGGCGGAGCAGCGCCGCCTCGCGCCGGGCGCTTCCGAAGGCATTCGCGGCTACCAGTGGAAGTCCGTCTTCCTGCCGGAAGGTACTGAACTTCGTTCGTTGAGTTATGGCCAGCATAATTCTGCGCGCGTCGAGGGCGACCAGATCATCCATCAAGGGCGTCCGGTTTCGCCCAATCAGTTCGCCCGCGCTTTTGCGCGTACCACGCGCAACGCCTGGAATGACATCTCCGTCCGCCGCCCAGGCGAAAGCACGTTCACGCTGGCCTGCGTGCTGCGTAAAGAGGCCGAAAGAAAAGAGGCTGCGGGCCACCCTGTGCCGAACGGCCTACCTCGGCAAGCATCCCCAGACGCAGCTGCCTTGCCCGAGACGTCCGTTCAGGAACTAGCCATCGCCCTGGCGGCCGCTCTTGCCAAGCTGGCGCCGCCTCGCAACACCGACACCGGCCCCCGCTGGGATCTACCTGAGCGGCGCAAGTTCCGCTACCGGCTGGAGGATGTCGCCTACGAATAGCCGCTCTAGTCCAGCATGCGCAGCCGGTTGGCCTCGATCGCCCGGGCGATCGACTTCACGCTGGCCGCCCGGATCGGCGCCGTCTTGGCCAGCGCCGTGAACAGCGCGCCGTGCTCGGCGATCTCCTCCACCACCGCCTGCGCCCAGCCCAGCTCCAGCCCCGCATCCACCGCCAGCCGCAGCAGATCGCTGCCGGTCGGCGCCGCGCTTTCCCCCATCACCGCCATCAGATGCACCCCCTCCGGCCCCGGATGGAAGCTCAGGTCATAGCAAGGTGCAAGCTCCCAATGTTCCTCCCGGTTCAAGCGGAAGGCCAGATTGCGCGCATGGTCGCCGCGGTTATGGAACACCACATTGAATACGCAGCGGGCAAACGCCGCGCGCAACTGGCGCACGTCGCGCGTCATCAGCCGGGTGGCGCGCAGGTAGGCGCGGTAGTCCAGCACCGGCCGGCGGAAGTCGGCATGCAGCGCCCCCGCCAGGGTATGCACCGGCAGCCGCATGCCCTGCCAGCGGTCGAAGCGCTCCGCCCCGAAGGCGGCCAGCCGCCGGTCCAGGTCGAAGTGGCGGGTGGCCGGCATATCCAGACCGCAGCCGCGCGCCAGCTCCGCATACACATGTTCGATAGCGCACACTTCCTTGTGCTCCCCATGCGCCGGGAACTTGACGATCCACGGCGTGCCCGCATCCTCGAACTGCACCAGCACCTTGGGCCGCGATCCCTGCGGCGCGCCGCCGGTGCGCATCAGCTGCCACAATAGCTCGCCATCCTTGCCGCGCACCTGCATGGTGTGCGCCGCCTGGGCCAAAGTCAGCAGGTCGTGATCCTCGGCTGGCACGTCGAGCGGCTCGGCCGGTTCAAAGCCCAGCGCCCCCATCGCGCCGTCGCCGATCAGGGCCAGCCGCTTCAGCGGCGAGACCCGGGTCGGCGCGCGGCCCTGCTTGCGCAGCACCCGGTCCATCAGCTGCAGGCCCCAGCCATCGGGCAGGGCGTCGGCCACCAGTCCGGGCAGGCGCTGAAGATAGGCGGGAAAGTGGCCGAAGGCGCTCGGCCGCAGCGGCAGGCCATAGGGCGAGAACTCGATGCCGCGCTCCAGCGCCGCCGCGCTGTACTCGAACAGCAGGTCTTCGCCATCGTCGGCCAGGGTGCCGAGCTGCCAGCGCTCGCCCCAGCCCAGGTACATCACGGCCAGCTTCTTCATACGCTGCCCTTGCGCGGCGCACGCTGGCGCTTGGCCTGCTGCGCCTTCTCCATGGCGGTGATCGACAGCAACCTGACCTTGAAGACGTCGGTCAGGTCGCCCGCCAGACCAAGGGCGTAAACGATTTCGATGAAGGAGGACAGCGAGGCCTGACCCTTGTGTTCGAGGTTCTTCACCGTGCCGCTGGACAGTCCGGCGCGCAGCGCGAGGTCTTCCTGCGACCAGCCCAGCATCAAGCGGCGTGCCCGCAGGCGCTGTCCCAGTTCGCTGCAGATCTCGCTGGAGGTGGCAAAGGTAAAGTCCAAGATATTGTCTCCTATTCTTAAATATCTAAATCAATGGCTAATATCTTACTCCTTAATTTTCAAGAAAAACGGGTGACGAAATTTGTCAGCGAGGCCGCAGCGAGCCTTATGGCATAAGGTCTTCTGCCGCCGCTCGCGCGGGCGCAGCGCGCGCACGCGTGGTTTCTGCTTGCCTTTCGTTTGTACCTGTCTCATAATCGCGACGAATTTAAAAACGATGCGCAGTGGTCGGATGCAAGCGCTGCGCGGCACGCGATGGAACGCGGCGCGCGGCGTGATGCAAACTGGCCTATCATGAAGAAACCCAGGCGGCGCTTGGTGCGCTTTGAAGCGAAGTAGTTTCGCTCGGTGCTGAAAAGTGGCCGCGCAGCGTGCGCGAAGCAGCGTTTAAACGCGATGCGAGGGCATGCGAGAGCATGCGGAAGCACTGCACGCAGCGGGTTAAACGCGATGCGCATGTAAAAAAAACGCGTGAACGTTATCGTGCTGGTTGCGCACCGACAAGGTTTTCGTGTACTTTACGAACTTATAAATGCGTGAATTTAAACACTGCATATATTGGGACACCAATCGCACCAACATGCACAAGACTGCGCCGTTTTTCAGATGACCGTCTCGCCTGACCATGATCAGGCCGGGCGGTTTTTTCTTGTTAAATGAAACCGTGCGCAGAACGCGACGCGGGGCCCTGGAGCTGAGGACACGCCCGGGCCACCGAACAGGTTCGCAAATATTTTTGGCTTTGCCGTCGTGCCAGCACAGCGGCGGCAGGGCCAGGATGGCTGAAGTGCTGCATTCGTGAGGAAGTGCAGCAGTTCAGCCGGTGCCGTATTCATTAGCGCAAACCCTTCGTTTGCGCCGATGAATAATTCGCCTGGCCCAATCCGGGGTCGGACGGGTTTTATATCTTGTGCGTGATTCCATCCCTGATGAAGGAGAACTAGAAATGGCAACTGCCGCTAAAAAGAAACCAGCAGCCGCGAAAGCCGCTGCTAAACCAGCAGTGAAGAAAGCTGCTGCCAAACCAGCCGCGAAGAAAGCTGCTGCCAAGCCAGCCGCTAAGCCAGCCGCCAAAGCTGCTGCTAAACCAGCTGTGAAAAAAGCCGCTGCCAAGCCAGCAGTGAAAAAAGCCGCTGCCAAGCCAGCAGTGAAAAAAGCCGCCGCTAAGCCAGCAGTGAAGAAAGCCGCTGCCAAGCCAGCAGCAAAACCAGCAGCGAAGAAAGCCGTCGCCGCTAAAAAGCCAGTAGCGAAAAAAGCAGCAGCTAAACCAGCAGCTAAGCCAGCAGCGAAGAAAGCCGTCGCCGCTAAAAAGCCAGCCGCTAAAAAAGCCGTTGCCGCTAAAAAGCCGGTAGCGAAAAAAGCCGCAGCCAAGCCAGCAGCGAAGAAGGCCGTCGCCGCTAAAAAGCCGGTAGCGAAAAAAGCCGCCGCTAAGCCAGCTGCCAAGAAAGCCGCTGCCAAGCCTGCTGCCAAAAAGGCCGTAGCCAAGAAACCAGCAGCAAAAGCAGCAGCCAAACCGGCTGCAAAGGCCGCCAAGCCGGCAGCAAAAAAGCCGGTTAAGGCCGCGGTGAAGCCAGCGGCCAAGGTAGCCAAGCCAGCAGCGAAGCCAGCTGCCAAACCGGCCGCCAAGAAAGCTGCTGCCAAGCCAGCTGCCAAGAAAGTAGCTAAACCAGCTGCCAAACCTGCTGCTGCCCCAGCCGCTGCTCCAGCTGCCGCTCCGGCCGCTGCCGCACCAGCTGCCAAGCCAGTGAAGAAGGCCGCTCCTAAGAAAGCTGCTGCACCGAAGAAGGAAGCTGCTCCGAAGCCAGCCGCCGCACCAGCGGCACCAGCTGCTGCGCCAGCCGCCAAAACCGTGCTGACTCCAGCTGCTGCCTGGCCTTTCCCGACCAGCACCCGCCCATCCTGAGCATAAATAGTTCAGAGGCCTGCTAGGCAAACTGCCGCTGTGTGAGACAATCGCACAGCGGCATTTTTATTGGAGGGAAGCTGTGCT
>Ga0213872_10002735_pt1 | contig 10122 bp, 8 predicted proteins | sample VelepicomBERX_R2_FD_160071 | JGI IMG/M metagenome (GOLD analysis project Ga0213872, IMG submission 160071) | Rhizosphere microbial communities from Vellozia epidendroides in rupestrian grasslands, the National Park of Serra do Cipo, Brazil - RX_R2 | ecosystem: Host-associated > Plants > Roots >... | reverse complement strand
AATATGGAATCATGTTGTTATGCGAAGGTGAGTCAGCAGGCAGTATTTTACCCCGTCCCGTGGCGCGGGCGGTAATTTGAAGGGGCTGCAAGGCGGAAATCGGCTCGATCGGGTATGCTCTGCGTTTCTGTGTTGCATCATTGTCACGATCCATGAGCCAGCGACTCACGCCCCGCGCCGTCTTCCTCCTCACCGTGCCGCCCTTGCTGTGGGCGGGCAATGCCATCGTCGGCCGCCTGGTGCACGACATGGTGCCGCCGGTTTTGCTGAATTTCCTGCGCTGGGCGATTGCCTTTTGCATTCTGCTGCCGCTGGCCGGGCCGGTGTTCCGCCGTGACGCCGGGCTGTGGCAGCACTGGCGCCGCTTCGCCGTGCTGGGGCTGCTGGGTATCGGCATGTATAACGCGCTGCAATACCTGGCGCTGCAAAGCTCGACACCCATCAATGTGACCTTGGTGGCGTCCGGCATGCCGGTATGGATGATGCTGACCGGGCGGCTGTTCTTTGGCGTTCCCGCCAGCGGGCAGCAGGTGGCCGGGGCGGTACTGTCGATTGCCGGAGTGGTGCTGGTACTGGCGCGCGGCGAGTGGGCGCATCTGCGCGAGCTGAGGCTGGTGGCGGGCGATCTGTTCATGATCCTGGCGACGATTGCCTGGTCCTTGTATAGCTGGCTGCTGCTGCGGACATCTGAACCTGCCGGGCTGCGCGCCAACTGGGCCAGTTTCCTGCTGGCGCAGGTGGCGTTTGGCGTGCTGTGGTCGGGCGGCTTTGCGGCGGGCGAGTGGGCCTTGGGCGGCGCGCCGGTGCAGTGGGGCTGGCCGCTGGCGGCGGCGCTGGCCTATGTGGCGGTCGGTCCGGCGGTGATCGCCTTCCGCTGCTGGGGTGCGGGCGTGCAGCTGGCGGGACCGGGAATTGGCGCCTTCTTCGTCAATCTGACGCCGCTGTTTACGGCGCTGATGTCGGCTGCCATTCTGGGCGAGCCGCCGCACGTGTATCACATGGTGGCTTTTGCCTTGATCGTGGGCGGCATCGTGGTCTCGGCCCGGCGTGGCTGATAGCGGCTCTTAGCTGCGGGCCTTGTTCATGGCGGCCCTGGCTCAGGCCAGCAGCTGGTCCAGCAGCTCCAGGGTGACGCGGGCGGCGCGGTCGCCTTCGTCGCGCTCCGCGTGCCAGGCCGAGACCGACACTGCCAGCAGGGGGAAGCGGCGCAGCTGGCGGAACAGCTCGCGCATCTGAGCGATATCGGGCCCCGCCTTGACGTGGTATTTCAGGGCGGGCATCTGCTGTTCGGCGTCCAGCACGTCGGTATCGAAATGCACATACAGGCTTTCCTGTCGCTGCAGCAGCGGCAGGATCTGGCCGATGCTGCAGCGCTGGATGCGCGAGCTGCGCAGGGCCTCGTCCTCGCCCGGATCGAGGTCGCGCGCATCGGCCAGCACGATCTGCTGTTCGGGATAGGGCGTGCAGCCCACGCTGCTGCACAGGGCATGGATGGCGTCGCGTGCGTTCTGGCGGCGGTCCTTGCGGCCCACCAGCATGGCCAGCGGCATGCCGCCCAGGTACTGGGTCTGGGTGGTGCCCCAGGTGTGGAAATCGCCATGCGCGTCCAGCCACAGGATGCGGCCGGGCTGGCGGCCTGCCTGCTGCAGCCCGGCCAGCATGCCCAGCGAGGAGATGCAGTCGCCCGCGATGCTGACGGGCCGCTGCCCCGCCAGCACGGCGCTGCGCACGCGCTCGGCCAGGCGGGAGTAGACCACGCCCATGCTGCGCATCTGCTGGTTGCGGTCGGTGATGGTGGCGGCGCTGCACTCGGTCGCCTCGACCGTTTCCCAGCCGCGCGGGTCGAGCGCCGCGACCCGTCCCAGCAGGGCGCGGTGCTGGCCCATCAGGTAGGGCACCAGCAAGCGCCGGTCGGTCATGACCACTCCTCCGGATCCATGCGGTAAGCCAATGCCGCCATCAGTTCAGCCACTTCGGGGCGCTGGCCCAGGGCCAGCATTTGCGCGCGCCGCTTATGCCAGCGCTGCGCCGCTGGGTTCTCGGTCGCCATGATGACGGGCAGGGAGGTGCGCGGGGGCAGCGGCGCCAGCTCGAGCCAGCCGCAGATGCGCTGCAGCGCCAGGTCCGGTGCCTGCAGAAAGTCTTCGAACGCCAGCCGCAAGGCGGGCAGGCCGCTGCCGACGATGGCGCGCTGGCAGGACAGCCACTGGTTCAGGCAGACCTGTTCCAGGCTGGCGCTGGTGAAGCTACGCCAGTTGGGCGGCAGGTCGAACTTCCACCAGCGCCTGCCGAAGGGTGTGCGCTCGCTGTAGCCGCCGATGGCGAGCGCAGTATCCTGGCCCGCCATATCGTGGGCGAAGAAGCCGTGCGGCGACAGCCAGCCGTCCATCAAGCCGTTGACGCTTTGGGCGAAGCCGCGCGTCAGGTGCAGGTAGCGCACTTCGGCCCGGGGAAACAGCTGCTCATAGAAGCCGGGGCGGTAGGCGTCGGAGGGGGTCTTGAACAGCAGAACCTTGCTGTCCGCTTCATCGGGCAGCAGGGGGCGGCGGTACAAGGCCGGCAGCACGAAGGGAGGTTCTTCGATCTTGTCGCCGTCGAATGGCGGCGCGGCGCCTGGCCCCAGCTTGCCGTCGTAGTAGTCCATGCGCCAGGGCGCGCGGTAGTGCAGGGACGAGAGGATGGTGGCCTGGACCTGCGCCTGCGTGTGCGGCGTGGCGCTGCGGTGCGCCCAGGCCAGCATTTCGGCCAGTTGCTGCTGCAGGTGTTCCAGCTCGTCCGCTTGCGTGTACAGGGCGGGGAACTGCAGCAGCAGGCGGCCGCGCCAGCGCTGCACCAGGGTCTCCAGCGCGGGCAGCTCCGGGCTGGCGATGCTCATGCTGTCGCAGATATCATCGGCCAGCTGTTCGGGATGGACGATGGTGGACAGGGCGTCGCTGTCGCTGTTCCAGCCGAAGCCATTGCAGCTCAGGGCCAGGTAGGGTTCGGCCTCGCCATCGAGGGCGGCGATGTCCGGATGCTCGGCCAGCACGCTTTTCAGCACGCTGGAGCCTGAACGCGAGGAAGTCAGGATCACCGCCACCCGCCGCACCGCGCTGCGCCAGGGCTGGTGCGGCACGGCGCGCAAGGCATTCACCTGGCGCAGCAGCTCGGGCCTTTTCATCTCACTTGATAAGGAAGGCATAGAACAGGCGTCCTTCCGGGTCGCCTTCGGGCGAACGCGCCAGCAGGCGGACCGAGAAGCCGGCTGCCTTGGCCAGGCGGCGCACTTCGTCCGGCGCGCCGAAATTGGAGTGGGCAAAGTAGATGCGGCCACCGGGCTTGAGATGGCGCCGCACCTGCTCGAAGAAGCTGATATTGGTCTGGAAGCCGGTATCCCATTGTGAGCGCGCCACCACGTCGGGCGCTGGCTTGTTGCGGAAGGGTAGATTGGCGGTGATGACGTCGAACTGTTCATCGCCCACTTTGGCAAACAGGTTGGAGCGGCGCACTTCCATCACATCGGCAAAGCCGTGCTCGCGCGCGTTGCGGCGCGCGCTTTTGACGGCGGCGGGATTGACGTCCAGCGCCAGTACCCGCGCCGCGCCCTGGTAGCAGGCAAAGACGGCGATCACGCCGGAACCGGTGCCGACATCGAGCACGCTCTGCCCCGGTTTGACACGCAGCTTGCTCACCAGCGGTTCGCTGTCCATGAAAGGCCAGAAGGTGTTGGGATAGACGTGGAAGGCCTTGTCCAGATAGCGGATGGTGCGGCCTTCGGCGGGAAGGGCCTTGAACGCTTTCTGACGCTGCTTTTGCCAGCGGTCGACGTGATTGCTGCCGGGTAGCTCCATGACGATCTCCCTTGCAAGATGATAGATGACGACAATCTTCAACTGCGATCGACCATCGTAACAAAAGCGGCGGCGCCGGGATAGCGGCGTTTTGTTGTGTGCGTTGTACGCTCAGCCGCCGGCGACGGCTTTTATGGCGTCGATGAAGACGCGTACCTTTTGCTGGCGGTGCGGGGAGGCGGGGAACAGGGCGTGGATGTCGGAGCGCGGCAGCGACCAGCCGGGCAGCAGACGCCGCAGGCGGCCGGCGCGCATGTCGTCGGCCACGGAAAAGTCGGTGGCCACCATCCAGCCCGCGCCAGCCAGCGCGGCGGCATGGCAGCCGGTGGCGGTGTTGGTGCTGAAGGCGGGATTGCCCATGCGGATGCTGTGCGTTTTGCCTTTGCCGTTGCTCAGCGTGTACTGGCGCGGCTGCGGCAGCACGCTCAAGGCGACATAGGGCAGGGCGGCCAGCGCTGCGGGATCTTTCGGCATGCCATGGGCGGCGATGAAGGCAGGGCTGGCCACCGGCCAGCGGGCAAAGCCGCCCACCCGCACCGCCATATGGCCCGAGTCGGCCAGCTTGCCGAGGCGGACGGCGACATCGATATTCTCCGCGATCAGGTCGATCAGATCGTCGCCGCAAATCAGTTCTATCTGCAGGGCGGGCCACTGCTGGCGCAGCGCGGCCAGTACGGGTGCGACCACCAGTGCGCCGTAGTCGATCGGCGCGGCGACGCGCAGCTTGCCGTGCGGGGTGTCGCGGCCGGTGCGGGCCAGTTCGACGGCTTCTTCGGCGCTCTTGAGCAGAGCGCGGCAACTGGCGTGGAAAGCGCGGCCCGCTTCCGTCAACCCCAGGCGGCGGGTGGAGCGCACCAGCAGGGCCACGCCCAGTTCCGCTTCCAGCAGCTGCATATGCTTGCTGACCATGGTCTTGGCCAGCCCCAAGCGGTCGGCGGCGGCCGTCAGCGAACCTGCCTCCACCACTGCGGCAAAAATCACGAGTCGGTTGAGGTTGATAGAGCTGAGGTCGGCCATGCGGGGATTATGCACGGTTTTGTGGTGCGAGTAGTGGGATTGTCCACTTTGGGTGGACAGTGATTCCGCGCCGGGGCGGCTTATCAACGGCGGTGGGCGTCCCTATACTGGATTCATTCTCAATCCCTTTTCAGGAGCCATGATGTCGATCCAGTTATACGGTACTTTGCGTTCGGGCCACGCTCATCGCGTGCAGCTGTTTTTGAGTTTGCTGAAGCTGCCCTTTGAATACGTCGCCATCGACATGCAGGCAGGCCAGAACCGTACGCCGGAATTCCTGGCCATGAATCCGCTGGGCGAGGTGCCTGTGCTGCGTGACGGCGACCTGGTGCTGGCCGATTCGACCGCGATCCTGGTCTATCTGGCGCTGAAGTACGACACTAGCGGCCAGTGGCTGCCGCGCGAGCCGGTCGCCGCTGCGAAAGTGCAGAAGTGGCTGTCGCATGCGTCGGGCAAGATCGCTTACGGTCCTTGCGCGGCGCGCCTGGTGAGCGTGTTCGGTGCGCCGCTGGATCATGAAAAGGCCAAGCAGATCGCGGACCGCATTCTGAAAGTGCTGGACGCGGATCTGGCGGGCCATCAGTTCGCTCTGGGGGATCAGCCGACTATCGCGGACGTTGCAGCGTTCAGCTATATCGAGCATGCACCGGAAGGCGGCGTATCGCTGCTGCCGTATCCGAACGTACGCGCATGGCTGAAACGCGTGCGCGCGCTGCCGGGTTTCGTGCCGATGCCTGCCACGGTGGCGGGTCTGGCGCCGGAAGCGGAACCGGCTTAAGTCGTCTACCAGGAGCGTCAACATGGATGGGAGCCTTGGCGACAGCAGCGGCGCATTCCACGCGGATGAGGTGGCGGTGCAGCAGCGCGTGGGCGTGGAGCAGCGCATGGATGCGGTCGGACGCCGCAATGTGCGCGACTTCATGCCGGAACAGCATCGCGAGTTCTTCGCGCAGCTGTCGTTCCTGTTCATGGCGGCGCTGGATCGCGATGGCCAGCCCTGGGCCACGGTGCTGGCGGGCGAGAAGGGGTTTCTGTCGACGCCGGATGCGCGGACTTTGCGGATTGGCGCAAGCGTGCTGCCGGGTGATGCGCTGGAAGGACAGCTGCGGGCAGGGGACTATGCCGGAACGCTGGGCCTGTGGCCATCGACGCGGCGGCGTAATCGCGCCAATGGCGTGATCGAAGCCGTCGATGGCGGCGGGCTGCGGCTCGCGGTGCGGCAGAGCTTTGGCAACTGCCCGCAGTACATTCAGGCGCGGGATTTTCAGCCCGCGGAGCGGCGCGTGCCTGCAGCGGCGGAGGGCGTCGATGCGGGTGAAAGCGGCATCGCGCAGGCGCTCCGCGTGCAGCGCAGTGCGGCACTGACTGCGCAGGATCGCGCGCTGATCGAGTCGGCTGATACCTTCTTCATCGCCAGCGCCAACGTGGATCCGGAAGCGGGACGCGGACGCGGGGTGGATATCTCGCATCGCGGCGGGCGCCCTGGCTTTGTGCGCGTCGGCGAGGATGGCGTGCTGACCGCGCCGGATTTTGTCGGCAATTTCTTCTTCAACACCATCGGCAACCTGGTCGGCCATCCGCGTGCCGGTTTGCTGTTCATTGACTACGCTTCCGGCGACCTGCTGCAGATTGCGGTGGATGCGGAGGTAGTCTGGGACGGTCCGGAAGTGCAGGCTTTTGCTGGCGCCGAGCGGCTGCTGCGCTTCCGCGCGCGCGAGGTTCGGCGCAATCCCGGCGTGCTGCCGTTCCGCTGGTCGGCGGCGCAGCCTTCGCCATATCTGGACCGCACCGGCAACTGGCGGGAGGCGCAGGACGCGCTGGACCTGGAGGCCCGGCGCAACGAGTGGCGGCCGTTCACGGTGGCGGCCATCCAGCAGGAAAGCGCGCAGGTACGTTCGTTCTACCTGGAGCCGGCGGACGGGCAGGGCGTGGCGCGCCATACGCCGGGCCAGTTTGTGCCCTTGCGGGTGATGGTGGATGGGGTGCCACTGGTGCGCAACTACACCGTTTCGGAAGCGCCGAATGGCCGCTACTACCGCATCAGCGTCAAACGCGGTGGCCAGGTGTCCGAGTGGCTGCATGCGCAGCTGGCCGTGGGCAGCCGTGTCGAGCTGATGGCGCCGCGCGGCGCCTTTGTGTTCGATCATTCGGCGCAGCGGCCGGCGGTGCTGATCTCGGCGGGCATAGGCATCACGCCGATGGTGGCGATGCTGAACGGCTTGCTGGTGAATGGCAACCGCTCGCGCCATCCACATGCGCTGTACGTCATCCACGGTGCGCGCAGCCGGGCCGATGGCGCGTTTGTGGCCCACCTGCAGGCACTGGAGCGCGGCTACGGCAATCTGGCGATCCACACGCGCTACTCGGCGCTGGAAGACGCGCCGGGCAACGACGAGAGCGAAGGCCACGTGGATATCGCGCTGCTGCAGGAGCGGCTGCCGTTTGGCGATTACGATTTTTATCTGTGCGGGCCGGGAGCGTTCATGCAGCAGATGTATGACGGTCTGCGCCGCCTGAATGTGGCCGATGAGCGCATCCGCTTTGAGGCCTTTGGTCCGGCCAGTGTGCGGCGCACGGCTGCCGTCGCGGACGCTGCGCCGCAGCCGGATGCCAGCGGCGACGACGGCGCGGATGAGGGCAGTGTGGTGGAAGTCCGTTTCGAGCGCTCCGGCGTCAGCGCCCAGTGGGACGCCGGCAAAGGCTCGCTGCTGGAGCTGGCCGAGGCGCAGGGCATCGACGCGCCGCATGCCTGCCGCTCCGGCATGTGCGGCGCCTGCGCGGTGCATAAAGTGAGTGGGGAAGTGCGCTATCCGCAGGCGACTGATGTGTTGCCGCCGCCGGGACAAGTACTGACCTGTTCCGCCGTGCCGCGCGCAGGGCAGGCGTTGGTCCTCGATTTGTGATTTAGTTGCGCAGCCAGCGCCGCATCACCAGCGGCGCCGGTTCCAGCGGGTTGGCGTGGCTGTATTCCAGTTCTTCCGCCAGCTCGAATTCATAAGCGGCGTAGAAGTCGATCAGCCTTGGCTGGTCGGTGCGCACGGCCAGCCGAACTTCTTCAATCCCGGTGGCCAGCGCGTGGTGGATTACGGCTTCGATCAGATGCTCGGATAGCTGATTGCCGCGATGCTCGGGCAGCACGCCCATGCGCGCCACTTCCCACACGTCCGATGCGTTTTCGAGCGGCAGCCAGCGCACCGAGGCCACCGGCGCGCCGTCCGGCTCCAAAACAAAACCGCCGCCAGCACGGAGATGCTCCGTGACCTGGACGGCGGTTTCTCTGTGCCCGCTGGAGGTGACGCTGACCTTGCCGACCCACGCGGCGCGCGTGAGCTCGGCCATCAGTCTTGCGTCATCTGCCCTCGCTTCGCGCACCACGATGTTCATATGCGGTCTTAGCTGATGCGCATGCCCGGCGTGGCGCCTGGCCATGGGTTGAGGATGTAGATGCCTGGGTTGGCTTTTTCGTCCACCGCCGATGCGGCCATCACCATGCCTTCGGAGACGCCGAACTTCATCTTGCGCGGCGCCAGGTTGGCCACCAGGACGGTCAGCTTGCCGATCAGGTCTTCCGGCTGGTACATCGACTTGATGCCGGAGAAGACGTTGCGCAGGCGGCCTTCGCCCGCGTCCAGGGTCAGGCGCAGCAGCTTGTCCGAGCCTTCCACGTGTTCGCAGTTGACGATCTTGGCGATGCGCAGGTCGACCTTGAAGAAGTCGTCCACCGAGATTTCCGGGGCGATCACTTCGATGCCGGTGTCGGTCACGGCGACGGCTGGTGCGGCCTTGGCCTTGGCGGCTTTCTCCGGCTTGGCTGCGGCGGCGCTTACGCCTGCGGCGACGCCAGCGCCAGCGGCTGGCGTCGGGCCCTCGAACAGGTCTTCGATCATCTTCGGCTCGACGCGCTTCATCAGGTGGTCGTAGGCGCCGATGGTGCGGCCCAGCATGGTGTTCCACACCGCGCCGGTCGACACTTGCAGGTCGGCCCAGACCAGCTGGTCGTCATTGAGGAACTTCCTGACGTTGGCGGCGACGCCCGGCAGCACTGGCGACAGCAGGATGGTCAGCTGGCGGAACAGGATCAGGGCGGTGGTGCAGACGTCGTGCAGCTCGGCGACCTTGGTCTCGTCCTTGGCCAGTACCCATGGCTTGTTGTCGTCCACGTACTGGTTGGTGATGTCGGCCACTTCCATGATCTCGCGCAGGGCCTTGCCGAATTCGCGCGCCTCGAAGTGGGCGGCGATGCTGGCCTGGCGCTCGTTGCCGGCCTCGTTGACCAGGGCGCGCTTGATCCATGCCTGCGCGTTATCGGACAGGGAGGAGGCCAGCTTGCCGTCGAACTTCTTGGTGATGAAGCCGGCGCAGCGCGAGGCGATGTTGACGTATTTGCCGATCAGGTCCGAGTTGACGCGGGCGACGAAGTCTTCGCCGGTGAAGTCCAGATCTTCCACTTTGGAGTTCAGCTTGAAGGCGATGTAGTAGCGCAGCCATTCCGGGTTCATGCCCAGGTTCAGATAGCGCAGCGGCGAGATGCCGGTGCCGCGCGACTTGGACATCTTCTCGTTGTTGACGGTCAGGTGGCCGTGTACGTTCACCTTCAGCTTGTCGATGATCGGGTGCTTGGCGAACTGCAGCATCGCTGGCCAGAACAGCAGGTGGAAGGAGACGATGTCCTTGCCGATGAAGTGGATCTGCTCGGTGGCCGGGTCGTTGAGCAGGGCCTCGTAGTCCATGCCCTTTTTCTCGCAGTAGTTTTTCAGCGAGGCCAGGTAGCCGACCGGCGCGTCCAGCCAGACGTAGAAGAACTTGCCCGGAGCGTCGGGGATCGGGATGCCGAAGTAGGGCGCGTCGCGCGAGATGTCCCAGTCGGCCAGTTTTTCACCCGCCTCGCCCAGCCATTCGCTGACCTTGTTGACCATTTCCGGCTGCAGGCGGCCGGGCGTGTTCAGCCAGTCCTTGAGGAACTGGTAGCAGCGCGGGTCGGACAGCTTGAAGAAGTACTGTTCCGAATCCTTCAGCACCGGGGTGGCGTTGGTGAATACGGAGAATGGGTTGATCAGTTCCGTCGGCTGGTAGGCGGCGCCGCATACTTCGCAGTTGTCGCCATACTGGTCCTTGGCGTGGCACACCGGGCACTCGCCCTTGATGTTGCGGTCGGCCAGGAACATGCCTTTTACCGGGTCGTAGAAGCGCGGCACGATCTTGGTCTCGATCAGGCCCGCCTCGCGCAGCTTGCGGTAGATGCCCTGCGACAGTTCGACGTTTTCCGGCGAATCGG
>Ga0213872_10002734_pt1 | contig 10123 bp, 6 predicted proteins | sample VelepicomBERX_R2_FD_160071 | JGI IMG/M metagenome (GOLD analysis project Ga0213872, IMG submission 160071) | Rhizosphere microbial communities from Vellozia epidendroides in rupestrian grasslands, the National Park of Serra do Cipo, Brazil - RX_R2 | ecosystem: Host-associated > Plants > Roots >... | reverse complement strand
TCAGAGACCGGCCTGCAAAGCAGGTGCGGGTGGTCAACGCTGGTTGAACCTACATTCATCGAACAGGGAGCTCGACTCGACAATCGGCTCGGTGCGCAGTGTCCGCCAGTCCGGAATGCCTAAAGAGCCGCGGAGAGTTCCCACCGTCTTAGGACGGGTTCACCGGCGCGCCACTTCACGGCCCAGCGGGTCGGTCTTTATTTTTGCCTGCCGCGCGCCCGCCGCAGCATCGTTCTAGACAATGAAGAAAATTTCTGTCGAGTGGTGGTTCCTGACGGTCGGTGTAGCTGCCCTGGCTATTGCGCTTATCCTGCGCTTTCTTGTAAATCCGGGCGGCGAAAACGGCGACTCCGCCGAAGGGCTTTGCGTCGGCTTTTCGCTCGCGCTGTTCTTTGGCGGTCTGTCGAGGGTCCGCCGCGACGCGCGACGAGGCTCTCTAAACGATTCGGGGGGCGATTCAGGGGGCGATTCGGGCCGCGATTCAGGCGGCGCCTGACACCGGCAGTGTATCCGCGTCTCGTCCAATTCGGACACGTCGCGATTCCGACCTATGGAGCGCTTACCGCACTTGCGTTGGTCGCAGCGCTGGCCGCGGCGATGCACTTTGCGCGGCGGTTGTCGCTCGATACGAACAAGGTGTGGACGATCTCGATTACCGCGATTCTCACCACGCTGGTCGGCGCCCGATTGCTGGTAGTCATGGCACACTTCGATGCCTTCCGGCAGCACCCGTTCTGGATTCTCGGATTGGCGACCCTGCGTGATGGGTGGATTGCGCCTGTGAGTATCGCTGTGGGCGCCGCCGCAGGCGTTCTCTACGCTCTTGCGAAGGGAGTGCCGGTTTGGCGCGTAGCCGATGCACTCGCGCCCGCCGCAGCGCTGGGCTTTGCCATCAACCGTGTGGGAGCATTCGTCGCCGGAGTCGACTTCGGCACGCCCTCTTCCCTGCCCTGCGTCACCTATACGAGTCGCATTGCAGCACTGTGGTATCGCACGCCAGCAGGAGTTCCGCTGCATCCTGTCCAGCTTTATGAAGCGGCAGCAACGCTTGTCGTTTTTGCGCTGCTGATCTGGTGGATTCCGCGACGCCGTCGGGAGGGCGAAATTGCGGGAATGGCGCTGTTCGCCTTCGGGGTTGCAAGCCCGATCCTAAGCCTCTGGCGCGCGGATTCGGCACGGCCGGCATTCTCGCTCGCGATTTCGGTTGTGGCCGTGCTGGCCGGTGCTGCGCTGTGGCTCGACCGAGGCATGATGCCGCGCCACTATACTGCCAGTGATGGACTTCCGCCCGCTCGCTAGACTCTGCTGCCTGTTCGCTGTTTCTCTTGCTCAACTCGCCCACGGTCAGGCCGGAGCGGCCATTCCGCCTCCGATCTATCTCTACGAAGGCGCGCTTTATCCAAATGGCGCTCCCGGCGCGCATGGCAACAGCGAAGCCGACAAACCGCGCATGTATGCCTTCCTGCCGAAGAAGAGCTCGACCAGCGCTGCCATTCTTGTCATTCCCGGCGGAGGCTACCAAGGTGTCGCGATCGGTCATGAAGGCTTCCAGATCGCCACGTGGCTCAACGCCCAGGGAATGGCGGCCTTTGTGCTCGATTACCGTGTCGCGCCGTATCGTTATCCGGTGGAGATTGACGATGGACGACGCGCCATGCGGTTCATCCGTGCGCACGCTGCCCAGTACGGCGTCGATCCCAACCGCCTCGGGGTGTGGGGATCGTCGGCCGGAGGTCATCTCGCGTCATCGCTGGGAACACATTGCGAGCCTGTAACTCCAGCAGCGACAAATGCTACTGTCGGATCGCCAGACCCTATCGACACCGTGTCCTGCAAGCCCGACTTCATGGTCCTTGAATACCCGGTGATCAGCCTGGAAGGATCGATTGCGCATACCGGCTCGCGCAAGAATCTTCTCGGGCCGGAACCCGATCCGGCAATCGCGCACGAATACTCGAACCAGTTCGCCGTAAATGCGCAGACGCCGCCCACATTCCTCTGGGCCACGGAGAACGATCCCACGGTTCCGGTTGAAGACTCGCTCGACTTCTACCAGGCACTGGTACGCGCGCATGTGCCCGCCGAAATGCACATCTACGAATACAGGGACCACGGCTGCGGACTCTGCGGCTCAATCGCCCCGCTCGCAACCTGGCCGGCTCTGCTGCGCAATTGGCTCGTCCAGCACAGCTATCTGCCGACGGACGCTCCGGCGATGCCGCCGCCCGAGCCCAACTCCCCCGCCTGGCCGCAGGGACTCACCGGGCCGGGCCAGCCACAGCAGCCGTGACTGTAACCACGCACACAGTTCCGTCTGAAGACGCCGGGAAGCGCCTCGACGCATGGCTCGCGTCCCGACTCGAAAACGTGAGCCGTGCGCGGGTGCAGCTTCTGTTGTCGGAATCGAAAGTGCTCATCAACGGATTGGGGGCCAAGCCATCGCTGAAGCTACGAGGCGGAGAAGTGGTCGAGGTGATCGGCGAAGCTGCGCCGCCTCCGCTGCGCGCCACACCGGAAGACATCCCGCTGGATATCGTCTATGAAGACGACGACATCTCGGTCATCAACAAGCCCGCAGGCATGATGGTGCACGCGGGCTCGGGCGCTACAGAGGACGCACGGAACCGCGGCACGCTGGTGAATGCGCTGCTCAGTCATTATCGGCAGCTGTCGACGACGGGAGGGCCGCTGCGGCCGGGGATTGTTCACCGGCTGGACAAGCAGACGAGCGGGCTGATCCTTGTCGCGCGCAATGACGAGGCGCATCAGAAGCTCGGCGATATGTTCTCGCGGCGGCGGGTGCACAAGACCTATCTGGCGCTTGTACATGGAGACGTCAAGCACGACCGCGGAACCATCTCCGCGGCCATCGCCCGCGATGCCGTTCGGCGCACACGCATGACCACGCGGCGCGAATCGGGAGCGCGCGCGGCGGTTTCGCACTACACGGTCATCGAGCGCATCGCATCGCGCTTCGGGGCGTTCACGCTTCTATCGGTTCGCATCGAGACGGGGCGTACGCACCAGATCCGCGTGCATCTGTCGTCGATTGGACATCCGATCGTCGGCGATACGCTCTATGGAGCACCGGCCCGCATCGTTGCCGGGTCGGCGGTGCGCCGAAAGAAGTCCGACCCTGAGCCGGAGACGATCTCGCTGGACCGTAACTACCTCCACGCTGCGGAGCTTGAGTTTGCACACCCGCACACGGGGAGGAGGCTCGATCTGAAAGCGCCGCTGCCAGAGGAGCTGACTGGTTTCCTTTCCAAGTTGAGGTAGTCCAATGAACGCGCGGTTGCCACGTTTCTCCTCTCCTTGACAACTTAGGAGAAATGGAGGTAGCCTCCTAAGCATCTTAGGAATCCCCTGTCGGATCAGGCCCTTGGCGCCAGCCGGAGGAAACATGAGCTTTCCGGATTATGTTCGATCGCTCATCGCAACCGTCTTTCGCAGTTCGCGTGTGAACGGCGAAATCAAAGACGAACTTCGCTCACACATCCAGCACCGGGCGGACGATCTCGAGCGCTCCGGCCTTTCCAGGGCGGGAGCCGAGCGCCAGGCGCGGATCGAGTTGGGCGGCTATGAGCGGTTCCGCGAGGAGTGCCACGAAGAACTGAGCGGCCATTCGCTCGATATCTTTCTCCAGGACCTCCGTTTCGCCCTGCGCGCGCTTCGGAAATCTCCCGGTTTCGTTATCGTTTCCGTTCTCACGCTGGCGATGGCCATCGGAGCCAATGCCGTGGTTTTCAGCCTTATGAATGGGCTGATTCTGCGCCCGCTCAACGTACCACAGGCCCAGAATCTGTACACGATCCAGCACGGGACCGACGACGAGTCTCCCTTTCAGTCGTATCCTGACTATCTCGACCTGCGCGACCGCAACCGCACGTTCGACGGCCTGGCCGCATACAGCATGGAGAAGGCCGGCATTGATACGGGCGGCAAAGCTTCTGCCACGTGGCTCTATGAAGCAAGCGGGAATTATTTCGACGTGCTCGGCGTCCGGCCATATCTGGGACGCTTCTTCCACGCCTCCGATGAACATGGTCCCAACAGCGCTCCTTACATCGTGCTCAGCTATGCATACTGGCACAGCCGTTTCCAGGGGGATCGCAGCGTGGTGGGACGCACGGTTCTGCTCAACAAATTTCCCTACACGATTGCCGGTGTGGCTCCGCCCGAGTTTCGCGGAACCGAACTGTTCTTCGTTCCGGATTTCTGGGTGCCAATCGTCGACGCGGAGCAGGTAGAAGGTATCAGCGATCTAACCGAGCGCGGAAACCGCAGTTCCTGGCTGGTGGGACGGCTGAAAGCAGGAGTAACGCCGGCGCAGGCTACCGCCGATCTGAATTCAATTGCCACCTACCTGTCGAAGAGCTATCCCAAAGACGACGACTGGATCAGCTTTACGCTTGCGCGTCCCGGCCTGATCGGCGACATGCTTGGGCGTCCGGTGCGGGCATTTCTGGCTGGGCTGATGTTGCTTGCCGGACTGATCCTGTTGGCGGCGTGCGCTAATCTCGGAAGCCTGTTCACCGCGCGCGCCTCAGACCACTCCCGCGAGATTGCGTTGCGGCTCGCGCTGGGATCGAGCCGCAGACGCATCCTCCGTCAGATGCTGACTGAGGCCGTTCTGATTTCGCTTATGGGAGGAGCCGTTGGCCTCGCCAGCTCGATCGTGCTGCTTCGCTGGCTCAGTCGTTGGCAACCCATGTCCAATCTTCCCATCAATAATGTGCCCGTCAATCCGGACATGAGCGTGTATGCGGTCGCCTTGCTGCTGGCGCTGGCCAGCGGGTTTCTGTTCGGGCTGGTTCCTATACGGCAGGTCCTGCGCGCGAATCCCTGGCAGGTCGTCAAATCAGGAGCTTTCGGCGGAGCCACACGGCGCTTCACTGTTCGCGACGTGCTGCTCGTCGTGCAGGTTGCGATTTGTGCGGTGCTGGTCACATCTTCTCTTGTTGCAGTGCGCGGATTGGTGCGCTCGTTGCACAGCAGCTTTGGCTTCGTGCCGCACAACGTACTGTTGGTCGAGACCGATCTCGACATGGCCGGCTACAGCGGCGAACGCGTAGCTCCGATGCAGCGCCGCGTGCTTGATGCGCTTGAAGCGATTCCCGGCGTTTCGGCTGTGGGATTGGCCGACCGTCTGCCACTGGCGCTGGACTGGGGCGAAGACCTGGTCTTCAAAGACAGCACCACAGACATGAAGATATCCAACGCATCAGCCGAATCGGTGATGTACAACATATCTCCTGGATACTTCCGCGCCGCCAGAACAGCGCTGCTTGCAGGCAGGAGCTTTACCCGGCATGACGACAAGACTTCTCCGCGCGTGGCGATTGTTAACCGTGAATTCGCGCACAAGCTCTTCGGTTCGGAGACTGCCGCCATCGGCGGATACTACAAACGCATAGACGGCACTCGCATTCAGGTTGTGGGCGTGGTCGAGGACGGTAAGCACAAAACACTCACTGAGGATCCGCAGCCGGCAATGTTCTTTCCCATCCTGCAGTCGCCGTCCAGTAGCAGTTGGCTGGTAGTTCGTTCGAAACGCGATCCCGCTGAGTTGGCCCCGGTCGTCGAGACTACGCTGCACAACCTCGATGCCGAACTCCCGTTCACTGTTCGAACCTGGGAGAAAGAGCTTGATAGCGCACTCTTCACCTCGCGTATCGCAACTCTCTCTCTCGGAATACTCGGCACGCTTGGTGCAATGTTGGCCCTGACAGGAATTTTCGGAATGGCTGCCTACTCAGTAAGCAAGCGGCTTCGCGAGCTCGGAATCCGCATTGCTCTAGGGGCGCAGCGCAAGGAAGTGATCACGGCGGCGCTAGGGCGCGCGTTTCGACTCCTCGCCTTCGGATCGGCAGTGGGCCTGCTGCTGGGACTCGCCGCGACGCGTGTCCTGTCCTACATCGTGTATCAGGCCACGCCCCGGGATCCGCTGGTGCTCGCCGGTGTCGTCTTCACGATGCTTCTCCTCGGACTGCTTGCCACATGGATCCCGGCATCCCGCGCGCTCGCCGCCGACCCTTTGATTCTGCTGCGGGAAGAATAGAACCCCTGCGAATCATCTCACTCCTCTGGTGTGCGACACGTAACTTCGCGCGATCTTTTTTGTTGTTAAGAGCGAAACTGAAGGACTAGAATTCGCCCCGCCAGCGGTCCCCTCCCCGACAGAAACCTCCGGCTAAACGGGCCCTTCCATCGCACATGATCACCGCGAGTCCTGCACCCAGAGGACAGGACTTTCCAGTTTCCCGCCATCCCGATTTGTCCCCCTAACGGGATGACGCTTTCACAAAGAGGAAAATTCGATGCGTAAAGGTTGGTTTCGCCTATTGCTGATCCCCTGTTGCGTAGTACTGTGCATGTCGCTCGCTGAAACTCTCACGGCTGCGACGTTATGCGTTAACCCTCACCACTCCGGCTGTTACTCGACGATCCAGGCGGCGGTCAATCACGCTTCCGCGAACGACGTCATCAACGTTGCACCAGGCACCTACAAGGAATATGTAACCATTGGCATTCCGGTTTCAATTCTTGGCGCGGAGCGAGAATCGACGATCGTGGATGCTTCCGGTTTAGCCCATGGCTTCTTCGTCGACGGTTTCCACCATGCCGGCCTCAAGAAGGTGACAATTTCCGGCTTGACGGTAGAGAACGCCGACTTCGAAGGCATTCTGGTAGTCAGCGCCTCCAACGTTACGATTCGTGACACTGAGATTCTCAATAACGACGCCAGTCCCGGCCTGAATTTCACCGGCGCACCGACGGGGTGCCCAGGCCAGCCCGGGGATGGCGTTTACGAGAACGACGAAACCGGGGACTGTGGCGGGGCTCTTCACCTGATAGGAACAAGTCATGCCCTCGTATCCGACAATTCCATCGTTGGCAACGCGGATGGCGTTCTGATCAGCGACGAAACTGCGGAAAGCCATGACAATCTCATCATTCATAATCAGGTCAAAGACAATCCGTTGGAATGCGGCATCGTTCTCGCTTCTCATCCGCCGACCGGACATGTTTCTCCCCCGTTTGCTCCGCACTTTGGCGTCAACAACAATACAGTGGCGGAGAACGTCTCCAGTGGAAACGGTGTGCAAATTGGGGGCTCGGGAGCCGGCCTGTTCTCAGACGGAATGGGCACCGGTCATGTAACGGGCAATGTAATCATTCACAACACTCTGATCGGTAATGGATTGGGGGGCGTTGCCATGCACACCCATGTCGGTCCTGCTTTCGGACTGCCCGCGGATAACTTCGACAACAACGTAATCATCGGCAACTACATTGCGAAAAACCTGCCCGATCAGTTTGACACGGCCACACCGGGCAATGTGGGAATCAACATCAACAGCGGCGGCGGCGGCTCTCCCATTTACGGGACCGTAATTTCCTACAACGTGATCCGGGATGAGGACGTTGACATCGCGGTGAACACTCCTGCCGAAGTGGACATCCATCTGAACGATCTGGGTGGGGGCAAGATTGGCGTGGCTGATGTCTGCAAGTTCGATAAGGCGATGGTGTGTAAGGGCAGCATCAATGCGATTGAGAACTACTGGGGCTGCCCCAAGGGACCGGGCTCTGCCGGATGCACGACGGTAAGCGGCTCGAATATCACTTTTGATCCCTTCCTTCAGGCGCCTATCCATGACGACGAGCACCACGATTGGCAAGGGCAAGATTAACTTACCCGGTGTGCGTAGTTTCGCGGCGATGCTCCCGATTTTGGGGCTTCGCCGCGCGTCTAACTCTGCTGCCTGGCTTGACCGACCTCTGACAGCGTAGATAATCCCGTCATGGCTGTTTCCGACTCAATGATTCGCGACTTCCGCCACGGAATTCGCACGCTGGCGCGCACACCCGGTTTCTCGCTCATTGCCATCCTGGTGATGGCGCTCGGAATTGGGGCCACCGTGGCGCTCTTCAGCGTAGTTCACTCCGTGCTGCTCAAGCCGCTGCCGCTGCCTGACGTGGATCGTCTGGTGATGATCTACGAGGCCGACACGAAGCTCAAATTCAACAATAATACCGTTGCCGGCGGCACGTTCCGCAGCTGGGGGCAGGAGAATCGCACCTTCCAACACATTGCGATCAGCACGGAGACGGACGGCAACTTCTCGTCGAGCGACGGTCAGCTGCCGGAGCGGATACATGCAGTGGCCTGCTCGTGGTCGGCATTACCGCTGCTGGGCGTTCAGCCTGTTTATGGCCGGCTCTTCACACGCGCCGACGATAAATACGGCGCGAGCGGAACCACAGTGCTCACCTGGGGATTCTGGAAGCGGCGCTTCGGCGGCGATCCCGGCATCGTGGGCCGCACCGTGCTGCTCGATTCGCAGCCGTACACGGTGATCGGCATTCTGCCGGCATGGTTCACCTATCCGAATCCGCGAACTCAGGTCTGGGTGCCGGTTGAACCGCAGCTGCCTCCGGAGGTGATGGCGTCGCACGACGCACACAACTTCAGGGTCATCGGCAAATTAAAGGCGGGAGTATCTGTTGCAGTCGCGCAGGCGGATTTGAGCAACATTTCAGCGCAAGAGCGGAAACAACGGCCCGAAGGACCAGTTTTTGACGCCGCGTATATTCGTCCGTTGCTCGATTCGGAGACATACGAGGTCAAGACAATCCTCTACGCGCTGTTTGCGGCGACCGGGTGCCTGCTCCTGATTGCGTGCCTGAATATCGCGAACCTGCTCGTAGCGCGCTCGGCATCACGGCGGCGCGAGGCGGCCATTCGGACTGCCCTTGGCGGTTCGAGGGCCACCCTGGTTGGCGAGCGGGTCACGGAAAGCCTGCTATTGTGCTTCGCCGGCGCTGCGCTCGGCCTGGTTTTCGCGAATGTCGCCTTGCATTGGCTGCTCCATCAACGAACGGATCTGCCACGTGCGGAGTCCATCCATCTGGATGCGACCGCTGTGCTGTTTTCTTTCGGCCTTGCTGTGTTGTGCGGCATCGGAGCCGGACTGGCGCCGGCGCTCGTCGACAACGAACAGCAGGTTCTGCGAACGCTGCAGGAGTCATCGCGCTCGGTAAGCGGAGGCCGGGGAAGCATCTCCCTGCGCCGCGCGCTGCTGAGTGTCGAAGTGGCTCTCACAGTGGTGTTGCTGGTGGGCGCGGGATTGTTCCTGCGCAGCTTCCAGAAGCTTCGCGCCGTGGATATCGGCGTGCCGACAGCAAATGTGCTGCATTTGAGCATCAGCCTGCCGGACGCGGTTTACAAAGATGGCCCGAAGAGGCTTGCGTTCATCGAGCAACTGCTCGAGCACGTTCGCGTGCTGCCTGGAGTCCGCTCGGCTGGCATCAGCACCTGCCTGCCGGGGCAGGGCCACTGCTCGGACGATGCGATCACCATCCCCGAACTGCCGCCCCCGCCGAAGGGAGAGTTTTGGGATGCCTCAGTGCGCTTCGTTGATCCGGGGTTCTTCAAGGCCATGGAGATTCCGCTGCTGCGCGGCCGCTATTTTGCGTTGGACGAACGGCTCACGCGGCGCAAATACGTGATCGTCAGCGAATCGTTCGTGCGGCAGTTCCTGTCCTCGACTGATCCGCTGGGCAAACACGTTGTCGATTCCAATAACGGTGAGCTCGGGGAAAAGCCGGAGCCGAGCATGGAAATCGTCGGAGTGGTCGGTGACGTTCGTGAGTACCCGATCCGCGAGCCCCGGCCGACTGTTTACTATCCGCTCTACGGCGGATTGCGCGGCGATCTGGAGTTGGCGGTGCGAACGGCCGGGGATCCGCTGAGCATGGCAATGTCGGTGCAACGCGTTGTCGCGGAGATCGACCCTTCGCTACCGGTTGCCGATGTGCTTTCGCTCGACCAGATGATCGGCAAGTACACAGCCCAGGCGAGCTTCGACGCCGTCCTCCTGATCGTTTTTGCGGTGCTCTCGCTGATTCTCGCGGCCGTCGGCCTCTTCGGGGTCCTTTCCTACATCGTTGCACAGCGCACCGGCGAGATCGGCATCCGCATCGCTCTGGGCGCGCAGCGCGAGCAGGTGATGCGGCTCATGCTCGCCGATGGACTGCGCCCGGCGATCATTGGGCTGGTGCTGGGTTTGGCGGCGAGCGCCGCGACCACGCGCTTGATCCGTTCGCAGTTGTACGG
>Ga0213872_10002733_pt1 | contig 10128 bp, 11 predicted proteins | sample VelepicomBERX_R2_FD_160071 | JGI IMG/M metagenome (GOLD analysis project Ga0213872, IMG submission 160071) | Rhizosphere microbial communities from Vellozia epidendroides in rupestrian grasslands, the National Park of Serra do Cipo, Brazil - RX_R2 | ecosystem: Host-associated > Plants > Roots >... | reverse complement strand
TGACGCCCAAGAGGCCTTCACTGCCGATCATCAAGGCAAGGAGGTCATAACCGGGGCTATCGAGCGCGCCGCCGCCAAGCTCAATCAACTCGCCCTCTGCAGTGACCGCCCTTAAGCCCAGGACATTGTGTACGGTCAGCCCATATTTCAGACAATGGATGCCGCCTGCGTTCTCCGCGACGTTGCCGCCGATCGAGCAAGCGATCTGGCTGGAGGGGTCAGGTGCGTAGTAGAGCCCGAAAGGCGCGACGGCATCTGAAATCGCCTGATTGGCGACGCCGGGTTGGACGCGCGCGGTGCGCGCCAGTGGGTCGACTGCGATCATTGACCGCATGCGCGAGAGGCCGAGCAGCAGCCCACCCTGAACCGGCAGCGCACCGCCCGAGAGGCCGGTGCCGCTGCCGCGCGGCACCAGGGGGGTATTGAACTGAGCGGCCAACTGCATGATCGACACCACTTCGGCTTCGGTCGAAGGCAGCGCGACGGCCAGTGGTAGCTGCCGGTAGGCAGACAAGGCATCGCACTCGAACGGGCGCAAGCGCGCGGTATCGGTGATCAATGCCTCGGCGGGAAGCAGCGCACGCAGGCCGGCCAGAAAAAGTTCGGACATGACGTATCCAACAGTAGACGAGCTATTTAAGGTGCGTACGACCCGATTGCCAAATGGGGATTACCCATATTCCCGCCGCTTGTAACGCGCAGCCTGCCTTGCATCGCGCACCCGGGGAAGGCATGCTGCCGTATCTTACCAAGGAGCCGCCCTGCCATGCGCGTCGGACTTTACGCGACTTGCCTTGCCGATACCGTGCGGCCCGATGTGGCTTCTGCAGCCATGGCGCTGCTTGAGCAGGCAGGCTGCGAGGTGGTCGTGCCCGTTCAATCCTGCTGCGGGCAACCCGCGTATAACGGCGGCGAACGCGCGCTGGCAAAACGCCTGGCGTGGCATGTGGTGCAAAGCTTTGCCGACCTCGATTATGTGGTGCTGCCTTCGGGCTCCTGTACGGCCATGATGCGCATGCACTACCCGCGTTTGTTCGAAGGTGATGCGCGGTTGGCGGAGGTCGACGCATTCGCGACACGTGTGTACGAGCTGTCGGAGTTCCTGGTGTCTGTGTTGCAGGTCGCGTTGCCACCGGCGCCCTTCGAAGGGGCCGTGACCTATCACGATTCCTGTTCTGGCTTACGCGAATTGGGTATCAAATCGCAGCCACGCCAATTGCTGGCGTGCGTACCGGGCCTCAAATTGATCGAGGCGCCCACCGCAGAGCAATGCTGCGGTTTCGGGGGAACGTTTTCGGTAAAGTTTTCGGAGGTGTCGTGCGCGATTGCAGACCGGAAATGTGCAGACCTGACGGCAACCGGTGCGGGGACCTGGGTCGGTGGCGACTTGGGCTGTTTATTGCATCTGGAAGGGCGCATGCGGGCGCAGGGCGATCAGTCAACACAATTGCTGCATTATGCGGAAATCCTGGCCGGCACGGCCAAGCGGCCCGCTTGAGCGTACTCGCCCCGTTTACGCGTACCCATCCCGTCTAAACGCACCCATGCGGGCCGACGGGCATGGGGCAACGCAATTACACGCTTTCTGAAATCTTATCTCGCGCTTGTTGAAACGCGCTGACGGCGGCTGCCGCAAAGCGGTTGCTGGCAAAGTTCGCGACCTGGCGTGTTGCCTTCGATAGCGCATCGTAGGAACAGCCGCTCAGGCAAAGTGCCTGCTTCAAGGGTTGGTCGGCCTGGCCGGCTGGCGCGCCAAGGCGGCCTAGCATTTGCCGATGCTGGTCGGCCACCGCACGCTCGACGAGTTGCATCGCGTCGGTGATGGCAGAGACTTGGGCGACCCATAGGGCGCAACCCAGCTGCAGGCCGTGGTCGAAATGCTGTTCTACAGGGTGCGGGTGGGTCGTATCGCCGACAGCGCGCAACCAATCGCGGTAGCCGTCGAATTGGGTGCTCACGAGCCGTTCCAGGTTGCGACTGGCGATATCGGCACCCTCGTTCAACAGGTCAAGCTGCTGCTCAAGCCCGAGCATGGTGTGCGAAGATGATGCGGCGTGCATAGATATACGTCCTGAATTGCCAATAACGCGATGGGGAGTGGGAACCTAAAACTGCCTTATAAAGCCAATGCGGAGGGCTCCCGAACTGGTTTGGGGCTGCTTGATCATCCGCGCCCCATTTTCGACCACTAAAGACGAATTTGGTGCGCATGTTGCGCCGCAATAGGGGGTGGAGTCTAGGGTCCTGTTACAAAATTTTGCAGATCGTGGTGCGAAGATGACAATGTCGTGACGGGTGGATCAAGCCCAAGCCGCGTCCTGATTGATTCCCAGCAGTTCTGGGCCGTTTTCGTCAATTTTCAAATAACCGCCACGACCGGCGTACCAATCCGGCAACACCCAGCGAATCCGTTCGCTCCCTGCCACGGTATGGTGATGTTTGGCGGGGCGATGGGTGTGACCATGCACCAAATTAGCGCCATCCCATCCTTCTAGTAACGCGGTCACTGCATCCTGGTTTACATCCATGATGTCCATCGACTTCACCTGCTTTGCCGCCTCGCTCATTGCGCGAATGCGGGCGACTTCGGCGCGCCGGTCGGCCAAGGGGCGCGCAAGGAAGGCCTGTTGCCAGGCGGGTGTGCGCACCATATGGCGGAACTGCTGATAGGCAACGTCGTCGGTGCACAGGGCGTCGCCGTGGCTCAGCAGGATGGGCTGGCCGAACGCGCTGATCATATAAGGGTCGGTCAACAGCTGTGCGCTCGCCGCGTGCGCGAAACGCTCCCCGATCAGGAAGTCCCGATTGCCGTGCATCAGATAGACGTGAACGCCTTGGTCGGCCAGCGCCGCAAGCACCGCGGCAATTTCTTGCGAGAGCGGGTCTTCATCGTCATCGCCCACCCAGTATTCGAACAGATCGCCCAGGATATAGAGCGCCTCGGATTGAGGGGCGATGTCTTTCACAAAGCGGACGAAGGCCTCGACGGTGGCCGGGTCGGAAACCGAGAGATGGACATCGGAGGCGAAGAGCAGAGGACGTGACATCGTTCAAACCGTGTGCGATTCAAAAGACCGAATGTATAAATTTCAAATGTACAAATAGGAAGAGGCGCAATGCGCCTCTTCCAGCCAAGCATGGTCTACCTGCCCGGCGTATGGCTTGACCGCAGGATCAGGCGAGCTCGACGCGCTCAATCACCACATCGGTCAGCGGCACATCCTGGTACATGCCCTTCGAGCCGGTGTCGACTGCGACGATGGCATCGACCACGTCCTGGCCTTCGACCACCTTGCCGAACACGCAGTAGCCAAAGCCTTGCGTCGTGGCGGCGGTATAGTTCAGGAAGCCGTTGTTGACCACATTGATGAAGAATTGCGACGAGGCCGAGTGCGGGTCGGGCGTGCGGGCCATCGCCACGGTGTACTTGTCGTTCTTCAGGCCGTTGGCGGCTTCGTTTTCGATCGGCTCTCGGGTTTCCTTCTGCTTCATGCCAGGCTCGAAGCCGCCGCCTTGAACCATGAAGCCTTCGATCACGCGATGGAAGATCGTGCCGTTGTAGTGGCCGCTCTTGGCGTATTCGACGAAGTTGGCGACGGTCTTCGGTGCCTTGGCTTCGTCAAGCTCAAGGACGATCAGGCCATGGTTGGTATGCATGTTGACGCGCACGGGCGGCTCCTTCAATTCAATGTTGCACGGGGTCAGGGTTGACCTGTGCGCCGGCAGGCATGGGTGTCGCTGCCGTTGGGGTTGGGAATGGGTTGGGGGCATCTGCCGGCACAGGCCGGCTCTCCTTGGCACTCAGGATGCGTGCCTTTTTGACAATGATAGGGGTGACTGGAACATCTGGCACGCCCCGATTAAAGCCCGTTGGCTGGTTGCCGATCTGGTTGACCACGGCCATGCCGTGGATCACGCGGCCGAACACGGCATAACCCCAGCCTTGCATCGCATAGATTCCGTTGGCATCGAGCGGGGTATTGTCGGCCAAGTTGATATAGAACTGCGAGGTCGCCGAATCGGGCGCATTGCGCCGGGCCATCGCGAGCGAGCCGGTGACGTTGGAGAGCCCATTGTGCGACTCGTTCGGAATCGGCGCTGCAACAGGTTTTTCGACCATATCGGGCGTAAACCCGCCGCCCTGGATCACAAAACCGGCGATCACGCGGTGGAAGATCGTATTGGTGTACTGGCCCTTTTTCACGTAATCCAGAAAGTTCTGCACCGAGCGCGGCGCCTGCGTCGGGAAGAGCTCAAGTTCGATTTCGCCGGCGGTCGTATCGAGCACGACATGCGGATTGTCGGCATGGGCTAAAGGCAGCAGGCAGGCCAGCAAGAGGCCATACAGACGCTTCATCGATGGGGTCCTGAAACTGATTGGAATTGACTTAGCATGGTAGCACAGGGGTGGTGCGAGCCTGTAGAATCCAGCTTTCCCCTGCTTTTGCGGAGCGCTGTACATGGATACGCTGATTACCGAATTCGATCGAGCCTTGCGTACCGTGTTTGCGACCGCATCGAGCGTACGTCCGCACCCTGATGCCGCACTGGACGATGCGCCACTCTCGGCGGAGGAAAAGCGCCATGCCGCTGGGCTGATGCGAGTAAACCACTGTGGCGAGGTATGTGCCCAGGCGCTGTACCAGGGCCAGGCGCTCACTGCGCGCGACCCGGTTGCGCGTGAGGCGCTGCGTGAAGCTGCGCACGAAGAGGTGGAACATTTGGCGTGGACCGAGCGACGCATTGCGGAGCTTGGTGGGCACAAGAGCGTACTGAACCCGCTTTGGTATGCCGGTTCGCTCGCGATCGGTGTGGCAGCTGGTGTGATTGGCGATCGCTGGAATCTGGCTTTCCTCGCCGAGACCGAGCGCCAGGTGGGTGCGCACCTGGATAGTCATATGGCCAGCCTGCCCGTAACAGATGGTCGTAGCCGCGCTATCGTCAGCCAGATGGCCGTCGATGAAGCCGCGCATGCGGTCAAGGCGGTCGAATTGGGCGCAGCGGAGCTGCCGGCGCCGGTCAAACAGGTCATGAAGGCCATGTCCAAAGTCATGACCGGGCTGTCCTACCGTATCTAATCAATAAGACAGGTCTGCTTCGGTTGGCGCGCTGTGTCGGGTGAGTTCAAACGGCGCTGTACCTGTTACACCGCGCGACCTTCAATTACATTGACCGCCATGTTGCCGATCCGATTCGAAGGCCTTTGGCGGAATCAGAATTTCCTGCGACTCTGGCTCGCGCAGGGGATTTCCGACTTTGGTTCCTACATTACTTTTCTGGCGCTGCCGATCACAGCGGCTGTGCTCTTGCACGCCTCCGCCATGCAGATGGGCGTACTGTCGGCCATTGAAGTGCTGCCCTTTGCGCTATTCAGCCTACATGCAGGGGTATTGATCGATCGTTCACCGCGCATGCCCTTGATGATGGGGCGCGACCTGCTCTGTGCGACGGCGCTGCTGCTGGTACCCATTGCAGCATGGTTGGGTTGGCTCTCTATGCCCTTGCTCTGGTTGGTCGGCTTTTGCTGCGTGAGCGGCGAAGTCATCGGCGGCTCGGCTCATCAGAGCTATGTCGCGACGCTGATCGGCAAAGACAACCTCGTCGAGGCGCACAGCAAGTTCATGACCACCTCGTCGACGGCGCAGGTCATGGCGCCAGGCTTGGCGGGCATCTTGATTCAATACCTGACGGCGCCGTTCGCTATTCTCTTCAATGCACTGAGCTTTCTTGCGTCGGCCTTCATTTTGCGTACGATCCGGGTGAAGGAGGACTTGCCCGAGCGCAAAGCGTCATTAGGTATGTGGGCCGAGATCAAGGCAGGCATGCATTTCGTCTGGATGATGCCGGTGCTGCGCGCCTTTGCGATCCAGACGGCGCTATGGCAGCTGCTCAACTATATGTTGAATGCGATTCTGGTGCTGTTTGCGACGCGCGAGCTGGGTATGACCGCAGCGCAAATGGGGGCCAGCTATATGTTGGGGGGCTTGGGCAGCCTGTTGGCGGCCATACTGGCTGAGCGCCTTGGCGAACGCTACGGCGTGGGGCCGATGGTCGGCTGGGGCTTTGCGGCCACGGCCGTCGCCTGGCTGGGGTTTGGCTTGATCCACCCGCATGCGGCGAGTCCGATGCTGTGGTTCAGCCTGTGTCGCGCCGCCATGTCGTTCGGCATGACGATGTTTTCGATTCACTACCTGGCGGCCCGCGCCGCCGTCACGCCCGATGAGATGTTGGGCCGCATGATCGCGACGATGCGTTTCTTCACCGTCGCCCCGGCACCGCTCGGTGCCTTGATTGGCGGTGGGCTTGGCACCGTGCTGGGCTTGCGCGGCGCGCTCTATGTGATCGGCGGGCTCGGCGCGCTGCTCGCATGGCATGCACGCTTCCGTTCGCCCGCCCGATTGCTGGTGCGCTTGCCTCGTCGTACCGAATCTCTGGCTTCTGCTTAGACCTCGACGATCTCAAAGTCGTGCGTGATCGTCACCGAGTGCGCCAGCATGATCGATGCCGAGCAGTATTTCTCAGCTGATAGTTCGATGGCGCGCTTGACCTGCTCAGTCTTCAATTGCCGGCCCTTCACCGTGAAATGCATGTGAATGCGCGTAAAGACCTTCGGGTCGGTCTCAGCGCGGTCGGCGCTCAGGGCCACCTCGACGTCGACGATATCGGCGCGCCCCTTCTTCAGAATCGTGACTACGTCGAACGCGGTGCAGCCGCCCGTGCCCATCAGCACCAATTCCATCGGGCGCGCGCCCAGGTTCTTGCCGCCAGCTGACGGTGCGCCGTCAAGGACAATGGAATGTCCCGATTCGCTCTGAGCTAGAAAGCTGACGTTTTCGATCCATTTGATACGGGCTTGCATGGGTCACTCCACGGTGTCGATTGCTGGATTACGGGGGCTGCGTTTTGCGCGATGCGGTATTTTGAAAGCATCACGAAAGCACTCCAAGTACAGAATGGTAGTTTATCGATGATTTTCAAGGGCTTTGTGCATAAATGGCGTGTAACTTTACTCCGGTTCATTAGTTTTATGGCGCACTGCACAAAAAAGCACTTGCGTTCGGTTTGGAGTTTCGATAGTATGCGAACTGCATTAGGGCAGTACACGCAATGTGTGTGCTTTGATGTTGTCTCCTCCATCCTCCTTCTTTGGTGGAATTAAGCGCAAGCCCGATTGGCTTGCGCATTTTTTTTGCCCGACGCGTGCATTTGCGCGTACCGGTCGTCTTCCGGATTGTACGCTCCGTCCTGTGCTGGCAGCAGCTTGTAGGTCGGTTTGGTGGAACCCGTTCCTGGCGGCCCGATGGAGGCCGCTGCGTCGATGCATTGCATTTGTTTGACAGACGCTTGTTTTTTCAAATAGAATGCACGACTTTCTGTAAATCGAACGAATCTGGAAGAGCCGTATGAAAACCTTCTCCGCAAAGCCCCATGAGGTGCAGCGTGATTGGTTTGTGGTCGACGCTACCGACAAGGTATTGGGTCGTCTCGCAGCTGAAATCGCCCAACGCCTGCGTGGCAAGCACAAAACTATTTACACCCCGCACGTTGATACGGGTGATTTCATCGTTGTCGTGAACGCTGGCAAGCTCCGCGTGACCGGCGACAAAGCTGAGCAGAAAAAGTATTTCCGCCACTCGGGTTACCCGGGCGGTATCTACGAGCGTAGCTTCACCGAGATGCAACAGCAATTCCCTGAGCGCCTGATCGAAAAGGCTGTCAAGGGCATGTTGCCGAAGGGCCCGCTGGGTTACGCCATGCTGAAGAAGCTCAAGGTCTACGCTAGCGCAGAGCATCCGCATGCCGCGCAGAAGCCGCAAGTCCTCGAGATCTAACCTCTATACAGATTAAAAGGACTGACAAAATGGTAGGCAAGTATTACTACGGTACGGGTCGTCGCAAGAGCGCTGTCGCTCGCGTCTTCCTGGCCAAGGGCACCGGCAGCATCGTTGTGAACGGTAAGCCGCTGGACCAATTCTTCTCGCGTGAAACCGGCCGCATGGTGGTTCGCCAGCCGCTCGCGCTGACCGAGAACCTCGAAGCGTTCGACATCCTCGTGAACGTGACCGGTGGCGGCGAAACTGGCCAAGCTGGTGCAGTTCGCCACGGTATCACCCGTGCACTGATCGACTTTGACGCTGCGTTGAAGCCAACGCTGTCGAAGGCCGGTCTCGTGACGCGCGATGCACGTGAAGTTGAGCGTAAGAAGGTCGGTCTGCACAAGGCCCGCCGTCGCAAGCAGTTCTCCAAGCGCTAATCGACGCCGAGATTCGTTCGAGCTTGCCGGTGCAAACCGGACAAAAGCCGCCAGTTCATCCTGGCGGCTTTTTGTTTTTATGCGTTGCGGCCGGGTCAATGCGCTTGCCGTCCTTCCCAAGGTCCGACGCGCTGGACCAGAATGGATGTATCATCGCGCTTCTTTCACCGAATATGGCAGGAGCATGCAGGCATGATCAAGGTAGGCATCGTTGGGGGTACGGGGTATACGGGCGTTGAACTGATGCGTCTGCTTGCGCGCCACGGTGGGGTGAAGCTGCATGCCATTACCTCGCGCAAGGAAGCGGGCATGCCGGTCGCCGATATGTTCCCGAGCTTGCGCGGTGCGGTTGATCTCGCTTTTTCGACACCGGCAGAGGCAGATCTGCAATCATGCGATGTGGTGTTCTTCGCCACGCCCAACGGCATCGCCATGCAAGAAGCCACCGCCTTGCTCGAAGCAGGCGTACGCGTGATCGACCTCGCGGCCGATTTCCGTATCCGCGACATCGCCGAATGGGAAAAGTGGTATGGCATGACGCATGCCAGCCCGAGCTTGGTGGCCGATGCGGTCTATGGTTTGCCTGAAGTCAATCGTGCAGAGATTGCGAAGGCGCGCCTGGTGGCTAATCCGGGTTGCTACCCCACGGCGGTGCAATTGGGTTTCCTGCCGCTGATTGAAGCAGGCATCATCGATGACGCCGCCTTGATCGCCGACTGTAAGTCTGGTGTTTCCGGTGCGGGCCGCAAGGCCGAGGTGCATGCGCTGATGTGCGAGGCCGGCGATAATTTCAAGGCCTATGGCGTGAACGGCCATCGCCACCTGCCCGAAATCCGCCAGGGCTTGGCGCGTGCGGCCAAGCACGATGTCGGTCTTGTCTTCGTGCCGCATCTGACGCCGATGATTCGCGGCATCCACGCCACGCTCTACGCGCAACTGAAGCAAGATGTGGATGTCCAAGCCTTGTTCGAGCAGCGCTACGCGAAGGAGCACTTCGTTGATGTGCTGCCGGCCGGCAGCCACCCCGAAACCCGCTCGGTGCGCGGCGCCAATATGTGCCGCTTGGCTATCCACCGGCCGCAGGGCGGCAATACCGTGGTGGTGCTGTCGGTGATCGACAATCTGGTTAAGGGTGCGGCGGGCCAGGCAGTACAGAACATGAACATCATGTTCGGCTTGCCCGAAGCCCAGGGGCTGGATATTGTCCCGCTGCTTCCTTGAGAATGACTGACTGATGATCAGCAGCTGGAAGCGGCGAGGCAATCATCTGACGACGGCGAAGCTGGCTGTTCGCCGCCATTTGCCATGGTATGTGCGTGGCTTGTTGGTACTGGCCCTGGTCGGGTTGATGGTGGGCGCCTTGATGGCGGCCTACAACTATGGCGAACGCCAGGGGCGCTACGACCCAAGTGCTGTGCTTGCCGTCGAGGGGGCTTCGCGCGAAATGCAGAAGTTGGCGCGCGAGCTGGCAGACGAGCGGCAGCGATCTGCTACGGGTGAGCAGCAATTGCGCGTAGAGTCGACGACGCGCGATGCACTGTCACATCAAGTGCAGCAGCTGCAGCAGGAGAATTCCGGCTATCGCGACCAGATCGCATTTTATGAGTCGCTGCTGACGCAGACCGAGCGCGCGCCCGCGCTTAGTATTGAAGGCTTGAAGGCGGAATCAACTGCAGCGGGGCGGTATCGGGTACGTGCCTTGCTTGTGCAAGGTCAGTCGAGCCAGACGCCCTTCAAGGGGCGAGTCGATTTCAGGCTGGTGGTGGAACGCGCCGGCAAACGCAGTGAACTGACTTGGCCGCAGGCGGCAGAGCCGCTGCTGGTTTCGCGCTTTGCCAGGGTGGAGCGCGACCTGGAGTTGGCGGCTGATACGC
>Ga0213872_10002732_pt1 | contig 10131 bp, 9 predicted proteins | sample VelepicomBERX_R2_FD_160071 | JGI IMG/M metagenome (GOLD analysis project Ga0213872, IMG submission 160071) | Rhizosphere microbial communities from Vellozia epidendroides in rupestrian grasslands, the National Park of Serra do Cipo, Brazil - RX_R2 | ecosystem: Host-associated > Plants > Roots >... | reverse complement strand
TGATCACGACGCCTTCGCGGGATTGTTCGTAAGCCGTCTTGACCAGGCGCAGAGTGGCCTCGGTCTGGCAGCGAGTTTGGAACTGTTCGTCGGCGGCGCGCAAGGCCGCCTCGGTGCTGCGGCGCGAGCGCCGCCGCACTATGCTGACCAGCAGCGTGTTGGCCGAGACCAAAGTGACGACGAACCAGAGATCGCGGGTTTCGGCGATTCCGCCGGCGGCGGCGATGCCCATCACCAGCGTTGCCACGCAGGCGAAACCGTAATTGTGCCAGGCGGGGGGAGCCGGCTTATGGAGGGCGGGGTTCTGCTGGCGCGCGGAGAATGGCGGGGTGGCGAGTATCCTGGTTTCCTTGCCGATCATTTCCCAATCCTCCCTGACAGGGCTCGGGTCTTGTCGGGAAACAATAGGAAAAGAGAGGGGCGATGACCTTGACTTCGGTCAAAATACCGATCATCCGAACAGCGCACACTCGCTGCGACTGAAGGCCGGAGGCAGTTCGGCCTGCCACGTCAGGAGTGGTTCATGGCGGATCCGGAACCCGATGGCCTGCTGGGGGCCTTGACCAGGGATGAGCGCGAGATCTGCCGGCTGCTGGACATGTTTCCGGCGCCGGCCCTGATCTGCCGCGACGGCCTGGTCGTCCGCGCCAATGTTCGGGCCGCCGTCTGCTTCGCCGCCAAGGAGGGGCAGGCCCTCGTCGGGCGCAAGCTGGCCAGCCTGGTGCAACGGACCAGTTCGGCACCGGGACGCGCCTCCTGCATCCTGCACCGGCTGGACGGGACGCGGCGGGTCGCCGACTTCTCGCAGTCCGACGACGATCCGGGCGAAACCGTCGTGATCCTGCACGAACGGCCCTCGGCCAGCGAAGCCAGCCATCTGGCCAGCCTGGCGATGGCGATCTTCGCCGCCACCGACGAGGCCATGCTGATCACCGACGCCCGCCAGATCATCCTCAGCGTCAATCCGGCCTTCGAGCGGGTGACCGGCTACAGCGCCGGCGAAGCCATCGGGCGCACGCCGAAAATGCTGTCATCCGGGCGCCACGACGCGCATTTCTACAAAGAGATGTGGGGAACCTTGCTGCGCGACGGACATTGGCACGGCGAGATCTGGAACCGGCGCAAGAATGGCGAACTCTATGTCCAGCGCATCACCCTGTCGGTGCTGCGCGGCGAGGAGGGACAGGTCGTCAATTATGTCGCCGTGTTCAGCGACATCACCAACAGCAAGCGCGAAGTCGACCGTATCCGCCATCTCGCCAATCACGACAGCCTGACGCGCCTGCCCAACCGGGTGCTCTTGCAGGACCGCATCGAGCAGGCGCTGGCCCAAGCCTCGCGGGGCGATGGCCGGGCGGCGCTGCTGTTTCTCGATCTGGACGGTTTCAAGGGGATCAACGACCGCATGGGTCATCTGGTCGGCGACCGGGTGCTCGAAGCGGTGGCCGGCCGCCTGTGCGGATGCGTGCGCGAAAGCGACACGGTGGCGCGGATCGGCGGAGACGAATTCGTCATATTGCTGCCGCTGATTCGCGAGATCGGCGACGCGAAAAAACTCGCCGCCAAATTGCTGGGCGTCCTATCCGAGCCGTTCGTGTTCCCGGAAGGCGAGGCTCGGGTGGGCGTCAGCATCGGCATCGCCGCCTATCCGGGCGACGGCGGGACTGGCGACGCGCTGCTGGCGGCCGCCGACCGGGCGATGTATTGCGCCAAGCGGCGCGGGGGGCACCGGATCGTCTTTGCCGACCAGGCGGAAGCCTCTACATGACGTGGCGGATTTTCTTCACCAGGACATCTTCGAGCAGGGGCTTTTCGAGAACGCCGGCCACGCCGGCGGCGCGGGCGCGCTGTTCGACCTCGCGGCTCAAGGGCGCGGTGATCAGGATCACCGGCAAGGTGACGTTCCGCCGTTTCAACTCGTTCATCACGGCGAAGCCGTTCATGCCCGGCATCTGGTAATCGAGAACCAGGCAGCGGGCCTGCTGCAGGCGCGGATGGTTCAGCAATTGGGCGCCGCTGTCGCAGGTGTCTACCGCCAGGCCGTCCAGTTCTAGGGCAAATTTCAGCGCTTCCCGGACCGCCTGATCATCGTCGACGATCAGGACGAGATCTTGTGTCGCGAGGAGATTATGGGAAATTGCTGCAATCACTGGCCGGCCTTTCGGGTGTGCTCGAAAGGCCATTTTAGGCAGGAATAGGCGGCGCTAATTGATCCAGCGCAAATGAATCCGGGCTACTGATCGCGGCGTCCGGCGATCACCACCATGCGGACCAGCTCCGAGAGGCTGTTGGCTCCCATCTTGGTCATCAAATTGGCGCGGTGCACTTCGACGGTGCGCGGGCTGAGTTCGAGGTCGTAGGCGATCGTCTTGTTGGGATGGCCGGCGACCAGTCCGTCGAGAACCTGGCGTTCCCGCCCCGACAGGCCATCGATTCGGGCCAGGATCCGCTTGGCCTCGTCATCGCGCTGGCCGGCGGCTCCCTGCCGGGTCAAGGCGACCTCGATCGCCGACAGCAGCACCTTGTCGTCGAATGGTTTTTCGATGAAATCGACCGCGCCCGCCTTCATCGCCTCGACGGCGAGGGGCACGTCGGCATGGCCGGTCATGATGACCACGGGCAGCGCGATGCCGATCTCCTTGAGGCGGCGCTGCAGGGCCAGCCCGTCGATGCCGGGCATCCGCACGTCGCTGACGATGCAGCCCGGCTGCACCGTTCCGGCGGCGTCGAGGAAGGCCTCGGCCGACTCATAGATACGCACCGCGTGCCCTGCCGTGGCGAGCAGGAAAGCCAATGACTGGCGCACCGCCTCGTCGTCGTCGATCAGGTGAACGACGGCGTTGTTATCCATGGGCCAGTTCCTCGACATCGATGATTTTAAGCGTCATGCGGAATATCACGCCGCCCCCGGGGTTGGGGTCAACCCATATTCGTCCGCCATGCGCCTCGACGATGGTGCGCGAAATGGACAGTCCGACCCCCATGCCGGTCTGCTTGGTGGTTATGAAGGGCTGAAACAACTGTTCGGCGATCTCGGGCGATATTCCCGGACCGGTATCCGCCACGTCGACCCGCACCGTTTCGCCATCCAGCCGGTGGGTGGACAGGGTCAGCTGGCGGCGGTCGACCTCCTGCATCGCCTCGATGGCGTTGCGCACCAGGTTCAGCAGAACCTGCTGCACCTGGATCTTGTCGGCCAGCACATGGGTCGAGGTGCTCTCGAACGCCATCGACACCTGGACCCCGCTCTGCTTGGCGCCGACCAGGGCCAGGGCGCAGGCTTCCTCGATCACCTTGGTGAGATTTTCGGCCTGGCGCTCGCCTTCGCCGCGCGCCACGAATTCGCGCAGGCGGCGGATGATCTGGCCGGCGCGGAGCGCCTGCTGGGCGGCGCGTTCGATGGCGTCGCGCGCCAGGGCGACGCCATTGCTTTCGCCGGCGTCGAGCAGGCGGCCGGCGCCCTTGAGATAGCTCGCCACCGCGGTCAGCGGCTGGTTGAGTTCATGGGCGAGGGTCGAGGCCATCTCGCCCAGGGTGGTGAAGCGCGACATGTGGATCAGTTCGGCCTGCAGCTCCTGCAGGCGATGCTGCGCTTCCTGGCGTTCGGTCAGATCGCGCACGAAGCCGGTGAAATAGCGCTTGTTGCCGGAATTCATCTCGCCGACCGACAATTCCATCGGAAAGGTCGACCCGTTTTTGCGCCGCCCCACCACGACGCGGCCCGTGCCGATGATGCGGCGCTCCCTGGTGTCGGCATAGCGCTTGAGATAGCCGTCATGCTGCGCGCTATAGGGTTCGGGCATCAGGATCTTGACGTTTTGTCCGATCGCCTCGTCGGGAGAATAGCCGAACAGCCGCACGGCGGCGCTGCTGAAGGATTGGATGACGCCTTTCGGACAGATCACGACCATCGCATCGGGCACCGTCTCCAGCACCGAACGCAGATGCGCCTCGCGCTCTTCCAAGGCGGCCAAAGCGCGGCGGCTCTCGGTGATGTCGCGCGCCACTTTGGAGGCGCCGCACAAATTCCCCTGGTCATCATAGACCGGCGAAATGGTGATCGAAACGTCGATCACGGTGCCGTCCTTGCGGCGCCGCTGGGTCTCGAAATGGTCGATGCGCTCGCCGGCCCGGATGCGCCTAAGTATGCCTTCGCTTTCGGCCTGGCGGTCGTCCGGCACGATGGTGGCGATCGGCATGCCGATGATTTCGTCGGCGCGATAGCCGAAGATCGTTTCGGCGCCTCGGTTCCAATCGGTGACGATGCCGTCCAGGGTCTTGCCGACGATGGCGTCGTCGGACGATTCCACGATCGCTGCGAGGCGGCTGCGCGCAGCGTCGGCGCGGAAGGAAGAGGTCATTACCATGGACTCCTGCCGTAAGGCCCTACTGCAATACACGTCTGTCCGGCAGCCGGCACTACGTAGTTTTACGTAGGACCTAACCGAATTTCGACGGGCCTCCCGTACCGCTAGAAAGGCAGCATCGCTTTTCGAAGGTATGGGGGATTACGATGACTGTGCAACTCGCCATTTCGCCCGCATCGCGCGATTTCTCGCCCTGGAGCGAAGTTTCTTTCGACGAGGACGGCATCTGCGTCGGTCCGGCCATGCGCTTCGAGCAGGATCGCGAGATCTACGGCGAAGGCGAGGACGCCGACTGCTATTACAAGGTGGTCTCCGGCGTCGTCCGTACCTGCAAGTTCCTCTCCGACGGCCGCCGTCAGATCGATGCCTTCCTGGTCGCCGGCGACGTGTTCGGCATCGAGACCGGCGGGATGCACAGCCTGACCGCCGAGGCGGTCAGCGATTGCCGCGTCCTCGCCTATCGCCGCGTGCCGCTCGACAAGGCCGGCGGCCAGCCGGTGTCGCCGCGCCTCCTGGCGCAGGTGCTGCGCAATCTCAGCCGCGCCCAGGAACACGCCGTGCTGCTCGGGCGCCGCAGCGCCGTCGAGAAGGTCGCCGCCTTCCTGCTGGATTGGGCGCGTCAATCCTCGGCCACGGGCACTATAGGCCTGGCCATGACGCGCCAGGACATCGGCGACTATCTCGGCCTGACCATCGAGACCGTGTCGCGCACCTTGTCCCAGCTGGAGCGGCAGGGCGTGATCGAGCTGCCGTCGGTGCGCCAGATCCGGATCAAGGACATCGAGGCTCTGAGCGACCTCAATGGGTGACCCATGTCGCAGTCCCGCCTACCCGTCGAGGGCGACAGTTTCGACCGTTTCCTGCATGCCCAGGAAGCCCGGCTGACCGCGTTCCTGTCTCCGATTTCCCTGCTGCTGGCCTTTCTCGATTGGGGGCTGCATCTTGCCAATGCCCCCAAGCGGCGCCTGGATCTGGCCCGCCAGGCGGTCGACCAGCTGGGACGCCTGGGCGACCGCGAGCGCTGGACCGCCCCGGCGCCCGGCGACCGCCGCTTCGACGATCCGGCCTGGGCCTCGCCGCCCTTCGACCTGCTGGCCCAGGGATTTCTGCTGGCCGAGGAATGGTGGAAGGCTGCCGCCTACGCGCCGGCCGGCGTGGCCAGGCACCACGAGGACGTCGTCGCCTTCACCTTGCGACAGATGCTCGACATGGTGTCGCCGACCAATTTTCCCTGGACCAATCCACAGGTGCTGAAGGCCGCCGCCGAGCAAGGCGGCCTTAATTTTTTGCGCGGCTGGCGCAATTGGGGCGAGGATCTGCTGGGCGCGGCAACCCATATGCCGGCGCCGGGCGCCGAGCCCTTCGTCGTCGGCAAGGATGTGGCGGCGACCCCCGGCAAGGTGGTGCTGCGCAACCGCTTGATGGAACTGATCCAATATGCGCCGTCCGGCGCCAAGGTGCGGCCCGAGCCGATTCTGATCGTGCCGGCCTGGATCATGAAATATTACATTCTCGATCTGTCGCCGGAGAATTCGCTGGTTCGCTATCTGGTGTCGCAGGGCTTCACCGTCTTTTGCATCTCCTGGCGCAATCCCGGCGCCGAACTGCGCGACCTCTCGTTCGAGGATTACCGCCGCGAGGGGGTGATGGCTGCGCTCGACGCCATCGGCGCCATCTCGGGCGCCGCCAGAATCCATGGCTGCGGCTATTGCCTGGGCGGCACGATGCTGTCGATCGCGGCGGCGGCGATGGCCCGCGACGGCGACCACCGGCTGGCCAGCCTGACCTTGCTGGCGGCGCAGACCGACTTCTCCGAGGCCGGCGAGTTGCAGCTGTTCACCGACGAGAGCCAACTCGCCATGCTCGACGACGTGATGTGGCGCCAGGGCTATCTCGACAGCGGGCAGATGGCCGGCGCCTTCCAGATGCTGCGCTCGAACGATCTGATCTGGTCGCGGCTGATCCGTGCTTATCTGCTCGGCGAGCGCGACCAGACAAGCGATCTGGCTGCCTGGAACGCCGATGCCACCCGCATGCCCTACCGCATGCATTCCGACTATCTGCATTCGATGTTCGTGCGCAACGACCTCGCCGAAGGCCATTTCCAGGTCGAGGGGCGCCCGGTCGCGATCGAAGATATCGGCGTGCCCATCTTTGCCGTGGGCACCGAAAGCGATCACGTCGCCCCCTGGCGGTCGGTCTATAAGATCCATCTGCTCAATCCCGGCGAGATCAGTTTCGTGCTGACCGCCGGCGGGCACAATGCCGGCATCGTCAGCGAGCCCGGCCATCCCCGCCGTCATTTCCGCCTGGCCCGCCGGACCGGTGCCGACCAACCCTATCGGTCGCCCGAGGAGTGGCTCGAAGCAACGCCGGCGCAGGAAGGGTCCTGGTGGCCGGCCTGGGCGGACTGGCTGCGGGAACGGTCGGGCGACTGGGTCGCGCCGCCGCCGCTGGGCGCCCCGAAAGGCCGCTATGCCGCCCGCGCCGCCGCCCCGGGGAGCTATGTCCATGAACGCTGAGACGATGATCGAGAACCGCACGTTCGACGAGATCGCCGTGGGCGATCAGGCTACGATGTCGCGGACCGTCACCCAGCGCGACATCGAGCTGTTCGCCGTGGTGTCGGGCGACGTCAATCCGGCCCATCTCGATCCGGCCTACGCCGCCGGCGACATCTTCCACAAGGTGGTCGCGCACGGCATGCTCGGGGCCAGCCTGATCTCGACGGTGCTGGGTACCGAACTGCCCGGCCCGGGCACCATCTATCTCGGCCAGGAGCTGAGATTCTTGCACCCGGTCGGCATCGGCGACAGCGTCACCGCTACCCTGACCGTCTCTGGCAAGGATGCAAGGAAGGGTGAGGTTACGCTGGATTGCCGCTGCATGAACCAGGCCGGCGAGCTGGTGATAGAGGGCGTCGCCCGGGTGCGCGCCCCGACCGAGAAGATCCGCCGTCCCCGGATCGAGCTGCCCGAAGTGATGATGAACCGCCACGAACGCTTCCATGCGCTTCTGGCCGAAGCGATGAAGCGGCCGGCGCTGCCTGTCGCCGTGGCCTATCCCTGCGACGCGGCCGCCCTGGCGCCGGTGGCCGAGGCCGCCGCCGCCGGCCTGATGGTGCCCGTCCTGATCGGGCCCGGCGACAAGATCCGCGCCGCCGCCGAAGCGGCCAAGCTCGACATCGCCGCCTTCCGCCTGGTCGAGGCGCCGACGCCATCCGCTTCGGCGGACCAGGCGGTCCGGCTGGTGCAGTCGGGCGAGGCGGCGATCCTGATGAAGGGATCGCTGCATACCGACGATCTGCTGCGCGCGGTGCTGGCTTCCGATAGCGGCCTTCGGACCGGGCGGCGTCTCAGCCATGTCTACATCATGGACGTGCCGACCTATCCGCGCCCGCTGCTGGTGACCGACGCGGCGGTCAATATCGCCCCCGATCTCGAACAGAAGCGCGACATCGTGCAGAACGCCATCGACCTCGCCCAGGCCATGGGAATCGAAAAACCGCGCGTCGCCGTGCTGTCGGCGGTCGAGACCGTCAATCCCAAGCTGCGCTCGACCCTGGACGCCGCCGCCTTGTGCAAGATGGCCGATCGCGGCCAGATCACCGGCGGGCTGGTGGACGGCCCGCTGGCCTTCGACAATGCGGTCAGCCCGACGGCCGCCGCCGAGAAGGGCATCGTCTCGCCGGTGGCGGGGCGGGCCGATATCCTGGTGGCGCCCGATCTCGAGGCCGGCAACATGCTGGCCAAGCAGCTGAGTTTCCTGGCCGGCGCCGACGCCGCCGGCGTGGTGCTGGGCGCCAAGGCGCCGATCGTTCTGACCAGCCGGGCCGATTCCGAGCGGACGCGCCTGGCTTCCTGCGCCGTCGCGACGCTGCTGGCAAGCCGCAAGGCGGCGTGAAATGGGCCGGGCGATCCTGACCAGCACGCCGGACAGCCGGATCGCGGTTATGGTGGTGCCGGCCGGCGAGGAGGGTATGATGGCCCGGCATAGCTGGGAACTATTGGAACTCGCCGAGATGGTTCATGCATGAAATTCTGGCCAGGCTGCTTCCGTTCGGCGCCCTGTGCGGGTCGCCCGGCGTCATAGCCGGAGGCCTGTTCGCCACGGCGCTGTTCGGCAGTTTCGCCCATTGCATGCCGATGTGCGGACCCTTTGTGCTGATGCAGGCGCGTGAAGGCGGCGACGGCCCGGGGTTGGGTCGCCTGACCGGCGCCTTTCTGCCGCGATACCATGCCGGCCGCCTGATCACTTACATTGTGCTCGGCGCCGTCGCCGGCGCCGCGGGCGACGTGGTGACCAGCCGGGGCGCCCTGCGGTTGCCGCTGGCTTTCCTGCTCGGGGCCGCCGCGCTGGCCTTTTTGCTGCAGGCGGTGGCGCATCTGGGGAAATTGCCGGTCGGCCCCTTGGCGGCGCTGACGCGGCTCCTCGCCGATCTGGTGGTGCCGCTCGCCGCCCGTCGTCCCGGCGGATTCCGCCTCGGCCTGCTGCTCGGATTGCTGCCCTGCGGTTTTCTCTATGCCGCCCTCGCGGCGGCGGCGGCGACCGGCAGCGTGATCGGCGGCGCGTCCGCCATGGCTGCGTTCGGCGCCGGCACGGTACCCGGTCTCGTGGTGGTCGGCTTGACCGGGCGCAGCCTGGCCCGGCGCTGGCGCGCCCGCGCGGCCGAAGGAGTGGTGCTGCTGTTCCTGCTCAATGCGGTCACACTTTCCGCGGCCGCGCTTCATCTCGTCCTTGCCTAAGCTTCTTAGGTCTTTTCCACTGTTGATCTGAATCAAAACCGGGCAGCCCGTCCCCCGCTACCGTGGTGTCAACCGGACCGCTTTTCTGCGGTCGGACCTCTTTGACGCCAGGGACAACCATGACAGCTCAAACGAGACAACCCGCTTATGTCGACGACGTAGTGCGCGCCTTCATGGCGGCCTGCGTCTTCTGGGGGGTGGTCGGCTTCGCGATGGGGCTTCTTATCGCCTCGCAGCTCGCCTTTCCCGAACTTAATTTCGGCCTCGAATGGACCAGCTTCGGGCGATTGCGCCCGGTGCATACGTCGGCGGTGATCTTCGCCTTCGGCGGATCGGGGCTGATCGGCTCGTCGCTGTTCATCGTCCAGCGCACCTGCAAGGCCCGCCTGTTCGGCGGCTGGCAATTGGGCTGGTTCATCTTCTGGGGCTATCAGCTGTTCATCGTGCTGGCCGCCACCGGCTATGTCATGGGTGTCACCCAGGGCAAGGAATATGCCGAGCCCGAATGGTATGTGGATCTCTGGCTGACCATCGTCTGGGTCGCCTATCTGATCTGTTTCGTCGGCACCCTGCTGCGCCGCCAGGAACCGCACATCTATGTCGCGAACTGGTTCCTGCTCGGCTTCATCCTGACCATCGCCATGCTGCATCTGGTCAACAACGCCGCATTGCCGGTGTCGTTCTTCGACTGGAAGAGCTACGGCGCCTATGCCGGCGTGCAGGATGCGATGATCGAATGGTGGTACGGCCACAATGCGGTGGGTTTCTTCCTGACCGCCGGCTTCCTCGGCATGATGTATTACTTCATCCCCAAGGCGGCCGATCGCCCGGTCTATTCCTACCGGCTGTCGATCGTCCATTTCTGGTCGCTGATCTTCCTCTATATCTGGGCTGGTCCGCACCATCTGCACTACACCGCGCTGCCCGACTGGACCCAGACCCTGGGCATGGTCTTCTCGGTGATGCTGTGGATGCCGTCCTGGGGCGGCATGATCAACGGCCTGATGACCCTGTCGGGC
>Ga0213872_10002731_pt1 | contig 10132 bp, 10 predicted proteins | sample VelepicomBERX_R2_FD_160071 | JGI IMG/M metagenome (GOLD analysis project Ga0213872, IMG submission 160071) | Rhizosphere microbial communities from Vellozia epidendroides in rupestrian grasslands, the National Park of Serra do Cipo, Brazil - RX_R2 | ecosystem: Host-associated > Plants > Roots >... | reverse complement strand
GCTTCCAAAACCCGCCAGCGGAAGGTTTCGGCCGGTACTCCTCGCGGCGACGCTTCTTCACGATGACTGCGCCTGCCGCTTCTCGACTTCGGCCCATAGGCGTTCGAGATTGTAGAACTGGCGCTGGTCCGCGGTAAACACGTGGACGATCACGTGACCGAGATCGATCAGGATCCACGTGCCTTCATTGTATCCCTCGACTCGCGTGACCGGGAAGCCTTCGGCTTCGGCGCGATCGACGATCGCGTCGGAAATCGCGCGCGTTTGGATCTTCGACCGTCCCGTGATGAGCGCAAACGTGTCCGCAAGAATCGTGCGTCCGCTCACGTCGATGGTTGTAAAGTCTTCGCCCTTGCGATCGAGCGCGGCGTCGCGGACGACGTCGATCAGTTCAGCGATGTCGAAACCCCCTCTGCCAAGCCGAAGGTCTTGGCGGCTGCTAGTGTCTGGGGAGCGGCTGAAATCCCCTCCCGTTCCAAATACCCTAAAGAATGCGCGAGCGTCGCGCGCATTGCGGCGTGCAAATCGGTGCACGCTAGGCGCCAAAGCGCCTCGCGTTCCGCAAACTTGCGACCCGGCTCGAGGCCATCGGCAAGATACACCACGCAATCAAGCGGCGACATTACCGCCGCGGCGACTGTGTGTTTTTCGATCGCGGAAAGCACCGCGGGATCGTGTACCGCGAAACTCTCTTGCGCGAGCGACGCGCCGAGGCGCGCGTGGAGCACGATCGGGTTCTCCCGTTCGAACGCGTCGATCGGCATTCCGCGCAACTCGCATTCATCGATTAACCGTTTCGCAGGGTAGAGCCGCGCGAGATCGTGGAGCATTCCGGCAAGGCGCGCCTTGCGCGGGTCGGCGCCGTGGATCTGCGCGAGAACGTCGGCGCAACGCGCGACGCGCACGACGTGTTCGTACCGGTGACCTTGACCGAGATGTTCGCGAACGCGGCGCGCAAGGACGGTAAAGTGCAGAACGTCGCTCCGCTATAGAAACCGCGTGCGTAGCGCGGAAAGGCGGGCGTGATAAAGTTCGCCCTTCAAGTTGCCGGCCCACATGACGAGCGCGTTCTCGTTGTTGTCGCTGTAGTAGCCCTTGCGCGTCGTGACCGTGGTAAATCCGTATTTACGATACAGCTGTTGAGCGGAGACGTTGCTTTCGCGTACTTCGAGCGTCATCCACGCGGCGCCGCGGGCGATCGCTTCGTCGATCAGTTTGAGCAGCATCACTTCGCCGTATTTTTTCCCGCGAAATGCGGGATCGACCGCGATCGTCGTAATGTGCGAATCCTCGAAGATTACCCAGATGCCGCCGTACGCGATGATTTTGCCGTCGATGCGGCCGACGTAATAATGCGCAAGCTTATTGGTGGTGAGTTCGTTATAAAACGCATCGGAGGGCCACGTCGTTGAAAACGAAGCGCGTTCGATACGCAAAACTTCAGAAATATCGCTCGCGGTCATCGGCACAATTTCCATGCGCCCAGGGGTGCCGGCGGAGGACGGCGTGAGTTCGGCTTTCACCGTTTGCGGTCCGTAGGTCGAAACGTCGGGACGTGTGCTGCGGGCGCTTCGCCGTAGTCGGCGCGCACTTCGTGAATGCTTGCGGCGGCGCGTGCATGAACGCCCGCAAGCGCTATAGCAGCGGCGGGTGGCGTCACGATCGGCGAGCGCGGTTCCACGATGAAACCGCCTTCGGCGAGATACGCGAACACGTCCTCCGGGGCGCCGAGAACCGGCAGCGTCCGTTCGTCCACGCGCGGTAGAATGTTCGCGAGCACGTCGCTTGCTTTGCCGGAGGCACGCCGTTGCGCGGAACCGTCACGATAACGCGCGGAGATGATACCAGGACGTCCTACGACGACGGTGAGCGCTCGTTCAGCACTGCGCCCGTATTCCAACGCGTCGAACGAAGAAATTCCCGCCAGCGGAATGCGCCATGCCTGTGCCAGCGACTTGGCGTATGCAATCGTGATCCGCAACCCCGTGAAGCTGCCCGGGCCCACGCCGACTGCAATGCGATTCAGCTGCGACGGTTCGTAGTGCGCGCCGTCGAGCAGCTCGCGCACGGCACCGAGGCCCGCCTCGAGCGCGACGTTTCCGGCAATCGAGATCGTTGCGACGACGGCGTCATCGACGGCGATACTTGCCGAGAATCCGCCGAGCGCGCCATCGAGGCCGAGGACGATCATCGCACCGTCACCGTTCGCGGGCCGTCGCCCGCGCCGGCAATCGTCACCTCGTAGCGATGTTGCGGCAGCAAATCCGGCGCGTGCGTCCACCACTCGACGAACGCGATCGACGTCCCGTCGAACGCCTCGTCGAGTCCGAGTTCCGCAAGCTCGCCGGGATCGTGGATTCGATAGAGATCGAGATGGTCGATCGGCGGATCTCCGTGATAGCGGTGCCAGAAGGTGAACGTCGGGCTCGACGTTTGATCCTCGCCGTGCCGCGCGCGCACTGCAGCGCGCACGAACGTGGTCTTCCCCGCTCCAAGCTCGCCGGAAAGCGCGACGACGTCGCCGGGACGCAGTCCGGCGGCAAAGCCGCTCGCAAAGTTTTCGAACGCTTGCTGGGTTTCGAAAGTCTGCTCGCTTGCTGCGGCGAATTCATCGGGCATGTCGAGCGGCGATTTCGCAGCAGAACTCCGTCAGTCCGTTGCCGATCATCTCGCGCTGATCCAAACTGCCGCGCGTGCGGCGAAGGCGCGGATCGGAGAAGCTATTCCAGAGGCCCCGCCCGGTTTTGCACCGGTACCGGCGTTTGATGCACCGGAACCGCCGCCGCCGCGGGCCGCCGTCAACTTTTTTGCCGACGAACCGGTCTTCAATGACCCGGTCTTCAATGAAGCGCCGGTTGTCGAGGACGAGAGCTTTGCATCCGCTTTGACCGGTCCGCCGGAGTCCTTGCCCGAGGGGGCGATCGCTTTCGATGACGGCTTCGCGGTGGACGGCGTCGACGATGAGGGCATCCCCGTGTGGGAAGACGCACCCTAGACGGCGTATATACTAAAGAAAGCGGGGGCCGATTCCGGGCCCCTCATTCTTTGTGTCTAGCGAAGCAAATTGAATAACGATATCGTCCAACCTGTAAACGTCGAAGACGAGATGCGGGAGAGTTATCTCTCCTATGCGATGTCTGTCATCGCGTCCCGTGCACTGCCTGATGTGCGCGATGGTCTCAAGCCCGTGCAGCGGCGCATCCTCTACGCGATGCGCGACATGGGGATGGACCCCACGAAGCAGCACCGCAAATGCGCCGGTATCATCGGCGAAGTGCTCAAGAGTTATCACCCGCACGGTGACAGTTCCGTCTACGATGCGCTCGTGCGCATGGCGCAGGATTTTACGCTGCGCTATCCGCTCGTCGACGGCCACGGCAACTTCGGCTCGATCGATCCCGATCCGCCGGCAGCCTACCGTTATACGGAAGCGCGTCTTGGGCGGCTTTCGCTCGAGCTGCTGATCGACATCGAAAAAGAGACGGTTCCGTTCGTCGCAAACTTCGACAACCAAGGCACGGAGCCGACCGTTCTTCCCGGCAAACTGCCGCAGTTGCTCGTCAATGGTTCGAGCGGTATCGCGGTCGGTATGGCGACGAACATTCCGCCGCACAACTTGGGCGAAATTTCCGACGCCATTGCCCTGCTGATCGATAATCCGAACGCCACCGACGACGAACTCTGCGATATCGTCAAAGGCCCGGATTTCCCGACCGGCGGTGAGATTCTCGGCACGGAAGCGATTCGCGAAGCGTATAAGACCGGACGCGGCTCGATCACGATGCGCGGCAAAGCCGAGATCATCGAAGAACGCGGCAAACATAAGATCATCATTACGGAAATTCCGTATCAGGTGTATAAAGGCCGCATCGTCGAATCGATCGCCGAAGCGCACGCGGAGAAGCGTATTCAAGGCATTTCCGCCCTGCACGACGAGTCCAATCGCAAAGGCATGCGCGTCGTCGTCGAGCTGCAGAAGAGCGCGACGCCGAAAGTCGTCCTCAATCAGCTCTTCAAGCACACGCCGCTGCAGTCGAGCTTCGGCTTCAACATGCTCGCGCTCGTGCCGGTCGGCGAACCGCGTCCCGACGGATCGGCTGCGCTCGAGCCGCAAGTCCTCACGCTCAAGCAACTGCTCGAGCACTTCATCACGTACCGTAAAGACGTCGTCACGCGCCGTACGCGTTACGATTTGCGCAAAGCCGAAGAGCGCGCACATCTGCTCGAAGGCTACCGCATCGCGCTCGACAATATCGATGAAGTTATCGAGATCGTGCGCGGCAGCCAGACGACCGACGAAGCGAAGACGAAGCTCTCGTCGCGATTTGGTCTCTCCGACATTCAATCGCAGGCGATCGTCGACATGCGTCTGCGCACGCTCGTCGGACTCGAACGGCAAAAGATCGAGGACGAGTATGCGGAGCTGATCAAGACGATTGCCGAGTTGCAAGACATTCTGAAGAGTCCGCGCCGCATCGCCGACATTGTTAAGACGGAAACGCTGACCTGAAGAAGCGCTTCGGCGACGATCGCCGCACGGAAGTGCATCCGGCTGAAGACGAGATCTCGATGGAGCAGCTCGTCCCGAACGTCGACGTCGTCGTGACGTACACGGTCGGCGGCTATATCAAGCGCGTCTCGGTCGACACGTTCCGTACGCAGAATCGCGGCGGACGCGGCGTCACCGGCATCGCGAATTTGAAGCGCGAGGACGTCGTGCGCAACTTCTTCGTGACCAAGACGCACGATCACGTGCTCTTCTTCACGAACAAGGGGCGCGCGTATCGTTTGCGCGGCTACGAGATTCCCGACACCACGCGCACGGCGCGTGGAACGGCGCTCGTCAATCTGCTCACGCTCCCGCCGGGCGAAGCGGTCACCGCGGTGTTCCCGATCCACGAGTTCACGGACGGACGGTATATGGTCATGGTCACGAAGCAAGGCGTGATCAAGAAGACGCCGCTCACCGAGTTTGCGAACGTTCGCCGCAATGGTCTGAACGCCATCAACCTCGACGAGGGTGACGAGCTGCTCGCGGTCGACTTGTCCGACGGCACGCGCGACATCATTCTCGCATCGGCCCAAGGCATGGCCGTGCACTTCAACGAGAAAGACGTGCGTCCGATGGGCCGCAACGCGCGCGGCGTGAAAGCGATGACGCTCGAAGGCGGTGACACGATCATCGCGATGGACGTCATCGAACCCGAGCGCAAAGAAGTGCTGCTCGTAACGTCACAAGCGTTTGGCAAACGGACACCGATTGACGACTACCGTCATACTTCGCGCGGCGGTAAGGGCGTCAAAGCCTTTGCCCGCGAGCGCGAGGACATCGGTCAGGTCGTCGATCAGATCATGGTCTCGCCCGAAGATCAGGTCTTGATGATCACGAGCGGCAACCAAGTCATTCGCCTCAACGTGAAAGACATCCGCAAAGCGGGACGCTCGACGAAGGGCGTACGCTTGCAGCGGCTGGGCGAAGGCGACGAAGTGATTGCCATTACCAACCTAGGCAAACAAGCCGAGCTAGTGACAGGTATTACCGGAGAGCCGACCGAGATCGAGTGAAACTCATCTCTGTCGGCTGAGGGTCTGATTCAGCGGAGGTAGTATTCAAGTACTCATGAGCGCATTGCCAGATGTTACGCAAGGTAACTTTCAGAATGAGGTGTTGGGGGCGTCCCAACCCGTTCTCGTCGATTTTTGGGCACCGTGGTGTGGCCCGTGCCGCATGCTCTCGCCCGTCGTCGAGAAGGTCGCATCCGCGAACTCCGGCAAGGCGAAGTTCGTCAAGTTGAACACTGACGAAAATCCGAGCATCGCGGGGCAGTATCAGGTCTCGGGCATTCCGTGTCTGATTCTCTTCAAGGACGGCCAGCCCGTCGACCGCATCGTGGGATACGTTCCGGAGAACGTCATCTCGTCGATGCTCGCCAAACACGTCGCTTAGATCGTGAACGTGTTCCGCGGCGTGCCCGCGGTGCATACGATCCTAGAACATCCGGCGGTCGCGCCCTACGAGTTGCTCGTGGGGCGCGCTGCTTTGCGTGACGCGATCGGCGCAGAACTCGACCGCGTGCGCGCGGATCGCGACGCGGCGCCACTGGAGATGATCGTCGAACGCGTCGTTGAGCGCGTCGAGCGGCAAGCGTCGGCTGAACTGCGCGGCGTCATCAACGCCACCGGAACCCTATTGCACACGAACCTTGGCCGCGCACCGATCGCCGAATCGGCGTTTACGTTCGCGTGGAGCGTGAGTCACGGGTATTCCAATCTGGAGTTCGATCTCACGGCCGGCGAGCGCGGTTCGCGCTACGATCGCGCAACGGCGATCCTGTGCGAACTGACCGGGGCGCAAGATGCAATCGTCGTCAATAACTGCGCCGCCGCCATTCTGCTGATTCTCGATACGTTCGCGCGCGGAGCGGAAGTCGTGATCGCGCGCAATCAGTTGATCGAAGTGGGCGGCGGTTTTCGCCTTCCTGACGTGCTCGCCCGCAGCGGTGCGAAGCTCGTCGAAGCCGGCGCGACGAACAAGGTGTACGTTGCCGACTACGAACGCGCACTCACGCCGCGCACGGCATTGTTGTTTCGTTCGCACCGTTCGAATTTTGCCATTGAGGGATTCATCGCCGACGTCGGCGGAGCGGAGCTTGCCTCGCTCGGAAAACGTGCCGGCGTTCCGGCCGTCGAGGATCTCGGGACGGGCGCGCTCGTTGACGTGTCTCGATACGGACTGCCGCGCGAGCGAACCGTGCAGGAGGCTGTTGCAGACGGATTGTCGCTCGTCGCGTTTTCGGGCGATAAATTGCTCGGGGGCCCACAGGCCGGAATCGTCGTCGGAGAGCGATGGGCAATCGCGCGGCTGCGCAGCAATCCGTTGGTTCGCGCATTGCGCGTAGATAAAGTGACCCTTGCATTGCTCGCCGAGACGTTGCGCTTATATCGGGACGCGGAAACGCTCGACTCAATACCGTTGTTACAGATGCTCGGCTCATCGCTCGAAACGCTGCGCGAACGCGCGGAGCGAATTGCGTCTACGCTTGCGAATGCGAAGGTTGTGCAGTGCGACGGGTTCGTCGGCGGCGGCTCCTTGCCGCAGGCGCGAATCGCGTCGATTGCCGTGTCTGTCGCTACGCCGTACGCGGCGGAACTCGCCGAACGCCTGCGAGCGTGGCGCGTGCCGATCGTTGCGCGAATCGAGGATGACAATGTAATCCTCGACATGCGCAGCGTCTTCCCCGATCAAGATCGCGAAATTATCTCGGCTTTTATCGATCTTCTTTCGTAATGCACATCATTGGAACTGCCGGTCATGTCGACCACGGCAAGTCTTCGCTCGTTACCGCGCTGACCGGGACAAATCCCGATCGTTGGATCGAGGAGCAAGTGCGCGGCATGACGCTCGATCTCGGCTTCGCTCGCCTGCCGTTCGATGACGGAAGCGAAGCCGGTATCGTCGATGTTCCCGGGCACGCGCGCTTTCTGCATAACATGCTCGCCGGTGCCGCCGGCATGGAGCTGCTGCTGCTCGTTGTCGCGGCAAATGAGGGCATCATGCCGCAGACCATCGAGCACCTGCAAATTCTTCGCTATCTCAACGTGCAGCGCGTGGTCGTGGCCCTCACCAAGATTGACCTTATCGCGCCGGAACGTAAGGGCGAAGCGTGCCGCTTCGTGCACCGTGAATTGCAAGGCACGATCGCGGAGAATGCGCCGATTTTTGCCGTGTCCACCGTAACGGGAGAGAATCTCGACGTTCTCAAGCTGGGCCTGCAGTTCGAGCTCGCCGCGCTGCAGCCACGTGACGCCGATGCGCCGGCGTACATGCCGGTCGACCGTGTCTTTTCGCTGCCCGGCCGAGGCACCATTGTTACCGGAACGCTGATGCAAGGCCGGATCAAAACCGGCGACGCGCTGGCCCTTGAGCCGCGTAATGCGCCGGTGCGCGTTCGCAGCATTCATGTGTTCGGTCAAGCGCGCGACGAAGTGTTCGGGGGAACGCGCGTCGCGATCAATGTTCCCGGCATCGAAACGCGAGAGATTTCGCGCGGGGAAGTCGTGGCGGATCCGCAATTTCAATCGCGGACCACGTTCAACGTGTCGTTCACGCCGCTCGACGAGGCGCTTGGAACGATAAAGCGGCGTACACCGGTGCGCGCGCATATCGGTTCTGCGGAGATTCTCGGAACGCTCGTCCTGCCGCTCGCGCCCGAACGCGGAGAAACGGTCCGCGGCGAATTGTTTCTCAAGGCGCCGGCGCTCGCGTTTCCGGGTGTGCGGTTCGTGGTCCGCCGCGTCTCGCCGAAAACGCTGCTCGGTGGCGGCGAAATCATCGGTCTCGAATCGGCAGCACCGTCGGATGACGTTCGAGATGCGTCGTTGCGCGCGGTTTTCGAAGCGCTCCGCGAACGGGGGAGCGATCCTTCCGAGGTGCGCGAGATTGCATTTGCGACGAATCTTCGCGAAGATGCGGTGCAGCGCGCGCTTGCAACGCTGTTGGAGAGCGGCGACGCAGTCAAGGTGCTGCGTCCGGATGGCTATCTTTCCGCAAGCGCCGCCCAGGAACAACTCGATGTAATTCTTACCACCCTGCTGTCATCGCACGAACGCGAACCGTGGTCGATGGGGATGACGTCGCTCGCGCTTTCGCGCGCGCTGCAGCGAGATGAAAAGCTGTTGATTCGCCTCCTTGCCGCGTTCGTTGAAGAGGGACGTCTCTCGCATCGCGCCGGTTACTATGCGGCGACGGAGCACGTGCCGAAGCTCAGCAACGAACAGCGCACGTTTTTCGACCGCGCGGTTCCGGTCGATCCGGCCGCTCCTTTTGTTCCCGTCGATTTTGAGGCGGTTGCGGCAGGGGCAAAGTCCGGTGCGTCCGCCGGCTTGCCGAAAGCGTTCGAGACGCTGCTCGCGCGCGGTGTATTGGTTCGCGTCGGCGAAGCGCTCTATCGCGGGTCGCAGATCGAACAAATCCACCGCAACATGGCGTCGTTCATCGAGCGCAACGGGCGCATGACGATGGCTGAGTTTCGCGACCTGCTCGGCACGTCACGCAAGTATGCGGTGCCGCTGCTCGAATGGTTCGACGGGCGAGGAATCACCGTGCGCAGCGGTGACTATCGTATGCTTCGTACGCGAAAAGGCCAGTAGCGCCGTATCGTCGTACTCCGGCGCAGTGATCGACGCGCTGAAACTTCCCAAAGCGGAGCTCCACCTCCACATCGAAGGCACATTCGAGCCGGAGCTGATCTTTACGATCGCCGAACGCAACCGGATTCCGCTGAAGTACGCGTCCGTCGATGCGTTGCGCGCAGCCTATCGCTTCACCGATTTGCAGTCGTTTCTCGATATCTACTATGCGGGCATGAATGTGCTGCGAACGGAAGCCGACTACTTCGATCTTACGCTCGCATATTTGAAACGCGCGCGCGCCCAGAACGTACGCCACGCCGAGATTTTCTTCGATCCCCAGGCACACACGAGTCGCGGCGTCGCGTTCGAAACGGTCGTCGAGGGAATCACAGCGGCACTGCGTGAGGGACAAGCGCGCTTTGACATCACCTCGCACCTCATCATGTGTTTCTTGCGCGACCAATCCGCATCGTCGGCGATGGAAACGCTCGATCTCGCGATTCCGTATCGCGATCGCATCATCGCTGTCGGATTGGATTCGGCCGAACGTGACAACCCGCCGTCGAAGTTTCTTACCGTCTTCGATCGTGCGCGCGCCGAAGGATTTCTCACGGTTGCGCACGCGGGCGAAGAAGGACCGCCCGAGTACGTGTGGGAGGCGCTAGATCTGCTGCACGTGTCGCGCATCGATCACGGTATTCGCAGCATGGAAGATCCTCAGCTCATCGAGCGGCTGCGCCGGCAGCGCGTTCCGCTCACGGTTTGTCCGCTTTCGAACGTGCGATTGCACGTGGTTCCCGATCTCGACCATCACCCCCTCAAGCGCATGCTCGACGCGGGGCTCGTCGCAACGGTGAACTCCGACGACCCGGCATATTTCGGCGGATACGTCGGCGAGAATTACGTGCAGGCGGCCGCCGCATTGCAGTTGACCGACTACGAACTCGTGACGCTCGCGCGGAATTCGTTCGAAGCCTCATTCATCGACGACGTGACGAAG
>Ga0213872_10002730_pt1 | contig 10135 bp, 8 predicted proteins | sample VelepicomBERX_R2_FD_160071 | JGI IMG/M metagenome (GOLD analysis project Ga0213872, IMG submission 160071) | Rhizosphere microbial communities from Vellozia epidendroides in rupestrian grasslands, the National Park of Serra do Cipo, Brazil - RX_R2 | ecosystem: Host-associated > Plants > Roots >... | reverse complement strand
GATGATCCAGGGCGCCACCATGGGCTGGAACCAGACGCTGGACCGCCTGGCGCGCGTGCTGCCCAGCCTGCAGGAAGGCGACGGTGCACCACGCCATGCCGTGCATGGCAGTTTCAGTCTGGAGCGCATCTACCCGTCCACGCCGGCCCGCGTCTGGAAGGCCTTCACGGATGCCGAGGCCAAGGCGAAATGGTTCGCCGGTACGCCCGGGCAGTGGACGCTGATGGAGCGCCATATGGACGTACGCCCAGGCGGTCGCGAGCGGCTGCAAGGGCGTTGGGAGGCCGGCATGGTGACAACCTTCGACGCTGTCTACCACGACGTGATCCCGCATGAGCGGCTCGTCTATACCTACGAGATGCACCTGGGGGAGCGCAAGATATCCGTCTCGCTCGCCACCATCCAGATCAGCGCGGAAGGCGGCAAGACGCGCGTACGGGTAACGGAGCAGGGAGCATTTCTTGATGGCTATGACGATAACGGCTCGCGTGAGCATGGGACGGGCGAGTTGCTGGATAGGCTGGGTACATCCTTGCTGGATTGAGCTGCCTGCGTGACGTCAGAACGGATTCCCGCACGGTTGACGCTTGCATCAGGCAGGGCCAATTGTGCTTCGCGTGGTATGCTGGTGAGGATCGTTGCCAATTCTATTCAGGCGAAAGCTTGGTTTCGCATCAAGTACTTATTCGTCCCGGCGGCAAAATGAGCCCGGCTTCGATTTGAAGCTGGGCGTTGACATTGTATAGCGGCTCAGCGTTCGCAATTGTGCGGATGGCACTTTCCTTAGGTTGGCAAATCTGGCACTTCTTGCCGTATAGTCGAAAAGCAAATCAGACCATTCACGCTTCATTTGACATGGGTATGGGCAGGTGAACCGGCGTGACTTGTTTAAGCCATCGAGTAAGCCAGGGAATGCGGAAGTGCATTGCGGAAATGCGCTGCCTCGGAGACACGCCGTGACATGGGTACGCCTCGCCGCGATTACCTTGCTGCGGCTTCCCGTAGTCCTGCTCACCTCGCATGTTGTGGCTGAGCCAGCGTCGCCGGTACATTGGCTGGTTCTCGATTTCCCGCCGTATGAAATACATAGTGGGGCAGATAACGGCGACGGGCTGATGGATCACTATCTGCAGAGTGTGATACAGCGCTTGCCGCAGTTTCAGCACAATATCGACGTCGTCGGCTTTCAGCGTCGTGATGCCCTGATGAAGACGACGCAACCCTCCTGTACCGTTAGCAGGTTCAGTACGCCGGATCGCGCGCGATACGCAGTATTTGCCCAGCGTCCCTTTATGTACCTGTTGCCTCCCCGTCTTGTTGCGACGCGCAACATTGCCGACTCGCTCAGATCTGCCGTGGAGCATGACACAGTGTCACTTGCCCAGATCATGAACAGCGGACAGTACTTATTGGGCATCTACCCAGCCCGCCACTTTGGTGACGCCATTGATCACCAGCTTGATGAAATCCGTGCGGACTATCCGGCGGCTATCCGCGACTATCAAGAAACCGGCACCTCATCGATATTCGACTTGCTGAACATCATGGCTCAAGGCAGCTTCAACACGACACTGGCCTACACCGTCGAAGCCGAGTATTTGCGTCGCACGCATCCTGCCCTGCCGGCCTTCGACTACTTTCCGATTACCGGCGCAACAAGCCTCTTGCCACTCCATATCTCCTGCAACAAGACAGAAGTCGGACTGGCCGTGATTGAGGCCGTGGACAAGCTCAACCAGCATGACGCGGCAGCGCTACAAGCACAACGTGATCTCGAATCACTGCTGCCTGCAGAGGAGAAGCGGCGCTACGAGGCGTTGCTGCCGAAAACGAAGTAGATTTGCCTGCGGTTTTGCCTAGGGACACGCTGATTAGGTATCCGGGCAAACGCGATCCCGGATACTAAATCAGATGCCCCCTAGGTCCGTGCTCGCCAATACGTACGCAATGGGTTGCAATGACTTAGGGAAGCTCTGCAAAAGTCCGCTTTCGAGCGTCAGCGAGGCTCCCTCGCGACGGCGAGGGCGGGGGGAGTGGAATCAATCAGCGATAACTCGTTGATTTTCTAATGGCCTAAAGCGCACGGCTCCGCCGGGCGAAAGCTGAAGTTTCAGATTGCTACCTTTTGCAGAGCTTCCTTAGAAGTGCCACACGACTTTCCTCCCGGCTTGAGCGTGCCGAATAAAGCAAGCGCTTGCACCATTATTTCTGAACGCTACTAATACATGCCACCGGGCTATGCGCCGCCAACATCGCCGCATGCAACATGCCCGCTTAGCTCCAAATACAACACCTGCTTGGCATATGGACGCCAAATTCGATCCATTGCCCCTTTTCTACTTCTTTTGACCAGGAGGCGCCAAACCATTGGCAGGAGTGCATTTGCGCGCTATGTGTGCTGGTTGAATACAATTGGGCTTGGGGGAAAGTGTTAAATATTCACATTAACCCGGTGTGAATAATGCATTGTTCAATGCCAATTCGAGGCGTAGTTTTGCCGCGAACGAATCACAGATAAGCAGCCCGGCTAAACAAATTATGAATTGCTAATTATCTGCCCATTTTAAGATCCAACAAGCGGAGCAAAAGTAATAAAGTAAATTCTGATAAATGCTCAACCCCATTGTCATTAATTCGCTGCTAGGGAAGCTCCGCAAAAGTCCGCTTTCGAGCGTCAGCGAGGCTCCCTCGCGGCGGCGAGGGCGGGGGGAGTGGAATCAATCAGCGATAACTCGTTGATTTTCTAATAGCCTAAAGCGCACGGCTCCGCCGGGCGAAAGCTGAAGTTTCAGATTGCCACCTTTTGCAGAGCTTCCCTAGGTATTGCGACGGTTGGCTGGACTTGATTCCTGCTTCGGCAGTTGATGCGGCTACACACCATAAAATTCGACACCGAAGCGCAGGCGGTGGCGAAACTTGTTAAACCTGCGCAAACCTACAAATGGAGTAAATAATGGAACAAGTTGTCAAGGCTCAAGAAATGAACAGCGAGGAGATCGGTGCAGTGGCAGGTGGCGTGTCGCTGCCCGCATCGGTGATTATTGGTAGCATCCTCGGCCGTAGCGGCTGCCCGACCTGCAGCCGTGTTTCCTTTCTGCCGACTAACTACGGCGTCGATCCGGCTGTGATCGGCTAAGCCATTAGTTAGTGCCATGCTAACCATGGCAGGCCTTGGCCTGCCATGGTTGGCCGCATGAATAAACACCCTTCACCAAGATCGCGCCGCGGGCAGGTAAGCGAGACCATGTCGGCTCCGCTGCCGATATGGGGAATTGGTTGGATCGGGTGAGTTTGCTCATCGGCAATTGGCACGACATGCATTCGCCTCGGCGCCATGAACCCGACTTTGCACCTATTTGAAGCGCGCTGCCACTTGTCTGGCGCGCGAATGTGGCGATTTGGTCTGGCGGTAGCAGCATAAATGACCAAACTGCCGCTCTTTCGCCAAGCCGCCATGGAGGCCCAGCAGCAAAAGCTGCTCGGAGAAATCGTATTGGTGCGGCCGCTCAGCTTCGCGCTAGTGACCACCGTATTGTTTGGCGCCGCCCTTGTTTTCATGCTGTTCGCCTACCTTGGCAGCTACACCAGCCGCACGACGGTCAGCGGCCACCTGGTGCCCGACCTTGGCGTGGTCAAGGTGTTTCCGCAGCAAACCAGCGTGGTGCTGGAAAAGCGCGTGGCCGAGGGCCAGCGGGTCAATAGCGGTGATGTGCTTTACGTGCTCTCGGCCGACCGCCAGGTCAGTACGCAGGGCAATACCCAGGCCACGATTAGCCGGCAGGTAGCAAGTCGGCGACAGTCGCTGCTCGATGAAATCGGCAAGACGCGCGAGCTGCAACACGACGAGCGTGCGGCCTTGCAGGGCAAGATCGCCTCGCTGGAGGCGGAGCTGCACAATCTGGAGCAGCAGGCCAAGACCCAACATGAGCACGTGGCGCTGGCCGAGGAAACCGTCGCGCGCTTTCGCGAGCTGTCTGCACAGCACATCGTCACGGCCGAACATCTTCAGCAGAAGGAAGCGGACTTGATCGATCAGCGCACGCGTGCACAGTCAATCGAGCGGGATCAAATTACCACCCGGCGTAACCTGGCCGAGCTGCAGGCGGCGATGGTCAACTTGCCCTTGCAGCAACAAAACCGGCTAGCCCAGATCGAGCGCAACCTAACCAGCGCCTCGCAGGAACTGACGGAGAGCGAGGCCAAGCGCAGTCTATTGGTGTTGGCACCGAAGTCCGGTGTGGTTAGCCAGGTGGCGGCCGAGGTTGGCCAGACCGTCGATGGCAGCCGCCCCCTCGTCAGCCTGGTGCCAGATGGCGCCAAGATGCAGGCCGTGCTCTACGCGCCAAGCCGGGCCATTGGCTTCGTCAAGCCGGGTGACGCCGTACTGCTGCGCTACGAAGCCTTCCCCTACCAGAAGTTTGGCCATGCAAGCGGCAAGGTAAGCGCAGTGTCGCTTACTGCGGCGCCACTCGCGGAAATCAGCGAGTTCCCGGGCAGCCCGATGGCGCCGGCCCAGGGCGAGGCGCTCTACAAGATCACCGTCGACCTTACCGCGCAGTTCGTTGTCGTGCGCGACCAGCCACAGGCGCTGCAGTCCGGCATGGCGCTGGACGCCGATATCCTGCAGGAAAGGCGGCGGCTCTATGAATGGTTGCTCGAGCCACTCTACAGCCTGACGGGTAAGTCATGACCAAACCCATGCCAATGCCGCGAGGCATCTTGCGCCCGGAGTAGCAAGCATGTCGATCATCGACCGTCTTTCTTTTGGCCTGCGCAACAAGATGCCGCTGATCCTGCAGACCGAGCTGGCTGAATGCGGCCTGGCCTGCCTTGGCATGGTCGCCGGCTTCTACGGCCTGTGCACCGACCTGGCCACATTGCGCCACCGCTATGCCGTTTCGCAGAAAGGCGCGACGCTCGCGCAGTTGATGCAGACGGCCGAGGCCATGAGCCTGCAATCCCGGCCACTCAAGGCGCCGCTCGCGTCGCTCGGCTCCTTGCGCCTACCGGCCATTCTGCATTGGAATTTCAATCACTTCGTTGTGCTGAAGTCGATCGACGCGCGCGGTGCGGTCATTCATGACCCCGGGCTCGGCATTCGGCGCATCGGCATGGATGAGTTGTCGCGCGCTTTCACCGGCGTGGCGCTGGAGCTCTGGCCGGGCCGCGACTTCATGCCCCGGACGGAGCAGCAGCGCATATCGCTGCGTCAACTGTTCGGCTCGATTCAAGGCCTGCGACGCTCGATTGCGCAAATATTGATGCTAGCCCTGGCGCTCGAAGTATTTGCCGTCGCCGCCCCGCTCTTTATGCAGTGGGTGATCGACAAGGTTATCGTCTCGGCCGATCGCGGCCTGCTGCTCACGCTGGCGGTCGGCTTCTGGCTGGTCATGCTATTGCAGCAGCTGACCGGCACGGCGCGTTCGTGGGTGATCATGTTCATCAGCACTACCTTGAACATCCAGTGGCGGGCCAATGTGTTCGCGCACATGCTGCGTCTGCCGGCGAGCTATTTCGAGAAGCGTCACGTCGGCGACGTGGTATCGCGCTTCTCTTCCATCGACCAGATCCAGCACACCCTCACCGGCTCCTTCGTCGAAGCCGTGCTCGATGGCTTGATGACCGTACTGACCTTGGTCCTGATGTATCTCTACAGCCCCGCGCTGGCGTCTATCGCGGTCGCGGCTACACTGCTCTACGGCCTGATGCGCTGGGCCTGGTACCTGCCGCTACGGCACGCTACCGAGGAGCAGATCATCCATGCCGCCAAGCAAAGCACGCATTTCCTTGAGAGCGTGCGCGGCATCAAGACCGTGAAGCTGTTTCAGCGCCAGGATCAGCGCCGCGCCAGCTGGCTCGCGCTGCTGGTGGATCAGATCAATGCCGACCTGCGCACGCAGAAGCTGCAAATCCTGTTCAAGCTTGCCAACGGCCTGCTATTCGGCACGGAGAACGTCCTGATCGTGGCGCTCGGCGCCAAGCTGGTGCTCGACGGGCATTTCACCGTGGGCGTGCTGACTGCCTTTATCGCCTACAAGACGATGTTTGACGGCCGCGTGGGCTCGCTGATCGACAAGCTGTTCGATTTCAAGATGCTTCAGGTGCAGGCCGAGCGGGTGGCCGACATCGTGCTGACCGACACCGAGTCGGCCCACGGCCTGATCGACGCCGGGGACGAGCTGGCGTCGGCGCCATCGATCAAGGTGGTCGACCTACGCTTTCGCTATTCCGAGCAGGAGCCCTATGTACTCAATGGCATCAGCTTCGAGGTCAAGGCGGGTGAATCGCTGGCCATCTGCGGCCCGAGCGGCTGCGGCAAGTCGACGCTGCTAAACCTGCTCCTGGGCATGTTGCCCTTGACCGAAGGCGACATCCTGATCGACGGGCTCAGCATCCGCAGGCTTGGTGTCGAGGGCCTACGCAAGATCGTAGGCGCCGTGCTGCAGGACGATGTACTGTTCGCCGGTTCGATCGGCGACAACATTGCCTTCTTCGATGCCCAGCCGAGCCGCGAGCGTATCGAAGCTTGTGCCGCGCTCGCGGCGGTCGCCGAGGACATCGAACGCATGCCGATGCGCTACAACTCTCTGGTCGGCGATATGGGTACGGTGCTGTCTGGCGGCCAGAAACAACGGGTGCTGCTGGCGCGCGCCTTCTACAAGCGGCCGCGCATGCTCCTGCTCGACGAGGCGACTAGCCATCTGGACGTCAACAACGAACAGCGCGTCAATGCCGCCGTGCGCGGCATGAACATCACGCGCATTATGGTTGCGCATCGCAAGGAAACGCTAGCCACGGCCGACCGGATCATTACCTTGTCGGGCGGGCGCATCCTGGAAAACACCTCGCTCGATCAGTCTGGCGAAGAACCGCCAAACTCGCACGCAGCCCCTCAACCGACCCAACCTCTTCGGACCCTGCCATGAATGCTCGCCATCCCCAGGCTGCTGCTTCGTTCAGTGCCCTGGCCAAACCCGCGCCGCTTGGCGTCGGGACGACCTATATCCCCGACATGCCGCCCGAACTGTACCAGGGCGGGCATCTTGACTACGTCGAGTTGACGGTGGAAATCCTTACCGTCACCCAGCCCCACGGCAATACGGTCAAGTTGCATATGGTCCCGGAAAAGTTCGAGCGTGCCATGCGGGTTTGTGGCGGTCTGCCTACCGTGATCCACGGCGTGGAGTTGTCGATCGGCTCGGCCCACGGCTGGAACGAAGCCTGCCTCGAGATGCTTGATGAATTTCAGGCGCGCTGGCCATTCGTCTGGCACAGCGAGCACCTGGGCTTCCAGACCATCCCCGGCGAGAACGGCGCGGTGCTCGCCATCGGCTCGCCCATGCCCATGCCCAATACAGAAGAGGCGGCACAGCTGGTCGCCACACGTAGCGAACAACTCCTGGGCCGCTACGGCGTTCCCTTCATCGTCGAAAACCCGGCCCACTTCCTGGGCGAATTCACGCCGCCAGACCAGTCGATCGGCGACGACATCGATCTATTCAACCGCATTACCGGACTGGACCGCTGTGGCCTGTTGCTGGACTTGCACAACCTGCATTGCAATGCGCTCAATATGGGTCTCGATCCGTTTGCCGCGCTTGATCGGCTGGTGCTCGACCAGGTGCTCGAAATTCATGTGGCCGGCGGCTCGTGGAAAGACGGCTTCTACCAGGACGCGCACGACGGACGCGTGCCGGAGGCCGTGTGGGAATTGCTCGAATACACCTTGCCTCGTGCACACAACGTCGCAGGCGTGACCTTCGAAGTGTTCGAGCGCTATGCGCCACGACTCGGTGCCGACGGCATCATCGGCGAGGTCGAGAAAGCACGTGCCATATGGACGCGCTGCGGCAAGCCGCGTCGCAATTCCGCCAAGGAGACCTGCCATGCTGCGTGACTTCCAGACTGCGCTGGGTCGGCTGGTACGCGCGCCCGCCTGGGGCGACAAGCCGCTCGAACGTATCGCCGATCTCGATCTCAGTGAGACCGAACGCGCGATGATTGCTGCCGCGCTGCTCAAGCCAAGCGTCGCCTTCCTGGTCAAGGCACAGCGCTCATGGGCGCGCTTCAAATCGGGCGAAGCGGCCGCCCTCACCTTGTCGATCCTGGACGCAGCGCGGCGGGAAGCCCTGGTCGAGGACTGGATCGAACTGGGCGGTGGCACCGACTTCCTGATCATCAGCGAAGCGAACGCCTTTCTCGACTATATTGCCGAGCGCTTGCCGAACCCTAGCCACGAATTGTCGATTTGCCGCATGGAACAGGCCGTCCACCTTGCCAACGGGGGCGCGCGATCATATGCGCCCTTGGCGGTCGATACGGCACTCGCGGCACCCCAGCTGATCAAGCACACCGAGGCTACCCTGGTCGACTTCTATGCCGATCCCAACGTCTTGTTCGACTGTATCCATGGGCAAAAGCCGCTGCCCCCGGTCGAAGCGTATACGGCTTCATGGTTGATCGCCCCTGGCATACCTGGCTTGTACCAGCTTGCGAGTGCGGAGCAGGTCCGCGCCATGCACCAGCTCGTCCAGGCGACCACGCCGCAGGCGCTATTACAGTTGGTTTCGCGCCAAACCTTCGATGAACTCTGCTCGGTCGGCGCCATCGCGCTAGGGCCTGTTCACACTTTTTTCCCGGATCGCGTTCAAGTGTGAACAGGCCCTAGTGGCCTAGTCGACGTGCCGAGGGGAGGGCATGGGGCGTGATCAGTTATGTTGCATGGTAAATGAAACATATATATGATGGGAATCGAACTAGTCCGTCGGAACCCCCATGCAGCTCACCCGTTTTACCGATCTAGGCCTGCGCGTGCTCATGTACCTGAGCCAGCACGATCGCGTGCTGCCGGTGACTATCGGCGAGATCGCCACGCAATTCGATGTACCGCACAACCATCTGGTCAAGGTGGTGAACCGCTTGGGCAAGCTGGGCTGGATTCAGGCGACGCGCGGGCGCAATGGTGGACTACGCCTGATGCCGGCATCGCTGAAATTGCCCCTGGGCCGCATCTTGTACGGCTTGGAGGAAGTGACGCAGCTGATCGACTGCGAGCACCCGCCCTGTGCCCTGACCGGCAACTGCCTGCTCAAAGGGGCCCTGGATGCGGGCCTGAAGGCTTTCTACGCCAAGATGGACGAGTACACGCTGGCCGACGTGTGCGCAAAGAAGACGGAGTCCGCCATCATCAAGCTGCACCGCCAGTTCTTGGCGCAGCACGGCTAAGGCGAACCTGCCCTACCACTTGGGCAGCGTCGCATCCCCGGTCAGCACAAATTCCCGTAGTACCCTGGCAAACCAGCCGGCGACGAGCAGGCCGCTGATTGCCACCAGCCCATATCCCGCCCATACCTGATCATTCGTGAGATAGCTGCTGCACAGGCGGCTCGTACTGTCCTGGTAGAGCATGCCGACGGTGACCGTCATCATGGCCCAGCTGACCAGGAAGAAGGCTTGCAGGGTGCGTCCCGCCGCTTTCCATGACAGCCGCAGGGCGATACCCGTGAGGAGTAGTGACGCGATTTTGATGGCATCGATGCGCCAGTCCTCCACGGCCAGATCGATGGCGCGCGGGATCATCCATACACTGGTCGCGACGGCGGCATAGACGAGTCCGGTAAGGCCGAGCTGATTGTAGCGCGCGCTGGCCGCGGCCCAGCGCGCAGGCAGGGCGTGGCCGAGCCAGACACCGCCCGTGATCAGCGCGGGGAACTGCAGCAGCATGTGCTGCCACATATTCGCTTCCACGAGGGCGCGGCTGCCCAGCAGTAGGCCGGCGTAGGCGCCCCAGGCCAGCGCGCGGCGATAGAGGAAGAGTGTGCGCATCATGCTCCCGCTCCCGTTCCCGCTGCGGCGATGGCCAACGCGCGCCGGAATTCGTCTACATCGAGGATGCGGCTGAGTTTGCCGTCGGTACCCACGATATGGATGGCAGCATTGTGCGTCCAGCCGCCGTAGCCGTCCGGGATGACCACGATGCCGAAGGTCTGCAGCAGCAGTGGCAGTTGCTTGGCGTCGTGCGTGGTGGCGAAGCGCCAGATGACGGGGTCTGCATGCATGCGCTGGGCGTAGGCGGCAAGCGCCGCCGGATCGTCGTGCGCCGGGTCGAAGCTGATGCTGAGCAGGCTTACCTTGT
>Ga0213872_10002729_pt1 | contig 10140 bp, 11 predicted proteins | sample VelepicomBERX_R2_FD_160071 | JGI IMG/M metagenome (GOLD analysis project Ga0213872, IMG submission 160071) | Rhizosphere microbial communities from Vellozia epidendroides in rupestrian grasslands, the National Park of Serra do Cipo, Brazil - RX_R2 | ecosystem: Host-associated > Plants > Roots >... | reverse complement strand
CGTAATGCCGGCGAACGCACGAGCGTCCCGCGAAAGCGCACCAAACGCACCGATGCTCACGCGGCCGGCAATATTGAGGATCGACGCATCCCCCGCGTCATCGTGAGCCTGTCGAAGGATCGCCTCGTTGATTTGCTCGTCGGCGTTCGATCCCGATAGTAGAACCGGCACGCGAAATTTTTCGTACAACGCGCGCGCAACGGCAGCCCACCCTTCTGCGGGCCATATGCCGCGCTTCGACGCGATCGCGTTCGTGGGGTGCAAGATGATGTAGTTGCCCTTCGAGAGGCTCAGGGTGACACGGAGGGCTTCGGCCTCGTCGTTGTCTTCCGGCGTTGGTATAAAGCGCGGATGGGTGTCACCTGTGTCGCAGCCGATCGCGCGGGCGTAATCAAGCAAAATATCGGCCCATGAACTCGTCACATTACCGCATTCGCTTCGAACGACGACGCGTTTGGTAAAGCGGCCGGAATACAACCGCCGCGCCTGACCGACCCGAATCGGAATGCGCGCGAGTTTCGGCACGTTCGCCGTGCGCGGCGTTGCCCAAGTGACGACGCAAGCATCGTAGCTTCGCTCGTGTACCGCACGCGCGAGGTGTTCTTCGTCCCCGCCGTCATCGACGAGCACGTCGTCGATGTCCGGTACGCGTTCCAGCGTTCCGCGATGTCCAGGCAGCGTCAATGCATCGACGCATGCGTAGCGCGCGTGCAATGCGCGCGCTACGACGCTTGCAACCAGCGAGTCGCCGATACCGCCGCCCGCGCAATACAAGAGCGCGCGAGCCGTCACCCGTTGAGCGTCCGGGTCAACTCGCGCAGATACATGCCGTCCAAGAATCGCGACCGCGCAAGCGCGCGAACAAAGGGCGGTGCTTTCTTGCTCGTTGCGATCCCGGCGTAGAGTGCAAGCAGTTGATCGGGAAAGAGGAGCTTCGCGCGCATCAAATTCACCGGATACGCGCCCGTGGCCATACGAACCCGCGGCGACGGCTGCTTCTCGATGAACCGGCGCGCCATCCGCGCCTTTTCCATCGCCTTGCGCGTCTCGACTTCGAGCGTATTCTCAGCCGGCGGCTTGATGTGCCAGATGTACGCATCCCACGCGAATGTCCAGCGCATGCCGGCTTCGCGCAGACGAACGCCGAGTTCGGTATCTTCCCACCCGTAGAGATGGAACATCTCATCGAATCCGCCGACCGCGTCGAGCGAATGTTTCGGAATCGATACGTTGCACGTGCAGAGAAACGCGCGCGAGTAATTCGCGAACGTCGGCTTCGGCTGCTCGTCGTACGACCCGACGTTGAGAATCGGCCCGTTGACGACCAGATTGCTGGTCGTGTGCGCCGCGTCGTGCGCCGCAAGATATCCGGGCGGCGCAATCACGTCATCGTCGCAGAAGAGCACGAGATATCCGCTTGCGCGCTCGATTCCGCGATTGCGCGCCTTTCCGCGATTCGGCTCGCCTTCATAAACGTAGGTGACGGGATACACGGCGCGCGCAGCTTGGCGCTCGACCACGCCTTTGGTATCGTCGCTCGAGCCGTTGTCGACGACGATCACCTCAAACGGCGGCGCGCCGGTCTGCGTTTCAAACGATCCAAGCGCGCGCTCGACATACGAGGCGCGATCTTTCGTGGCTATCACGACCGAAATGCGCATACGGCTATTGAAACCCGCCAATCGATAGAAGTGATTCAGCCATGCGGTCCGCCGCGCCGACGTGCGACGCGTAGAGCGCGCCTAACCGCGAACGGCTGCGGGCTATCCACACGCGGTCGTCGTAGCGTTCGAGGGCGACGCGCGCGACGCGCCCCGGCGTGAGCGTTCCGTGCAGCTCTTCAATCAACATTTCTGCGGCGTCCATATTCGGCTGCGTGTGGAAACGAAAGCGTCTCGAGACGCCGACCGCGACTTCGCGTTTGAGCGCCGCTCCGACGACGGGGATGCGATCGAGATACGTGAGCGGTCCGTTGAACGTGATTTTTTCCGCGGCATTGAGCGGCGTGATCGCAATCATCGGAACCCCGAGCGTCGCGAGCTCGATGCATTTCGTGCCCGGCAGCGTCACGGCCACGCGGGCGCGCGTCGCGGCCGCAAGCGCGTTGCGCACGATGGGAAAGCGGACGCTGCCGTCGAGGCTTACGAGAAATGCGCGTCCAGCCTCTTCGAACAACCGGCCGCGCTGCGCAAAGACGCGCGGATCGCCTCCCCCTTCGATCGCCCGGCGCACGTCGTCCAGCGGCGTGAAGGGTGAAATGCCGAATGCAATCGGCAACGACGGGCGCTCGTGCACGAGGCGCAACGCCATCGTGAAAAAGAACGGAATCATGTGCTCGACTTCGTAACCGCGCGAGCCGGGCATCACGAGAATGCCGTCATCCGGAGCACCGGCCTCGAGCGGCTGCTGCGCCTCCAACAGCGCACCGTCGATCGCGAGGTTGCCGACGACGGCGATGCGGTCTTGCGGCGTATCCCACTCGCGTAACTGTTCGACGTTCTTTTCGTCGACCGCAAAGAATCGCGCAAACTTCTCGCGATAATTTTTCCTTGAAAATTTGTAGGTCGTCGCAACGCCGCCGAGGCGGTCGTGCACCCGCAACGCGTGCATCAGATCACCGCCGAGATACTGGACGATATCGGCGCCTTCGGGTGCGCCTTCAATCGAACGGCCGAGCGCAAACCGCAGATATGTCTTTGCATCGTAGACGCGCGCGCTCGGATAGAGCCGTCTCGCGAGATCGGCTTCGTACCCGGTCGCATAATCGTCGGGTACGCAAAACAGATAGACGTCGAGATCCGGATCGCGTTCGTAGAGCCGCCGCACGAGCGGACGAAACCATCCTGCAATCTCTCCCGGCCCGTTAGCCGTAAACGCGATACGCACGCCGCCTTCTCCGGTGTCGACTAGGACCCGTAACGAGCGATAATTTGCGCGATGATGTCGGTCGTGCTGTGACCGGCAAGATGCGGCGCCAAACGAATTTCGCCGCCGTGCTGCAAGACGACGGTGCGTTCGGGCAGCTCGTCTTCGCGATACTGCGCGCTCTTGACGTGCACGTCGGGACGGATGCGATCGAGAAGCACTTCCGGGGTGCGCTCGCCGAACTCGACGACGACGTCGACGCTGCGCAAGCCGCGCAGCACCGTCGCGCGATCTTCGAACGGCACGAGCGGGCGGCGTTCGCCTTTGAGTTTGCGAACCGAACTGTCGGAATTCAATCCGACGATCAGCGCGTCGCCCTGCGCGCGCGCCCATGCAAGATAGTTGACGTGACCGGCGTGCAGTACGTCGAAGCAGCCGTTGGTAAAAACGACGCGTTTGCCTTGGCTGCGCATCTCCTCTCGCCAACGCGAGGCCGCTGCGGCGTCGAGCACTTGGCCGAAGAAGTTATCCGTGCTCATGCTCGACTAAGGCCAGAATCTCATCGGCTGATGCGGTCGCCGTCCCGAGCTTTTCGACGACGGCGCCGGCCGCAAAATTGGCAAGCTGCGTCGCGCGCTCGATCGGCGCACCCGCGGCAAGCGCAAGCGCGAGCACTGCAATGACGGTGTCGCCCGCTCCGGACACATCGTACACTTTCCGCGCAACCGACGGCACGTCGAGACGAACGCCGTCCTTGCCGAACAGCGACATCCCATGTTCGCCGCGCGTGATCACGACATACCGGCACTGCAACGAACGCAGCAACGCGCTTCCGGCGCGTTCGAGCGACGTATCATCCGTGATCGCGATGCCGCTCGACGCCGCGGCTTCGCTTGCGTTCGGCGCAACGCACGTCACGTTCGCAAACATGGCAACATTTTGCGGCTTCGGATCGGCGAGCACGAGCGGGCACGCGCGCGCTGCTTCGACGATCTCCTCGTTCAGCAATCCCTTCGCGTAGTCACTCAGGATGACGGCATCGACGCGCGCCGCGCGTTCGCGCACGTATTGCGCGATACGCGAGCGGTCGCCGGCCTGCAGCGGTGTAGCAACTTCCCAGTCGGCGCGCACGACTTGCTGGTTGTGCGCAACGATGCGCGTTTTACGCGTCGTCGGACGATCGCCGACGCTGAAGACGCCGCCGTCGTTGACCTGCTCCTCGCGAAGCAGCCGGCGGACATCGGCCGCAAACGCATCGTCGCCGATGGCGCCGACGAACTCCACATTTGCATCGAGCGCGCGCAGATTGTTCGCCACGTTTCCCGCGCCGCCGAGTGTAAACGAATGATCGGTCACGGCAACGACCGGGACCGGCGCCTCGGGCGAGATGCGCGAGACCGTGCCCCAGATCCATTCGTCGATCATCAAATCGCCGACGACGAGAATCTTGCGGCCGCGCATGCGCTCGAAGAGCGTGCGCGCGTCGGGAACCTGCAGTTGGACGCTCATGCTATCCCGTCTTCGAACATTAGGCGCTGTTCGACGAGATCGCACACAATATGCGCCATTACTTGGTGCACTTCTTGAACGATGGCAGCGTAACCGTCGGGACCGAGCAACACGAGATCGCTATGATCGACGATCGTTCCGCCGCCGTTGCCGGTGAAGGCGATTGTGACCGCCCCCTTCGCGCGCGCCGCTTCCATCGCGAGCACGATGTTTTTCGACGTGCCGCTGGTCGTCATGCCGATCAACACGTCGCCGGGTTGCACGAATGCTTCGACCTGACGGCTGAAGATGTAATCGTAGCCGTAATCGTTGCCGACGCACGTCAACGTCGACGTATTCACGGAAAGGGCTTCGCTGTTCAGACCGCGCCGTTCGCGCAAGTACCGCCCGGAGAGCTCCGCCGCCATGTGTTGCGCCTCGGCAGCACTTCCGCCGTTACCGCACCAATAGATGCGCTTCCCGGCGCGTAACGCCGTAACGACGGCATCGACGATGGCTTCCACTTGTTCGCGGTAGCGCGGAGAGTCGAGCAATCCACGCCGGTCGGCGAGCAGTGCGTTGAAATCACGTTGGGCTTTGTAGTCGGTGGTCACGGTGCGATCCAGAAAAGCTCCTCGCCTTGCGAAACCAGTTCGCCATTCTCGGGGATGATGCGCAAGATCGATCCCGCGTAATCGCTTTGAATTTCGTTGAAGAGCTTCATCGCTTCGAGAATGCATACGACATCGCCGACTTCGACGCGATCGCCTTGGTTCACGAACGCTTCAGCATCGGGCGAAGACGAACGATAGAAAACGCCGGTGAGCGGCGCGGTTATGCGCTTCACGTTCGGCGGCGGCCCGCCCGCCGCCCCGGCAGCGGACGCAGACGAAACTGCGGAGACCGGTGCAGCGGCTGCGGCCGGCGCAATGATTTGCGCGCCCGCTTCGCGACGCACCAGTTCGTACACCGCGTCGCCCACTTTCACTTTAATGCGATCTAGATCGTGTTCGTGCATGATCTCGAGCAGCGATGCGATCGTTTCCGTTTCGTCTTCGTGTGCCATCTGCTTACCTTGCTTCGCCAAGGGCCGCCGCAACGTCTGCCGCGCGGCCAAGCGGCACGCGCCGGTCCTCGCGCGTTTCCAGATCGCGCACGACGATGTGGCCTCCGGCAAGTTCGTCGCTGCCGAGAACGAGCGCGAAGCGCGCGTGGTTGCGATCGGCAATCTTCAAGTGCGCGAGCAATTTTCGATCCTCATAATCCATGAACACCGGCGCATCGAGCAGGCGCCGTAATTCGACGGCAACCGGTACCAGCGCAGCGCGTGCTTGTGAACCGAGCGCAATCGCCTGCACGCCGCTGCGCGGCAACGCGCGTTCGCCGTGCACCGCTTCGATCATCATGAGAAACCGCTCGATTCCTAGCGCGAATCCGACTGCGGGCACGTCGGGACCGCCGAGCGATTTCACCAATCCGTCATATCGTCCGCCGCCGCACACGGTCGACTGCGCGCCGAGCGCGCTCGACGTAATTTCAAAAACCGTCCGCGTGTAATAATCCAGACCGCGAACAATCTGCGGATTGACGACGAACGGGATGTTGCATTCGCCGAGGTAGGCTTTCAACGCGTCGAAGTGTTCGCGGCACGCGTCGCAGAGCACCGATTCGAAACTCGGCGCCGTTTCGATAAACGGCCGGTCGCGCTCGTCTTTGCTGTCGAGCAACCGCAACGGATTGCGATCGAGACGGCGCTGCGAATCGGCCGAGAGTTCGTGCACGTGCGGGCGAAAATGTTCGAGCAGCGCGTCGCGATATTTCGGACGGCAGACGTCGTCGCCGATTGAGTTGATGTTGAGCTCGGCGTCGGTGATACCGTGTGCGCGCACGAGTTCCCATGCGAGCGCTATCACTTCGAGGTCGGCTTCCGGACCGGCAAAACCCGTACACTCGACGCCGAACTGATGCGATTGACGATAGCGGCCCTTTTGCGGGCGCTCGTAGCGGAAGATCGGGCCGACGTAATAGAGGCGTTGCGGGCCGTGCGAAAAGAGATTGTGTTCCAGCGCTGCGCGCATCACGGGGGCCGTCCACTCGGGGCGCAGCGTCATGCTGCGCTCGCCCTTGTCGAGGAACGTGTACATCTCTTTCTCGACGATGTCCGTCGTTTCACCGACGCCGCGAACGAAGAGTTCCGTCGCCTCGAACATCGGCGTACGGATCTCCCCGTAGCCGAAACGCCGCGCAAGATCGTGAATGACCGTCTCGAGCGCAAGCCACGCTCGAGTAACCGGCGGGAAAATGTCCTGGGTACCGCGCGGCGCGGTGATCTTGGACGGCATGGCTTAGGGAGCCCCTGAAGACGTGGCGCGCCGACTGTTTTGGCGCCACAACCCGAGATGCAATGAAGCCGCGCGCGAGCACGGGTTTGCGCGTGCAGCGCAAACCCATCCCCTCTGTGGGATGTGACCGCGCGGCTGAAGCGGCAGGTCGGGTTGTGCCGCCAAAACCCGAAGGGCAAATGTTTTTTGGGGTGATCTCATCGTTGCTGCGTCGGTCACATATCGCACAGGATATGCTCCCTCCTTGCGCCTCAGGGGCTCCCTCGCGGTTCGCAGCGGGTTTCGCTAATCCTAGATAAATGCGCGAAGCGCGGTATGGAGCGGCATGCGCGCTGCGATATACGTCGCTCTGCTCGTCGCTTGCGTTGCCGCGGCACCCGTCTTCACGCGCGCGGCGCTCGCTTCGGCGGCCGCAGTGCTCTTCGAAATGTTGCCGTATGCCGCCGGCGCGGCTTTGCTCGCTCCGGTCCTCGGGCGCTTCGCGCCGGTCGTGGCCGCATATGCGGGCTGCGGTTGTAGCGACGGCCCGGGTGCACGGTCCGTTCCGGCGGCATTTGCATGCGCGGCGCTCTTCGGCCCTCACGTCGCGTTCGCGCGCTGGTTTGCGTCAATCGCGGTCGCGGCGTTTCGTCGCGGCGCCGTTGCGAGGTTCGATCGCGTTGAAGCGCCGTTGCTGCAGGATCTCGCGTCGCTCGCACCCGCCGCGGCACTCGCCGGCATGTTGAATGCGGCTGCACCGATGCTCTCGCTTGCGCACCGCTCGCCGCTGGTACAACTCGGTGCCGGCGCGATTCTCGGGTTTTTCGGCGCGCCGTGCGCGCTCGGCGGTGTTGCCGTTGCATCGTCGCTTCGCGCGCAATCACCGATCGCCGCTGCAACGATACTGTGCGTTGCGGGAATCATCGATCTGCGCGTGTGGGTGCATCGGCACGACGTGCACGCGCAGCGCGACCGGTCAACTTATGCATTGCTTTCGGTCGCATGCGCGATTGTCGCGTACGGTCACGGCGCGAGTTTGGTGCACCCGCGCTTGACGGTGCCGTTGTGGGGCTGCGCCGCTCTTTGCGCGCTGCTCGCGACACGTTCCGGAAATGCCGGAAGCACTTCGCAACGCGTCGTCGGTGCGCTCCTCGCCTTCGTCGCACTCGCCGGTTCGCCGCCGCCCGCGTACGTCGCGACCGAAGGAACGCTCGAGGCGCTCTATCCCGGCGAGCGCATCGATTTCACCGGCGCCTACGTGCCGAACGCGCATCGCCCTCGCGTGATCCGCTACGCGATTACCTGCTGCCGCGCCGACGCGCGTCCCGTTGCGATCGCACTCGAAAATGCTCTTCATATCGCTCCCGGCAATTGGATCACCGTGCACGGCATCGTTCGACGGCGCGGCGAAGACTTGGTCGTCACTCCCGGCAGGATCGTGCGCATCGCACCGCCGGCGGATCCGTTCGTTTATTTGTGAGTGCGAAACGGGAAGAGGACCACATGGCGAAAGTTGGCCGCGTCGAGCTTCGCATCAATCAAATCGAGGGGTTTCTCGTACGCATCAAACACTTGGGCGGCGCCGACGTTCGATCCGATCGAACCGGCCTTCCGACGTGGCCGTACGAACGTGCTGCAAAGGATGCGTGGACGGTCGCAGACTGGAGACGCGAACGGTTTACGCCGACCTATCCCGGTTTCAACGTGGACGTCCTCGATGCGGACGGGAATCCCGTTTCCGGACAGACGCGCCTCGAAAATTTGCGCGATACGTACGCTGAAGACTGATGATCGAAGCGCTCGGGTATCTCGCCGCTGCCGTCGTCGCGACGACGCAGCTTCCGCAACTGATCAAGACGGTGCGCACGCGAGACGTCGAAGGTCTTTCACGGAACACGTACGTGCTGATCGTGCTTGGGTCCGCGCTCTACATTCCGTATGCGCTTGCCATCCACAGCGTTCCCATCCTCATTACGAACGCGTGGATCGCCGCCGTCGCGGCAACAATCCTTATCTACATTGTCCGGTACGGTGATTAGGAGAGACTCTCGCGTTTGCGCCGCTCCAAAACTTCAACGGGAATGCCGTTCGGGTCTTCGATAAAGGCGATCGCGCGCGTGCCGCCCGGCGACTTATACACGTCCTTGACGATTTTCACGCCCTTGCTTTTTAAATCCGCGATGTACGGTTCCAGCTCGCCGTCGGATTCGATCGCCAGATGCTCGTAGCGGTTTCCCAGTTGGTACGGCGGATGTTCTTCCAAATCGTACACGAGTTCGATATACGCATTCCAATCGTGTCCGACGAACGCCATGTCGGCGTTGCCCGGATAGTGGTACGGGCCATCGAGCAGTTTCATCCCGAGTTTCTGCGTGTAGAACTCGATCGATTCATCCATGTCGTTCACGAAGATGGACGTGTGAAGAAATCGCGGCATTCTCTCTTTCCTCCGGCTGCTTCAACCGTGGCAGTTGTTTGAGGGTTGCCCTGGAACGTACCCGCCATGAAGCGCTACGATGCCGCGGTCATCGGCCTCGGCGCCATGGGAAGCGCAGCTGCCGCGCATCTTGCCGCGCGCGGCGCACGCGTGATCGGCCTCGATCGCTTTGCAGTGCTCCACGAGTTCGGCGCGTCGGCGGGTCGCTCGCGCATCATCCGCAAAGCGTATTTCGAAGATCTCGCATACGTGCCGCTCCTCGAGCGGGCGTATGAACTCTGGTATCGCCTCGAAAAGCAAACGGGACGCACGCTGCTCAAGTTGTGCGGCGTGCTCGTCGTGGGAGGCGGCGAAACCGACGCCGCACGCGGCGTGCTGCTCGCATCCGAACGACACGGGATCGACGTGCGCATCATGGATGCGCCCGAACTACGCGCCGCATATCCGCAGATACGCCCACTGGACGATGAGATCGGCATCTTCGAAGCGGAAGCCGGCATCGTCTTTCCCGAGGAAGCGATCGCAGCGCACCTCGATGCAGCTCGCGCAAACGGCGCGACGCTGGAAGGGAACGCGCGCGTAACCGGATGGCAACCGCGCGGCTCGACGTTGGCGATCGACATCGACGGCACGCCTGAATATGAAGTCAATCGCGTCGTCGTTTGCGCCGGTCCTTGGACGCCCGCGGCATTCGCACGTCTAAGGTTACCTATCACCGTCCAACGAAACGTCCAATACTGGTTCACGCCGGAATCGAGTGCCTTCACACCCGATCGTTTTCCGGCGTTTTTCCTCGATCGCCTGGGATTGCCGGCGCCGCTCTACGGGTTTCCCGATTTAGGTGACGGCGTCAAAACGGCGCTGCACGGATACGGCCTCGAGACGATCGCCGACGATCTGAATCGCGACGTCGAGCCGTGGGAAGTCGGACATATGCGCGAGGTGGTCGACGAGTGGATGCCGGCTGCGGCAGGCGAGCTACGGTCCGTCAAAGCGTGCATGTACGCCTTGACGCCGGATCATCACTTT
>Ga0213872_10002728_pt1 | contig 10143 bp, 7 predicted proteins | sample VelepicomBERX_R2_FD_160071 | JGI IMG/M metagenome (GOLD analysis project Ga0213872, IMG submission 160071) | Rhizosphere microbial communities from Vellozia epidendroides in rupestrian grasslands, the National Park of Serra do Cipo, Brazil - RX_R2 | ecosystem: Host-associated > Plants > Roots >... | reverse complement strand
GGCTGGCCTTCATGAATGGCGATCCGGCCGGGGAATATGTGGTCGATTTCCTGCCGGCCAACGAGGCCCACGATTCCTGGCGTGAGGGCTATATGGGCGTGCAGCGACGCGCCTTTCCCGATACCAGCCTGGTCAACAACATCCAGGCCCGCAACCTGACCGTGGCCCAGGTGGCCCTGAGCGAGGTGCTGCAGGGGGCGCAGCGCAATTGTCCGGGACGCTTCACGGCCATGGGCCAGAAGATCAGCATGACCAACAACATGCCCACGGCCGTCAGTGGCGGCTTCTGTGACCGGGTCGGGCCGTCGGCCCCCTATGGCGAGGGCACCGTGCTGGGGGTGTTCCAGGGCAAGCAATACCTGTTCGTGGTGCAGTTCAGCTGGCGGCCCTCGACCGCCAACGAACTCAACCAGTATGCCTATCGCATCACGCCGGCGCGGCTGCAGCAGTTCCTGGACCTGATGAATGCCGCCACCCTGTGCGGTGGCGCCGATGAAGGGAAATGCCCGAACTAGCGCAGGGCAGGCGGCCTGGATTTACCGGGCCGCCGGCCGGATCGCCGACTTGGGGCGGAAGGCCTTGCACACGGCCTCGACGGTCTCGATGTAGGGGCCGCCGATGAGGTCGATGCAATAGGGGATGGCGGCAAAGATGCCCGGCACCTTGACCCGGCCGTCCTCGTCCTTGAGGCCTTCGAGCGTCTCGCGGATGGATTTGGGCTGGCCCGGCAGGTTCAGCACCAGCGCAGCGTGATCAGCGGTTTCGCGGATCACCGCCACCTGGCGCGACAGGATCGCGGTAGGCACGAACTGCAGGCTGATCTGGCGCATCTGTTCGCCAAAGCCCGGCACTTCCTTGGTGCCGATGGCCAGCGTGGCCTCGGGCGTGACATCGCGACGCGAGGGGCCGGTGCCGCCGGTGGTCAGCACCAGGTCGCATCCGGTCACATCGACCAGCTCGATGAGGGTTTGCTCGATCTGGCTGCGTTCGTCGGGGATCAGGCGGGTTTCCACCTGGAAGGGCGTGGCCAGGGCCGCACCCAGCCATTCCTGCAGGGCCGGGATGCCCTGGTCCTGGTAGACCCCGCCAGAGGCGCGGTCCGAGACCGAGACCAGTCCCACCCGCAGATGCTCGCGCTTAGCGCTCATCGTCCTCTTGCTCCTGGCCGTCATCCTCGGTTGCCTCGCCCTTGGCCAGTGCGGCCTGGGTCTGCAGCTGCTTGAGGATCTGGAAGATCTCTCGGTAGGCCTTGGGCGGCTTGTTCTCGGCCTGCTCCTTGCGGGCGTTGCGGATGAGCGTGCGCATGTGCTGCACGTCGACCTCGGGATGGCGATCCAGCAGTTCGGTCAACGCCTGGTCGTTGGCCAGCAGCTTCTCGCGGCGGCGCTCCAGCGCGTGCATGGCGGCGGTTTCGGCCTTGGAGGCACCGTGCCAGCTGTCGATGGTCTTCTGGATGATGGCCAGTTCATCCGGCTCCAGCGTGCGCATCTTCTTGCCCACGTATTGCATCTGCCGGCGCCGGCCTTCGTGATCCTTGATCTGCTGGCATTCGAGGATGGCCTCGCGCACGTCCTCGGGCATGGGGACGCGCTTGACGCGGTCGCGCGGTTCGGCGACCAGCGATTCGCCCAGTTTTTGCAGGGCATCCATCTCGCGCTTGAGTTGGGACTTGGAGGGGCGGTCGTATTCCTGTTCGAATTCGCTGGATTGGAATCCGACAGCGCCGCGGTTGGCATTGGGCATATCGTGAGGTCGAGAAATAAAGCTTAACGACTGCTATGATAACCGTTTTACCCGCATTTCAGAGAAAACAGGCTCATGAGCGATACCCCATTCACGCACAGTCAGGACCAGTTGAAGCAGTTGGCGCAGGATGTCTTGCGTTATGCCAAGGAGAAGGGCGCCTCGGATGCGGCCGTCGATATCAGTGAAGGCAGTGGCCTGTCCGTCGGTGTGAGGCGCGGCCAGATCGAAACCATCGAGCAGAACAAGGACAAGGGCATCGGCGTGACGGTGTTCCTCGGAGAGGGCCGCCAGGTGCGGCGCGGCAATGCCAGTACCTCGGATTTCTCGCAGCAGGCCCTGAAGGAAACGGTGGAGGCGGCCTACAACATCGCCCGCTTCACCGCCATTGATGACTGCGCCGGCCTGCCCGACGCCGACATGCTGGAAATGGCGCCGCGCGACCTGAAACTGTTTTCGCCCTGGAACATTTCCGCCGAGGAAGCTGTGGTACTGGCCCAACGCTGCGAACGTGCCGCGCTGGAGACCGATCCCCGCATCAGTAACAGCGAAGGCGCCGGCGTCTACATACAGCACTCGCATTTCGTCTCGGCCAATTCGCGCGGCTTCATGGGCGGCTACCCGTTCTCGCGCCACACCATCTCGGTGGCGCCCATCGCCGGCAAGGGCGCCGGCATGCAGCGCGACGACTGGTATTCGTCCAAGCGCGACCCCAAGCAACTGGCCAAGCCCGAGGCCATCGGCCGCTATGCCGCCGAGCGCGCCCTGGCGCGCCTGAATGCGCGCAAGCTGACCACCCGCAAATGCCCGGTGCTGTTCGAGGCACCGCTGGCGGCGGGCCTGCTGGGAGCCTTCGTGCAGGCCGTCTCCGGTGGCGCGCTGTATCGCAAGTCGACCTTCCTGCTTGATTCGCTGGGCCAGCCGGTCTTCCCCGACCATATCCAGATCGTGGAAGATCCGCATGTGGTCGGCGGAGTCGGATCGGCCCCCTTCGACGAAGAAGGCGTGCGCACCGTGCAGCGCGAAGTGGTCAGGGATGGCGTGGTGCAGGGTTACTTCCTGTCCACCTATTCGGCGCGCAAGCTGGGCATGCAGACCACCGGCAACTCCGGCGGCTCGCACAACCTGACGCTGAGCTCGAAGCTCACCACCAAGGCCGATACCTTCAAGGGCATGTTGAAGAAGATGGGTACCGGTCTGCTGGTGACCGAGCTGATGGGGCAGGGCGTGAACTACGTCACCGGCGACTATTCGCGCGGTGCCTCGGGTTACTGGGTCGAGAACGGCGTGATCCAGTATCCGGTGGAAGAGATCACCATTGCAGGTAACATGAAGGACATGCTGCGCCAGATCGTCGCCGTGGGCAACGATACCCTGATCCGCGGCACCAAGGAGACCGGCTCCATCCTGCTGGAAAGCATGACCATCGCCGGCGACTGAGCCATGGTCCGGCGCCGGCGGCGAATAGCCGGCGGCGCCGCCTGGCTGTTGCCGTCGAGCTGTTCGGGGGCAAGCCATGGACGACATCCACATCCGGCGCGGCTACCTGCCGGGCGCCATCGGGCGCGTGGCAGAGCTGCACGCGGCCTACTACACCGAGAACTGGAGCTTCGGGGTCTACTTCGAGGCGCGCACCGCCACCGAGCTGGCGGCCTTCATGAGCCGTTACGACGATAGTCGCGATGGCTTCTGGACGGCCACCGTGCACGGTCGCGTCGAAGGTTCCATCACCCTGGATGGCCAGCACGCCCGCGAGCAGGGCGCCGAACTGCGCTGGTTCATTGCCTCCGAGAAACTGCGCGGGCGCGGCGTGGGCGATGCCTTGCTGGGCGAGGCGGTGCGCTTCGCCGTCGAGCAGGATTATCCCTCCGTGTTCCTCTGGAGCTTCGCCGGCCTGCAGGCGGCCAATGCCTTGTGCCAGCGCCACGGCTTCGTGATGACCGAAGAACGGATAGGCTCGCATTGGGGCATCAAGCTCAACGAGCAGCGCTTCGAGTTGCTGCTCTAGCACGATGCAGACTTGTCCGGCAGCAATTGCGCGGCGTTGCTAGAATGGCGCTTTGGCGCTTAGCGCTGCTTATTTATTCGGATACTCGGATCCTCTCCCCGCAACATGGCCCTCCATACCGACGCCGCCCATTCCAGCGGCCAAGTCCTGCCGTTCCGCGAATCCCTGCTGGCCACACTGGGCATCTGCTTCGTCATCATGCTGGTGGCCCTGGACCAGACCATCGTCGGTACCGCCTTGCCCACCATCGTGGCCGAACTCAAGGGCTTCGACCTCTATGCCTGGGTCGCCACGTCCTACCTGCTGACCTCGGTGATCACCGTGCCCATCTTCGGGCGGCTGGGCGACTACTTCGGTCGCAAGCCCTTCGTGATCGCTTCCATCATCGTCTTCGTCGGTGCCTCGGCCTTGTGCGGCGTGGCCAACAGCATGCTGTTCCTGGTGCTGGCGCGTGGCTTGCAGGGCATCGGCGGGGGCATGCTGGTGGGTACCTGTTTTGCCTCCGTGGCGGACCTGTTCCCTGATCCACGCGTGCGCCTGCGCTGGCAGATCATCCTCTCGGCCGCCTTCGGCATCGCCACCGCCGTGGGGCCTTCGCTGGGCGGCTTCCTGACCCAGGGGCTGGGCTGGCGCTGGGTGTTCTTCTGCAACCTGCCCATCGGCGTGATCTCGCTGTTCTTCGTCTGGCGCTTCGTGCCGCATATCCGTCATATCAAGCACGCCGGCAAGATGCGCCTGGACTGGCCCGGCGCGCTGCTGATCTCGCTGGCCCTGGGCAGCCTGCAATTGCTGGTGGAGCTGCTGCCCAAGCGCGGCATCACGACCGGCATGCTGGCCCTGCTGGTGGTGTCGCTGATTGCCTTCTATGCCTTGTGGAAGTGGGAGCAGCGTGCCGCCCAGCCCATCCTGCCCTTCGAGATGATGCGTGACCGTGCGCTGGCCAGCCTGTTCGTGTTGTCGGTGCTGGCCGGCTTTGCGATGTTCTCGGTGCTGATGTATGCGCCGCTGTTGTTCCAGGGTGGCTTCGGCATGAGCCCGCGCGATGCGGGCCTCTTGATCACGCCGCTGGTGGCCTGTATTACCGTGGCCAGCATCGTCAATGGCCGCATCATCACCCGCATCCCCAATCCCAACCTGATGATGGGCGTGGGTTACGCGCTGGTGGCGGCATCCTGCCTGGGCGTGGTGCTGTGCGACCGGGGTACCGGCAACGGCTTCATGCTGGCGGTGATGCTGGCCGGTGGCTTTGGCCTGGGACTGATCCTGCCCAACCTGACGGTGTTTGCGCAGCAAGCCGCCAGCCGCGAGCACCTGGGCATCGCCACGGCGCTGCTGCAATCGCTGCGCATGATCGGCGGCATGCTGGGCACGGCCATTACCGGCACCCTGGTCAGCCAGATGTACGGTGCCGGCGTGCAGAAGGCCCTGGAAAGCGACCACGCCGCCCAGTGGCTCAAGGAATTCAGCGATCCCGAAGTGCTGGTCAACCACGATATCCAGTCGGTGCTGCTGGCCCGCCTGCTGCAGGCCGGCCACGACGGTTCGGCCTTGCTGGATGCGGCCCGCGATGCGCTGGTCGGTGCCATCCACATGGGCATTGCCATTGCCGTGGTGGCCTCTCTGGTGGGCTTGTGGATGGTGCGTCGGGTGCCGCCGATCCGTTTCGACCAGGATGCCAAGGTCGAGCCGGTCATGTCGGAATGACGGATTGACCCGCCTCACATGAAACCGGACTGCGTGCAGTCCGGTTTTTTTTCGTGCGTGGCTGGCTTGTTGCGATGATCTTATTCGGCCTCGCCGGCTTTCTCGATCTTCTTCACCACCGCATAGCGCTCCAGTGTCTGCGCGCGCGCCTGGGCATGGTCGACGATGGGGCGTGGATAGTTCTGGCCCAGCGTCACGCCGGCGCTCAGGCGTTCATCGGGCGTGGCGGTCCAGGGGGCGTGGATGCGCTTGTCGGAAAGCTTGGCCAGTTGCGGCAGGTAGCGGCGGATGAACTTGCCGTCGGGATCGAATTTCTCTGACTGCGTGACCGGGTTGAAGATGCGGAAATAAGGCTGCGCATCGCACCCCGAAGAGGATGCCCATTGCCAGCCGCCGTTGTTGGCCGCCAGGTCGAAGTCGTTCAGGTGCAGCGCGAAATACTTCTCGCCCCAGCGCCAGTCGATGCCCAGGTCCTTGGTGAGGAAGCTGGCCACCACCATGCGCAGGCGGTTGTGCATGTAGCCGCTCTGGTTGATCTGGGCCATGGCCGCATCCACCAGCGGATAGCCGGTACGGCCCTCGCACCAGGCCGCAAAGAGCTCCTCGGCATGCGGGCCTTGTTCCCACCGGATCGCGTCGTACTCCGGCTTGAACGACTGCGTGGTCACGCGCGGATGATGGTGCAGGATCATGAAATAGAAATCGCGCCAGGTCAGTTCCGACAGCCACACCGCTGCCCCCGCCGCCCCCTGGCCGGCATGCATGGCCTGCATCGCCGCGCGCGCCAGCGTGCGGATCGAGAGCGTGCCAAAGCGCAGATGTACCGACAGGTAGGAGGGGCCTTTCACCGCCGGGAAGTCGCGTGCCGTGCCGTAGGCGCCGATACGCCCCAGGAAATCCTCCAGCAGCGCCTGGGCACCGGACATGCCGGTGGGGATCTTCAGCGCCAGCAGATTGCTGGGCGCGAAGCCCAGTTGTGCGTGCGTCGGCAGCGCGTGATGCGCCTTGCCCGGCGGGCTGGCCAGGGCGGCGAAGTACTTCTCGACCGGATAGGGCTTGAGGTAGAAGTCGCCGCCGGGCGCGGCCAGCTTGGCCATCCAGGCATTCTTGTAGGGCGTGAAGACCGAGAAGGGCTTGGCCGACTGCGTCAGTACCTCGTCCTTTTCGAAGATCACCTGGTCCTTGTAGGACAGCAGTTGCACGTCTTGCTGGCGCAGGCGGGCGGCGACGGCCTGGTCGCGCGCGATGGCCGATGGCTCGTAGTCGGCGTTGGTGAAGACGGCTTGCACGCCCAGTTCCGCAGCCAGTTCCGGCACCTGTTGCGCGGCTGCGCCATGCAGCACGATCAGGCCGCCGCCGGCCTTGCGCAAGGCGGCATCGAGTTCGGCCACGCTGGCCAGCAGGAAGTCGATGCGGCGGTCCTGCTGCACGCCATCGTGCTTGAGCGCATCGAGGATGTCGGTATCGAAGACAAACACGCACCAGACCTGGCGGCTTTGCGAGAGCGCGTAATAGAGGGCGGCATGATCGGTGTGGCGCAGGTCGCGGCGGAACCAGACCAGGGATTTGTCGAATTGGGGCATGCGATCGTGTTGAAGGGTTTGCAATTGTCATATGGGTGACATTCCTGTCACCACTGTTGGCTACTGATTGGTAGCAAACGGGAAGATGATAAAAGATTTCCGCCTGTTTGACCGCTCTCATCTCAAGTGGTGACGGTCCTGACCGATAATGACGCATCCATACAGGGATGCTGCATCAAGGGACGGCCGCACCTTATCCGGTGCGGCTGCATATAACGAGGGATGGGACGGACATGAAGAACATGAAGATAGGCACCCGGCTGGGGCTGGGTTTTGCGGCGATCCTGGTACTCATGGCGCTGACCACCGGCATTGGCGTGTGGCGCCTGCAGGCGGTCGGCAAGCTCAATGACGCCATGGTCAACGATGCGCTGGTCAAGGAGCGGTTGGTCAATACCTTCTACAAGTCCATCGAGTTGAACGTTGGCCGTATCGTGGCGGCGGCCAAGAATGCCGACCCGGTGCAGCAGAAGTATTACAAGGACCTGGTGGTGTCGACCATCAGCAAGAACAACGAGTACGTCAAGCGCATGGACGAGCTGATCACCGACGAGGCTGGCCGTGCCCTGCTCAACGAGATCAATGAGCGGCGCAAGGTGGTCATTGCCGCCAACAACCAGGTCTTCAAGGAAAAGGATGCCGGCAACGAGGAAGCCGCCCGCAAGATCGTCGAGGAGCAGTTGCTGCCCTCCAGCCAGCTCTACCTGGCTGCCATCGAGAAGCTGGCGGCGATGCAGAGCGATCGCATCCAGTCCCTGACTGCGGAGATCGATGGCCTGTTCCGGGCGGCACGCATCATGATGATTGCCCTGGGCAGCATTGCCATCCTGGTCGGCGTGGTGCTGGCGGTGGGGATCACGCGCTCCATCATCGCGCCGCTGCACAAGGCGGTGGAGGTGGCCAGCCGGGTAGCCAAGGGGCAGCTGGATAGCCAGATCGACGTGGGCAGCGGCGACGAGACCGGGCAGCTCATGCTTGCGCTCAAGGAGATGAATGACAACCTGGTGGGCATCGTCAGCCGCGTGCGGATGGGCACCGACACCATCGCCACGGCCTCCAGCGAGATCGCCCAGGGCAACCTGGACTTGTCCAACCGCACCGAGCAGCAGGCGAGCTCCCTGGAGGAGACCGCCTCCGCCATGGAGGAACTGACCTCGACCGTCAAGCAGAATGCCGACAACGCCCGCCAGGCCAACCAGCTGGCAGTGTCCGCTTCCGAGGTGGCGGTGCAGGGTGGTGCGGTGGTCTCGCAGGTGGTCTCGACGATGGGTTCCATCAATGATTCCTCGCGCAAGATCGTGGACATCATCGCCGTCATCGACAGCATCGCCTTCCAGACCAATATCCTGGCCCTGAACGCCGCCGTGGAGGCGGCCCGCGCCGGCGAGCAGGGGCGCGGCTTTGCGGTGGTGGCCTCGGAAGTGCGTTCCCTGGCCCAGCGTTCGGCCGGTGCCGCCAAGGAAATCAAGGAGTTGATCGGCAACTCGGTGGACAAGGTCGATGCCGGCAGCAAGCTGGTGGAGCAGGCTGGTGCCACGATGGAAGAAGTGGTGGCCAGCGTGCGCAGGGTGACCGACATCGTGGCCGAGATCAGTTCGGCCAGCCAGGAGCAGAGTGATGGCATCGAGCAGGTCAACCAGGCCATCAGCCTGATGGATGAGGCGACCCAGCAGAATGCGGCGCTGGTGGAGCAGGCCGCCGCAGCGGCGCGGCAGATGCAGGAGCAGGCCGTCACCCTGAGCGAGACCGTGAGCGTGTTCCGCTTGCGCGGCTGAGGGAGGTGGGCGAGGGCGCTCCGGTCGGGGCGCCTTCGATACGCTGCGCTGTGCGTAGCTACTCAGTAGGGACCAATTCGAACGGGGGATATGGGTTATATGTTTTCCGCAGATGCGCCCCAAAACACAAAAGGCCGACTGACTTTCGTCAATCGACCTTTTTTGTTTTGGTGCCCACGGAGGGACTCGAACCCCCACACCTCGCGGCACATGGACCTGAACCATGCGCGTCTACCAATTCCGCCACGTGGGCTGCGCTGTAAAGCGAAGAACATAATTATATATCGTAGATCGGAACTGTCAACACTTTTTTTGCTTTGCATACACATTTTTCGTTGTGATTCGATATCTTCTCCGTCTCCAGGGTCTGTATTGCGGTTAGGTAAATGGCCGCAACTCCGTTACACTAGGCAGATCCATCAACTTGGGCGAACTTCGCCCGGGTTTTCCCAACAATTGCGCAAACGAAACTTTTGAGCCAATTTCCCTATTCCATTCCCAGTCGGGAAGAGATTCTCGGCATCCTGCGCACATCCTCCGGTGCGCAAAACGCTGCCGCCCTGGCAGTCGCGCTGGGCGTCAAGCCTGAAGAAATGGATGGCCTGACGCGCCGCCTCAATGCCATGGAACGCGACGGCCAGATCAAGCCCGATCGCGCCGGCAACTACAAGCTGACCCACTCGCCCGATTTCATCGAGGGCCGGGTGTCCAGCCATCGCGATGGCTTTGGTTTCCTGCTGCCCGATGATGGCAGCGCTGACCTGTTCCTGCCCGAAAAGGAAATGCAGAAGGTCATGCACGGCGACCGCGTCCAGGCGCGCATCGTCGGCACCGACCGTCGCGGCCGTCCGGAAGGCACCATCGTCGAAGTGGTGGAGCGCGCCAACTCCCATGTGATCGGCCGTCTCCTCAATGAGAACGGCGTCTGGGTGGTCGCCCCCGAAGACAAGCGCATCGGCCACGACGTGCTGCTGGCCGGCCCCCCGGGCAAGGCCAAGGCGGGGCAGGTGGTCAGCGTGGAGCTGACCGAGCATCCCTCGCGCTACACCCAGCCGGTGGGCAAGATCGTCGAGATCCTGGGCGACATCGACGACCCCGGCATGGAAATCGAGATCGCCGTGCGCAAGTACGGCGTACCGCATGAATTCTCGGAGGCGGCCAAGAAGCTCTCGGCCAAGCTGCCCAGCGAAGTCAAGGCGGCCGACCTCAAGGACCGCGTCGACCTGCGTGACGTACCCATGGTCACCATCGACGGCGAAGACGCGCGCGACTTCGATGATGCGGTCTACTGCGAACCGGTCAAGATCGGCCGTACCAAGGGTTATCGCCA
>Ga0213872_10002727_pt1 | contig 10149 bp, 8 predicted proteins | sample VelepicomBERX_R2_FD_160071 | JGI IMG/M metagenome (GOLD analysis project Ga0213872, IMG submission 160071) | Rhizosphere microbial communities from Vellozia epidendroides in rupestrian grasslands, the National Park of Serra do Cipo, Brazil - RX_R2 | ecosystem: Host-associated > Plants > Roots >... | reverse complement strand
GCTGTCTAGTAATTGTGATCTGCGAAAGACCGCTTCACCGGGCTTTTCGGCAGGATATAACTCTGCGTCTTGGCAGATTCCCGATATCTGCAACAATTCAGATTGTGTGCTCTCGAATACAAGCTTTTGATCTGCCATGTCCCCAACGGCGACGATTTGTTGGCTGGGCTTCCCTGAGCTTGATGATTTCTCTATAAGGTTGAAACATCGTTTGATGAGTCTAAACGTCGCGATCACATCGTGGCCAAGCTCGTCGGTCTTCGTGATTTCCGATTCCCAATGCCGCTTGTACGCGAGTGAACTCGCGGACAAGATTCCGAGCGTACTCGAGGTGTTTGCGTTTGCAATCGTCGAAGTAGGCGATGAGTTTTATCGGGAATTGAAACAAACCAATTACAAAGATATCTTCTCGCTCAAAGAGCGAGTCGTCTATCAAGACTTTAAGATTGGCAGCAAAGATTCGATACCTTTGCACTTGTATGTGATGCCAGTAGAAGCGCTCATCAAAGACGCCAAGGCGAGAAATAGGGTATTCGAGGAAGTGTTGCGATTCAACATTGAGAAGAGCTAGCTGACTCGGTAACTGCCGGAGCAGTTGTGCGAGCTGAAAAGAAAATAGCCCTGTTAAGCTGACTGTTTTCGAATACGAAGGCCGCCGGATTTGACCGAAGATGACTCGGTCACCTACAGGCGGACGCATGGACGAGCCAATCTACTTAATTGAAGGCAGCCGAATTCCGGCTGGCTCAAGCGCATTACAAAGTGCGCTTGGGAGTGCCTATGGGGGGCAGAGCCGGCCGCTGTGCATGTGTGTGTCCGGCGGCGTAGTGATGTACATCGCCAAGCACCGGAGCTTTGTCGTCAAACGCATGCCCGGCACCGGGCCGCGGCATCATCCTTCGTGCGAATCGTTCGAGCCAGATGCGGCAAGCTCCGGGCTCGGCGCTTTGATTGGCAGCGCGATCGTGTCTTGCGCCGACCACATCTTGGATGTGAAGGTCAGTTTCCCGTTGGCGCGCGCCGGTGGCCGAGTGGCGCCGGCAAAGTCTGGCCTGGAGAAGCTGGAGGTGGACAGGTCGGCCTCGAGAGTTTCCTTGCACGGGCTGCTGCAGTTCCTATTCGAGCAGGCCGGCTTCAATCGCTGGTCGCCAGCCATGACCGGCCGACGCCACCAAGCCGTGATCCAAAAGTACTTGAGTGAAGCTGCCTCCGAGATTCGGGTGAAGGGCACGGTGTTGTGCGAGCGCCTGTACGTTCCGGAAGCATTTGACGAAGCCGCGAAACTTGACATCATCGCCCGTCGGAGGGAGCGCTTGTCTATCCTTCTGGCCGCGAGCAACGGCGCGTACGAGATGGCGCTGGTCATTGGCGAGTACAAGGATGCTGCCGTAAGTTCTTGTGGCGCCAGTATCCGGATCCGCCATATGGTCGACGCCCCGTTGATCATGGAAGCCAAGGTATGGGAGCGGCTTCAGAGGAAGTTCAGCTGGATGTTCGAGTTGAGCGCTTCCGAAGTCGGTAACCAAATGCGGATCATCCTATGCATGCTGGTCTATGCAAACCAAGAACACGTGCTCAAAGTTGACACCGCAACCTGCATGCTGACGACCAGGAACTGGATTCCGATCGATGCCTCGTTCGAGCTTGACCTGGCCGCCCAGCTCACTGACGAGGGGCGACGCTTCCTCAAGCCGCTGCGTTACGATGCGGCGCCGAGCGAGGCATTTCCAAATTTCCTGTTGCTCGATACGGGTGCCACGCCGACCCCGCTTCATATTCTTTCCGGCTTCATGTCGAAGGAAGCCCGCAAAGCGAAGGAGCGTGTGATCGCCGAGGCTGGCAGTTCAGCATGGGTCTGGCACACGAACGAGCCGATACCGGCGTTGCCTCTCCGAGTTGCTCGGGAGGCTGCAAGTTCAATAGGAAAGTGACGATTAATTGCGTAGCGACGCTGCGGCGCGCCTGGCTTCCCGGCTGTTCTTTTCCGCATCTTCCGCTGGGGGCAAACCTTCCTCGACGAAACATAACCAGGACTGGGCACATTGGAGCGTTTGTCCGTCGCGTTCGATCTGCTCGAAGCCCGCCAACACAAAGCGCGGACCGGACCACCAAAGAAGATGCGGGTCGAAAAGGCTGTGCGTCGAGGAATAACCCCCCACCAAGGTGAAAGCGGGCCACGCGCAACATTCTGTGGCGCCCTTGGTCCGTGGTTTCCACCACTTCTAACTGACCGACTGAAGCGGTCCGCATCCGCTCGGAAATAGCTCTACTGGGTAATTCGACACCGGCGTTGAGGAGTTTGACCATTTTCATATCGGGGCTTTGCGATACTGGACATATATACAGTATAATTGCCGAGGCGTCACAGGTCAAAATCACAGCGACTTGGCGATCGCAGTCTTGTTCTTCCGGGTTGCAAAGACAATAAACTAATGATGAGGAAAAGGTATGAACCAGGACATCGAATTGATCTTGAGGCTTGCTCCAATTCTGGTCGCGGTCATTGGTGTGCCGCCGTTGTTATACAACTGGATCATGGCCCGCAAAGGCCATTTGCGGGACGAGTTTAAACATGCCCAGCAGTTTCTGGAGGATTTGCACAGCAAACCTGACATGCCCCAGTTCGCGAAGGAGAAAGGCCTGTTGGCGCTCGCCGGTAATCGACATGTTGATCCGAAACTTATCCTGCATGTGCTGGATTTTCCTTCGCCCGTGCGCGCCTTGAATGATCTGGTCCGTGGTTGGCGATATCTTGAATTGGTCGAATCGTCGGCAGGCAATCGCATTGATTTCCGGCCTAAGTATCGTGCGCGCTGGCGTAGGACGTGGCGCAAGGTCTTCTATTCCATCGCCTATTTTTCGCTGGCGTTCATGGTATTTTCTCCCTTGCTGCTGGCGGCGTACCTGAACATGACGACGCCGCAATTGATCGAGTCCATGTTGTTTTCCGTTGGTTGCGGTGCACCCTACGCCTATCTCTGCATGGACACGGTCGGCGAGTTGTATCGGGCCGAAGCGCTGGTGACGACGCAACATGAGATGGGACCGGATGATCATGGTGGCGGTTTGCCAGAACTGAGCCTGGCAATCGCATAGGTTTCCTGGTATGACAGGAATGCCCAAGCGTTAGCGATTAGTGTGGAGAATGTTATGACGCCACGACTTGAAGTCCAACCCACCTTGACGCCCGAGGAGTATGAACTGACGGTCCAGGAGATCCTGGACGGTGCCGGTGTTGATTTGGCCGACTTCAGGTCTGCACACCTGGAAAAAGTAGCCGGAGTCGATGGCGATTATATTTTCGACATCACGGTTCGGTTCCGTGCACTCGGTGCCGATTTCCTGGTTATCGTGGAGTGCAAACACGAACGCCGCAAGGTGGAACGGCAGGACGTGCAGATATTGCATGACAAAATCCGCTCCACCGGTGCGCACAAGGGCATACTGTGCTCCATCGCGGGCTTTCAGTCAGGCACGATCGAATACGCGGCGGTGCATGGGATCGCGCTGGTGCAAATGGTGGACGGCGCCAGCACCTGGTTCACCAAGAGCATTCACTCCGCCTCATCCCCGCCGCCTTGGGCAAACAGTCCGAAATACGTGGGTTGGTGGTGCCGTGGGAACAGCATGAGCCTGATGTCTGCGGATGTTGGCGAATACACGCGCCAGGCGCTTGGCATCGATCAGGTGTAGCCGGTTGCGGGTGGTAGTCGCCGGTCGGGCCAGCAGCTTCCCCGGAAATGGCCATGGTCACGCGCCAGCACGCGGTGCGCGACTTCGTGCGCTACTCCGGCCTTTGCCATGTAGCGCAAAGCAGCATCCTGGCCGAAAGCATGGCACAGGCTCAAGGCAAATTCGACGCCTTCCATGGTACCAAGGTCGCTACGGCGATTCTGTTGATTCCTTGTTTTCATGATGTGTGATGGTCGCTGGTCCGGCGGCACGCCGCGTTGATCTGGCGCAGAAGCCAGTGTGATCCCAGGGGCGAATCGATCAGGCGGAATTGCGCGGCAAGCCGGGGTTGACGGGGAACGAAGTCGCGGGATCCTGATGGTGCGATCAACACATCACAGGAGGACACCATGAAAAGCGATATCGCAGTATTGAAGGACACGCGCGGCGCGATGCCGACTGTTCTGGGCCAGCGCAACGTGCGCATTCCCACCGCCGGTAAAATCCGGGCGGGCATCAAGGTCCTGACCCGCAAGGCCAACGAAAACGCCGAGGCGCGCGCCATCTATGACGAAGGACTCGAAATCGGCCGCAGCTTCGACGACATCGAGCGCGCCATTCTTGGAAAAATTCCTGACCTGCAGCATCCGCTGGTGCCCAAGAACGTCCCATACTTTACTGTGCGGCCGTCGGACTTTCCCAATCCTGAGACGGCGCGCCAGATCATGGAGCTATATGGCCAGGATCGAGGCGACGGCGTGCGCCGGCTATACCGCTTCCCCGTTGTCTTCCCGGCCGACGTCTGGCAGGCGGTCATGCCGCACGACCTGGTGGCATGGGGCGCCGGCGAGAAGAAATACTGGAGTGAGTACGCGCCGGACGGTCGCACGCGGGTCTGCAAGTGTTATGCGCCGGTAGTGGTTGACCGCAATGTGCGCAAACCCGTGCGGGTGTTCGGCGGCCGCAAGACGCAGCTGCGTGCGGAAAATGCCGGCATGTGCGACCCGGAGAACTGCCGCGAATACCAGGAGAGGAAGTGCAACCTGTCGGGGCGCTTCATTTTCTACATCCCGGGCATCCGCTCCTGCGATGCGTTCGAGCTACCCACCAACAGCCTGTATTCCATGATGCGCGCCATTGAAAAGTTCGAGGCCCTGGCCTTCCTCAGAGGCGGGCGCATCTCGGGCTTCCTGGACGCCAAACGTACGCCGTTCTTCATTTCGAAGGTCGAGCGCGAAGTACCGCATCTGGACGAACAGGGCAGGGCGGTGCGCACCAAGGTGTGGCTGATCGAGCTGGAGGCGCCGATCGATGTCACGGCCTTGCTCAACGTGGGCGACGCCGAGATTGTGCAGGAGGCTGAATTCGCCGCCATGACGCTGGAGGCGCCGCCAATGGACCGGCCCTCAGCGTATGAGGCCGGCCAGACCGACCGGCACGAAGCGGCTCAGGACACCTGCCCCCAGCGCCCGGCGCCATCAGGGGGCGCCGCAAGTGCCACGGACGACGGCAGTGCGCAGGCGGTGGAACCCATCCTGGCCGTGGTGGACGCGTTCAGCATGCCTCGGGATCGCTTCGAAGCCTATGCCTTGAAGAAGTGGGGCGCCGGCTGGAAGCGCAATGTCGGAGGGCGTCAGCGCGTGCTGGCCAGCCTCGAAGGGTTCGGGGACGCCGAGGCCTTGGCGGCGGAAGTCGAAGCGGTGCTCGGTGCCGCCGGTCAGGCGTGAGGTCGCCATGGACATCCGGATTGCCCATTTCTCCGATCTGCACTATGCGCCGGAGACCTTGTATGAAGTCGACCGGTGCTTTTCCCACGCGGTCGATGCCGCGATCGAACAGGGCGTGGATGCCGCCGTCATCTCCGGCGACGCGCTTGACCATGCGCAGAGCGTCCACTCTCCGGCCATCGATGCGCTCGCGCGCAACGTGCGGCGGCTCGCGGACCATTGCCCTGTCCTGATTCTGCAGGGGACTTTCTCACACGAGCCTCCCGGCACGCTGAACATCTTCCGGCATTTCGGCGGCCGCTACCCGATTCACGTCGCCGATCGCCTGCAGCAGGTCATTCTCCGGGAGGACCTGCTCTGGCATGCCTCGGACGACTGGCGTTTCGAGACGGTTCCCGTTGGCGCCCGCGTCCTTTTCTCGACGCTTCCGACGGTGAACAAGGCGGCGGTCGCCGCCAGTGTCGGCGCCTGCGTTGCGGGGGAGGAGGTTGGTGTGCAACTGTCTGCTCTCTTGCACGGATACGGAAGCATCAACCACCTCGCGCGGCAGACGGGCGTTCCGACGGTGGGCGTCGCGCACGGGACGGTCATCGGCAGTACGAACGAGCATGGGGTGCCGATGGCGGGCAACGACCACGAGTTCACGACCGGGGCGCTGTTCATGGCTCAGGCCAGCGCCTTTATGCTGGGGCACATTCACCTGCACCAGGCATGGGACGCGGACGGCCGGTGGATCGCGTATGCCGGTTCGCCCGGACGCCTGCATTACGGCGAAGAAGGGGAGAAGGGATTTCTGATCTGGACCGTCGGGGCCGAGGGAAGCCGGTTCGAACGGATTTCGACGCCGGCCAGGCGCACCGTCGACCTATGCTTCGACGGGCCGCCCGACCCGGCCCGCATTCGGGACCGGGTTGATGCGTTGGCATTGGCCGGCGCTTATGTGCGCGTGCGCTGGGCGGTAAACGAAGCTGAGCGCGACCAGGTTGATCGCGGAGCGTTGCTGGCGGCTCTGGGCGACGCCGCCCAGGTCAAATTGGAGGGGCGCGTGCTGCCGGTACAGGTCTCGCGCGCCGCCGGCATCTCGCGGGCCGGTCTGCGCGAGCGCATCGCCATCTGGGCGTCCGCCGCAGGTGAACAGGCGTCGCCGCTGCTAGCGTGCCTGGATCGCCTGGGCGTGGTTGATCCCGAGGCCATCGCGCATACGATCATCGCTGGCACTTCAATTCCAACCAAGCCGCTCGGCGCGCAAAGGGCGTCCGAGACTTTCGAAATGGAGGCATCATGAAACCGATCACTTTGTTCCTGCGTGGCTTTCGCGGTATCCGTGATGGACTGGGGCGTGAGGAGATATCTCTGGACCTGGACGCCATGGCCGGCGGCGCCCAACTGATCGCGATCCGCGGCGCGAACGGGCGCGGCAAGACCACCGTGCTCGACAACATGACGCCGTTTCCGACCATGCCGTCGCGCGCCGGAGGCGACGGAAGCGGTGCGTTTTCCTACTACGAACAGGTCTACCTGCCGGAAAACGTCAAGGATCTCGTTTGGGAACATGAAGGACGGCGTTATCGCTCGCAGATCGTCATCCGAACCGGCGGACGGCGCCGCACTGAAGCATACCTGCATGTGCTGGATCAGGAACGCTGGGCGCCGGTTCGCACCAGCGACGGCACGCTGTCCGACGGGAAGATGGAGACCTACGAGGCGTGTCTGTGTGCTGTACTGGGGCCCGATCGCACCTTTTTCGTCTCGGCGTTCGCGCCGCAGGGACGGCGCCAGCTTTGTTCCTATCGTACCGGCGAGGTCAAGGCGCTGCTGGCGGACTTGCTCGGCCTGGACGAGATCCGCCTGAAAGGCCAACAGGCAGGCGAGGTGGCGAAGCTATTGCGGGTGGGCCTATCGGCCGCGCGCGAGGAACTGGCGGCGCTGATGCGGGAACTGGAAAAGGCCGCCGCAGCTGGCGCGCGCCTGCCGGGCATCGACCGCGACATGTTTGCGCTGCGCGGCAGCCGTGTGGAGCTGCAGGGCCGGGTCGATCGCGCGCACGCGGCTATGACAGGCTTGGAGGCCGAGCGTGCCCGAGGCGAGCGGGACGCGGCCGAACGCAGTGCGCTGCAGAGCGAGCAGTCGCGGATCGAAGCCGCGTTCGCCCGCCAGCGTGGCGAGCTGTATGCAGACCTGCAGCGCGAACAGCGCCGCAAGGAGGGGCTGGAAGCAGAGATGTCAGCCCGGCTTGCGGAGCGCACTCACTCCCTAGCAGGCATCGGTGCCCGGCGGGCCCAGGCGGAAGAAGTGATCGCCGATGCCTGGCGTATCAAGTGTGCGGCAAACTGGCTTGCGCTCGCGCAGGTGGTTGTCGCGAGGCGCGAGGAGCGTGTTGCGCACTATCTGGAAAAGGTGGCCGAATTGCGCGAGTTTCAGGGCCGGGAGCACGGTCTTGAAAAGGAAATCGAGTCCATCGAGCGGGCGGCCGGCAAGGCGGCGCTGCGCGTCGAGGATCTGCGCCGCCGGTCCGGACTGACGCAGACCGTCCCATGCAAGGGCCTGCCGATGCAGGCGGATTGCCGCCTGTTGGCCGACGCGAACGGAGCGCGGCCGATGCTTCCTTCGGCGGCCGCCGAACTCGGCCAACTGAACGAGACCCGCGCATCGCTTTGCGAGCAGTTGTCGCAGACGCGCGCGCGGTCAGCGCGCCTACTGTGCGCCCCCGCTCGGCTGTCCCGCGCGGAAGCGAGCCTGGCCCGATCACGGCATCGCGCCACCTCCGTCACGGAGCTGGCGGCCCGTCGTGGCGCGCTCGCTCAGGCCGATGCGATCGTGCGCGAATGCGATGAAAGCCTGTCGCAGCTTGAACGCAGCGCGCTGGCGACGCAGGAGCGTGAACGCGCAGACCGGCGTGCCATCGATGCGGCGGCGGTGGAACTTCACATCCGTCTGGAACGCCTGGGGGCGGAGCACCGGGAGGCCGCCTGCGCCCTGTCGCGGCGCATTGCGCAGTTGCCGCCGGCGTTCGACTGCGGTCGGGTAGCGGCGGCGAAGGAGGCACTCGCGCAGGCCCAGGCCGCGCTGCGCGGCAACGACGAAGCACTGCATGAGCTTGTGCGTCAACATGCGGTCGCGACACAGGCCGCGTTGGCCGCGGGCCAGTTGCTGGAGCGCCGCTGTTGCCTGGAATCGAAGTGCGGCGTCATCGAGGCAGAACTTGCTACCTGGACCGTGTTCGCCAAGTGCATGGGTAGCGACGGCCTGATCGCGTTGATGATCGATGACGCCGGCCCTGAACTGGCGCGCGTGGCGAACGACCTGCTCGTGGCTTGTTACGGGCCGCGCTTCACGTTGTCCATCCGCACGCAGGTCGAAACGGTCAAAGGCGAGGCGCGCGAAGGCTTTGAGATTGTCGTGCACGACGCCGATAACGGACATTCGAAGCCGGTGACGCAAATGAGCGGGGGCGAGCGCGTCTGGATCAATGATTGCCTGACGCGGGCGGTCGCGCTTTACGTCGCGCAGAGTTCCGGGCGCAAGTACGAGACGCTCTTTTCGGACGAGTCCGACGGCCCACTCGATCCGGACCGGAAGCGCATGTTCATGCGCATGAAGCGGGAAGTGTTGCGCCTGGGCGGCTATGAACGCGAGTACTTCATCTCACAAACGCCGGAAATGGCCAGCGCAGCGGACGCGGTCATTGACCTGGATTACCTGGCGGCGGACAGTGTGCGGCGCTGATGTGGCGAAAAATCTTGTGATGTAGATTTCGACTTGGCGGGGGGTGTCCCTATGTTGTTAGTCAAGGGGTTGTGATCGCTGTCGCTTGGTAGAGGGTGCCGTCACGCATCATGGCGTAGAGCACATTGCAGCGTCGCCGGGCGAGCGCGATCAAGGCTTGATTGTGCCGTTTGCCTTGGCTGATCTTGCGAGTGTAATAAGCGCGTGAAACTGGGTCCCGAAGCGCGGCAAAGGCAGAGAGAAAAAGCGCACGCTTGAGGACTTTGTTCCCGCGTCTAGATGGATGTTCGCCGCGAATCGACGACCCAGAGACCAAGTCTTCAACCTCTAGCGCGACTTCTTCGCGTTGTCGACGTAGCTCGGCCAGTTGATGCGACAAGCGCGGCAGGACGACGGCCGAAGCGTTGGTCCCGGGCACAACAACAGTTTGCTCGGAAAGTGCCTGGACTATTTCATGGGCTAGTTTTTCCCCCAGGCGTGGTGCAAGCTTGCTAAGTCGGTTTGCCAGGTTGACCTCGCTAAGCGAGGCCAGCCTGGTTGGTGAAGGATATCGCTGCAGTAGATCGAGCACAGCTGGGTGATCCAAGCGAGGGCCTAGAACCCGTTCCAGTGCAGGATGAATTTGCGTTAGAAGCCCACGAATGCGATTACTGGCTTGGGTGATTTGATCTGCCAGGTCATCATCAAACCCGCACAGCATAGTCAGTTCAGCCAATTGTTCGTCGTCCAGTCGAAGCGAGCGCAGTGCATGCGGCATGGAACGGGCGGCTTCGGCAATAATCGCGGCGTCCCGTGCGTCCGTCTTGGCTTCGCTGGCGTGCAAGTCCGCAATCCGGCGCATAGCCAGGCCGGGGAGATAGGCAACCAGAATGCCCTCAGCTCGGGCGACCGTGATCGGCAGTGCGCCAATCGTCGCTGGCTGGTCAACGACCAGCAGCAGCTGTCCGTGCACCTTTAGTCCGGAAATGAGCGCGCGAAGCCGGCCTTCATCATTGGGCAACGCCTTGTCGAATAACCGCTTTCC
>Ga0213872_10002726_pt1 | contig 10150 bp, 7 predicted proteins | sample VelepicomBERX_R2_FD_160071 | JGI IMG/M metagenome (GOLD analysis project Ga0213872, IMG submission 160071) | Rhizosphere microbial communities from Vellozia epidendroides in rupestrian grasslands, the National Park of Serra do Cipo, Brazil - RX_R2 | ecosystem: Host-associated > Plants > Roots >... | reverse complement strand
TGACGCCGAGATGATGCTCGATGATCGAGGTGTCCCACACCCAATGCAGGCTGAGCGGATATTGCTCGGTGCCGTTGTCGCCGAAATAGGTGACCCGCACCTTGTTGCCGCCATGGTCGCCGTTATTCTCGGTGCCGTGCAGCGGCTGCTGCAGGTCGCCGACGAAATGGACCAGGAATTTCAGCGCTTCTTCGCGCTTGGCGGCCGGTTGAGCGCGGTCGGCCAGCACGGCGGTGAAGCGCTTGATCGCTTCGATGGCGCAATCGCCATTCTTGCAATCGCGCTCGGGCACGTAGGAATTTTCGGTCAGCGGGATGTCGGTGTAGTGCCAGGGGCTGGCTTCCGGGCGCTCCTTGCGGATGGTGTCGGGCCAGCTGCCGACCTGGTCGAGATGCTCGAAGCCTTCTTCGCGCAGCAGCGCATGCACCTGGTCCAGCGCCGCCGGAGTCAAATGATGCTCGGCGATGTCGGCGACGATGGCGTGTCCGGTCACGCCCCAGGCCTGGCCGCGGCCGGGCAGCATCGCGAGGACGGCAAGGGCGGCGGACAAGGCGAGGGCGCGGCGCGACATCATTGTTAAGGCCTTATGACAGTTGCGAAATCTTCGCTCAGGGTGGCGCTGTGCTATGATCGCGTCAACGAGTACGCGATGAAGATTTGGCGACAGAGGGGGAAGGCGCTGCCATGAAGGACATTCTGGTGCAACTCGATGGCGGCGAGGCCGGCCCGCGCCGGCTCGAGGCGGCGATCTTCCTGGCGCAGCGTTTCGGCGCCCGGCTGACGGGCATGTTCGCCCAGAAGGAGACCGACGCCGCGGCCCTGGTCGCGCGCCGTCCCGGCACCCGCCTGGCCGAAGCCGCAGCGGCGAGCAAGGAGGTTTTCACCGCCGCCGTCTCGGCTGCCGGAGTGACCGGGCGCTGGCTGGCGCTGGCCCATGGCGATCCGGGCTTCATCGTTGCCGAACTGGCTTTCTGCGCCCGCTATTTCGACCTGGTCGTGGTCGGCCAGGGCGGCAGCGGCGATTATCCGCAACTGCCCGACGACGCGGTCGAGCGGGTGATCCTCGATAGCGGCCGTCCGGTGCTGGTGATCCCGCGCAGCGGCCCGGCCGGCCCGCTGGCGACGCGCATCGCGGTCGCCTGGAACGCCAGCCGCGAGGCCAGCCGCGCCTTGCACGACAGCCTGCCGATGATGGCCCGCGCTGAGGCCGTGACCCTGCTCAGCGTGCCGCGCGACACCAGCCCGATGCCGGGCGAACTGCCCGAAATGGACGTGATCGGCCACCTCGCCGGCCACGGCGTGCTGGCCCGCTTCGAGCGCATCCGCGCCGAGGATATCGGGGTGATGGATCTTCTGTTGTCCCGCGCCTACGACCTCGGCGCCGATTTGCTGGTGATGGGCGCGCCGGCGGGGTCATCCTTCGGCAAGAGCAGCGGGGTTCGCTTCCTGCTGCGGCATCTGACTCTGCCGGTGGTGATCTCGGGCTAATCGTCATCCCCGTCCGCATGCTTGGCATGCGAATCCTTTTAATTGTCGGCAAAGCCGACGGGGCGGGGATCCAGGACCAACGGTTGTCTGGACTCCCGCCTGCGCGGGAGTGACGATTTAGGGCTTCGGAGCCAGGATCGCATCCAGCGACGGTGTTTCGGCTTCCTTGATCAGGTGCGGATAGCGCGGCCCGTCGTGGTAGTCGATCTTCACGATGCGGAAATGGTCGCCATTCTGCACCAGCAATTCGATCGGCTGCCTGATGGTCTTGGCCTCGCGGATCACTTCCTTGAAGCGCTCCTTGTCATAGGCGATGCCGTTGACGGCCACCAGCTTGGTGCCCAAGGTCAGGCCCGCCTTGAAGGCCGGGCTGTCCCACAGCACGCCGGTCAGGGTCTGGTCCTTGGTGCTGACCATGAAGCCCAGCGAATAGGTGAAGTCCTCATATTTGCCTAAGCTCATCACCTGGCGGTGATACTCCGACGGGCTGTCGGTATAGGCCAGCTTGTAGCCGCCGCGCTTGATGCCGTCGAGCGGCGCGCCGGGGCCGTGGCCGTCGAGGCGGGTGTGCAGGAAACCGGCCCAGTCATAGGGCACGACCGCGTTCAGGGTGGCGATCACGCCGTCGAAATCGTAGGTCAGCTCGCCATAGGCGCCGTTATTGACGCCGAAGAAGGCCTGGGCAAAATCGTCGAGCGATTTGGCGCCGTTGGTCTTTTCGCGGATCAGCGTGTCGGCGTCGAGCCAGACCAGCTGGCCCTCGGAATAGTAATCCTCGCTGCGGCGCCAGGAGCGCCAAGGCTGCGGTCGGCGCATCGACACCACCGGATCGTTGGTGGTGTCTTCCAGCGACTTCCAGGTCCGGCCCGGCATGTTGTCATAGGTGGCGGCGGTCAACGCGATGGCGTCGAGCGCCTGGTCCTTGGTCCAGAGGCCGGCGCGGGCGGCCAGCACATAGCCCCAATATTGCGTCTGCCCCTCATAGACCCACAGCAGCGAGCCCTGCATCGGACGGTCGTAATCAGGCGTCCACAGATCGGCCGGGCGGCGATATTTGCCGTTCCAGCTGTGGGTGTATTCGTGCGGCAGCAGGTGGCGGTTGGGCGCGTCCTTGTCCCAATCGGCGAAATAGGCGCCCGGCGCGCCGTCCTCGCTCGATCGGTGATGTTCGAGGCCGATGCCGGTGATGCGGTCGGAGACCGACAGCAGGAAATCGTAATGATCGTAGTGATGGGCGCCATAGAGCTTGTAAGCCTGTTGCACCAGCGCCCTGTGGAGGTCGATCTGCGCAGGCGTCGGGTCCAGCAATTCGGGGCGGTCGGCGGCGACGTCGAGCATCACCGGCACCGGCGAGCCGGGATCGAGATCGTAGCGCTTGAAATAGCGGCCGGCGAGGACCGGGCTGTCGATCAGCACATCGAAGGGAACCGTCTTGAACGAGACCAGCGAGCCGCGTTGCGAGGCGACTTCCAGCGCGGTGCCGAAACCCCAGCCCTCGGGCAGGCGCAGTTCGGCCTGGACAGGGATGTCGCGCACATAATAGCCGGCCGGATAGAGCGACAGGGCGGTCCATTGCGCGCGCAGAATCTCCGGCGAAACGAAGATGCGGCCCTCGTCCGACTGGACCGGCGCCAGATATTGGAAGTCGGCCTCCAGCTTGCGCGTATTGGCCGGAGGGGTGAGGTGGAAGGCGTAATCGTCGATCGGGTCGCGGCTCCAGGCGATGCGCTGGCCGTCGGCCGTGAAGGTCAGCCCGCCCATATCGGCGATCGGCCCCGTGGGGGAGTGATTGCCGGGCAGCCATTTGGGGAACAAGAGGGTCAGCGGAGCGCCGCCGGTCACCGGCACGACCTCGTGGATGCGGAAGATATGGCGGTCGATGTCGGTGGCGTCGACGGAGACCAGCAGCGTGCCGGGATAGGGGATGTCCTGGGCTTCGGGGGTGGGCGGCGGCAGCGGCGAGGTCTGTTGGGCGCAGGCAAGGCTGGACAGGCCCAGGCTCAGGGCCGCGAAAACGGAAATGCGCCGCACTATGAACTCCCTTACTTGGCTCAGTGAGCTTCGGCCCAGGTCTTCGCTGCGCCGATCTCGACCAGCAGCGGCACCGACAATTGGGCTGCCCCCTCCATCACCCGCTTGATCACGGGTTTGGTCGCTTCGAGTTCGCTTTCCGGAACCTCGAAAACCAGTTCGTCATGCACTTGCAGCAGCATGCGCGCAGCCAGGCCCGCATCTTTCAGCGCGGCGGGCAGGCGCACCATGGCGCGCTTGATGATGTCGGCGGCACCGCCCTGGATCGGCGCATTGATGGCGGCCCTTTCGGCGAACGCCTTCATCGCCGGGTTTTTGTCGGTGATGCCGTTGATGACGCAATTGCGCCCGAACAGGGTGGTGACCTTGCCGGTCTTGCGGGCCAGTTCTCGGGTGCTGTCCATATAGGTGCGGATTTCCGGGAAACGGGCGAAATAGGCGTCGATGAATTGCTTGGCCTCGCCGTTCGAGATGCCCAGCTGCTGCGCCAGGCCGAAGGCCGAGATGCCGTAGATGATGCCGAAATTGATCGCCTTGGCGCGGCGGCGGATCATCGGGTCCATGCCCTCGACCGGGACGCCGAACACCTGGCTGGCCGTGATGGCGTGAATGTCGGCGCCGTCGTGGAAGGCCTGCTTCAGCCCCTCGATGTTGGCGACATGGGCCACCAGTCTCAGCTCGATCTGCGAATAATCGGCGGACACCAGCAGATGGCCCGGCTCGGCGATGAAGGCGCGGCGGATGCGGCGCCCCTCCTCGGTGCGGATCGGGATGTTCTGCAGGTTCGGGTCCGACGAGGCCAGGCGTCCGGTGGTGGTCGCCGCCATGGCGAAGCTGGTGTGGACGCGCCCGGTGGACGGGTTGATCTCATCGACCAGCGTATCGGCATAGGTGCTCTTCAGCTTGGCGATCTGGCGCCATTCCAGCACCTTTTTCGGCAGGGGATGCTGTTCGGCCAGCGCTTCCAGTACGTCGGCGCCGGTGGCATAGGCGCCGGTCTTGCCCTTCTTGCCGCCCGGCAGGTTCAGGCGCTCGAACAGGATGTCGCCCAGCTGCTTGGGCGAGCCGATATTGAAGACCTCGCCGGCCAGCTCGTGGGCCTCGCGCTCCAGAGTCTCCATGCGGCGGCCGAATTCGACGCTCATGTTCGACAATTCGGCGCGGTCGATCTTGATGCCGGCCTTTTCCATGAAACGCAGCGTGGCCGACAGCGGCCGGTCCATCGTTTCATAGACGGTCATGGCATGTTCGTTCAGCAGGCGCGGCTTCAGCAGGCGATGCAGGCGCAGCGTGATGTCGGCGTCTTCGGCGGCGTAGGCGAGTGCCTTGTCGAGCGGCACGCGGTCGAAGGTGATGGCGTTCTTGCCGGTGCCGCAGACCGACGCATAGGGGATGGTCTTGTGGCCGAGCATCAGTTCGGACAGCTCGTCCATGCCGTGTCCATGCGCCGAACTGTCCAGCACATAGGAAATCAGCATGGTGTCGTCGTAAGGGGCGATGTCGATGCCGCGCACGCCCATGATGGTGGCGTCGAATTTGATGTTGTGGCCGATCTTGAGGACGGAATCGTCCTCCAGCAGCGGCTTCATCATCTCCAGCGCCGCGTCGGCGGGGATCAGCTTCGGGCCGCTCTCGGCGGGCGCCGACAGCAGATCGCCCTGCGGCGCGCCGGTCGTGTGGATCAGCGGCACATAGCAGGCCTTGCCCGGCTCGACCGACAGCGAAAAGCCGACCAGATTGCAGCGCATCGCGTTGAGGCCGTCGGTCTCGGTGTCGAAAGCGACATGGCCGACCTTGGTCGCCCGCGCGATCCACTTGGCGAGGGCGGCTTCGGTGGTGACCAGTTCGTACTCGGCCTCGATCGGCGCCGAGGCGGCGGCTTGGGCCTCGGCTGAGACGGGAGCGGCGCCATAGACGCTCTCGACGCGCATCTTCAGGCTCTTGAAGCCTTGCTGGTCGATGAAGGCGTAAAGCGCCTGCGGATCGGGCTGGCGGGTGGCGAAATCGCCCCAGGCCTCGGTGATCGGCACGTCGTCCTTGAGGCGCACGAGTTCGCGGGAAATGCGCGCGGCCTCGGCATTGTTCATCAGGGTTTCGCGGCGCTTCGGCTGCTTGATCTCGGACGCGCGGGCCAGCAGCGTGTCGAGATCGCCATATTCGTCGAGCAATTGCGCGGCGGTCTTGACGCCGATGCCGGGCACGCCGGGCACATTGTCGGTCGGATCGCCGGCCAGGGCCTGGACGTCGATCACCTTGTCGGGGGTGACGCCGAACTTCTCGAACACTTCGGCCGGGCCGATCGCGCGGTTCTTCAGCGGGTCCATCATCGACACGCCGTCGCGGACCAGCTGCATCAGATCCTTGTCGGCGGACCAGATCACCACCTCGGCGCCGTCGGCCTCGGCCAGCTTGGCGTAAGTGGCGATCAGGTCGTCGGCCTCATAGCCGGGAATCTCGATGGACGGCACGCCAAAGGCGCGCGTCGCATCGCGGATCAGGCCGAACTGGGGGATCAGCTCTTCCGGCGGTTCCGGCCGGTGCGCCTTGTATTCGGGGTAGATCTTGTTGCGGAAGGTTTCCCGTCCGGCATCGAAGATCACCGCCAGATGCGAGCATTTATTGTCGAGCAGCAGCTTCATCAACATGGTGGTGAAGCCATAGACCGCGTTGACCGGCGTGCCGTCCGGGCGGGTCATCATGGGCAGGCCGTGAAAGGCCCGGAAGATGAAACCCGACCCGTCGACCAGGCAAAGCTGCCGCTGCTCGCTCATCAAAAGGGATCAGTGCTCGTGAGCGGGATGGGCGCCGGGAGCCAGCTTGAAGGTGCGGCTGCAATAGGGGCAGACGATGTCCTCTTCGCCGGGCTTGAAGGTCAGATAGACCTTGGGGTGGCCGGTGACCGGGCCGTTGCCTTCGCAGGAAACGGTGGCGGTGGTGACGGTGACGACGTCTTTCGACATGGGAGACAGCCTCGAAAGTTGGGAGCGCGGACATTGACCAGCCGCTGGCCCGGATGATAACGATTGTCGCCCCAGGATCAAGGTCGCGTTAAAATTCCCGAGATCGCTCTCCCCCAATATGCCGTCGAGATCGATGGCCTGACCAAGAAATACGCCCCGCGCGGCAAGATGCCGGCCAAGCTGGCGCTCGACAATGTGTCGCTGGCCATCCCGCGCGGCTCGTTCTTCGGCCTCTTGGGTCCGAACGGCGCCGGCAAGTCGACCATGATCAACATCCTGGCCGGACTGGTGAATAAGAGCGCTGGTTCCGCCAAAGTGTGGGGCTTCGACAGCGAGACGCAGCAGCGCCAGGCGCGCGCCGCCATCGGCGTGGTGCCGCAGGAGCTGAATCTCGATCCCTTCTTCACGCCTTATGAGCTGATGGAAGTGCAGGCGGGTCTCTATGGCGTGCCGAAGAAGGAACGCCGCACCGACGAGATCCTCGAAGCGCTGGGCCTGGCCGACAAGGCGCACGCTTATGCCCGCTCGCTGTCAGGCGGCATGCGCCGGCGCCTGCTGGTCGCCAAAGCCATGGTGCATTCCCCGCCGGTGCTGGTGCTCGACGAGCCGACCGCCGGCGTCGACATCGAACTGCGCCGCCAGCTGTGGGTCTATGTGAAGGGGCTCGCCGCCGCCGGTACAACGGTGGTGCTGACCACCCATTATCTCGAAGAGGCCGAGGCGCTGTGCGACCGCATCGCCGTCATCGACCGCGGCAAGCTGGTTGCACACGACGAGACCAAGGCCTTGCTCTCCAAGATGGATAGCAAGATCCTGACCGTGACGCTGGATCGCGGCCTGGCGGCGGTGCCCGAGACCTTGGCGCCCTTCGCCCCGACCCTGGCCGAAGAGCGGCGCCTGGTGTTCCAATACAAGCCCAGCGTCACCACGGTGGGCGACATTCTGGGCGGATTGCAGGCGGCGCAGCTCGGCATCGTCGACCTCTCGACCGAAGAGGCCGATCTCGAGGACATCTTCCTGCGCCTGACCAACGCGGACGCCGGCGCCGAATGAGGGCGTTGGCGGCCGCCTTTCTGTTGCTTTCTCTGGCCGCCTGCACCCCGACCTTGCAAACCTCCGGTCCCGCCATCGCGCCTCCGCATCTGACCGACGAGGCCTTCATCGCCGCCGACGGCGCCAAGCTGCCGGTGCGCTCCTGGCTGCCGCAGGGCGAGCCCCGCGCCGTGATCGTCGCCCTGCACGGCATGAACGACTACCGCGCCTTCTTCGACATTCCCGGCGAGCGCCTGGCCAAGGACGGCATCGCTACTTACGCCTATGACCAGCGCGGCTTTGGCGGCGCGCCCGATCCGGGCGGCTGGTTCGGCGAAAAGGTGATGCAGGACGATCTCTACGCCGTGCTGCGTCTGGCGGCAGCCAAGCATCCCGGCAAGAAGCTGTTCGTCCTGGGCGAGAGCATGGGCGCCGCGGTGACCATGACGGCGCTGACCCGCCCCGATGCGGATCTGCCGAAGCTGGCCGGCGCGATCCTGGTGGCGCCGGCGGTCTGGTCGCGCGACACCATGCCCTGGTATCAGTCGGCGGCCTTGTGGGTCGCCTCGCACACCGTGCCGTGGATGACCCTGACCGGGCGCGGCCTGCACATCACGGCGACCGACAATATCGAGGTGCTGATCAAAATGAGCCGCGACCCGCTGGTGCTGAAAGAGACCAAGGTCGCCGCCATCAAGGGCCTGTGCGATTTGATGGACGACGCCATGCGCTCGGCTCCGGCGTTGAAGCCGCCGACTTTGATCCTGATCGCCGACAAGGACGAGGTGATCCCGCCTGACGCCAGCAAAGCGATGGCCGCCACTCTGCCGGCCTCGGTCGACGTCAAATATTACCCCGAGAACTATCACATGATGCTGCGCGACCTGCGCGGAGACATCCCCACCTCCGACATTAAGACGTGGATTGATGAAAGATGACGGAACGATTCCCTAGAATCGTTCCGCGGCCGCTCGCCGGCCGCCGCGCTGCCGACAGCTGTGGTCACACAGACGGTATAGCTTGGCGCGGTAGCCCAGCGCATGGAATGCGCGCCCGGCGCCTGAGGGCTTCATGAATAAATCCGCTAAGTCTCGCGAGGTCTTTAAGATCCGAGACTTCCGCTCGTTGCTGGCGGCGCGGGCGTTTTCCAGCTTGGCCTTGCCAATGGTGATGGTGGCGGTCGGCTGGCATGTCTATGACCTGACGCACGATCCCCTGCATCTCGGTTTTGTCGGGCTGAGCCTTTTCCTGCCGCAGATCCTGCTGACCTTGCCGGCCGGCCATGTCGCCGACATCGTCGATCGGCGCCTGATCCTGATCACGACCTTTGCCATTCTGGGCTGTTGCGCGGCGGTTCTCTGCGCCTTCGTGCTGCTTGGCGTGCGCAGCGTGACGCCGATCTTCGGAGTGCTGCTGATCTATGCCTGCGCCAACAGCTTCCTGCGGCCGGCCTCGACCTCGCTGGTTCCGGCTGTGGTGCCCAAGGAGCATCTGCCCTCGGCGGTGGCGTGGAACTCCAGCACCTGGCAGATGGCCGGCACCGTCGGCCCGGCGGTGGGCGGCGTGCTCTACGGCTTCGGGCCTCAGGCGGTCTTTGGCACATCGGCAGTGCTGATGGCCATCGCCGTCGCGTTTCTCCTGCGATTGTCGCGCCGGCCGCCGCCGGCCCTGGCCGACAGCGCGATGGTGGAAAGACTGCTGGCCGGGGTGAAGTTCGTCTGGCGCCGGCCCGTTCTGTTGGGCGCCATCTCGCTCGATCTGTTCGCCGTGCTGCTGGGCGGCGCTACCGCGCTGCTGCCGGTCTATGCCCGCGACATTCTCGGCGTCGGGCCGTGGGGTCTGGGATTGCTGCGCAGCGCGCCGGCGGTGGGGGCGGTGAGCTGCGGGTTGTGGCTGGCCCATCATCCGCTGAAGCGCCATGCCGGGCGGACCATGTTCCTGTGCGTCGCCGGATTCGGCCTCGGCACCATCCTGTTCGGCCTGTCGCGCTTCTGGCCGCTGTCGCTGCTGGCGCTGATGTCGATGGGCGCCTGCGACATGGTCAGCGTCTATGTGCGGCAGAATTTGGTGCAGCTCAACACGCCCGACGAAATGCGCGGGCGTGTCTCGGCGGTCACCATGATCTTCATCGGCGCCTCCAACGAGCTCGGCGAATTTGAGTCCGGCGTCACCGCCAGCTGGTTCGGCACCGTCCCGGCGGTGGTGCTGGGCGGAATCGGTACACTGGCGGTGGTGGCGGTTTGGAGTACCCTGTTCCGCTCGCTCCGCCGGGTCGACCGGCTGGAGCTAGCGGAGTAGCGCCCGAGTTACGGGCGCCATTGCTCCGGCGAACGGTTCAGGCGCGCTTCGAGCAATTGCCGTTCGAGCACGAATTCGCGCGGCAAACGCGTGCCATATGGGCCGAACTGGTCGAGCTGCTGGTCCGCCTCGTCGAGGCCGGCGGCGCGGTCCACCGTCATCAGTTCGGAGAAGCGCTCTTCGGGGAAATCGAGGCCCGACCAGCACAGATCCTCGCGCGTCGGCATCAGGCCGAGCGGGCCTTCGACCGCGCCGGTGCGGCCGCGCACGCGGTCGACGATCCATTCCACCACGCGCATGTTCTCGCCATAGCCCGGCCACAGGAACTTGCCGTCGGCGCC
>Ga0213872_10002725_pt1 | contig 10151 bp, 8 predicted proteins | sample VelepicomBERX_R2_FD_160071 | JGI IMG/M metagenome (GOLD analysis project Ga0213872, IMG submission 160071) | Rhizosphere microbial communities from Vellozia epidendroides in rupestrian grasslands, the National Park of Serra do Cipo, Brazil - RX_R2 | ecosystem: Host-associated > Plants > Roots >... | reverse complement strand
CAGTTGGCCGGGAAAACGGATTTGATTCCGAATCGCACTAACTACGCTTGGATCGACCCCAAGGAGCCCGGGATCTACCTAGGGAACTGCGCCGAGTACTGTGGGACGCAGCACGCGAACATGCTGCTGCGCGTGATCGCCGAGCCGCCAGCGGATTTCAACCGCTGGGCGGACGAGCAGAAGAGGGCGGCCAATCCGGATCCGGCGTTGGCGCGCGCAAGAGAGATCTTTGAATCCCTGGCGTGCGTGAACTGCCACACGATCAAGGGGACGGGGGCGGTGGGCAAATTCGGCCCCGATTTGACGCATTTGATGAGCCGGCAAACTATTGGCTCCGGCGTGACCACTCTGACGCACGAACACCTGCGTGAGTGGGTTGACGATCCGCAAACGATTAAGCCGGGCTGTCTCATGCCGAGCATGCAACTTACGAATGAACAATTAGACCAGGTGGTCGCTTACCTGGAGTCGCTGCACTAGGGCGGGGAACATTTATGGCATCGATCGACTATCCGCTTGAACGACCTGCTGTAAGCCTCGAAAAAGGATTCGCACAGCACTTATATGAGTGGGTTGCAACGGTGGATCACAAGAAGCTCGGGCTTATGTACGTTGTTTCGGCCCTGCTCTTTTTTGTGATCGCCGGACTGATGGCGTTCGTCATCCGCTTGCAACTCATGTTTCCGAACGGGCATGTCGTGGGGCCGGACACTTTCAACCGGCTGTTCACGATGCACGGCACCACGATGGTGTTTTTGGTGGGAATGCCCCTGGTCGCGGGCTTTGCAAATTATCTCGTACCGCTCATGATCGGGGCGCGCGACATGGCGTTCCCCAGACTAAACGCGTTCGGCTTCTGGATCTTTCTTTTCGGCGGTTTCCTGCTGTACTACAGCTACATCGGAGGAAGCGGGCTGTATGGAGCCGGTTCAGCACCGGACGTGGGGTGGTTTGCGAACGCGCCGCTCACAGAGAAGGCATTCTCACGGGGGCATTCCACCGATTACTGGGCGCTTGGCATCCTGGTTTCCGGAGTCGGCAGCATAGCGAGCGCGATCAACGTGATCGCCACGGCCTTTTCGTTGCGGTGCCCGGGTATGACCCTGTCCCGAATGCCGCTCTTTGTGTGGGTGATGGTGGTGGATTCGTGGCTGATCCTGGTCGCGCTGCCGCCGCTTACGGCGGCGCAGATCATGCTGATGCTCGACCGGTACCTGGGTGCTAATTTCTTCAATACGCAACAGGGCGGATCGGCCGTTCTATGGCAGCATTTCTTCTGGATTTTCGGGCATCCGGAAGTTTACATTCTGATTTTCCCGGCGTTCGCGATTCTCTCAGAAGTCATCCCAGTGTTTTCACGCAAGCCGCTTTTCGGGCGCGCGGCGATGGTGGGCGCAGTAGTGGCCATCGGGTTCATCAGTCTCGGGGTTTGGGCGCACCATATGTTCGCAGTGGGGATGAGTTCGTGGTCCAATACCTTCTTCGCGGGATCGTCCATGCTGGTGGGCATCCCAACAGGCCTCAAGATTTTCAACTGGACGGCGACGATGTACGGCGGAAAGCTACGGCTGCAAACGCCGCTGCTGTACTGCTGCGCGTTTCTTTTCCAGTTTCTGGTGGCCGGCCTGACCGGAATCATGCTGGCGGTCGCGCCTTTCGACTGGCAGCTGCATGATTCGTACTTCTTGATTGCGCATTTCCATTACACCCTCATGGGCGGACTGGTTATGGGCATTTTTGCCGGGATTTACTACTGGTTTCCGAAAGCGATCGGCAAGATGTACAACGAGAAACTCGGGAAGTGGCAGTTCTGGCTGATGATTATCGGCTTCAACCTGACATTTCTTCCGCAGCATATCGCCGGCATGCTGGGCATGCCGCGCCGTATCTACACGTACGCGCCGGGACGCGGTTGGGAGTTGTGGAACCTGCTTTCATCGCTAGGCGCCATGGTGCAGTTTGTGGCCGTTGCGTGCCTGGTCTGGAACCTGGTGCATTCGGCCCTGCGCGGTGAACCGGCAGGTGATGACCCGTGGGATGGCTGGACGCTGGAATGGGCGACGACCTCCCCTCCGCCCGAGTACAACTTCGAGAAGCTACCGGTCGTGCGCAGCAGCAGACCGCTTTGGGATATGAAACATCCGCATGATCCAGATTGGAAGTACGAATAGAGGGGACATGGCTGAGGCACTTGAATTGACGGCAGATGCGCTCACCATGGAGCGCGAGTGGAAGACACCCGACCGGGGAACGGTCGGGATCATCTTCCTGATTGTTACAGAGTCGGCGCTCTTCTTAATTTTCGTTCTCGCGTACCTCGTTTATATCGGAAAGAGCGTGGTGGGCCCGTATCCGAAAGACGTACGGGAAATGCCGATTGCGGCGACGGTATGCCTGCTTTCGAGCAGCCTGACGATCGTCATGGCCGAACACCAACTCGAGAAGAACCGCATAGGGCCTTTCAGGCTGTGGTGGGCGATAACGATCCTGCTTGGCCTTTACTTCCTGTACGATACGGCACTGGAATGGAAAAAGCTCATCTATGTAGACCACCTGACGATCAGCACGAACCTGTTCGGTACGACTTTCTACTCGTTGGTCGGCTTGCACGCGAGTCACGTAACCGTGGGGATGACTTTCCTGCTGCTTGTGTTTACGGTGAGCCTGCTGGGATTTCCGATCGAAACGCAGAAGCGGCGGGTGAAGTTCCTATCGTGGTACTGGCACTTTGTCGATTGGGTTTGGGTCATCGTTTTCACTGTGGTGTATATCGTCAGCGCGAGATGAGAGGGCGCACGTATGTCAGTTGAAGAACATCACGGCGAACCGGGCGAACGAACCCAGGAGACACACGTTCAATTACCCGCGCCGACGTTTTGGCCGATGATTTTCGCCTTCGGCGTCACGCTGCTGCTTGCGGGACTGGTGACATTCTGGGCGGTCAGCTTAATCGGCTTTATCATAGTTCTGCGCGCGGTGTGGGGCTGGTGGCACACGGTGATTCCGCACGAGGAACATGAGTATGTCGCAATCGAGCCGGAGCACCGCCCGGCCCCGATCCTGGTGGAATACCGATCTGTGGTGCGGCTGACGGTCGGCGAGGAGGGCCATCGTGCCCATCTGCCGGTGGAAGTGCATCCGTACACGGCGGGCGCAGTGGGCGGGCTGGTGGGCGGTGCGGCGATGGCGATTCTGGCCTGCTTATACGGACTGGTCAGGGAACATAGCATCTGGTACCCCATCAACCTGCTGGCGGGCGTCATCCTCCCCGGAATGGGAAACGCGACTGCGGAGCAACTGCGGCAGTTCAACGCGGGAGTTTTTGGCGCAGCGCTAATCGGGCACATCTGCATCTCGATTTTGGTTGGAATCGTCTATGCCGCGATCATGCCGATGTTTCCAAAATATGCGGCGCTGTGGGCGGGCATTCTGGTTCCACTGTTCTGGACCGGCCTGACGTATCCATTGATAGGTATTCTCAACCCGGCGATGGGCGAGCACATCAGTTGGCCCTGGTTTGTGGTGTGCCAGCTTGCTTTCGGTTTGTGCGGGGGCTACGTGATCGCGCGCAGCACCAATATCCGCACCTTTCAATCAAAGGCTTTCGTGGAAAGAGCCGGGCTGGAATTTCCGGGAAGCCACCCGGAGAAGGAGCCGCAGTGAGCAAATCGCGGAACAGCATGCAAACTCGACGTCGAATTTCCCTGTTCAGCAGCGTACTCCTATTGCTTTGTGTAGCGGGCTGCGAACCCCCGGGCAAACCGGGAGCCGGTGAGGTTTCGGCAGAAGATGTGATGGACTTTCCTACGCTGTACGCCACGAATTGCCAGGGGTGTCACGGCGTAGATGGAAAGAACGGGGCGGCACGAATCCTGAATGATCCGCTGTATCTGACGGTCATTCCAAAAGATCAACTGCAAGAGACGATTGAAATGGGCAGGCCGGGAACGGCGATGCCGGCGTGGGCACAGAGCCAGGGTGGTCCGTTGACGCCGAAGCAGGTAACTGCGCTAGTGAATGGCATAGAGCAGAATTGGGCTAAGCCGGTAAATTTCCACGGCGCGGCCGTGCCGTCTTACTCGGGCGAAGGAGTTAACGGCAACGCGGACAACGGCAGGAAACTATTCGGAAGGGACTGCTTCATGTGCCATGGGCCGGGAGCGCGCATCGGATCAGTGACAGATGCGTCATTTCTTTCGCTTGTGACGGACCAGGCTTTACGGACTTCGATCATCGTCGGGCGGCCGGATTTCGGCATGCCCGATTACCGGGTCCTCGGCCTGGGACATGCGTTGAGCGATCAGGACATTTCGGACCTGGTGGCGTATTTGGCGGAGAAGCGGCCACCGGCAGTAACGGCCGCGCTCGTAGGCCCGGCACCGGGTGCGGGGAACGAAGGGAACAAATCAACAGGAAGCAGCAGCGAGAGAGGAACTCAGTGAGCGTAACGGATCCGAAGCATGACGTGGCGGAGAAGCAGCCGAAAGAGGAATCTACCCGGCGTGACTGGCTTTTTCTGGCCGGAGTGGCGGTGAACGCGGCGGCGGGATTGCTGCTGGCAGTACCGCTGGTCGGGTTTGTGTTTTCGAGCTTTGTAGAAAAGAAGGACCCGCGCGCCTGGATTTCGCTCGGAGCGCTCGAGAACTTTCCCGAGAAATCTACGCGCCTGGCAACCTACCAGAACCCCTTCACACGGCCGTGGGACGGAAAGACGGCCAACATTCCATGTTGGGTGCGCCGGCTGACGGGGAACAAGTTCCAAGTGTTTGCGATCAACTGCGCGCACCTGGGCTGTCCGGTGCGGTGGTTCGAGGAATCGGGGCTGTTCATGTGCCCGTGCCATGGCGGAGTGTATTACGAAGACGGCTCGCGCGCGTCGGGCCCGCCGCCGCGCGGCCTGTTCGAGTACGACTACAAGGTAGAAAACGGGGAATTGTGGGTCAAGGGCGGGGAAATGCCCACACTGGCGAACCCCGTTTAGGCCGGAGACAGAGCAATGAAGACGCTTAGAAACATGGCCGTGTGGCTTGACGAACGACTGCACCTCACGGCACTGTGGGCATCGTCGGCCGGACATGAAGTGCCGGCGACTTCCGGCAGTTGGTGGTACGTATTCGGGAGTGCGACGCTGCTGTGCTTCATCATTCAGGTAATCACGGGCGCGTGTCTGGCGTTTGTCTACATTCCCTCCACCAGTGAAGCGTACACAAGCCTGCAGTATCTGAACCACGTCCAGTTCTGGGGATGGTACCTGCGCGCGATTCACTACTGGGGATCGAACTGCATGGTGGCATTCATGACGTGCCACATGATTCAAGTCTTTCTCTTCGGAGCTTATAAGTATCCGCGGGAGCTGACCTGGATCAGCGGCCTTTTCCTGCTGCTGTGCACATTGGGGATGGCATTCACCGGACAGGTGATGCGGTGGGACCAGGACGCTTATTGGGGCTTGTCGATCGGCGCGTCCATCATGGGCCGGATTCCGCTAATTGGAGGACAACTCGTACACCTTCTTTTAGCCGGACCCATCATCGCGGGCGAGACGCTATCGCGTTTCTTCACGCTGCATGTGTTTATCATTCCGGGCCTGATTATCGCGATTATCGTCATGCACCTGCGCCTGGTATTGGCGAAGGGCATCAACGAATATCCGAGGCCGGGATACCAGGTTCACCGGGCGACTTACGACGCGGATTATGCCGATATTATCCGGAAAGAAGGCGTGCCGTTTGTTCCGAAGGCGGTGGACAAAGACCTGATTTTTTCGGCGTTCGTTATCGTGCTGATCCTGGTTTTAGCGCTTGTGTTCGGGCCGAAGGGACCGAAAGGCATTCCGGATCCGGCGCTTGTGGACACCAATCCGAGACCGGACTTCTACTTCCTTTCGATCTTCGCGGCACTGGCGCTGCTGCCGGACTGGATGGAAATGCTGGTCATGTTCATTGCACCGGCGATCGGACTCCTGTACCTGCTGGCGCTGCCGTTCATTTCGAATACCGGAGAAAAGAGTGCGCGGCGCAGACCGGTGGCAGTGCTTTCGGTCATCCTCATCGTCCTGGTGATTGTCACGCTGGCATGGTACGGCGAGACGTCTCCATGGTCTCCGGATATGGTGGCCTGGAGCGGGGCTGCAGTTCCTGTCAAGTTTTTGAAGGGGCGAACCCCGCTACAGATGCACGGCGCGACTTTGCTGCAGAACAAGCAGTGCCGGAATTGCCACTCGCTAGGCGGGGAAGGCGGAGAGCGCGGCCCGTCGCTCGATGCCGTGGCCACGCGGTTGACGGCCGACCAGATGGTCCGGCAGATCATCCAAGGCGGCGGCAATATGCCCGCTTACGGCAAGAAGGTGACGCCGCCGGAGGTGGATGCAATGGTGTCATTCATGACAACGCTGCGGCCGGAATCGACGCCGCCATCGAGAGACTCGGCGCCGCCGATGAACAAGCTGCCTAGGGATTTCGCGGTAGTGCTGCCGCCGGCCGAACAGGCAGACGCGAAGAAGTGAATTCGGCTGCAAGCGCGGTAATGGCGTCATGGAGCCTGAGCGTTCCGGCGATTGCATTACTGCTTGTTATCGCGCTGGTGTATGTGCGCGGATGGCGCCGCGGGCGGCGATTGATTCGGGATCAGCGCGACGACTCGCGCCTCATCGCGTTCCTCGCCGGGTTAGGGGTGGTGTTCCTGGCGACAGAATCACCACTCGATTCATTCGATAACCTCTACCTGGCTGCGCACATGACGCAGCATTTCCTGCTGATGATGGTGGCGCCGCCGCTGGTGCTGCTGGGGCACCCGGTGCTGCCGCTACTGCGCGGACTTCCGAAGCCCCTTGTGAAGGAAGGGCTGGGTCCGTTTCTCACGTGGCGTCCGCTGCGACGATTCTTTGAGCTGCTGAGTTCACCACTGGTGGCGTGGGGCGTTTTTTCATTCAGCACGATCTTCTGGCATCTTCCTTATTTTTATGAGCTGGCGTTGCATTCGAGGTTCTGGCACGGAGCTCAGCATGCGTCGTTCTTCTGGTCAGGGGTGGTGTTCTGGTGGCTGATTGTGGAGCCGGGACCAGGCAAATCAAAGTGGCCGCGCTGGGTGGCGATTCCCTACCTGCTTACTTCGGACCTGCTGAATACCGCGATTTCGGCAGCCTTCGTCTTTTCCGGGCGCATTCTCTACCCTAGCTATGCAGCCATTCATGGCAGCCAACTGGAGACGCTGAAGGACCAGACACTCGCCGGGCTTGTCATGTGGATTCCGGGGGAGATGATCTACCTGATTCCGGCGTTTACGATCACGGTGCAGGTAGTTACCGGATCGCGAACGCGACATAACTACGGAGTGACGCGGGTACGCCGCGCTCTGGCTGAAGCCGGAGCGAACCGATTGCTGCTGTTGGCGCGGTGGCGCAGACCGCTGCAAATCGCGATGCTGGCGGTGGCGGTCGCGGTCGTTGCGGATGGATTCTTCGGGCCGCAGATTACACCGCTGAACCTGGCGGGAGTGCTGCCGTGGATTCATTGGCGGGCGCTGTCGATCTTCGCGCTGCTGCTGGTGGGCAACCTGTTCTGCATGGCGTGTCCTTTTACGTTCGTGCGCGATCTTGGGCGGAAGGTGTTTCCAGCCAGGCTGCGATGGCCCCGGCAACTGCGGAACAAATGGATTCCGGCGGTGCTGTTGCTCGTGTATCTGTGGGCGTATGAAGCGTTCGGATTGTGGGACAGCCCGTGGGTGACGGCTTGGATTATCGCCGGATACTTTGTGGCGGCGCTGGTGGTGGATGGATTGTTTCGCGGCGCCAGTTTCTGCAAGTACGTCTGCCCCATCGGGCAGTTTCATTTTGTAAGCTCGCTGGTGTCACCGAAAGAAGTAGGAGTGAAGGACGCGCAAAAATGCAAGAGCTGCCAGACGTACGACTGCCTGCGAGGCAATGAACGATCGCGCGGCTGCGAGCTCTATCTTTTTCAGCCGAAAAAAGCAGGCAATCTGGATTGCACGTTCTGCCTGGATTGCGTGACGGCGTGTCCGCAGGATAACGTCGGGCTGCTTTCGATCATGCCGGCTAAGACGCTGGTGACAGACCCGTACCGGTCGTCGATCGGGCGGCTGTCGAAGCGGACGGACCTGGCGGTGCTCGTGCTGTTGTTTGTGTTTGGCGCGTTCGTGAATGCGGCAGGTATGGTGACGCCGGTAATGATGTGGGAGCACGGCTGGCATGCGCGGCTGGGCGCACACGCGATGCCGCTGGTGGTCGCGCTGTTCGTGCTGGCGGGCGCGGTGATCTTGCCGGGGCTGGCGATGGTGCTGGCGGGTGGACTGAACCTGTTCACACTCGGTGGTAGAGGTGTGATGGAGACGGTGCGGCGGTTCGTGTTTGCACTGGTGCCGGTTGGATTCGGAATGTGGGCCGCGCATCTGCTCTATCATTTTTCGATTGGCTGGGATGCGGCCTGGCCCGCGGTGCAGCGGGTAGTTGCCGGGACGGCTACGGCGTTCGCGATGCCGAGTGTGCCAGACTGGCTGACGGCGGCCCAGATTCTGGTTTTGAATGCGGGCTTGCTGCTCACTCTGTGGGTTGTGTGGCGAGTGGCTATCGGGAGCACCGGACGAGTGCGCGCCGCCGTGGCACTGATGAGCCCGTGGGCAGTGGTTTCGGTCGGGCTGTACCTGGCAGGAGCGTGGATTCTATTGCAACCGATGCAGATGCGCGGAATGATGCATTAATGCGCAAGAGCCTTCGAGTAGTTTTGGCGGCTGCCGCACTGATTGCCGCGACAGGAACGGCCCTGGCGGATGGCGGGTCGCTGATCGTGAGGAAGCAGACGGGCTCGCTGGTGGTGAGCGTCTTCTCAGGGGAATCGCCGGTGAGGATTGGGACATCCGACCTGAGCGTGATGGTGCAGAAGGCGTCCGATCAATCGGCGGTGATGGATGCGACGGTGATGCTGCGGCTTACGACAAGAACGCCCGCGGGCGACGTAACCGAGGTAGTGGCACCGGCAACGCACGCGAAGGCGACGAATAAGACCCTGTATGCCGCAAACGTGACGCTGCCGTTCCCCGGGCTATGGCGGCTGTCCGCGGAGGTAACTTCGGGAGCCGAGACAGCGGGCGTCACGGCAGATTTGAATGTACTGCCGCAGGCACCCCCGGTCGAAACCTACTGGCCGTACTTTTCGGTGATTCCGTTCGCGATTCTGCTTTTCTTGTTTAATAGATGGCTGCGCGGCAGGAGAGAGCTCGCAGGTCCGCGAGCACAGCCATAGCCGCGTTGCGGCCGTTGATGGCGATGACGCTGCCTCCGGGGTGGGTACATGCACCGCAGAGATACACACCCGGCATGGGCGTCCGGGCGCTCAGACGATTGCTCCACATATAGGGCGGCAGGCACTCGCCCTGAAAGATGTGTCCACCGGTCAGGCCCACTTTGCGCTCGATATCGGGAGGGCCGAGAACTTCGGCATCGATCACGGCGCCGGGAATATTGCTGCAGAAACGCGCCAGAGCGTCGAGGGCGAGCTGTTTGGCGCGTTCGCGATTAGCGTCCCAGGAAGCGCCGTCAGCAAAAGAGTAAGGCACGTACTGGGAGAACACGCTCATAGTGTGAGTGCCTGGCGGCGCGACGGAGCTGTCGTGGACGCTCTGGAAATACAGTTCGGTCCAGAGACGCTCCGGAAGTTCGCCGGCGCGGGCGGCAGCGTAACCCGATCTCCATTCAGCCTTTGTCAACGGAGTGTTGATCTGACCGAAGTGGTGGGGCTGGCAGGCGCCGGGGCGCGCGCGGAAATCAGGGAGCTCGCGCAGCCAGACATTGAGCTTGAGAGTACAGCCTTCGATGGGGATGGATTCAACCTGGGCGCGCCAGCCGGGATCAGCGGCGTTATCGAGAAGACGGAGCGTGGTGCGCGGATCGGCGTTGGAGATCACGATGCGGCTGCGGATGCGGTCGCCGGACGCCAGGAGCACGCCTTCGCCTGGAAGGATCTGCGCGACCGGCAGATCGGGGGCGATCACGGCGCCGGCTTCGAGGGCGGCATCCGCGAGGAAGAACGAAACCATGCCCATGCCGCCCTGCACGTAGCCCCAAGCTCCGGGCAAGCCACCGAGGCGGCCGGAGGAATGGTGAAAGCGGATGGATGCCGTGCCGGGATGAAACGGGC
>Ga0213872_10002724_pt1 | contig 10162 bp, 10 predicted proteins | sample VelepicomBERX_R2_FD_160071 | JGI IMG/M metagenome (GOLD analysis project Ga0213872, IMG submission 160071) | Rhizosphere microbial communities from Vellozia epidendroides in rupestrian grasslands, the National Park of Serra do Cipo, Brazil - RX_R2 | ecosystem: Host-associated > Plants > Roots >... | reverse complement strand
AATAATGAACCGTCGTCCTTGGATGACTGCGATTCTGGTGCTGGGATTGAGCTCGGCGCTGTCCGGCTGCTTTTTCCCCTTGCTGGCGGGCGGGGTAGCCGGCACCGCCATGGTGGCCAGCGACCGCCGCACCAGCGGCGCTTATCTCGACGACAAGTCGATCGAGCTCAAAGGCGGGGCGATGCTGTCGGATAAATTCCCCAGCGCGCATGTCAACCTCAACAGCTTCAACCGCACCGTCTTGCTGACCGGTGAAATGCAAAGCGAAGACGATCGCAACCGCGTGGCCTTGATCGCCGGCTCGCTGCCGGGCGTCAAGCGGGTGGAAAACTATACCGTGGTGGCCGATCCGTCGACCTTCAGTCAGCGCAACAACGACACCTGGATCACTTCCAAGGCGCGCAGCCGCCTGATGGGCGGCGAGGGCAATTACTCGTCGCAGGCGATCAAGATCGTGACCGAACGTGGCGTGGTGTACTTGATGGGGCTGGTGACGCGTCCCGAGGGCGACGCCGCGGCGGCGGTGGTTAGCCAGACCGCCGGCGTGCTCAAGGTGGTGACTTTGTTCGAGTATCTGAACGAGGTGCCGCCGCTGCCGGCCAATACCGCCTCTTCGTCGGCGCAGTAAGCCGCGTTTCTCCCGCCGTCACCCGGCCATGTTGAGGCCGGGTGACGGCGCCAACATATCGGTGCACAGCACGTGCATCGACTCATCGATTTCAATCGCCATCGACAAGGTGACACAGGTGCGGGTGTCGGTCATCGACAGATAGGGTTCGCTCATATAGAGCACGCCCGGCTGATCGATCGCGTGCTGAAAATAGGCGCGGCGCGACCAGACGGCGCCGGTGGTGTCGGCCAACGGCGCGAACTTCGGCTGCGCGGTTTGCGAGGCGGTCTGACGGGTGTTGAGGTTGCGGCCGATCTGGCGGCCCTCGCTATCGAGCAGGAAGCAGCGCAGCACATTGGGCATCGACAGCATCGGCCGGGCCGCCTCGTCGAAGGGCGTGTTCTGCATCAGCAGGATGGCGCTTTGCACGAACGACTGCCGCGCCAGCTCCAGCTGGCGCCGGGTGATCTTGCGCCGCAACAGGTCGCGCACCATCAGTTCGTCCCAGCGCGCGTCGATGCGCGGCGTGATCAATTCATCGCCGTCGGGCGCGAGTCCCGGCCGGGCGACGTAATCGCCCTGTACCAAGTCACAGCCGGATTCCAACGCCACCAGCACGTCGCCCTCGGTCTCGATGCCTTCTTGCACCACCAGTGCACCGGATTCGTGCATCAGATGCACCAAACGGTACAGCAGATTGCGCAGCCGCGGATTACCGCTGGCCTGGCGCAGCAGCTGTCGGTCGAATTTGACCAGATCCGGTTCCATCTCGCAGATGCGGTCGAGGTGGGAGTGGCCGACGCCGAAGTCGTCGACGGCGATCAGGAAACCCTGCTTGCGCAGCTGACGGATGGATTGCTGCAGCACGTCGTCGCCGCCAAGCGCGTGTTCCTGCACTTCCAGCACCACGCTTTGCGGCGCGAGGCCGGCGTCGGCGATCGCCTTGGCGACACGCTCAACGTGTTCCGGACTCGTCAGCGAAGCAGGGTGGACGTTGAGAAACAGCCAGCGCGGCGAGTCGGAAGCCGGCACTTGGGCGACATGGGTGCGCAGCATCGCCAGGTCCAGCTGGTGACAGGCTTCCGGTTGCTCCATGCGCGCAAACGCCTGTTCCGGCATCAGCGGCTTGCCGGCGTGCTTGGCGCGTAGCAGCGCCTCGACGCCGACGGTGCGGCGGTGCGCCAGACTGTAGATCGGTTGGAAATGCGCGTTGAGCGCGAGCCCGGCGTGTTCGGTCGGCGCCTGATTCATGGTGGATCTCCTGGTACTGCCATGTGGCGCGTTGCTGCGCGAACGCGCCCTACAGCCCATCGTGGCGTGTGTGCGCGTAGCAACGCACGATTGCGTTGTTGCAACCTTATCGCCTGCCAGCTTGGCAAGCAAGCGTCATTCCAGTTTGTAACCGCAATGAAAAAAAGGGCCATATGGCCCTTTTTTCATATTAGCGATGGCGTCAGCTCTGCTGAATGCCGGCCACCTTCCACTTGCCGCTAATCGGATCGTCTTTGACGAAGTGCCAGGTCTCCGAGAACGGCACCGGCGTGGCGTTGACTTCCTCGCTCACCAAGCCGAAGAAGCGCACGCTGGCGGTGATGCGGCCCATCTCTTCGCCGGCGTCGATCAGCTGGCAATCCAGATCGGTGAAGTCGGCCATCGCCTGATTGTTGACGATGTCGCCTTTGAGCTCGTTGAATAGCTCCGGCGTCATGTAGCGCGCCACCTCGTCCAGCGAATCGGGCGAGTTCAGGCTTTGCAGGTGCAGGAAGATCGCCTTGGCCTGGCGCAGGAAGTACGGCGCCTCGGTGCCGTCCGGCAGGCGGCGGTGATCGGTGCTGGCGTTGGCCGTCGCACCGCCGTTGCCCGGAAAGCCGGAGCCGATGGCCGGGATCGCGTCGAAGCGGTTGTCGTTGGCCTGCGGTTGCGGCTGGGGCTGCGGTTGCGGCCGCATCGCCTGCGGCGCGTGCTCCGGCATGGCCATGCGGCGGCGGAACCAGGCCAGGCCGATCAGGAAGGCCACGCCCAGCAGGATGACCCAATGCCAAGGAATGCCGGCGGGCTGCGGCGCCGGCGCGTTGACGGCCTGCGTGGCTTGGCTTGCCGTGGCAGGCGCCGAGGCCGCGGCGTGGGCCGGCGCGGTGGCGGCGTTGTGATTGGTGGCGGAGCCGAGCATATAGCCGGCGGCGGCGCCGGCCGCCCCGGCGGCGACCACCGTGCCGATGCCCGGCCCTTGTTTCTGCGGTTGTGCCGGCGCGGGTTGCGGCGCGGCCGGCGCCGCCGACTGTTGATAGGGTTGCGTCGGCGCACTGCGGCGCACGCCGGCGCTACGGCCCTTACCGATCCGCGCGGCCTCGGCCAGCGGGGCGAGCAGCAAGGAAGCGAGTGAGAAGGCGAGAATCATCGTCTTCGCGCGTGAATTCATATCTTACTTTTCCTAAGTGAGATGACAGCATGCGTTGAGACACGGGCATGGCCGGTTAGTTCGTATCGGCATCGTGAATACCGAGCACTTCGACCCTGTCGCCGTCCACGCGAAAGCGCACGTCGACGTCGAACAGCCGCACGCCATACACCCGTTCCGGGTCGTCTTGATAGGCCGGCCGCGGGTCCTGCGCCAGCACTTCGTCGACCAGCTGGCGGAAGTCGGGCTTGAGGCGCTTGCGTTCATCCAGCGCCGTTTCGGCCGCCGAACTCCAGGCGACGGTCAGTTGCGGCGGCGGGCCGTCGACGAAACCGCTGTTTGCCTCGGGCCGAGCCTCGACGAAAGGAATATAGGGTTTGACGTCGAGCACCGGCGTGCCGTCGAGCAGGTCGGCGCCGACGAGCAGCAAGCGTACTCCTTGGTCATAGTCGATGCCGGCGAGCTCGACCAGCGACAGGCCGATCGGATTGGGCCGGTGGGTCGAGCGGCTGGCGAGCACGCCGACCTTGGCGTTGCCGCCCAGACGCGGCGGCCTGACCAACGGCGTCCAGCCGCGCGCGGCGGTTTCGTGGAACACGAACTGAATCCAGACATGCGAAAAGGCGTCCAGTCCGCGCACCATGTCGGGCTGGTCGAACGGCGGCAGCAGCACCAGCTCGGCGCGCGCGCTGGGCGCAAGCGAACTTTGGCGCGGAATACCGAATTTCTCCTTGAACGGGGAGCGGATCAGGCCAATGGGCTCGAAGGTGTAAGACATGGGCGCATTATAGCGCGGGGGAAGTCGGTGAGGCGGGAGTGGGTGAAGCGGGAGTGGGTAAGGCCGACTCCCTACTCCCGCTTTATCTACTCCCCACTCCCGCCTTACTTATTTGCTGCCGAAATGCTTGTCGTAGCGCTTGCTCAGGCGGTGCATCGACAACAACATGAAAAAGTCGGCGCAGTTGAAGTCGGGGTCCCAGGCCGGTTCGCCGCAGACGAAGGCGCCGGCGCGCAGGTAGCCCTTGATCAGCGCCGGCATCGGCGCCGGGGCGGCGTCGTCGAGCACGCGGTCGAGCGGCAGCGGCAACAGCGGAAACACGCGCCATTCTGCCGGCGCCAGGTGGCTGCCTTCCAGCTGGCGATACAGGCTGACCGCCTGGTGGCCGCCGTCGGCGAGGCTCACGCTTGCGCAGCCGGCCAGGTATTCACAGCCGTGCTTGCGTACATATTCGGCCAGGCCGGCCCACAACAGCGTGATCACGCCGCCGGTGCGGAAATCCTTATGCACGCAGGAGCGGCCGACCTCGATCAGGCGCGGGCGCAGATGTTCCAGCCGGGTGATGTTGAATTCGTGTTCGGAGTACAGGCTCGGCGCGCGTGCCGCCGCTTCCGGCGTCAGCATGCGGTAGGTGCCGACCACCATGCCCGTGGCTTGATCCTCGACGATCAGGTGTTCGCAGTAATCGTCGTATTCGTCGCAGTCCAGGCCCAGGTCGGCCGAAGTCAGTTGCGCACCCATCTCGCCGGCGAATACGTCGAAGCGCAGCTTCTGCACGCGGCGCAGGTCGTCGGCGCCTTGCGCCAAGCGTAGGGACAGCCGGCTCTCGCGGCGGGTTGCCAGGTTTTGATTGAGTTGCATGCTAGGCTCCGGGTGGCTTGACGTGCCGATCATGCTAAGCAGCGTGTTTGAAGTTTGTATGTAAGCGTGATGACCATCCTATGACATCCGGGGGGTAGCACGGATTCGGACTGTGCCGATGATGCCGCCGCCGGCGGGGCGTTACCGTCGAATCGACGATGGCTTCCCACAGGAGACGCGGCATGGGCCGCTACGCTTTGCTGCTGTGTCTCGCCCTGTTCGCCCGTCCCGCCCTGGCCGGCTGCTGGCAGGAGGCCGGCAGCCGCTACCAAATCGATCCCTGGCTGCTGTGGTCGATCGCCAAGGTCGAATCGGGCTTCAACCCGCGCGCCATCCACCGCAACCGCGACGGCAGCTACGACATCGGCCTCATGCAGATCAACAGCCGGCACTTGCCTAGGCTCGCGCGCTACGGCTACGACGAGCGTTTGCTGCTGGACAATCCTTGCGCGTCGGTGATGGTCGGCGGCTGGATACTGGCCGGGTTCATGCGCCAGTACGGCGACGGCTGGCGCGCCATCGGCGCCTACAACGCCGGCACGGCGCCGGGCCGCGACCGCCTGCGCGACGCGTACGCGCAAAAAGTCTGGCGCGTCTACCTGGCGACGCGCGCGCGGACGTTCCGCGACGAATCGAACTAAATCAAAAGCTTAAATTCATTCGGAATTTGACGTAAAATGATACGTTTCAGTTGAATTCCGTGATCCGCACATGATTTATCCGACGCACTTTGACGTTATCGTCGTAGGGGGCGGCCACGCTGGCACCGAGGCGGCGCTCGCGGCGGCGCGCATGGGCCGCCAGACACTGTTGTTGAGCCACAGCATCGAATCGCTGGGGCAGATGTCGTGCAATCCGTCCATCGGCGGTATCGGCAAGGGCCATCTGGTGCGCGAGCTCGACGCGCTCGGCGGCGCCATGGCGCTCGCCACCGACCTGGGCGGCATCCAGTTCCGCACGCTCAACGCCTCCAAGGGGCCGGCGGTGCGCGCTACCCGCGCCCAGGCCGACCGCGTGCTGTATAAGGCGGCGATCCGCCACATGCTGGAGAACCAGCCCAATCTGATGCTGTTCCAGCAGCCGGTCGACGACCTGCTGCTGGAGGGCGAGCGCGTCGTCGGCGTCAAGACCGCCATCGGCGTCGAATTCCACGGCAGCACCGTGGTGCTGACCGCCGGCACCTTCCTGGCCGGCAAAATTCACGTTGGCCTGGCCAACTACAGCGGCGGCCGCGCCGGGGACCAGGCGGCGTCGGTGCTGGGCGCCAAGCTGCGCGAGCTCGCCTTGCCGGTCGGCCGCTTGAAGACCGGCACGCCGCCGCGCATCGACGGCCGCAGCATCGATTTCTCCGTGATGGAGGAGCAGCCGGGCGATTCGCCCGAGCCGGTGTTCTCCGTGCGCGGCACGCGCGCCATGCACCCGCGTCAGCTGCCGTGCTGGATCACCCATACCACGACGCAAACCCACGACATCATCCGTTCCGGCTTCGACCGCAGCCCGATGTTCACTGGCGTGATCGAAGGCGTCGGTCCGCGCTATTGCCCGTCGATCGAGGACAAGATCAACCGCTTCGCCGACAAGGACAGCCATCAGATCTTCCTCGAGCCGGAAGGTCTGGACACGCACGAGTACTACCCTAACGGCATTTCGACCAGTCTGCCGTTCGACATCCAGCTGGCGGCGGTGCATAGCATCCCCGGCTTGGAGAATGCCCACATCCTGCGCCCCGGCTATGCGATCGAATACGACTATTTCGATCCGCGCGGGTTGAAATCGACCTTCGAAACCAAGGCGATCCACGGGCTGTTTTTCGCCGGCCAGATCAACGGCACCACCGGCTACGAGGAAGCGGCGGCCCAAGGGCTGTTCGCCGGCATGAACGCCGCCTTGCTCGCCCGCGGCGAGGAGGGCTGGTGCCCGCGCCGCGACGAGGCGTATCTGGGTGTGCTGGTCGACGACCTGATCACCAAGGGCGTGTCCGAGCCGTACCGCATGTTCACCAGCCGGGCCGAGTTCCGTCTGCAACTGCGCGAGGACAACGCCGATCTGCGCCTGACCGAGGCGGGCCGGCGCTATGGCCTGGTCGGCGACGCGCAGTGGGACGCCTTCTGCCGCAAGCGCGATGCCGTCGAGGCGGAAAAAGCGCGCCTCAAGGCTACCTGGGTGCACCCTGCCCGCAGCGACCAGGCGCTGATCGCCGCCTTGCTCGGTCGGCCGATCGAACGCGAGTACAATCTGCACGATCTGCTGAAGCGGCCGGACGTCACCTATGCGGCGTTGATGACGCTGCCCGAGGCGCAGGGCGGCGTCGATGATGATGTGGTTGCCGAGCAGGTGGAAATTCAGGTCAAATACCAAGGCTACATCGACCGACAGAACGATGAGCTGGCGCGGCGCGACAATCTCGACGACGTGCGCCTGCCGGCCGACATCGACTACGCCCAGGTCTCCGGGCTGTCGAAGGAAGTGCAGCAGAAGCTCAACGGCCAGCGTCCGGAAACCCTGGGGCAAGCCTCGCGCATCCAGGGTGTGACGCCGGCCGCCATCGCCTTGCTGATGGTGCATCTGAAACGCGGATTCGGTGACGCCAAAAAAACCGCGTAACGACAATAGGGGCGCGGCGGCGCCCCGCGACTCGTGACTCAACGAGGGGTGAGCAAAATAAATACAATCAGTGAACTCTCTTCCGGGCTGGAGCAGATCGGCCTCGACCTGAGCGCGCGCCAGCTGGCCGCGCTCGATGCCTATCTGGCCCTGCTGGCCAAGTGGAATCAAACCTACAATCTCACCGCCGTGCGCGAAACCGAGCGCATGGTGAGCTACCACCTGCTCGACAGCCTGACGCTGGTGCCGCATCTGGCCGGCGGCACGCGTCTGTTGGACGTGGGTTCCGGCGGCGGCATGCCGGGCATTCCGGCGGCGATCGCCCGCCCGGACCTGCAGGTGGTGGTGTTGGACGCCAACCACAAAAAGACAACTTTCTTGCGTCAAGCCGTAATCGAGTTGAAACTGCCCAATGTCGAGGTGGTTACCGAGCGGGTTGAGCTGTTCAAACCGTCGGCGCCGTTCGACCGGATTACCAGCCGCGCGTTTGCCGAGCTGGCCGAATTCGTCAAATTGACCCGCCATCTATTGGCCCCTGGCGGCCAGTTCGTGGCGATGAAGGGCGTTTATCCGTACGAGGAGATCGCCCAATTGCCCGCCGACATCGCGGTCAGCGAAGTGGTGCCGGTCAGCGTGCCCGGCCTCGATGCCGAGCGTCATCTGGTGAGAATGGTGATGCAATGATGAGCCGCATAATCGCGGTCGCCAACCAAAAGGGCGGCGTCGGAAAAACCACCACCGTGGTCAACCTGGCCGCGAGTCTGGCCGAGCTCGGCCGGCGGGTGCTGATCGTCGACCTCGACCCGCAGGGCAATGCCACGATGGGCAGCGGCATCGCCAAGCAAAACCTCCATCACAGCGTTTACCACGTGCTGCTCGGCCACGCCGACGCGCGCGAGGTGCGTCAGCGCGCCAAGGAGGGCGGCTACGACGTGCTGCCCGCCAACCGCGACCTGGCCGGCGCCGAAATCGAGCTGGTGCAGGAATTGGCGCGCGAGCAGCGGCTGAAGAACGCGTTGGCCGAGCTCGACGACCTGTACGACTACATTCTGATCGACTGCCCGCCGTCGCTGAACCTGCTGACCCTCAACGGGCTCGTGGCGGCCAGCAGCGTGCTCATCCCGATGGTGTGCGAGTACTACGCGCTCGAAGGGCTGTCCGATCTGGTCGGCACGCTGCGCAAGGTGCGCGCCGCCGTCAATCCCCGCATCGAGATTCTCGGCCTGCTGCGCACCATGTTCGACGCGCGCAGCAATTTGTCGCAGCAGGTGGCCGACCAGCTGGCGCAGCACTTCCGCAACAAGGTGTTCGAGACCGTCATTCCGCGCAACATCCGCTTGGCCGAGGCGCCGAGCCATGGCCTGCCGGGATTGGTTTACGACCGCACCGCGCGCGGCGCGCAGGCGTATTTAACGTTGGCGGGCGAATTGCTGACCCGTCTTGAATCTGAACCCGCACAAGTTACCCACTAAATCATGGTCAAACTCAAAGGACTCGGACGCGGCCTCGATGCGCTGCTGTCCGTTGCCGACACGGCGGAAGACCGTTTGCAGACGCTCGCCATCGATCTGATCCGCCCGGGCAAGTATCAGCCCCGCTCGCGCATGAACGAGGCGGCGCTGAACGAACTGGCCGACTCGATCCGCGCCCAGGGGGTGATCCAGCCCGTGGTCGTGCGCGAGATCGGTTTTGGCGAATACGAACTGATCGCCGGCGAACGGCGCTGGCGCGCGGCGCGCATCGCAGGCCTCGGCGAGCTGCCGGCGGTGATCAAGACCGTGCCGGACGAAGCGGCGCTGGCCATGGCGCTGATCGAAAATATTCAACGGCAGGAGTTGGACGCCATTGAAGAGGCGCAGGGCATTCAGCGGCTAATTAATGAATTTGGCATGAGCCACGAATCCGCGGCTGAAGCGTTAGGACGTTCGCGTAGCGCGGTGTCCAACCTGCTGCGTTTGCTGGCGTTGCCGGAGGCCATTCAATCCATGCTGCATGACGGTTTGCTGGAAATGGGACACGCCCGCGCGCTGTTGCCGCTGCCGGCGCCGCGCCAGCTGAAACTGGCGGAAGAAGCGGCCAAGCACGGCTGGTCGGTGCGCGAGGTCGAGCGCCGCGTGCAGCAAGACGGGCGCCCGGCGCCGGTGCGTCCGCAGCAGGACCCGGATATTAGGCGCCTGGCCGATACGCTGGCCGAGCACCTGGGCGCCGGCGTGGCCATCCGCCATGGAAAGGCTGGAAAAGGCAAAATTACAATTGAATATTCTTCCGTCGCGGCTTTGGAGGGGATATTAGAAAAACTGCAAGTAAAATCAATGGAATGATCTTTTGTTACAAGCAGTTTCAAGCGGCCGCTCGGTTGACTGATCTTCCATGCCAGGCCTATAATCGTGCGATTTTTCACAAAATCGGACATGAATAATCCGGAAGTAATGCGGGTGCTGCGCTTGCAGCTCAAGCTCACACTGGCTGCTGTGGCGCTGAGCGCGATCCTCGGGGGGGGGCGCCTCAATATCATGGTATCGACGCTCCTGGGGGGGCTGTCTGCGTTGATACCCGCCTGGGTCTATAGCCGGATTGCCTATGCCAAGCGCCATGTGCCGCCTAGCGTCCTGATGCGGGCGCATTTCCGCGGCGAGGCGGTCAAGTTCATGCTGACCGTGGCGATGTTCGGTTGCGTGCTGCTGTACTACAGAAATTTTTCCGTGGCCGGGTTGTTTTGCGGTTACTTTGCCGCCATCTCCGGCTATTGGTTCGGGCTTTTAATTAAATAAACAGAGAAAAGCGCAATGGCAAGCAACGCATCTGAGTATATCAAGCACCATTTGACGTTCTGGAATTCCGCCGATGGTTTTTCGAGCGTCCACATCGATACCTTCTCCGTTTCCCTGTTCCTCGGTTTCGTCTTTGCCCT